>Ga0185299_10000242_pt1 | contig 162703 bp, 162 predicted proteins | sample PaiPotPPA55metaG_FD_128002 | JGI IMG/M metagenome (GOLD analysis project Ga0185299, IMG submission 128002) | Iron sulfur acid spring bacterial and archeal communities from Banff, Canada, to study Microbial Dark Matter (Phase II) - Paint Pots PPA... ...
CCGTCGACTCATGCACCGACTCGGCCGGAGACCACCGGCCGAGTATGAAGCTGACTACTATGCACACTGCACCGGTCAATCGGCCGGAAACAGATAAACCGGTGTGCATCAAACTCGGGGCGGTTCACACCCCTTCCAGGAAGCGTGCGGGGGAGGTTGGTACTCGTTGATTGATCGATCTACCAATCCGGTACTGCCGGAACGACGTCGAGCCGGGGTACTTGGGGAACTTACGGACATCGAGTTACCACCGAGTTACAGAACGCCGCATCAGTGATCGGAATCACGACCAGGAATCCACCGAACCGCTGCACCCGCCTCCCAGGGGCGGTTCTCGAGCGAAGGGCTATCTGCACTAGGTGTCGCGCACGCAGCGGTCGGCAGTCCGGCTGGTTCGAGTTGGGTCCCACGCGTGTGCGCCCTCTGTTTTGTGCGCTTTCGGGCAATTATCTTGAATTTGTCGCGATGCGGTGGTGGTGCGACGACGGTGTGGATATTTAGGATGTGGAGTTGTGAGTTTCGGACAGAATTCGTAGCAGATTCGTACCGGCCAACTGTGGTTGGCGGGTATCTGTTGACCCGTCCGAGTGCTCCGGATGGCGCGCGGTGCGTGGCATCCGGAGCCTCACCGCTGGCCGCGAGCGGGCGACAACTCGGGGCTCTGGCGGCTGCACAGTGGGGAGAAACGTGACCGCTGACATCGTGGGTTCACACGGTTCAGCGTATTTGCGGCAAGGTGTTCGCCCCGTGGTGGCGATCCACGCCATGTGGCAGCGTTGGTCAGGTTGTGGATCCTGCCTACAGGGCAGCCCATTCGGTCGCCTCCGCCGCGAATTCGCGGGCGTGCTCGAGGCATCCGAGGTGGTTGTCGGCGCGCGCGGCGCGGAAGTCCGGGTCGGGTATCTGATAGTCCGGACCGTGGAGCTGCTGCATCCACCAGATCATTCGCGCCTGCCGAAACTCAACCATGCCGTCGGGTTCCTCGGGTTCTTCGCTGGGGGTCCAGAGCTGGTCGGTGTCGAGGGCCGCGAGGAACGCGGCGAGTTCGGGTCTGGTGCGATCCGCGGTGATGACCTCCTCGAACACGTCGATCGGGTATCCGGCCACGGACCGGGAGCGGTGATATTCGTCGACCACGCCGAGCAGGATCGAGTCGAGATTGGGGAACGCGGCCTGCTCGACGACCTCCGGTGGCACGCAGGCGGAGAATCCGTGGTTCAGTCGCTGGGAGTTCCGGCAGTCCTGTTCGATGTCGAGTTCGAGCAGCCGCTGCGCCCGGCCGGATCGGGCCAGGCCGATCAGGCCGTCGTCGCCGATGATGTTGTCGTGCAGGTTCAGCTCCCACAGCCGCGGGAGCAGTGCCCAGCCGGCCAATGCCCGCGCGCCACGCGATCCCACGCTGTTGTAGGCCAGCGAGACGCTGTGCAGGTGCGGCGCGGCGGAGGTCGATGCCAGAGCTTCGATGTCGTCGTCGTGCAGGCCGCACTCGGCGAGGTTCAGGGTGCGTACCGTGCGCCAGAGGGGGGCGTCGCGCAGCTCGGCGGGCCAGGCGCCCGCGGGGTTCTCGGACAGGTCGAGGGTGTGAAGCCGTTGCAGGCGGACGGAATACAGCACCGCGACGAGCCCGTCGATGCCCAGTCCGGTGGCCGCCAGATTCAGGTGCGTGAGGTTCGTGGCGTTGGGCGAAGTGGCCCAGGCCGCGGCGGCGGTATCGCCGATCTCCTGCACCTCCGGGCTCGAGTAGTACGGCGAGTAGGCGGGGCGGCCACTGAGGTCCAGGTACTCGAGGGCAGGCAACTCGACGCCCGTCGCCAGCACCTGCGCACCGGTGGGGCCGAGGCAGTTGCGGCTCAGATCCAGGCGCCGCAGCCGCGGGAGCGCGCCTGCGGCGGCGAGGGCGGCGGGAGTGCCGTCGGTAGCGACGAGATCGGTCAGGGTCAGTCTCTCGATGCGGTCGCGGTCGAGGCCGGTGACGACGTGGGCGATCGGCCCGTCGCCCAGGGGCAGCGCGTCCAGCGTCAGCTCGATCAGCCGCGGCAGCACGCCGCTGGCCACGATGGCGTCCACGCCGCTCGCGCCGAATCCCGTGCGGCCCTGCCCCAGTGCGCCGCCCCGCACTGTGAGTGCCCGCAGGTTCGTCAGGTCGGCGTGCGCGAAGAACACTTCGCAGGCCTGGTCGTCCTCCTCGTTGACGATCCCGAAGTACCTGTCCCGGGGATGGCTCCTGTTTTTGCCGCACGCGAATTCGATCGTCAGGCGCTCGAGTTGTGCGAGTTCGGCGAGCTGAGCGAGCTCCCGGGCCTGGTCGATATCCGGCACGCACACCTCGGCGGACCGCAGGTGCGGAACGCGTCCCGTGCGCATCAGGTGGGCGAGGTCGGGCACCGACAACGCGGCGTGCCGCAGGCACAGCGGCTGCGTACCGACGGGCCGGAACGACTTCCAGCACCGCTCGAGATCCAGTGACTCGAGCCGGGCGACGGTCGCGGTGCCCGCGAGCCCGTCGATCACCTCGTCTGACCAATAACCGCTGCACCGCAACGCGCGCAACGCATCCCAATGGTCCAGCAGCCCGATCACTTCAGCCATCTCGTCCGGCGAGTGATAGCCGAGGTCGAGCCGCCTTATCCCGCGAACCTCCGGGACGATGCGCGGGTCCGGCAGACGCGCATCCCGGGTGCCCAACGGGGCCGACCCGAGCGTCAGCGACCGGACCAGCGGCCACGACGGCGTCGTATAACCAGCGTTGAGCGCGGCGAGCCGGGACCACGGCGCCTCGCGCATCTCCTCGGGCCAGGACTTCAGGCGCTCCTCACACCGCGAGAGGAGATCCTCCGGGTCCGCGGCGCGGCCGATGACAGCACACAGCGTGCGGAACCCGATCTTGCTCGGCGGATCGGCAAGCACCCGTTCGATCTCAGCGTCGTAGTCGATCACGACAGCCAACCTAATGGCATACCAGGTTTCGGATCATCCCAGCGGTGGCGGGCCGCCGCCTACCGGCTCGCGGCCCCCGAGGGCGGTAGGGACTGAGCTTTCCGGGTAGTGGTCGTGTCGGCAGCCTGAGCTGCCGACACGCCGGAAGGCGTTGGGGTGTAACGAGAAAGCGCAGAACCCGGGGTATGTAAGGAGGTCCTTCGCGCAGTTGGCCCGCGACAACGGCACCACCACCGCCTACAACTACCTGTACGAAGGCATCAACGTGCTCGCCGCCCAAGCCCCCGGCCTGGGCACGGCGTTGCGGGATGCGCACCTGGCCGGGCACGAGCACCTCGGCGTGGACAGCACGCTGATCGCCACGCACCGCCTGCACGAACCCGGACCCGTGATCGGCCGCAAAGGCATACCGATCGATGCCTGGTGGTCCGGGAAACACCGCCACCACGGCGACAATGTCCAGGTGATCACCGCACCGGACAGGTGGCCGGTGCGGACCTCGGGTGTGCGGCCGGGCCGTCAGCACGACGTGACCGCGTTGCGAACCCATCCCGGCATGCGCCGGACTGAAAGGCTGGACCCGCCACGGCCTTCCAGTCTTGGGTGATCTCGGCTACCAGGGCGAGTCCGGCCTGGTAGCCGTCGCGATCAAAAAGCCCGCCGACGTGGTGCTGTGGAACACCGTCTACCTCGACCACGCCGTCGCGACCCTGCGTGTTCGCCGTCGGCGTCGCCGATACGCTCGCACTGGTCGTCGCCGAGTTCGCCGGACGTTAGCACGCAAGCCCGCATTTCTCGCTGGTGGGGTTGTCGTAGGGTCTGTGTTGAGATCGGTGGCTCATGGATTGGTGTGCACCAGATCACTTTTCACTGCGTATTAGTGGGGTTGCGTTGGTCATCGGTAAACCTGTCCTGACGTCCGCGGCGCGGGTAGCGCTGGATACCGCGCGAGAGGGCGCCACTCACACCGACTGGCCTGGTGTGGAGGCCGAGTTGCGAGCGGCAGGGCCTGCGGTATGGCAAGAGTTGGCGGAGATTCTCGTGGCCGGCCCGGCAGACAGCGGCGAACGAGCAGCGGTACTCCTCGGATTCGACACTGTGACCGACGAGATCCGGGGGCGCGTGGCCGAGCTCCTGGATGAGAACCCGGTGACCCGGGTTTTGGCGCTTGACCGACGCAGCCGCGAAGGCAGTGCCGCGGCACCGTATGCGCGAGTCATGGCCACGCTCCTCGATGACCCGAGCACCGCAGTGGCCGCCACAGCGGTCAGGACATTCGGCCAGATCGGCCCGGCCGCGGTGCCGGTGCTGCGTGAAGTCCGGGCTACGCCTGGGCGAGCCCGACGCGCCGCGCTGGGCGCACTCGCCGAAATCGGCTGGGACACACTCGATCCCCATGATCTTCGGGTTGCGGCGCGATTGATCGCATGGAAGCAGGCCACCGAGATCCCCGAACCGTTGCACCTGGATGACGGCGAATGGTATGCGATACCGACCGACGATCAGGCCGCAGTGTCACAGGCATTCGATCTGTCCGATCCGGTACCGGTCACGTTGCGCGCCGGCCTCGAACGCTGGAGCATTCGAGACGATTACCTCAGCCAGATCAGTAACCGAGACGCCGATGGTGACCACCGTTCCTGCGCTCAGATGTTCGTCAGCCCGGTATTGGATGGGTGGACACTGGTTGTCGGCCGTCCTCCTGCCGGATTGCATCGGGACGGGGAAAATTTTGTCGCACAGCAGCAGCGCTGCCGGGAGCTGAGCAAGCGCTTCGGAAGCGCCTACTGGTTCAGTGACCTCGGCGCGTACGACGGGATGATTTGGTGCCTGGCCGAACACGGCGAGTTGGTGCGCTACTACCGCACCAACGACCCAGTCGAAATCGGCGATCCCTTGCCCGCCGAAGCCGAATTCAATCCTCCCGAGACCAATCTGATCACGCTTGTTCAGAACCACCTGCCCGAAGACGTGGTGCGCACGCAGATGGCCAAACGTGTAGAACTGACGTTCCGGCAGCTCGAGCTACCTGAATTCGAGTACGTCAGCGACGGCTGGTACAGCCTGGACAAATACCACGCCGAACACCACGAATTCGTGACCGCCGTAGATGAATGGGCCGAGGCCGTGATCGAGCTACTGGCAGAGGCAGGCGTCGAGTACCGGCCCGAGGCCACTGCCTACAACATCGCCGAACGGGCCACGGTCACCCTCGGGCCGCACACGAACGTGCGGGGCGGGGGCGTGCTGGCGTTGACCGACTGTGGGCGCCGCCAAGGTCACGGCCACCGCGGGGCATATGCGCTGTGAGATGGCGCAGGCGTGGTGCTGGGCTGACCAGGCCCGCGAAGCCCTCGTGCAGTTGCAACGCCTAACCGCCGACGGTGGCCGCGGCCACCGTCGCTCCGGACAAGATCGCCCATCAGATCCTGCTCTACCGCGTCGCAGCCCGGCTCGGCGTCACCGAAATCAGGATGCGTCGAACACTTCTGGAGAAGAAACACAACGCGCTGGCCCAGCGGCTGTGTGACCCCCAAGCCGACTATCTGCGGTGGGTGTAGCTCGTCTGCAGGGACTGTTGATCAGGCGGCGAGTTGGTAGTCGTCGGGGTGGACGCGTCGGTGTTCCTGGGTGAGGTGAAGTCGGCCCGGGGCGCGGTGCCGGTCTCGTCGACTATCTGGGCCAGGCCCAATTCTGTTGTTTCCACGCCGTTCTACCGACATTGAGGTAGGCGCGGCAGGCAAGATCGTGCCGGATTGCCGCACAGGCCTGTAGCCCCGCAGGTGTCACCGTTCCCGAATGCGCCACCGCCACCAGCGCCCCGCCGTCCACTCGCTGGCCCAGCCCGGGTTCGGAAGAGTGCGACGCTCGAACTCGACGTCGATCCGCTCCACCAAGCGGCCCAAATTGTCATGACACACAGCGATGCCACAGCGCGGGCGTACCCGTAAGCGTTGACGCGCAGCGACACTCGGCCCGACTAGTTCGCTGAAGCCGAGCTGTCGCTCCGAAGTGATCGCAAGATAGCGGCGGCGTGATCGACGAACAAGAGGTGACCGGCACCCGACACTTCCTCGTACGTGCTGCCAGGAACCGTGTCAGCGAGTCGACGACCGTCCTCAACCGGCACGTTACCGTCGGCATCGCCATGCCAAATATCCACGGGCACAGTGATATCGGCGAGATCAAACCCCCACGGCCGCGCAAACAACACCTGGAAATCGACCGCCACACCCCGGCTGCCCGAAGCGAAAGCGGTGTGGATGTTGTCGGCGAGCCCGGCCCGCAATCCCTCGTCTCCGGCCAGCCGGTCACGATCGGCCGGAGACATCCGCGCGATCATCGCCTCCAGTCCACGCGGCTTACGCACCACCGCAGCCATCCGAGCCGCCGCCGGACGCGCCAGAAACGGAAACCGCCGCAGCACCATCAGCCCGCCAGCAGGCTTGGTCCCACCCGAGCCCTTGCTGGCCGCCCGATTGTCGAACGGGGCCGGAGAACTCACCACGACCGCCTTGCTGACACGGTCGGGCAGCCGATACGCGCACGCCAACGCATACGGGCCGCCAGCGGACGCGCCGAGCACCGCGAACCGCTCCAGACCGAACCAATCGGCCACCGCAGCCACGGTGTCGGCGAAGTCGACGATCCGCGCACGCGGCGACATCGTCGACATACCCATCCCCGGGCGATCGATCGCAAGCAGACGAACGCCCACCTCCGCAGCCGGGACATCAGCGAAAGCGACCGCCTCCACATGCGAGCCTGGCACGCCGTGGAACGCCAGCACCGGATATCCGGACCGGGCGCCGCACTCCATACCGCCCACCGTCGCACCCTGCAAAGTCATCGCCCATGGCGTAGGAGAGGTCACGCCAGCAGAATAGGGTCAACGAATCATCAGCACACCGAAATGACCGCGACTGTCCGGTTTGAGCGACATTGCCCCGCAGCATTTTGCGCATGCTGAGATTCCGGACTGTTCGGGTGGGACGTAACGAGAAGGTTGCTGAATGGAACCGTGCTGCCGCCCGGCCGGACCAGCCAAGTCCACCCACCCGGAAGTCTCGGGCTCTGGCGCAATTGTGATGATCTTGGGCGTGTCCATCCCGATCGGTCTCGATCAGCTCCCTCGGAGCCGCATCCAGGCTGCGGACCCGCCGAGCATTGGCCTTTACCAGCCAATCCGCCAATTGAGCGTTGAAATCGGCGGGCGAGGCAAAGCTGCGTCCGGGCAGGAACGAGGTCTCGAGATACCCGTTCATCCGCTCGACGATGCCCTTGGATTCCGGGTCATAGGGCGGCAACTGTACGACCCTGGTGGCCGGCATCCCGGTGAACGACACCACACCCGCGACGAGCCGGCCATGGCGTCCGATGCCGGATTCGTTGTCCCACAACAATCGTCGCGGCACCGCACCCAGCTGCTCATCGAGCAGCGGCGCTGGCATCATCGGAAACTGGGCCAGCAGCTCCCGCACATGCGGCTCGAACGGATCGAACGCCGAAGGCCCCGACACTCGTGAATACTTCGGTGGCGTCTGCGACGCGATCGCCCGTGCGACCGTGTCCCGCGAGATGCCCAACCGCTTCGCGATGGCCCGCCCCGACAAGCCCTCGCTCCGGTGCGGTGCCGTCCGCAGTGACCCCACTCCGTAAGGTCGCTTTGAACGTGTTCGCGATTACTCTCGAAGGCGGGACCGCCCCGAGCGGCAACTAACCGGCCTCTGCAGGTCCTCCAGTCTGCCCTGAGGGTCTGACAGCTTCCGGCGAGCCCAGTCCACGGCCCTGCCGCAGGCGATGCCCCCACTTCTGGGAACGTCACTTGACAGTATTGATTGAGAGCATGACGATACACGAGAAGTCATGATTTTTCCTACCGAAATGGAGTCACCATGGAATCCCAGATCGCGTTGCCGCCGGTCCATCTCACAGAACTAATCGACCTTTCAGTACTCCTTCATGCCTGCAAATTGACTAGTGGCCTGAAGTAATCGCTTCGGTCGGTTCTTTGTAATTCGACGATCGAGATCTTCCCGTCGCACTGTAGGCATGCTCGCCAGGTCACGTGAAAAAGTAGAGTCAACACGTCGGCGGAAGTTCGGTCTCTGTGGCCGCGATGGTCGACGTTCCAGAAATGGAGACGTCATGCAGATTTCCTTCGTGGACATGGTCGGAGACGAGGCCGTGTTCGCGGCCGAGCACTTCGGCCGTGCTCCGTTGCTTCGCCGAGCGGCGCTGGCCGAGCCGCAGCAGTTGTTCTCGATCTCCGATGCCGACAAGTTGCTTCGTAACGACTCGCTGCGATTGCCTTATCTGAGCCTTAGAAAGGACGGCCAAACTATTCTGCCCGAGGCGTTCGCGCGGCAGATCGACGTTCAGGGTTCGACCGTCGTCGACGCCGTGGATCCGGAGCTAGTGTATAAGCTTTTCCATTCCGGAGCCACGGTGGTCTGGAACTGTCTCAACCACTATCACCACGACATGCGACAGCTCGCCGCCGCGGTCGGACGGGTCTTTGCGACCGAAGGCGACGCCGTGGCATTCCTGACCGGCCTGGGCCGCAGCAACACTCCTATTCACCACGACGAAGTCGATGTGTATGTGATTCAGGTTGAGGGCGCCAGACGCTGGCGGGTGTGGCCGCGTCGCGGTTCGGGGCGAAAATACCGATACGAAGTCGAGTCGCTGGGCGATCCGCTGCTGGACGTCGTCCTGAATCCTGGCGACGTGCTGTACGTGCCGAACAACACTCCCCACGCGGTCGATTCCGAAGAGCAAGTGTCCCTGCACGTCTCGGTCACCGTCCGGCCTCGCCGGTGGGACGATCTGCTGCGCTCGACGGTTGATCGGCTGCTCGCCGACGAGACGTTCGTCGAATTCCCCTGGCTCGACGGTCAGCGCAATCCCGAGGTTTTGCCGACGCTCGCAGAGCGGATCGGGTTGTTGGCGCAGAGGCTGACCGCGCTCGATGCCGGGGCCGAGCTCGGGGAGCTGATTCAGGTGGGCGCTCCGGAGGGTTCTGGTGGCGACAGTTTCACCGCCGCCGTTTCCGTGGAGACGATGTCGCCGTCGACTGTGGTCCGGCGCACGAGCCTTCCCGTCACCTTCGCCGAAACCGAGGAGCGGGTCGAAGCGAGAATCGGCGACCGCAAAATCGCGATGCCGCACGTCATCGCCGACACGCTGCGGCAGCTGTCGCCGTCGGACGAGGCGGCTGCAGGCATGTTGTTCACCGGAGTCGAGGAGGACCGATCGGTGCGTCTGACCAAAGATTTCGTTCGCCTCGGAGTCTTCGCCATCGCAGGCTGAGGACACCTGTAGCGGTTGCCCGAAAACCTTCATCGTCCTCAAGCCACCCGTGTCCGCCTCGCATCCGAAACGGCGTGTCGCACAGCCGATGCCGGAGCCGGCTTCGGTTCAGTCGAGCAGCCCTAGCCCGTGTGCTCTGGCGCCGAGTTGGAAGCGGGATCCGGTGCCAGGCGCGACTCAACTGCGGTACTTCCGATCTCAAGTTCCTGGCCCTGGTGTGTGAATCGGCGCTCCACGACACCGTCGGCAGCTCCGAAGTGATGGAGGGGCAACTTCAGCACTTGGCGACCATCGGCGAACTTACCAATGTCTCGATCCGGATCATTCCCCAGCACGTAGGCTGCCACCCCGGGATGCTCACCGGGCCATTCGTCTTGCTGGAATTTCCCCCGCATCCGATCGAGCAGCTGACCGAGCCGCCGGTGGTGTATGTGTAGGACTACACCGCGGCCCGCTACTTCGATCAGGAGAACGAGGTCACCCAGTACCGGGCAGCGATCCAGGAAATGCAAAGCAAAGCACTGGACGACGACGCGAGCAGGCAACTGCTACAGGATATTTCGCGGATGTATCGCCGAGAAGGTGCCTGATCGGTCTGAAGGAGGTTGCGCCGTGGCTGGTCGGTGTGGGCATTGAGCGAGGTGTCTGCGGTGGCTGGCATTCGTGCCGCGTGAGGTCGGGGCCCGCCTTCGCATCACCGGCTCGGCCATGAGGAGCGATCACAAAGCAGTGACTCGTTCGACCTCGACGGCGATCCAAAGGGTTACTTTTCCGCCTCAGGCCGACTTGGCACCGAAACGCCCGTCGATCTGCCTCCACCCTCGACTCCGGTGAGCTGAACCCGGCGTCCGGGATCTATTTCTGTTGTGTCATGTGCAGTAAAAGCGGGTATCGCAGTACGGGAGTTGGGAGCGGTCGCGCAGCAACATCTCCCCGATGAGGGCGGATCATGAATGCGCTTGCCGGGGTTTCGAAGTCCGGGGGGGACGCGCCGCGGCTCCCGTAATGAAATATAGGGCCTTCCCGCCTTTGGGGAGGCTGACCGATCGGGAGGCGGAACCTAGCGGACAGCTGCAGGTGGATAAGAGGGTGAAGCCTCGATGATCTGCAAGCATATGCCGATCGCAGCCTCGCGGCAGTCAAAACTCGTCACGCAGCTGCGCCAGCACGTGCTGGCGTACTTGGCGGCGAATTACTTTGCCCGTGGGCGTTTGCGGGAGTTCCTCGACGATGTAGAAGTGTCGCGGTCGCTTGAGGGAGCCGAGATGCTGGACGCTCCATTCGCTGAGGTCATCGGGCAGCGCAGTGATATCGGCGCCTTTCAAGGTGATCACGGCGGCTGGAATTTCTCCCCATTCGGTGTCTTCGATGCCGATGACGACAGCTTCGGCGATGGCCGGATGGTTGATGAGGACATCTTCGATTTCGGCAGCCGCGACGTTTTCACCGCCAATGATCAGCGTGTCATCACCACGGCCTGAGCAGTAGAGATATCCGTCATTATCGATCCAGCCCTGATCTCCGGTTGCGAGCCAGTCGTCGGTAACCATCGCGGAGGAGGTGTCGAGGTAGCGGCCGCTGATTTGCGGGCCGCGGACCAGAATCTGTCCCTGGTTGCTGGCCGGTAGTGGTGAGTAATCGGCATCGGCGATCCGAATTTCGATGCCGGGCAAGGGTTTACCGGCCGATTGGAGGCGGCGGGCGAGGACCGGATCCCTGCTTGCGGCGAAGCTGCGATGGTCGTGGTCGTTGAGTACCGCGATGGCTCCGGTGGATTCGGTCGAGCCGTAACTGTTGCTGAATGTGGTGTCGGGGAACAGTTTCAGGGCCTTGGTCAACACTGGTTGGGGGATCCGGGCCGATCCGTACCCCAGGCGGGCCAGGGGAGGGGGCTCTTCTCCTGTGCGTTCGAGATGGTCCACGATTCGTTGAAGCATTGTGGGCACCAGGACTGCCTGGGTGATTCGCTCGGTCTTGACCATCTCGAGCCAGTGTTGGGCGGAGAAGTGGTGGGGTGCGTATGGCACGAGACGACGGCCCGTGTGTATGGCCGAGAGCAGGATGAGGATGTTGGGCAGGTGGAACGGTGGTGCGGTCAGGAGGGCCGCCTGATCGGGTCCAGCGCTCAACTGTGGTTCACGCAGAGCCGCGCGGAGGAGGTGTTCGTGCTCGAATACCACCGCTTTGGGGGCGGCGGAGGTACCGCTGGTGAAGACGATGGCGGCCGGGTTGACTTCCTCGGTGCCGTCGGATGCCTGTGCGTACGGCATCGCCCCTGACTCGGCCGGGTCGAGCCACTCCGGGGTTATCACGACGGCCGGGCCGAGTCGCTCGAGAAGTTGTCTGCGAGTAGCTCCGGGCAGCCGGTAGTTGAGTGGTGCGTAGGTCGCCCCGGCCAAGGCCGCGCCGAAGATAGCTGCTGGAATCAGTGGGGAATTCGGCTCGGCTATCACTGCCCGCTTGCTACCCGCTTCGATCAAACGCGAAGCGATCCGAACGGCGGATCGGTACAGCTGGGTATAGGTGAGCCCGTCCGTGAGTCCGCCGTAGGCGACCGCGTCACCGTGGTGTTCCTGGGCCAGTTCGAGAACGCGAGCTAGGTTCGCCATGCTCGTGACCTCCCAATCGTCAGTGGTTGTGTCCCTTGTGCAAAATGTTGCGCAGCGCGAGCATCTGTTGTGCGTCGCAATACATCTCGATTCGTGCGATGCGCTGGTCGGTCAGTCGGTAGATCAGGCAGAGTTCGACGGCGGCGTTGTCGGTGCCGTTCGTGCCGTGCCAGGAGGCGAGCTCGAGGATCTGTGAGCCGTCGCCGACCGGCTGCAGTTCGGTGGTCCAGGTGAAGTCCGGCATTGCCTGTCGAAATAGCGACCATTCCGATCGCGCGAGGTCTTGTCGCTGTCGAGCGTCGAGCGTGGTCTCACGGCCGTCGTAGGACCTCCACGAGGTGGACCGTGGCGCCCACAGCTCGTCGAGCACCTCCGGTGCGCCTGCGGCGCGGGCGGCAAGGGCCTCGAGAATGGTCGCTGTCACAGGTGTCGTCATCGGCGCCTCTTCTGTTCGGTGTCGCCAAACCAGCAAACGGAGGTATTATTCCGTTACTATAGCCGCGGATGGGCCGTGGCGCACGGCCATCCGGACGAAGGAAAGGGCAGAACAGCACCATGGGTGAATACGTCAGCGAAGATACGGTGCTGTCCTGGATCCACACGTTGTCGAACTGGGGGCGCTGGGGAGAGGGCGACGTCCTCGGGACCCTGAACTACATCACGCCCGAGGTTCGGTGCCGAGCCGCCGGCGCGGTGCGTACCGGCGAGACCGTTTCCTGCGCACGGCTGCTCGAGGCGACGCCTCGCCAGGACGCGAAACCCACGAGGTACATGATCGCGACAGGGGAAGCGCTCGCGCAGCCCGATCCTGCCCGGCATGTGCACGCTGCCACCGATGCGATCGCGCTGCAGATTCACGGGCACGTGACGACACACCTCGATGCGCTGTCGCACTGGATATGGGATGCGCGCCTGTACAACGACCGCCCGGCCAATGCCATTACTGCTGAACGAGGAGCCACTCAACTCGGTGTCGAGGATGCCCGAGACGGCATCGTCACGCGCGGCGTGCTGCTCGACGTTGCCGCGGCGAGGGACGTTGAGGCGCTCTTACCCGGGGAATGCGTCCATCCCGAGGATCTCGAGGCCGCCGAGCGGCGGCAGAATGTTCGCGTCGAATCCGGAGACGCCGTGCTGCTCTACACCGGCAACAGCGCCGGGCCGGACTCGGAGACGGGTCACGCGGCGACGACCTGGGCGGGCTGGGACGCAAGCTGCCTGCCCTGGCTTCATCAGCGCGAGGCTGCCGTCATCGGCGCCGAGACGAGCAACGAGGTCATGCCCAATGACTATGGCGCACTCGGCCGGCACCCGATCCACAGCGTCGGCATCACCGCCATGGGTTTGTGGCTGATCGACAACTGCGATCTGAGTCGGCTGGCTGCGGCGTGCGCCGAACGAAACCAGTGGGAGTTCCTGTTCGCGGTGGCGCCGCTGACCATCGTGGGCGCTACAGGAAGCCCGCTGAACCCGGTGGCAGTCCTGTGAACAATGCGGCTGCCCGTACAGATCAACACCGCTAGGAGACAACGTGGATGCTTCGCCCGATCGGCTTTCCGAGATCGCCGACAAACTGCGCGTTCGTGCGTCAGGAGTTCTCGACGCTATCGATGATTGCCTCGCCGAGGAACTGGTCGTCTGGCATTCGTTCGACAATCGTGAGCAGCGGATTCGCGGGTCATTGCGAGCAGCTCACTCCCGTGCCAAGCTCGCCGCATTCCACCGCGCTATGCCTGGTTTCACCAGGACGATCACAGTCGTCGAATGTCCGGCCACCAGAACAGTTATCGAGCTGGCGGGCTGGACGGGAACCATGCGGGATGTCCCGGCAATCCCCGGCGGCACGGGCGTATCGGTGGACTTCAAGAGCGTGACCATCTATACCGTGGCTGAGGACATGATCACCCGGATCGATATTTTCGACGATCCGGCCTCCAGCCGGGCGATGGCCGAACTGACCGCATTCGGCGGAATGACCGTCTAATTAGGAGAATCATGACTTCGACATTGGAACCTATCGTTCGGGCGCTCGAGGACCCCGCCGTGGATCTGGCAGAGCTCGGTCTCTGGTCCGACACCGTGATCTACCGTCGCAACGGTAGCGACTTCGACCTGGTGATCGACGGTGAGGACCGTCGTCGGCGTATCGCACAGGACCGCGAGGTCCTGCGCCGTGCGATTCCGGATCTGCACGTGCAATCGAGGTTTCATGCCAGTGAGGCCAGTGGTGTGATCATCGAGGTCACCCGCTTGTCAGGCATAACGATCGATGTCCCGGGCAGCGCCGTCGACGGCGACGGCTACTCCTATGCCACCTGCGATGTCTATACCGTTCGGGACGGCCGAATAGCGCGCATCGACGCGTTCGACGATGCGGCTACCGCCCGTCAGTGGTCCGAACTCATGACGCATACGCGTCTGCTCGGTGTGCAATGACAACCCCCGCCCCCGACGATGGAGTCCGCGCATGGCTTCAATGGCTACGAGTTGAGCGGCGACAAGCCCACGGATTATGGTGCAGTCTGCCGTCGAGCTATTGCACGGAACTGGTCGCGTCGTGCGCCCCTGATTTCGTGGTGATCGACCGTCAGCACGGCTTTTTCGACTCCCGCGATCTACTCGCAGCGCTGCAGAGTATTGGCCCTTATCAGGTTCCGGCGCTGATCCGGGTACCGGACAGGGGGGAGCGGTCGATCGGTGCGGCCCTGGACGCGGGAGCGGGGGGCGTCATCGTGCCCATGATCGAGGACAGTGTTGGGGCACTAGCGGCGGTCCGGTCATGTCGGTACCCACCGCAGGGGCATCGCAGCTACGGTCCAGGGCGTTCAGCGCTGGTCGTCGCAGGTACGCCGGATCGAGTGAATGCGGCGGTTGCCTGTGTCGCGCTGATCGAGACGGCGGCAGGTGTAGAGCATGCCGGGCAGATCTGTGCGGTACCCGGGCTCGACGCAGTGATGGTCGGTGCAGCCGACCTCGCGCTCGATCTCGGCGTGGAGATCGGTTCACGGGCTGCGGCTTTGCAGGACGCTGTGGCGGCGGTCGCGGCCGCCGCCGCGGACGCGGCGTTGCCGCTGATGATCGGGGCTCCCGACAATCGGCCCGAACTCGGAGCCACCGTGGTGGTGGCCGCCACCGACGCGTCTGTTCTGCGCGTTGGTGTACGGGCCGCGCTCGAGCGGGCCCGCGGCGATAACGCGTCGCGTTAGCGCGATGTCTGCGCGAGCTGTTCGCGGTGTTCGGGGGCGGCGATGGCGATCAGGGCCTCGGCGCGTTCGCACACCGAACTGCCGCTCAGACGCGCGACGCCGTATTCGGTGACCACGAAATCGACGAGGTGGCGCGGAAGAGTTATCGGCGTGCCCGCAGGAAGCCGGGCGTGGATGCGGCTGGTGCCGTCCGGCGCCGATGCGGTCATGGCCAGGATCCGGCGTCCTGCGCACGCCATGCGGGCGCCTTCGAAGAAGTCGACGCTGCCGCCGATACCGGAGACGATCCTGGTACCGAGCCCTTCGAGTGCGGCCTGGCCACTGAGATCGATGGCGATGGCCGAGTTCACGGAAGTGAACCTCGGTCGTCGAGCCAACTGTTGCGGGTCGTGGCAGTGGTCGGAGGAGATCATTCGCAGTCGGGTGTTGCGGTCGGCGAAGCGCATCAGACCTGCGGAGCCCAGCAGTTCGACGGCGTCGATGGACTCCGCGGCGCCGGCCTCCATCAGGTCGGCCATCGCGTCAGTGGCCATACCGAGGAAAGTCAGGCCACCGATGTCTGTTGAGAGCAGGTATCGGGCCACCGCTTCGGGAACGGCTCCGATGCCGAGTTGTAGTGTGGGGTGCTCGGGGAGCAGGGCCGTCACCGTAGCCGCGATCTGGTCGGCGACCGGATCGATGGCGGAACGGTACTCGGGCATCGGTTTGCCCGACTCTACGACGGCGGTGAGGTCGTCCCAGCGCACGCGGGTGTCGCCGGATGTCCAGGGCATGGCCGGGTCGACTTCGGCGATCACTCTGCGTGAGGCATGCAATGCGCGGCGAATGTAGGTCAGTGACGGCCCTAGACTGCAGTACCCTGCGGCATCAGGTGGGCTGACGCGCACCAGGCACGCGTCGAAGCCAATTCGAAGTGATTGGGCGACGTCGGAGGCACGCAACGGGACATAGGAGGCCTTTCCGGCGGCGACGAGTCGGCGTGCACGTGCCGTGACGTGCCAGGTCCGAAATTTCAGCTGCCCGGCCTCGACGGCGTCGAGGAAGGCGAGTTCCCCGATGAGCAGGCCTGCGCTGAGGGTGTCGCCCGGTTGGGAGTGTGCTCGCTCGGCCAAGCCGTCCAACAGCGTCTCGGGTATGGAGCAACCGGCGCCGCAGACGAAGGACGCCGCGGGTGGCGCTGTGGCCAGCGCGGCTCTCACACTCAGCGATCGAGGGGCCACCGATCAGGCGCCTGTCCACCGCGGTGCGTGCTCGACGACTCCGCGTCCGGCGTCGCCGCCGACGACGATACGGCGAGGTTGCCGGTGATCGCTCCGGTCAGACACCCAAACTCTCCAATAACAGTGCGCGTGCATGGCGGGGACCGCCCAGCAGCACTTCGGATGCCTTGGCGCGGCGGTAGTACAGGTGTGCGTCGTGTTCCCAGGTGAAGCCCATGCCGCCGTGGATGTGAATGTTCTCCGTCGCCATCTGGGCGAAGGTTTCTGCGCACAGGGCTGCTGCTGTGGCGGCGGCGCTGTCCTGTTCGGGTGCGGCTGCCGCTAGCAGCTGGGCGGCCCGGCTCGAGGCAGTGCGGGCGAGTTCGACGGCAACAAATAATTCTGCGCATTTGTGCTTGACCGCCTGGAAGCTTCCGATCGGCCGGTTGAACTGGATCCTGGTCTTGGCGTAATCGACTGCCATCTCGAGGCATCGCTCGGCTCCCCCGATCTGTTCGGCGGACAGCGCGACTCTGGCCGTTCGAAGTGTTTCGTCGAAGATTCTGCGCGCGTCTCCGGCCTGGCCGATGAGTTGAGCAGGCGCGGCGGTGAGGATGATTCGACCCTGGGGGCGGGACATGTCCAGGGTCTGCAATCTCGTGATATTCACGCCGGGGTCTGCGGTGTTGATCGCGAACAGCGATGGCATGTCCCCGTAGGTGGCGAAGAGGAGAACGGTGGTCGCGGTGGCGGCATCGAGGACGAAGGTTTTCTCGCCGGTGAGCCGCCACGTTCGACCGTCGTGCGATGCGGTGGTCCGCAGCGGTGTGAGGGTCGGTGTGCGTTGGCCTTCGGAGAAGGCGAGTGTCGCGGTATCGCCTCGGGCGATACCGCGAAGCAGGGCATCGGCGACATCGCCGCCCGCGGCGAGCAGAGCGCTGGCTGCCAGCACTACCGTGGCGAAATAGGGGGTCGGGGCCAGGGATCTGCCGAGTTCGTGCATCACGATCGACATCTCGACCATTCCCATGCCGTCACCGCCGACGTGCTCGGGAAGGGTCAGGGCGGGCAGGCCCAACTCGGTGGTGAGCCGGTCCCACAGCTGCCGGTCGAATTCGGTTGCCGATTCGAATGTCGCACGGACTCGGTCGAGGGGGGCCCGGTCCTGTAGAAACCGGCGAAAGGTCTGTTGCATGTCCTGCTGTTCGCTGGTCAGCCGGTAGGACAGGTCGGTTTCCGGCGTGGGCAGGTTGGGGGCTTGCTGCTCGGTGGACATTTCAGGCCTTCCGTTGGTCATGGCTTTCGCCGTCTGCTCGTCGTGAGGCGGGGTGTTCGAAGCGTGCGTATCCGCGTGGGATCCCCAGTTGGTGTTCGGCCAGGTAATTCAGGACCATCTCCTGGCTGATGGGCGCGATGCGCATGATTCGTGCCTCACGCCAGTAGCGTTCGACGTCGTATTCGCAGGCGTATCCAAATCCGCCGTGCGTCTGGACGGCTTGGTCGGCGGCTCGATACCCGGCTTCTGCCGCCAGATATTTGGCGATGTTGGCCTGTTCTCCGCACGGCAGGCCGGCGTCGTAGTGCCAGGATGCGTCGCGGATCGCCAGTTCGGCCGCGCGCAGTTCGGCGTGCGCCTTCGCCAAGGGGAAGGAGATGCCCTGATTCTGGCCGATGGGGCGATCGAAGACGATGCGTTCGCGTGCGTAGCGAACTGCCCGGCGAAGTGCGACCCTTCCGATGCCGACCGCTTCCGCGGCGACGAGGATACGTTCGGGGTTGATTCCATCGAGCAGGTACTGGAACCCGAGACCTTCCTCGCCGACCCGGTCGCTGACATGCACAGGCAGGCCGTCATAGCGCACCTCGCACGATACGACGGCGTTGCGACCGGCCTTGGGGATGGGACGGATGGTCACGAACTGCGGGAGCTGCAGGTCGGCCAGTAGCAATGTCAGCCCGTCGGTGGAGGAGTGGCCCGGCCTCGGGGCGGAAGTTCGCACCAGCAACAGGACCTTCTCACACAGGGTCGCCTTGGTGGTCCAGACCTTCTGCCCGTAGACGTAGTAGCGGTCGCCGCGGCGTTCGGCGCGCGTGGTGATCGCAGCGGTGTTGGTGCCGGCGTCTGGTTCGGTGACACCGAAGGCGACATGCAGCTCTCCGGAGGCCACGCGCGGTAGGTAGGTCTTCCGCATTTCGGGTGAACCGTGTTTGACCACGGGGTTCATTCCGAAAATGGACAGGTGGATTGCCGAGGCGCCGTTCATCGCCGCACCCGATGCCGCGACCTCTTCCAGCAGCACCGAGGCCTCGGTGATGCCCGCACCGCCACCGCCGTATTCGGTCGGCAGTGCCAGGCCAATCCAGCCACCTTGTGCCATGGCCGAGTAGAACTCGTAGGGAAATTCGTGGGCCTGATCGTGGTTACGCCAGTAGCTGTCGGGAAAACGGGTGCAGATGTGCCGGACCGCCTCCCGGATTTCGATGAAGTCGTCGGTAGGGGTCTGCATGTCAGTTCCTCCTGGGGGCTGTGATCACCACGCATCGAGTTGTGCGTGAAACTCGATGACAGGCGGCGCGATGAGCAATGTGGCAAATGGAGCCAGGTCGCCGCGATCGCGGCGCCAGCGCGAATACTGCAGGTAGCTGTCCTTCGAGGTCCATTGCTGATCGACGAGGAACACCGTGGGGTCATCGCCGGACTGGCAGAGAAAGACCCTCTCGCAGCCGTTCGACGTGCGTGTGGAGGGGAGGACGGATCGCAGGAACGCCAGCAGGTCGTCTCGGTGCCCGTCATCGGTACGCAGCGTCAGCAGCACGCGTGTGCTCATTCGACTCACTCCATTCTGGCTGCGATGCCCATCGACCATTGCGCCCTGAACATGCGCTTGCGTGGGTTTGCGCAGCCACAGCTCCTTGTTGACCCCTTGCCGGAATCGGTCGTATTATGCGGAATAATACTTCCGATTTTTGGAGGTTCGCAAGTGGCAAGGAGGCCGAGTGTGAAATACGAGTTACCGTCGACCTTGGATGTGAGCGTCCACGACGGTGTAGCAACGGTGACGCTGCGCCGACCCGACAAACTCAACGCAGTCGACGCCGCGCTGCATCACGGTCTGGCCGATGTCTGGCGCCAACTTGCCGACGATCCCGATGTGCGGGTGGTCGTGGTCACCGGCGAAGGCCGCGCGTTCTGCGTCGGTGGCGACGTCGAATGGTTCCAGTCCATCGCCGCGGACGAGGCGCACCGGTATCGGGCCATGGAAGATGCTCGTCGCCTGGTCAACGAGATGGTCGGATTCGCGCGTCCGGTCATCGCGGCAGTTAATGGCCCAGCGGTCGGATTGGGGTGTTCGCTGGCTGTACTCAGCGACATCGTGTACATGTCCGACACCGCTTTCCTCGCCGACCCGCACGCCGCGATCGGCCTGGTCGCCGCGGATGGCGGGGCGCTGGCGTGGCCGGTGATGACCAGCCTGCTGCGTGCCAAGGAATATCTGTTCACCGGTGACCGGATCGCGGCGGCCGATGCGGTCGCGATGGGTCTGGCCAACCGAGTCCTCCCCGCGCACGAGCTGCACAGTGCCGCATCGGCGTTGGCGCAGCGACTCGCTCTACAGCCGGCGCGGGCTCTGCACGACACCAAACGGGCGCTGAACCTGCACTTGAGCCGTGCAATCGCGGGCGTCATCGACTTCGCCTTCGCCGCGGAAAGCGAGACGATGTTCCTGCGTGCGCTCGGTTCCGACTCGGAGTCGTGAGCGATGTCCGAAGACGAGGTGCGCGTCGCGCTGGTGACCGGCGCGGCAGGAATCGGAGTCGGGCGCGCGGTCGCCCGTAAACTACTCGATGTCGGTTACGCGGTCGCAGTGACCGACGTTCACGCCCAGCGCCTGAAAATCGTTGTCGCAGAGCTGCAACGACAGTTTCCCGACCGAGCGGTGCGGGGATGGAGACTCGATGTCGGTGTGCCGGCACAGATAAGCGCCACTGTCGCAGATATCGCCGAGGAGTTGGGGCCTGTTCGCCTGCTGGTCAACAACGCTCCCCATAACTCTCGAGCCTCGGTCTTCGAGGCCGACGATGACGATTGGGCCCACACGCTCGCAGTGAATCTCACCGGGCCCTGGCAGCTCATGCGGGCGGTGGCTCCGGCCATGGCGGCCTGCGGTGGGGGAGTCATCGTCAACATCTCCTCGTATGCTCCTGACCTGGGCATTGAGGGTCCGTATGGGATTGCGAAGGGCGGGCTGAACGCTTTGACCCGGGCCTGTGCCCGTGAGGGCGGGCCACGCGGCATCCGATGTGTGACGGTGTCCACCGGTTTCATCGCCGAAACCAAATGGGCACACGACCATCCCGAGATGGCCGACACGACCTACACCGAAGGGGTGTTGGGCTCGCACACGTCCCCGGCCGAGGTAGCCGATGCCGTCGAGTTCCTCGCCTCGACTCGCGCTGCCCACATCACGGGCGAGATTCTCAATATCTCCAGCGGTGCCTACATGCGGACATGACATGGCCGACAATATATTTCATCGCGCGGGGGTCTTCGACTATCCGGAAGAGCCGACCCGGGCCGAGGTTGCTGCCGCGTTCAGGGCGTTCTTGGCACACGCGTGCCCGGCCGGGATCGTCCGGCGCGCCGAGGACACCCACGGCGTGGACGCGGCGCTGTGGGCGGCGTTCACCGACCTGGGCGGCGTCGGTGCGTCGTTACCCGAATCCGCCGGCGGCGGGGGCGGGAGTCTGCACGATGCGCGGGTGATCGGCGCCGAGTGCGGCCGCCGGATCGCTCCCATTCCCTACGTCGAAGCTGTCGCCGCCGCGCGGTTGCTGTGTCGGCTCGGGCAAGACGCTGCGGCCGTGGGGGAGCTGCCGTGGCTGGTCGTGCAGGCCGACGACCGTAGCGACCCGGTGCTGACCGGGACCGGGGCGTGCACGAGGCGGGCTCTCATCCTGGAAGCTCAGGCCGCGATCGGCGCCGAACTACCGCCCCGGTCGGTAGTTCCGGTGGCCAACCTGGGTGCGTTGCCGATGGCCTACCTCCGATTGGACGATGCTGTCGAGCTGTTCCGGGTGCCTCTCACCCACGCTGCGCGGGAAGCATGGGTGTGCGAACGCCGTGTCCTGGCCGCGAGCGCCCTGGTCGGAGCAGGCACAGAGGCGCTGGCCATGGCCGTCGAGCACATCGGCATGCGGCATCAGTTCGGTCGCTCACTCGGCTCATTCCAAGTGCTGCAACACCGTCTGGCCGACCGGGCCACCCAGCTCAATGCCGCGCATCTGCTCACGGTGTCTGCCTGTGACGCCCTCGCAGAGAACGGGCACGGCGGGCGGTATCGCAGCGCGGTGGCGCTGATGTCGGCCGTGCAGGCCGGCGAGCTGGCGGCCAAGGAAGCGATGCAGATGTTCGGCGGATACGGCTACACCTTGGAGTACGACGTGCACCTATATCTGCGCTATGTCAAAGCGACAGCTGTCCTTGCCAAGGACCCCGAGGTGATTTCCGATTCGTTCGCCCCGCGCCTGCGCGCGCCGGCGGAGAAAGGTGGCGAATCATGATCGCTCAGGATCGGGACGCGATACGCGCGATCGTCGCGGACTTCACGCGCAGGCATGTCACTGACGCGGCGATCGATGCGGCCTGGACCAGAGGAACGCTGCATGATCGTTCCGTTCATCGTGCCCTGGCCCGGGAGGGGTTGATCGGGGCGACCTGGCCGGCGGATCTGGGCGGTCAGGACCTGGACCCGGTGTCGGCGGGCTGGTTGTGGGAGGCGATGAATTATCACCGGCTTCCAATCGATCTGCTCGAACTGACCGAGATGGTCGCCCACGTCATTGTGGTCGTGGGTAGCGTGGTCCAGCGCAAACGCATCCTTCCCCGCGTTCGGTCCGGCGAGATGCTCATTTCGCTGGGTTACTCCGAACCTGGCGCCGGATCTGATGTTGCCGCCTGTGCGACCCGGGCGGTACGTCAGGGCGACGGCTGGGTGATCAATGGGTCGAAGATCTTCACCACCGGTGCTCATGTCGCCGACTTGGTGTTCGTACTCGCCCGGACCGGGCCGGATGCGTCCCGGCACCGCGGTTTATCCCTTTTCCTGGTGCCAAGGAAGTCGACGGGGGTCGAGGTCCGCCCGATTCACACTTTCGGTGGTGAGCGGACCAATGCGGTGTTCTTCACCGATGTCGTGGTCGATGCGGACGCCCTGGTCGGTGCGGTCGACGACGGATGGTCGGTGCTGAATCTCGCCTTGGACTTCGAGCGGCAGGTGATGGGCGCCTATGCCGGTCAAGCGCGCCGGTTGTTCGATGATCTGGTGTCGGTATTGGAGTCACGCATCGTCGACCCGGTCACGACTCACGAACTGGCCAGGGTGAATGTTCGTCTCGAGGAGGCCCGAGTTCTGGCGGACGACGTCGGAGCGCGTGCCGCTGCTCGGCAACCGATCGACGTGGCGGCGGCGATGGCCAAGCTGGCGGTCACCGAAAGCTTGAAGGAGCTTGCCTATCTGGGGCTGGACCTGGTCGGCCCGGAGTCGTTGATCTGCGCGACAGAGCAGGGCCGCCGGCAATCGGGTGGTCTCGAGCATTGGTTTCGTCACGCACAGGTGGTGACGATCTACGGCGGCTCGAATGAGATCCAGCGCGATATCATCGCCCGCCGTGGTCTCGGGCTCGGCTGAGCCCGAGACCACGGAGTCGTGGTCAGGAATCCGGAAGCGGCGCGGGCGTACGCAGGTCGGGGCGGACGTCGGCGCCGAGCACCACGACAGCCAATAATGCGATGTCGGGTCCGTTGTTGCGCCAGCGATGCGCAGTGCCGTTCTGGACGAGCGTGTCGCCGGCTCGGAGAACGGTTTGCTCACCCGAGTCCAGTTCCAGGGTCAGCTCGCCCTGTAATACCAGGGCCAGATCGATGGTGTCGGTCGCGTGCAGGCCCGGTCCCTGTCCTGTCGGGTCGGGTACCAGGCGGAAGATACCGAACCGGTGCCCTCCCACCGGCGGTACCGGTGTCAATGTCCCTGCAGCGGGTGCGGTGTCGCCGATGCGTGCCGGTTCGTCGGCTCCCCACAGATGGTGGAAACCGTTGCCGGAGGTGCTGTAGATCGAGGCCTCGACTCCGTCGTCGCCGATCAGCCGGGCCTTACCGCCTTGGTCGTGGCCGGTGGTGACGCGTCGGATCCGCGGAAGGTCGACGGCATTCATGCGTCGACGGTGATGACGATTTTGCCGCGCGTGTGGCCACTCGCGCTCAGCTCATGTGCCTGGGCCGCCTCGTGCATCGGGAAACGGTGAGTCACCGGCACCCGCAGTTGGGCGGCACCGGCCCAGTCGGCAAGTTGCTGAAGGTCGGAGGTGTTCGGTTGCACGCCGATCACATGAGCGCCCATGGCGATGGCGGCGCGGCCGTCGGCGATGGTGACCATGTTGGACGCGCTGCGGTCCGCATGCAGCAGGTGACGCGACTTCTCGAGTGAGCCGTTGCCGTGGAAGTCGACGATGACGTCGACGCCGTCGGGGGCGAGATTGCGCACGGCATCGTCGAGACCTTCGCCGTAGGCCACGGGAGTGGCACCGAGGTCGGCGACGAACTCGTGGTTGGCGGTGCTGGCCGTGCCGATGACCTGTGCGCCCAGGATCTGCAGGATCTGGATGCCCAGGGACCCGGTTCCTCCGGCGACACCGTGCGCGAGAACGGTGTCACCGCGACGGATGCCGACCTTCTTGATGGCCTGGTAGGCGGTCAGACCCGCCAGGGGCAGGGCCGCTGCCTCTTCCCAGGAAAGGTTGGTCGGTTTGTGCACGATGGTCCGGAGGGGGACCGCCATGTATTCGGCGTAGCTTCCGTGGTGCAGAAAGTCCATCCAGGCGTAGCCCATTACTTCGTCGCCCTTGCTGAAACCCTCGGCGAGGTAACCGACCCGTTCGACGGTGCCGGACACATCCCAACCGGGAGTGACCGGGAACATGACGTCGAGCAGAGAGTCCATGACTCCGCTGCGCACGTGGTAGTCGACGGGGTTGACCCCGGCGGCTCGGACCTTCACCAGAGCACGATCGGCTCCCACCTTGGGCTCGGGGACCTCTTCGACACCGAGTACGGACTCATCGCCGTAGGTGTGGTAAACGATGGCCTTCATTGATTTTCTACCTCCGTGGTGTGGTTGTTCTCTTCGGTGCCCGGGTCGCTGTAAGGCTCGACAACGGGAGTGCTGGTGAAGTAGGTCATCGAGATGACCAGCTCACCCTGGTACTGGCGAAAGAATGCGATCGTCTGCCGCTGCACATAGGTAGCGGCCGAGTCGGCGACCTCGAAGCCGGCATCGGCGAACACTGTGCCGGAGGCGATGTGGGCGCCGGCGATCATGCCCGAGATACCCCAGTCGGTCACCTGTAGGTGCAGCAGACGTGATGCGGGATCCGCGCTTTGGGCGACGACCTTGCCCAGGGCCTCGTAGCGTACGCGTATTTGCGCCTTGCCGTAGTGATGACGCTCGGTGGCGTGCCCGATGACACCACCGTAGATGTGAAATTGCGCGTCGTCGGTGTAGAGGGACAGTAGGGACTCGATGTCGCCGGCTTGCTCGTAGGCGTTGTGGTCGCGGAAGTTCTGGATCATCGCGCGATGGTGCGGGTTGTCTGTCGTGGCGATGAGGGCGTCGAAATCGGCCAGGCGCCGCTGCAGGTTGGTTGTCATCACAGTGCCTCTTCGGTGTGGTTGCCGTAGTGACCGTAGGGCCATAAGTGGAATATTTCTTCATGTTAGTCTCGACGTCAACCCTGTTCAAGCGATCCTCGAACGCCAGACGAGGAGAAGGTGGTCGACGATGAATTCACCTACCGTGCTCGAAAAATTGAGTGCGCTGATACGGAGCCGAGCAGACGGCGGCTGGGATGCCCTGACCGGGCATTACGCCGAATCGGTCCTGGTCAATCGGCTCATCGGCGAGGCAGGCGGGCAGTGAACGGGGCGCTCGCCGGCCGGACCGCGATCGTAATGGGGGCCGGTTCCGTCGGACCCGGATGGAGCAACGGCAAGGCGGTCGCCGCATCTTACGCGCGCGCGGGTGCGAACACGGTCTGTGTGGATTTCGTCGAGGAGCGAGCCGCCGAAACCGCCGCCGTGATCTGCGCCCGAGGTGGATCGGCGCTGGCCGTGGTGGCCGACGCGACCGATGAGAGCTCTGTGCGCGCAGTTGTGCAGGCGGCGCTCGACGAATTCGGACAGGTCGACATCCTGCACAACAACGTCGGTGTCGGCGGGTCTTTCGGTACGCCCGAGACGATCAAACCCGAAGAGTGGGCGCGGGAGTTCACCCAGAATGTCAGCAGCGCATATCTGGGCATTCGTTGCGTCGTCCCGACCATGCGCGAGCAGGGACGGGGCGTCATCATCAACACCTCCTCAACGATGGCGGTGCGGTTCCTGCGGCGCCCGAATGTTGCGTACTCGGCATCGAAAGCGGCGGTAGAAGCCATGACCAAAGCATGTGCGGTTGCCTACGGCCGCGACAACATCCGGGTCAACTGCCTGCGCATCGGGTTCTCCGAGACGCCCTTGATGATGGCGGCGGTGGGGCGACGGGGCCTCGACGATGCCGGTCGGCAGGCGGTGATGCACAACAGCCGAGAGAAAGTGCCGCTTCGAGGCGAGCACGCGAGCGGGTTCGACGTCGGTGCCGCAGCGGTATTTCTCGCCTCGGATGCGGCCGGTTACCTCACCGGGGTGGTCCTCGATGTCGACGGGGGTCTGGTGTCGGCCCCGCTCTAGCCGGGGCTGACCGTCGTGTGCCCGAGGTTGTAAACCCTAACCGGTATAGTTGTTCCGTTACTCTTTTCCCATGGGCAAAGCTAAAACCAACTCCGAGGGGAAAGCGACCGCGGGGGTGGCCGACGAACCGAAGCGCAGTGACGCTCGACGCAATCGGCGCCGCATCCTCGCCGCCGCATTCGAGGTCTTCGCCGAGTTGGGTATCGACGCGCAGATGACCGACGTCGCCGCCGCGGCCGGACTCGGTATCGGAACGGTGTACCGGCATTTCGCGAATAAGGAAGCGCTGGTCAACGCGCTGCTGCTGGACCGCCTGGAGGGGGCCACGATCGTGGCCAAGCGTGCCGCCATGAAGGAAGACGCCTTCCATGCCTTAGCCGATCTGATCGTGCTGATCACCGAGCGTCAGCTGGAAAACCGGGTGGTGTCCCAGTTCCTGGGCGGCCGGGTTGCGGGATCGCCCGAACTCCAGGCTGAGCGCGATGTCATGTACGGGGTCCTGGACACGCTTGTTACACGGGCCAAAGAGGCCGGGGACCTGCGCGCGGACGTCAACATCTCCGACATCAGGATCATCACGACGTCGGTAGCCAGCCTGGCAGCCGCGGAGTCATCGCTGGCAAGCCATCTCATGCTGCGGTTCATCACGATCGTCCTCGATGGTCTACGAGCTCCGGCCCGCACCACACTGCCTTCACCTGCAGTATCGCTGGCGGACTCGGAGGCACTCTTCCAATACGGGCCATCGATGTCGAACACCGCGATGACCCGCGGTCGGCGAACCTGGCGGGCCTGAGTACTCGTTTCGAGGCCCGACCCGGGCGCATCCTTACCTCGCAGTCGGCGGCTGGGACTGTCGGCGAGGGCTTTTCGGCTCCTGCATGCGCCGATGGGGCGGCGCTGCTGTTCGCCTGTTGACGCTGAATGACTGCAATGATAAAACGGAAGTATTATTCCGACTATTGGCCGCAGCCGATGGTCGCTCATACCGCCGGGAGTCAGAGTGTTCGACGTCACCATGGTCGGCGCGAGCGGAAAACCGTTCACGATGCCGGTCGAACTGGGGAAGATCCGCGAATTTGCCGCAGCGACCCACGCTGGGGCAGCGGAGTATCACATGCCCGGTGCCCCGGTTCCACCGACGTTCCTGATGACCTACGGGTTCTGGACCACCGCAGAGAACATGGCATGGGGCGCCAACCCGCCCTCGTTCGAGAACCTGCTGCACGGCCAGCAGGAGTTCACCTTTCACGGACCACCGCCGGCGGCAGGTGAGCAGCTGGCCGCCCGGATGCGGATCGATCGCGTCTACGACAAGCAGGGCCGCAGAGGGGGGTTGATGCGGTGCATCGAAACCGTAGTCGAGTTCCGCGACGGCGCCACCGGCGTGTTGCGGGCCGAGAGCCGAGCCCTGCTCATCGAGCGCCTCGATGCGAAGGCCACGTCGTGAATACCGCTCGTGCTGAGGTCGGCGCGACGCGAAACGCGGTCGAGTGGGAGCGGATCGCCGTTGGCGACGAGCTTCCCGATACGACGTTCGGGCCCCTCACGATTACCGATTTCGTCCGTTACCAGGGCGCCTCCGGCGACATGAATCCGATTCATCACGACACCGAGTTCGCCAGGAGAGCAGGCTTTCCAGGGCCTTTCGCTGTCGGGATGCTCTCAGCGGGGCTGCTGGCGGGTCGTGCCGTGGATTGGCTGGGGCCCACCGCGATCAGATCGTTCAAGGTGCGGTTCCGTGACATCGCCTGGCCGGGGGATACCTTGACCCTCACCGCCCGGGTGACCGAAAAATCGGACTCGGACCGGACCGTCACCGTGGAACTGTGCGCTCTCAACCAAGACGACGGCGTGCATGCCCAGGCCTGGGCGAAATTCGAGCTGACACAGGTCGCCCCAATAGAGAACTGGAGTACAGACCATGTCGGTTGAGGTCAGCCTCGAGGACTTCGAGTCCGAAGTTCTGACATTCCTCGAACACCACACCGTTGCCAAGCCCACGGACGAGTTCACCTGGGGCCGAGGCGATGACGACACCTCTGTTTTCCTCGAAGTGGACGCAGACACCGAACGCGGACAGCTTGTGTACGCGAAGTGGTTTCGCGCCCAGCGTTTCGACGCTGGTTTGGGCTGGATCATGGGACCACCGCAGTTCGGGGGCCGGGGACTGAGCCGACGCCATGAGGCGCTGTATCACGCGATCGAGGCCCGATTCCAGACCCCCGACATGCGCTTTTTCGGGATCGGTCTGGGTATGGTCGCCCCCACCATCCTCGCCCACGCCAGGGAGACCGTCCAAAGCCGCTACCTGCCGCGTCTGTTTCGCGGAGATCTGATTGCCTGCCAGCTATTCAGCGAGCCCGGTGCTGGTTCGGACATCGCCTCGGTGGCGACCAAGGCCGAGCGCGACCACGACGGCTGGGTCCTGTCCGGCCAGAAGGTGTGGACCACCGGCGCGCAGCACGCCGATATCGGCCTTATCCTGGCGCGAACGAACCCTGCGGTCGCCAAACACAAAGGCATTTCGGCATTCTTGGTCGATATGCGGGCTCCGGGCGTGACGGTGCGACCCTTGCGCCAAATCACCGGCGGGGCGAGCTTCAACGAAGTCTTCTTCGACGAGGTCCGGATATCCGACGAGTTCCGGCTCGGCGATGTCGACGATGGCTGGCGTATCGCACTGACCACCCTGCTCAACGAACGCGCCTCCATCGGTGCCGGTGGAGAAGCCAGCGCGCGTCTGGAATTCATGCAGCCGGAGCGACTGATTGCGCTGCTGCGCCAACTCGGGCTCGACGACGATCCCGTGATCCGTGACCAGTTCGCGAAGATCTACATCGCACAGCAGGTCACCCGTTGGAACGGACACCGAGCCATGGAGACGATCGTGGCCACCGGCATCCCCGGTCCGGAACTCTCCGCGGCCAAGTTGGCCCGCACGAACTGGATGCGGATGGTCGGCGAGTTCGTCACCGATGTCCTCGGTCCCCGCCTGGCCGCCGATACGGGGGAATGGGGCACCTTCGCCTGGACGCGGTTCCTGCTCGGCGCCCCAGGGCTGCGCATCGCGGGAGGCACCGACGAAATACAGAAGAAGATTATCGGCGAGCAGGTACTGGGCTTGCCGAAAGAGCCGGCATCGCCGATATGACAACAGCTCAGGTGCGGCTGTCTCCGATACCACCGTGCCGATTCCATGTAATCGGAAAGGACCCGAATCATGAACTCCCTTATCGGGTATGCCGCCTACGTGCCTGCCGGGCGCCTGGCGCGGCAAGCGATCACCCAGGCCCTGGGCTTCGGCGGCGGAGGCGGCACACGCGCGGTGGCCGCCTACGACGAGGATTCGACCACCCTGGCCGTCGAAGCCGCCCGTCGGGCGTTGAATCAGTACGACTACACCCCGACGGGGATATGGCTGGCGACAACGACACCGCCGTATCTGGACAAGACCAATGCGACTGCCGTTCACGCCGCGTTGAATCTGGGCCCGGATGTTGCGGCCGCCGACGTGATCGGCTCTGTCCGCTCGGGCCTGGCGGCGGTCGAGGCCGCGGCGGCGCTGGGCGGCATGGCCGTCCTGACGGACTTGCGTGACGGGGTGCCCGGAAGCAATGAAGAGGCCACCGCCGGTGACGGCGCGGTCGCGCTGTTGTTCGGCAACGACGAGGAGGCCATTGCGGTGCGGCTCGCCTCATCTACCAGCACGGGGGAGTTCCTCGACCGGTGGCGGGTACCGGGTGAGCGCCATTCGCAGGTGTGGGAGGAACGCTTCGGTGAGATCGCCTACGCCGAGCACGTGACCAGCGCCTGGCATCGAGCACTCGAAGCTGCCGGGCTCACCGCCGGCGACCTGGATCACGTCGTGGTGACCGGACTGCACACCAGGGGCACAGCGCATGCGGTGCGTTCGCTGGGGATCGATCCCGCCACACTCGTCCCGAACCGCATCGACAGCGTCGGCAATACCGGCACCTCGCACTGGGCTCTGATGTTCGCCGATGCTCTGGACCGGGCACGACCGCAGGAGATCATCGCTGTTGTCACGCTGAGCGACGGCTGCCACGTACAGTTGTGGCGCGTCACCGCGGACATCGGTCGAGGACGAGCGGCACTGCCGGTTCAGGACACGATCTCGAGCGGTTCCCGCCATGTCGACTATCCACGATTTCTGTCCTGGCGCGGATACCTTGCCCGGGAGAGTCCACGCCGCCCCGAACCGGAACGTCCTGCGGCCCCGCCGTCACGTCGCATGGCCGGATGGAAGTACGGCTTCAATGCCTCCGCCGATGAATCTGGGTTCGTGCACATGCCTCCGGCTCGGGTGTCGTTGCACACCGGGTCGATCGATGCGATGACGCCGGTGTCGATGGCCGGTCGACAGGGTCGTATAGCCACGTTCACTGTCGATCGGCTGGCGTATTCGATGTCGCCGCCTGTGGTGGCCGCGGTCATCGATTTCGAGGGAGGAGGGCGCTTTCCGTGTGAACTCACCGATGTCGACGCCGAGTCGTTGGCCATCGGGGACACCGTGGAAATGACCTTCCGCAGGCTCTACAGCCAGGGCGGCGTGCACAACTATTTCTGGAAGGCCCGCCCCGTGGCGGCAGAAACCGCGAAAGGCGGGGCGCAGCGATGACGTCGAACGGGATCAGAGACAAGGTTGCCATCGTCGGTATGGGCTGCACACGCTTCGGCGAGCGCTGGGATGCAGGAGTCGATGACATGCTCATCGAATCCTCGACGGCGGCCGTGGACTCGGCGGGTTTAAAGCTGGGCGACGTCGATGCCTTCTGGCTCGGCACCATGGGCTCGGGAGTGTCGGGACTTACCCTGAGCAGACCGCTCAAGCTCGGCTACAAACCGGTCTCGCGCCTGGAGAACATGTGTGCGACCGGGTCGGACGCCTTCCGCAATGCCGCGTACGCCGTCGCGTCGGGAGCATTCGACGCTGTCATGGCTATCGGAGTGGAAAAACTCAAGGACTCCGGCTATTCGGGGCTCGTTGTCAGCACGCCTGCCGGTGATGGCACCGCGCCGCCGCTGACGGCCCCGGCGATGTTCAGCCTGCTCGATCCCGCGTATCGCGCGAAGTACGGGGTGAGTGAACAGGACATGCGCGAGGTCCTCACCCGCATCGCGTGGAAAAACCACCGCAACGGTGCGTTGAATCCGCGCGCTCAGTTTCGTAAGGAAATCGCCCCCGAAACCATCACTCAGGCGACGAAGATCGCAGGCAATCTTGGTGTTTTCGACTGCTCGGGTGTCGCCGATGGATCTGCTGCGGCCATACTTGTGCGGGCCGAGGATGCTTACAAATATACCGACAAACCATTGTTTCTCAAGGCAGTCTCACTCGTCGCAGGACCAGGGCGAGGTCCGCTGGATCCGTCCTACGACTACACCAGTTTCGATGAGGTGACCTGGTCGGCCCGGCAGGCATACCAGCAGGCGGGTATCACCGATCCCCGTGCCGAGATCGCCATGGCCGAGGTGCACGACTGTTTCACTCCGACCGAACTGGTTCTCATGGAGGACCTGGGATTCTCCCAACGCGGATCAGGGTGGAAAGACGTACTATCAGGCGCCTTCGACCGCGACGGGGAACTGCCGGTGAATCCTGATGGCGGGCTCAAATCCTTCGGACACCCCATCGGAGCCAGCGGACTGCGGATGCTGTTCGAGTGCTGGCTGCAATTGCGCGGTGAGGCGGGCGAACGTCAGATCGCCACGGTGGCATCGGGCCGCACTAAGGCGCTCACCCAGAATCTCGGCGGTCAGCCTGGTGCCTGCGTGAGCTTTGTGTCCATCGTGGGATCTGAACTCGATCCGGGCGCTTGAGTGTCCCAATGGCAGGTCAACGATGGTTTCCCTGATCTCATAACAACGGAAGGTATGTGAACAGATGTTGGAAGGACGCGTTGCGCTCATCACGGGCGCAGGCCGGGGTATCGGCCGTGAACACGCACTGCTGTTCGCCAGTCTCGGAGCTCGCGTGGTCGTCAACGATGTTGGCGGTGGCAGCGATGGCGCCGGTCGGGACATCTCGCCAGCGGCGGAACTGGCCGCCGAGATCACCGCAGCCGGCGGTGAGGCTGTGGCAAGCACCGAAAGCGTGACCGACTTCGCCGCGGCCGCCGAGATGGTGCAGCATGCAGTCGACACATACGGCGATCTGGACATCGTGGTCAACAACGCCGGCATTTTGCGTGATCGCATGCTGGTGTCGATGAGCGAGGATGAATTCGATGCCGTCGTCGCCGTCCATCTCAAGGGCACGTTCAATGTGACACGCCATGCTGCGGAGTATTGGCGTCATCGATCCAAGCAAATCGGCAACCGGCCTCGTGCGATCGTCAACACGTCATCCGGGGCAGGGCTGCACGGCAATATCGGTCAAACCAACTACGCGGCCGCGAAAGCGGGGATCGCCGCCATGACGATCGTTCATGCGCGAGAACTCGCGCGCTATGGCGTTCGGGCCAATGGTATTGCACCGATCGCGCGTACCCGGTTGACCGATCAGACTCCGGGTTTCACCGAACGGATCGCGGGGACGTCATGGGAACCTGCCGATGTGTCACCGTTGGTCGCGTACCTGGCGTCAGCGGATTGCCCGTTTACGGGGCAGATGTTCAGTGTGTACGGCGGTGCTGTCGGCATCTACTCGGGCTGGTCGACCGCTGCGGAAGTTTCGCGCACAGGACGATGGACTCCCCAGGAGCTGAAGGAAGCCATGGAGGATCGATTCCCGCGCGAGGCGCCGGCGGTCAACCCTTTCCTCGCTGCAGTCGGTCCCGCGCGTTCCTGAATGCATCGTCAAGATGCTCGGTATCTCCCACCACGCTCTTGACGAAACGGAATTTTAATTCCTATTGTTGTCTGATGGAGAATGTTACCGCTATGGGCAGTCCGCAGAACCGTCCCGATGAGATCCCCCCGGGTTGCCCGGTGGCAGAGAACGCAATTGTGAGGCTTTTCAGCGACCGCGAGTCGCGATCAAGCCTGTATGAGGGCTTGGCGACGACTCGCTCGAACTGTCCCGTGCACCATTCCGTGGCCCTGGACCAGTGGGTGCTGACTCGCTATGGAGATGTCAGACAGGTTTTGCGTGACAGTGAGCTGGCCGTCGACTTCGCGAGCCAGATGGACCGCCGCCGCCGTGACTGGCGCAAGCATCCATCGTTCTCTCTGACCGAGAACATCATGCTGAGCGTCGATGGGGCCGAGCACCGACGCCTCCGCAAGGTCGGTTCGAGCGTTGTCAACGGCCGTCTGGTCAAGACCGTCGCCCCACTGATCCGCGTCACGGTCGAGCGCGTCGTAGCGGAGTTCGTGAGCGAGGGTGGCGGCGACTTCGTCACCAAGGTCGCGTTCCCGATCACCGCCGAAGTCATCAGCGACATCATGGGATTACCACACGAAGACCGCGAATGGTACCGACGTGCGATCGCTGAACATGTTGTCGCGTTCGATCCGGGCGTATCGGAAGAGGATCTCGATCGTGCGGACGCTGCCGCACTAGGGATCCGCCGCTACTGGCAGGGATTGGTCGAACGGCGACGTAGCGATCCTCGTGACGATCTGCTGACACAGTTGCTCGAGCTCACGACCGAGGAGGGGGAGGGCCTGCGCAGTGAAGAAGTGGCGGCGTTTTGTGAGTTCCTGTTCTCCGCCGGCTTCGAAACGACCGTTCACACGCTGAGCCTGGGGATGCTGGCCTTCGTCGAGAACCCTGATCAGTGGAAGTTGCTCCGGGCAAGGCCTGAGTTATTGGAGACGACGGTCGAGGAAGTGCTGCGATATACCTCGACGATCGTGGGGCAGGCCCGATTCACGACCGACGTGGCACAGATCGGAGGCGCCGAGGTACCCGCCAGCGAACTGTTGTTCGTCTCACTTGCTGCTGCCAATCGAGATCCGGACGTATTCGCTAACCCCGATAGATTCGACATCACACGGACCGGAAGCGCGCACCTGACGTTCGGTCACGGTCGGCACACCTGCCTCGGAGCCCCGCTGGCTCGTGCCGAGATCGGTATCGTTTTCGACACCATGGCCGAGCTGCTGTCGACGCTGACCCTCGGTCCTGGCGGTGCGCTTCTCGAGAAACGGCTGGCTCCTCGCGCACTGGCCAGTCTCGATCTCGATATCAAGCCGGAACATCGGCAGGGCAGGGTGCCAGCGGACGCCGGATAATGGCTCAGGCACAAAGTTGGTGATCTTGTCTGGATGGGTGGTCAGCTGAGGAGTACGAGGCGTCGCAGGAGGTCGAAGTTGGCCTGGCCGAAGCATCTGCGCTTGAGCGCCTTCAAACGTCAATTCGCCTGGCCGGGGCTGTACTCGCGCCCACTCGATGCTGATCCGGTACACCCCGATTCCGAGGTCCCCGGCCAGCGCGATATCGGTGGGGTACCGGGTATAGAAGTCCATCGAATCCGAGAATGCGCCGAGTTGGGAACGTGCGGTGTACAGCTGCCGCTGGTGGCTGTCGGGTGTGTGACCCTCACTCTGGAAACCGGAACCGGCAACGCCCCATAAGAATTCACGGTTCAGCGGCGGCAGGTCGGCAGGCGGCGCGGGTCGCGCGGCCGCGACACCTAGTCGCCCCGAGACGGCGTCGGCGATTCCGGCGGCCGTCAAACCGAGCGGCGGGTGAATCTCTGCATGGTGCGACCCTTTCGTTCGAATGTCATTGTCGCGCCTGGCATCCGGTCTCGCACCGACTCCGGTAGCCGGTCGGAGGCGCGGGTGTTGTCCTGGGGGTTCCGGACAGGGCCGGCAGGGACTGGTATTCAGGTAGTCGGCACTCCGAGCCAAGGGATCAGCAAAGGGGCATGAGTAAAACCCATTTCGATCGATACACCGCCTACCATGCCTTCACCGCAGCCGGTGGTGTCGACCGTCCCTACCGGTCCGCACGATTGCCTGCTACATGCTCATTCGACGACCTGCCCGACAGCGGCACAGATCGGCTGACCGTGCCGCGCTGAACGTCACCTTCGGTCGCCCCGGATAGGGAAAGCCACGTGACCCGTAGGGCGCCAGCGGGCAGGCACTGTGGTCGGAGGTCGCTGCGAGACGCTCCCTCTCGGATTGTCCTGTGCCAGCGAATCGTCCTTGACGTAGGGAGCTTGATCTGCAGTGAGGAATTCTGAGTGGCGAACCGCGTGCTGTCTGGAACGATACTGACACCGATCCACTGGCACGCGCACACAGGCCGCCAGGCCTGGCCTGCGGACCGCGGCTCGAATGTGAGTATCCACCCTGCTGTGGCGCACGCCGCGGGTGATCTCCTGGGCTCCCGGAGTGATCGAGCCCAGGAGGCGTGTCAGTGCTCGAGGGACGGCTCAATAGGAGGTGCCGCTGTCGATCGACGGGCTGTGCGGTATCTGGATCGTGAATTCTGTACGGCCCGGCTCGCTGGTCAAGGTGATGGCGCCGCCGTGCGCTCGCACCACGGCGTCGGCGATGGCCAGCCCGAGGCCGGTGCTGCCGGCGCGGCGGGAGCGGGAGGAATCGCCGCGGGCGAAGCGTTGGAAGATCTCCGGCTGCAGGCCGGCGGGGATGCCGGGGCCCGTATCGCACACCCGCCAGGTGGCGCCGCCGGTGCCGTCGGGGGCGAGGGCGACGGTGACGATTGTGCCGGGCGGGGTGTGCATCCTGGCGTTGGTGAGGAGGTTGGCGAGCACCTGGTGCAGTCGTGCGGAATCGCCTGTGATGGTTACCGGTTCGTCGGGGAGTTCGAGATCCCAGCGATGCTCGGGGCCCGCGATGTGCGCATCGCTGGCCGCGTCGACGGTGAGCTGGGTCAGGTCGACCGGTCCGCGCTCGAGCGGGCGGCCGGAGTCCAGGCGGGCCAGCAGCAGCAGATCCTCGACCAGGCCGGACATGCGGACGGCGGCGGCATCCACCCGGCCGATCGCGTCGGCCACCGTATCCGGGAGTTGGTCTCGACTGCGTTGGGCGAGTTCGGCATAGCCGCGGATGGCCGCCAGCGGGGTGCGGAGTTCGTGGCTCGCGTCGGCGACGAATTGCCGCACGCGGACCTCGCTGTCATGGCGGGTGGACAGGGCCCCGGCGATATGGTCGAGCATGCGGTTGACCGCGGCGCCGAGCTTGCCGACCTCGGTGCCCGGGTCGGCATCGGCGGCCGGAACACGCACGGGCAGTTCGACTTCGCCGCGGTCCAGGGGGAGGTCGGCGACGTGGGCTGCGGTCGCCGCGACTCGGTCCAGCGGCGCGAGCGCGCGTCGAATCAGCGTGATACCCACGGTGATCGCGATCAGCAGCACGACCCCGGTCACGCTCAGCAGCACGATCAGCACCCGCATGAGCGTCGCGTCGGTCGCGCCCAGCGACAGGCCCGTGAAGACCGTCTGGCCGTCCCACGACGTCGAGGCGACCACCCGGTAGCGGCCGTGGCCGTCGACGGTCACGGTGTGCGGCTTGCCGCTGGCGGGCACGGAGGTGAGCTGGCGCTGCGCGGTATCGCTCAGTGCGGCCCGATTGCCGTCGTTACCGAGCCTGCCTGCCGCGCAGGTGGTTCCGTGGCCCTCCACGGCGCCGATCTCGTCGGGTGGAACGCCGGGGCGGCTCAGGAAGTCCGGTCCGGGCCCGGTGAAGGGGGGCGGTCCGGGCGTGAAGTCCGGTCCCGGGGGCTGCGCCGCGCCGGGTGGCATCACGCGCGAGTCCGCGGTGGTGGATCCCGGTTCGCCGGGAGGTCGCCCCGGCCCATGGTGTCCCGGCCCTCGTTCACCCGGTCCAGGCCCCGGTCCGTCCGGTCCCGGTCCGCCCGGCCCCGGATTGAACGGTGGTCCCAGGAACGGCCCGCCGCCGACCGATATGAGCGCCTGCTTCTGTGCGCCCTCCAGTTGACTGTCGACCTGCTTGACCAGAAACTGTTGTAGCGCAAACTCCGTCGTTACGCCGATGCCGACCACCACCGTCACCAGCAGCACCATCTGCCCGACCAGCAGCCGCGCCCGCAGCGACCATCGCCGCGGCGACAGCCTGCTCGTCCCGGTCCGCTCGGATGAACCCGGCTGCTCGGGTGCGCCGGGTTGCTCGGTCGGGCCGGCGCGTTCAGGTGCGCGGGGTTGCTCGACGGCGGCGGGCACGCTCGGCCGCGGCCGTTCAGGTGGGCGGTCGGAGCACATATCCGGCGCCGCGCAGGGTGTGAATCATGGGCTCCCGGCCGCTGTCGATTTTCTTGCGCAGATAGGATACATACAGCTCGACAACGTTCGAGCGGCCGCCGAAGTCGTAGCTCCACACCCGGTCCAGGATCTGCGTCTTGCTCAGCACGCGTTTCGGGTTGAGCATGAGGAACCGCAGCAGCTCGAATTCGGTGGCGGTCAACGCGATCGGCTCGCCGTCGCGGGTGACCTCGTGACTGTCCTCATCGAGCACCAGATCGCCGACGACTATTCGCGAATCGGCATCGTGCGCGGTAATTCCGCTGCGGCGCACCAGCGCCCGCAGCCGCAGGATGACCTCCTCGATACTGAACGGCTTGGTCACGTAGTCCTCGCCGCCGGCGCTGAGCCCGGCGATGCGGTCCTCCACGGAGTCCTTGGCGGTCAGTAACAGCACCGGCAGTTGCGGAATCTGCTCGTGCAGCTTGCGCAGCACCTCGAGGCCGGTCATATCCGGCAGCATCACATCGAGCACGACCACATCGGGCCGGGTTTCGCGGGCCCGGGTGACGGCGGTGCGGCCGTCACCGGCGGTGAGCGTCTCCCAGCCCTCGAAGCGCAGTGCCATGGACAGCATCTCGGTGAGCATCGGCTCGTCGTCGACGATCAGCACGGTCACCGGGCCGCCGTCGGCCCGGCGCAGCGCGACACGTTCGCCCGAGGGTTCGCCGGTGCTCATCCACGCATTCTGGCATCGAACGGAGGTTTGTCCGGCGATCGCGGAGCCGTGTCGTACCGGGGCCGGTATCCGTGGTCCGACGCGCTGTGCCGGACGGGAGGGTGCTGTGATGGTTCCCAGCTCATGGAAGTCCTCTCATTAATGTGCCGTTATTGGACGGTACATTAATTGGCGTGAACTAATCTCCGGCGGTGGTCGCGGGTTTGCCGCCGGGTCCGAGCTGTGGAAAGGGCGATGATGAGCAGAGTCGATGGATCAGCGACGAGGCGATGGGCGGCTGCCGGGGCGGTGATGGCCGTGCTCATGGTGACGGGGCTGGGCGCTGTGGCGACTTCGGCGTTGGCGGACGCCCCCGGGCTGCCGTGCCTGTGGGCGGGCGCCACGTACCAGCAGGGACTCGTGGTCTATGCCGGTGGATGGGCCTTCAGCTGTCATTCGGACGCATACGGCGTCTCCTTCTGGAGGAAGGACGGGGCTACCGGTCACCACAGCACGGTTTTCGATCCGGGCGCCACCGGCAACCCAGAGGGCAGCTTCAGTGCGGGCGCTTGGCAGCCCGGCACCCAATACAACGACTACTGCGCCGGCGACCAGTTGATCGAGGGCAGCGGCGATATCTTCGAGGCGGCCACCGATTCCACCGGCCTGTTCCTCTACTGGCGCTCGGCGGGCCCGATCTCCTGGTGGGACTTCGATTCCGGCGTCCCCCCGGGCCCGACCTGGCGATCCTCGGGCCTGTGCGTGGACGGGCAGCTCACCTGACGGAGCGATGGTGCAGCGCTACCCCCGCAGGGCTGTGGTCGCGGCGGCCAGGTCCCGGATGCGTTCCCATTCTCCGGCCTCGATGGCGGCCGCCGGGGTGAGCCATGACCCGCCCACGCAGCCGACATTGGGCAGGGCCAGGTAGCCGGGGGCGGTGGCGGGGGTGATGCCGCCGGTGGGGCAGAAGCGAACCTGGGGGAGGGGGCCCGCGAAGGCCTTCAAGGCCGCTGTGCCGCCGGAGGATTCGGCGGGGAAGAACTTCATCTCGGTGATGCCGTGTTCGAGGACGGTCAGGATCTCCGAGACGGTGGAGACGCCGGGGAGGTAGGGCAGGCCGGTATCGGTCAGGGCGTTCAGCAGGGCGGGGGTGGAGCCGGGGCTGACCAGGAAGCCGGCACCCGCCTTGACCGCGGCCTCGATCTGTACGGGTGTGACGAGAGTGCCCGCGCCGACCAGCATCTCGGGCACCTCGGCGGCGATGGCCTCGATCGCGGGCAGGGCGGCATTCGAGCGCAGGGTGACCTCGATGATGCCGACGCCGCCGTCGAGCAGCGCCTTGGCCAGGGGGACGGCGTCTTTCGGATTGTCGATGACGACGACGGGGATGACGGGGGAAGTATCAAGGGGGTTCATAGGGTCTCCGGGTTGGGCTACGGTCGAGTGCGTAATCGGGCTGATGTAGCTACTGGGGTCCGCCGGAATGACGATGCTGTTGCAGCGTTGGGCGGTCATACCGGTTCCGGGATGAGTTGCTGTTGATCGAGCGCTACGGCCGCACCGCGCAGGGCCGGGGTCGCGGCCACGATCAGTTCTGTGGCGACATTGTCGAGATATCCCACAACCGACCGATGCCCGATGAACCTGGCACGAAAGTCGCTGTCGGCGAGGAAGTCCACGATGCCGGGCAGGATGCCGCCGCCCAGCAGCACACCCCCGCGCGCGCCGAGGGTGAGTGCGACGTTCCCGGCGAAGGCGCCGAGCATGCCGCAGAACATCGATAGCGCCTCGCGGGCAATGGGATCCACCCCGCGCCGCCCGGCCGTGCACACCTGTTCTGGCTGCAGCGGCCCGGGCGTTCGGCCGTGTACCACGCACAGCGCCCGGTACAGCCGCCCCAAACCGGGCCCGGACAGCGCGGTTTCGGCGTCCACGACCGGATGCTGTTCGCGCAGCACCCGGGCGACCTGGGCCTCGGCCTCGGTTTCCACCGGGAGTCCGGCATGCCCGCCCTCGCCCGGAATAGGAACCCAGCGCTGCTGCACCCGCATCAGCCCGCCCACCCCGAGCCCGGTACCGGGGCCGATGACCGCCATCGGCTCCGCCGCCCACCGCACCCCCGACCCGATCCGCACGAACGCCGAACTCGGCAGTTGGGGCACGGCCAACGCCAGCGCGGTGAAGTCGTTGATCAGTTCCAGATGTCCCAGACCCAGCCGTATCCGGCTTTCGGCGATCGAGAAATCCCAGTGTGCATTGGTGAGTCGGAACCGGTCGCCGCGCACCGGCCCGGCCACTGCCGCACACGCCGCCACCGGCCGCACGAGCGTTGGAATACGGCTGAGGTAATCCTCCACGGCAGCGACCAGATCCGGATATCCGGCGCACCGAAGGATCCGCACATCGGTGGGTTCCGTACCGGGCCGCGAGACCAGACCGAACCGAGCGTGCGTGCCGCCGATATCGGCGACCAGCCACGGAGCATCGGTGGTCGGGACGTGTGTTGTCATAGGGATTTCGCTTCGATAGTCGGGTGAGCTGTTCTGCACGTACACTTTTCGCCTTCTGCGTGCAGAATCTGCCCGATATCTGCGAAGAGTGGGCGCACAGGCCAGTCCTGGACTCGGTGTGACCGGGCCTGCGCTGCGCATCTCATCAGGCCGCCCCGAACACGCTCGCGCCTTGATCGGCCGGACCGACGGCGGCGCGGAAGGATGCGAACAGTTCCCGCCCGGTGCCGATCGCGGTCGCGGTGTGCGTGGCCGGCACGCGGGTGGCCAGGTCGGCCGGATCGACGAGGATATCGAGTTCGCCCGTGTCGGCGTCCAATTCGATCAGATCGCCGTCCATGATCCGGGCGAGGGGCCCGTCGGCCGCGGCCTCGGGGGTGAGATGTATTGCGGTGGGCACCTTGCCCGACGCCCCGGACATGCGTCCGTCGGTGACCAGCGCCACCGCGTGGCCCCGGTCCTGCAGCACGCCCAGCGCCGGTGTCAGCTTGTGCAATTCGGGCATGCCGTTGGCGCGCGGACCCTGGAATCGCACCACGGCCACCACATCCCGGTTCAGCTCCCCGGCCCGGAACGCGGTCAGGAAGCCCTCCTGGTCGTCGAAAATTCGTGCGGGAGCGCGGACTACGCGATGCTCCGGCGCCACCGCCGACACCTTGATGACCGCGCGGCCCAGGGATCCGGACAGCATGCGCAGGCCGCCGTCGGGGGCGAACGGATCGGCCGCGGAGCGCAGGACGGTCTTGTCGCCGCTGTCGGAAGGGCCCTTACCCCAGGCGAGTTCGCCGTCGGCCTCGAGGATCGGGGCCGAGCGGTAGTGCGCGCGCAGGCCGCGGCCCGCGACGGTGGTGACGTCGTCGTGCAGCATGCCCGCCTCGAGCAGCTCGCCGATCAGCAGCGGCATGCCCCCGGCGGACTGGAAGGCGTTGATATCGGCGGTGCCGTTGGGATAGATCTTGGTGAGCGTGGGCACCACGGCCGACAGCTCGGCGAAATCGCCCCAGCGCAGATCGATTCCGGCCGCGGCCGCCATCGCCACCAGATGCATCGTGTGATTGGTGGAGCCGCCGGTGGCCAGCAGCGCGACCACGCCGTTGACGACGGCGTGCTCGTCGACGACCTCGCCGATCGGGGCCGCGCCGCCGCGCAACGCGGTCAGCTCCACGATCCGCCGGCCCGCCGCGGCGGTCAGCGCCTCGCGCAGTGGGGTATTCGGCGAGACGAAGCTGGCCCCGGGCAGATGCAGGCCCATGACCTCCATCAGCAGCTGATTGGAGTTCGCGGTGCCGTAGAACGTGCAGGTGCCGGGGCCGTGATAGCTCGCCGATTCGGCCGCCAGCAGCTGTGCGCGGGTCGCGCGGCCCTCCGCATGCAGCTGCCGCACGCGGCTCTTGTCGGCGTTGCCCATGCCCGAGGGCATCGGCCCGGCGGGCACCAGCAGCACCGGCAGGTGGCCAAAGGACAGCGCCCCGATCACCAGGCCGGGCACGATCTTGTCGCACACGCCCAGCAGCAGCGCGCCGTCGAACATGTCGTGGGACAGCGCGATCGCGGTCGACATGGCGATCACATCGCGGCTGAACAGCGACAGCTCCATGCCCGCGCGGCCCTGGGTGATGCCGTCGCACATCGCCGGGACGCCGCCGGCGAACTGCGCCACCCCGCGCGCGCCGGTGATGGCCTCCCGCAACACCTTCGGATAGTCCCGGTACGGTTGATGCGCCGAGAGCATGTCGTTGTAGGCGGAGACGATCGCGATATTGGGCTGGGCCTCCCCGCGCAGCGCGAGCTTGTCGGCGGGGTTGCAGGCGGCGAACCCGTGCGCAATATTGCTGCACGCCAGCGACATCCGGGCCGGGCTGTGTCCATTGGGCCCGGCCGCCTCCGGGCCTGACGCGGCCGGGTTGTGCGATCCGGCCGCCCGGATGCGTTCGAGGTAGCTGCGGCGGCCCGCGGCGCTGCGCTCTCTGATGCGTTCGGTGACGGCGGCGACTACGGGATGTGTATCCACTTCAGATCAGCTCCCGGCCGGTGGTTCGAGGTGTGCCGACATTGCGGACTCCTTCGGTTGTGATCGAACACACAGCACGCTAGAGGTACTTAGGATCATTTGCAAGCAAACTTTGGTTTGATAAAGACTTAATAATGAGCTGATGCCCTGAGCTGGTCGGATGTCGGTATGTAGTGCCGATATGTGACCGTGCGCGCCCGTCGTCTCGGTGAGGTACGGGTAACCTGCGACACATGGAGGTGGTGTGAGCGAGCGAACGGTGGGGACAGCCGAGTGCGGCGAGGGAGCCGTAGGCGCGGCGCCCGTGGTCGCGGCGGAGCTGAGCGTCCGTGAGGTGCGGTTGTGACCGGTCGGCCGATGGCGACGCCCGGGGTCTCCGTGGGAGATGTGCTGGGCCTGATCCGCGGGCACGCCGTGGTCACGCGCGCGGATATTCGCCGGATGACGGGCCTGTCCCGCACGGCGGTGACGCTGCGGGTCGACCAGTTGCTCGAGCGCGGCCTGGTCTCCGAGCGCACCGACGGCGGCTCCACCGGCGGCCGCCCCCCGACGCGGCTGGTGTTCAACCCGGAATCCGGTGTGGTGCTGGCGGCCTCGATCGGCGCCAGCCGCGCCCAGGTCGCGGTCTGCGATCTCGCCGGGCGGGTGCTCGCCGATGCCGAGTTCGCCGTGCCGCCGGGCGGGGTGACGGAGGCGGTGCTGGCCGAGGCCGCCGAACGGATGGATGCGTTGCTAGCGCGGGTCGAGGGGGGACCGATCGGCGTGGCGGATGCGGGGGACCCTGGGTGGCCGGCAGCGATGGATGCCGTGAGCCCGGACTGGGAACTTGGTGACCACCTCCGAGTTCGGGCAGCGCAGGTGGACGCGGCGGCCTCGGTGCGCAGCGAGTCGACTGCGGTGCATACCGGCGCCGCGGCCATGGGTGGACCGGTGTCGCTGGCCGCCGGCACGGCGACCGCGGACCGGGCAACGGCGGGACGGCGGGTCGTGCACGGCGTGGGGGTGAGCGTGCCAAGCGCGGTCGATATCGCTACCGGGCACAGTATGGGCCCGGGCCCCGGGCTCGGGGATGTGGCCGTCGCCGAATTCTTCACCGCCCGGTTCGGCGCGCCGGTGCGCGTCGACAGCGATGTCAATGCGCTGGCCCTGGCCGAATACGCGCGCCATCCGCAGGTCGGGGATCTATTGCTGCTCAAGGCCTCCACCGGCATCGGCGCGGGCATCATCGCCGGCGGGCGGTTGCTGCGCGGCGCGTGGGGCGGGGCCGGGGAGATCGGGCACATCAAGGTCTCCGGCGCACCGGATCGCCCCTGCCGCTGCGGGGATATGCACTGCCTGGAGACCGTGGCGGGCGGCTGGGCCCTGCTGGAACAGCTTGCCGCACAGGGGAAACCGGTCTCGGGCCTGCCCGAACTCGTGGACCTGGTTCGCGCGGGCGACCCGGACGCGCTGCGGATGATCCGCGAGGCGGGCCGCCGCATCGGCGAGGTCCTGGCCGCCGCGGTGAACCTGCTCAACCCCGCCGTCATCATCGTGCGCGGCGACCTGTCCCATGCCTTCGAACCCCTGGCCGCGGGCATGCGCGAACTGATCTACCAGCGCTCCTCGGCCCTGGCCACCCGCTCCCTGCGCGTGGAACCGGCCGCCCCCGACGCCCCCACCGGCGTCGCCGCCTGCGCCGCCATGATCCTGGACCAGGTCCTGGCCCCCGCCGCCGTCAACGCCCTGCTCGACGCGTGACCCCGGCTCTGGTGCGGAGCCATTCTCGCTGCCCGAAATGCGGACGTAACATGTCGCTCGATATCCCATGAGATTTACATCACAGTCCTACGATCTAGGCTATGCCTGCCCGACGGAATGATTCGACGATGCTCGAGGGGCGGGTGGTGTGTGAAACGCCGGGTGGGGCGACGATGGTGTTCAGGGGCGGGCCGGGGGAGCCGCTGGCCGTTGCCGCTCGGGGGGATGGGCGCGGGGCGCGGTCGGCGATCCTGCTGGGGCGCAAGAATGGTGGGTATCGGATCGGGTATGCCGACGGGGCCGCGGTCCGGGCCGAACCGTCGGACGAGACGACCCTGATGGTGCGCCGCGGTGACGGCGGCGCCGTCGCCACGATCGTGCGCGGCGAGACCGCAACGGCCGTCGCCGCGACCGGCGGCACGCTGTTCCACTTCGTGCCGGATCCCGGCGAGGCGTCCACCCCGGACCTGTTCCGGCTGGTCGTGCTGGACCGGATGGGGGCCGAATTCGGCCGCCTCGATGTCATCCGCGGGGTCGGCGGCTGGAGTTCGCACCGCCTCGCCGACAGCATGGGCGACACCTATCTCTGGTGGGACCGCACCGGCCAGCCGCTACCGGTCCCGATCCTGGGCACCCGCGTCGTCGCCGAGCATCCCCTGGACCGTATCGAGCGCGATGTACTTCTCGCCGTCTGTGCCGATATTGCTCTTGGCCTGCGCGCCTACATCCCGGCGATGAGCCAGGGCTGCGGGGTTGGCCCGTAGACACACCAGCCCTCGGGTAGGTGCGACCATGCCGATGCGACTGGTGGACAGTTCCTTTGGGTGTGTGGGCGGCGCTCAGACAGGCAGTCCGTTGATGCAGTATCGCGTTGCGTACCAGGAATCGTGGTGGTGTTGGGAGGGTGGGATCGTCCAGGCGGAGATCGGGGCCGTGGCGGTCCAATAGACGCCCCCGTTGTATGGAACCGCCTGGAAGACATAGGCGGCTCCGGGCATGACGGAGTCGGCGACGCAGTAGTCGAAGAACGAGGTTCCGGGCTGCCAGGCGCCGAGGCTGAATGCGTTGGTGGCGTTGCTGTCCGCGCCGGGGCTTGGGACGGTGTCCGGACGTCCAGGGGCCGCGGCGTGATCCCACCACGCCGTGAGGCCGTCGGTGTGGCAGGTGAAGGACCAGCCTCCGGCATCGACGGTTCCGGCGTCGCGATAGGACGCTCCCGCCCACAGGCACGGAAGGCCCACGAAGGCATCGGCATTCGCGTGTACCGGGACCCAGCCGAATGCGGCCAGCGCAAGCAGCACGGTGGACCGGACCCACGAGCGCGCCGGACGATGCGCATGCGGCCGGATAGTCGAGGGGAACATGTCCAGACTCCGTTCGTGGCCCGGTCTGGTATTCGAACCGGTAGAACCATTACTCAGAGCAATGTACCGCTATGTAACGGCACGATAGATGGGGTGTTTTCATCGGTGGGAATGTTCTCAACCCTTGAGGCCGGTGCTGGCCATGCCCTCGACGATGCGCCGCTGGAACAGGACGAAGACCGCGAACAGCGGTAATGCGCCCAGGACCGCCGAGGCCATCATCTCGGCGTAGCGGGCGCCGTAGGTGGAGGTGAGCGAGGCCAGACCGACCGGGATCGTCATGGTGCGGGTCGAGCTGAGCACCAGCAACGGCCACAGGAAGCTGTTCCAGGTCCACACGAACGTGAAGATCGCTACGGCCGAGACCGCTGGACGGCTCAGCGGCATATAGATTCTCGAATACACGCGGAACCAGCCCGCGCCGTCCACGCGCGCCGCATCGCCCAGCTCGGCCGGGATGCCGCCGAAGAAGGACATGAACACGAACACCGCCACCGGCACCGCGACCGACGGAAGGATCAGCGCCCAATAGGTATTGGTGAGCCCGACCGAGGCGAACTCCTGGAACATCGGCACCATCAGCGCCTGCGGGGGCACCAGCAGGCCGATCGTCAGCAGCCCGAGAACCACGCGCCGCCCGGCGAATCGGGTGCGCGCCAACGCGAATCCGGCCATCGAGCAGCACACCACGGCGAACAATGCCGACAGCGCCGCGGTGAGGAAGCTGTTCATGTACCAGGTGAGCATGTCGGTGCTGTCGAAGACCGAGCGATAGGCGTCCAGCGTGGGATGGGAGGTCCACCAGGTACCGGGATGCGAGGTGATCTCGCCGTCCGGGCGCAGCGACAGATCCACCGACCACAGCAGCGGTATCAGCCAGATCAGCGCGAACAGCACCAGCACCACCGTGCACAGCGTGGTGAAGGCGCGGCCGGTGCCGGGGCGCGATTCGATGCTCGCCATGGTTCAGCCCTTCCTGCCCGCGATGCGCCCGGCCACCAGCCACAGCGACGAAACCGCGAGTATGACAACGAGATAGACCAGCGAGGCCGCGTCGGCATATCCGGCGCGATAGTCGGTGAAGCCGCTGTCGAAGATGTATTCCAGCGCCGGCCGGGTGGCGAAATTGGGCCCGCCGTACAGCAGCAGGTAGATCTGGTCGAACACCTTGAGCGAGGCGACCACCTGCAGCGCGATCACCAGCAGCGTGGTGCGGCCCAGCAGCGGCACGATGATATGCCGGATCGTCGCCAAGCCCCGCGCCCCGTCCACGGCCGCGGCATCATAGATATCGCGCGGAATATCCTGCAGCGCGGCGAGATACAGCACATAGTTGAATCCGAGCGTCCACCACAGCGTGAGTAGCGCCACCGAGATCATCGCCCAGCCCGGCGATCCCAGCCAGTTCGGCGCGTCGATGCCGATCGCGGTCAGCCACGTGGTCGCCGGCCCGACCTGCGCGGCGAAGACCAGGGTGAAGATCAGCACGACCGAGGCCGACGGGATGACGTACGGGGCGAAGAAGACGAAGCGGTAGAACCACTTTCCGCGCCGCACCCGCTCGGTCAGCATCGCCAGCAGCAGCGCGATGACCACCAGCGGCGGCGTCGTATAGAGGGTGAACTGCACGGTATGCCACATCGAGGACCAGAAGTCCCCGCTGCGCAACACCTCCGCGTAGTTGCCCAACCCCCGCGCGCTGCCAAGCCCGGGCCGCACGATGCTCGTGTTGAACAGGCTCATCACCGCGCCGTACGCGAGCGGGCCGAGCAGGAACAGCGCGTAGAAGACCAGGAACGGCAGCGACAGGAATACCCCGCTACGCCGCCCGTGCCGGGCGTCGGCATCGCCGCGAATGATGGTGGGCGGTGCCGCAGTGGTGCTGAGAGCCATGGTGATTCCTTCGCCGGGCCTTATATGGGGGAGGGGGTCTTGGCGAAGGTATCGAGGTTGCGCCGCATCTCCGCCAGCGCCGCCCGCGGCGTCATCCCGCCCTGCTGGACCTCCGAGATCGCCTGGCCCATAAAGATTTCGAAGCTGGATCCGGATCCCGAATACCAGGCCGGTTCGTCGTAGTGCACGCTGTCCGCGACGTAGGCGTAGGACGATTGCGGCTTCATGGCCCGGTAGGCCGCGCTGTCCCGGATCGGGTCCCAGGCCGGGATATGTCCGCCCGCGGCCCAGATATCGCTGTGGGCGAGCAGGGTCCGGACGAACTCCAGCGAGCGCGCCGTGCGCGCGGGCGTGCGCGCGGGGTCGTGCGGTAGTACGAAGGTGTGCGAATCACCCTGGCACGTATAGCGATCCCCGAACACCTGGGGAAAGCCCGTCATCCCGAAGGGGGTCTTGTTGGTGAGATAGACGGTGCAGTCCCACTCGCCGTCGAACAGGAATCCGGCCTCGCCCGCCGAGAAGAGCACCGGCACGCCCGTATCGTCGACGTGCGGGGCCATCAGGCCCTCGTCGACCATCGTGTGGATGAAATTCAGTGCGGTCAGGGCCTTGTCGTCGTCCAGCACGACGCTGGTGCCGTTATCGGCCAGGACGGTCCCGCCCAGCTGCCAGTACAGCGTCGAGAACAGGCGCCAGCACATGGCCGGATCGGAGATGGTCGCGGTCACCACGGCGTACTTGCCGGTCGCCCTCTTGATCGCCCGCATCGCGCGCAGCAGATCATCGGCTCCCGCAATGGGTTTGAGCGTCCCGTCCGCGGCCAGGAGCCCGGCCTTGCGGCATACCTCGGTGTGGTAGTAGAGCACATAGGGATGCGTGTCCAGCGGCACCGCATAGAGGGCGCCGCCGACGTGGCAGCGCTGCCAGGCTGCCTCGGAAAACTTATCGGCCGTGAGCCCTAGCTCTGCCAGCGCGGCGGGATCGATCGGGTCGAGCAGGCCCGCCTGGGCGAGGGTCGTCATGCGAGTGGCGTGGGAGACCGCGATATCCGGCGGCACGCCGCCGCGCACGGCCAGGGATAGCTTGGTGTAGTAGGGATTTCCCCAGGTGAGGGTGACCGCGTCGAGCCGGACCTCCGGGTGGGTGTCCTGATAGATCTTCTGCAGGGCGATCATTCGTTCCCCGTCGCCGCCGGTGAACAGATTCCAGTAGGTCAGGGCGTCCCCGGGCGGGTTCGCGCCGTACAGTCCGGTCGCCAGGGGCGAGCCGCAGCCGGACACGGCCAGGGTGGCCGCGCCCAGGCCCAGGGTGCCGCGCAACAGGTCGCGGCGGCGAATGCCGCTGTGGTGATACACCGTCGAACTCCCTCAGTGCCGAAGTCAGTGTGCCGACACCGATATCGCGGCCCAGGATTCGGCGGGCAGCACGGCGGTGACGGTGGATTCGCGCAGTTTTGCGCCGGACAGCGGTTGCCGCACCTGGCGTGCGGCCGCGGCGTCCAGCGGGCCCTTGTCGTCGGCGATGATCACGGTGGCGGATTCGAGTGTGGTCCAGGTGGTGTCGCCGCGCAGCCGGATCGTCGCGGCGATCGGGTGGTCGGCGCGGTTGGTGAGGAAGACCGCGGCGCGGCGCCCTGCGGCGTCGTAGGTGACCGCGGCCGCGACCGCCGGGACGTCGCCGTACTGCGCGGTCTCAAGCTCCGGCGCGTGTACCCGGGCGACGAGGCTCACGCCCCGCGCCGCCCCGGTGACCGTCGCGATCGGTTCGAAAATGGCCTGCCGCCAGGCGCTTCCGTCCGGCTCGGTCATGATCGGCGCGATCACGTTCACCAGCTGGGCCAGGCACGCGACCGCGACCCGGTCGGAGTGGTTGAGCAGGGTGATGAGCAGATCGCCGACGACCACGGCATCGAGGGATCCGTAGACGTCCTCGATGCGGGGGCCGCTGGTGTCGATGTCGAGGTTCTCGGTGCCCGGAAAACGCGCCTGATACCAGACGTTCCATTCGTCGAAGGAGATCTTGGGCCGGGTCCGGCTGTGCTTGCGCGCGGCAACCGCGTCGATGGTGGCCGCGACGTCGCCGATGAAAACATGCATCCCGAACCCCGAGGCCAGGAAGCTGCGCCGATCGCCGTCCAGCTCCTCGTAGTAGGCGTGCATCGAGACGTAATCGACGACATCCCAAGCAATTTCGAGCGAGGTCGACTCCCAGTACCCGAACGTGGGCATCCGGTGGTGCGAGCTGCCGCAGGCGACGAGCTCGATATCCGGATCGACCAGTTTCATGGCCTGCCCGGCCTGTGCGGCGAGCCTGCCGTATTCCTGGGCGGACGTGTGACCGGTCTGCCACGGGCCGTCCATCTCGTTGCCCAGGCACCACAGCTTCACCCCGTAGGGTTCGGCGGTTCCGTTGCTGCGCCGCAGATCCGACCACTGGGTGCCGCCGGGAATATTGCAGTACTCGACTAGGTCGGCGGCGGCGGAGATACCGCGGGTCCCCAGATTGACCGCCAGCATCGGCTCGACCCCGCGGCGCCCGGCCCAGCGCAGGAACTCGTCCGTGCCAACGTGATTCGTCTCGACCGATCGCCACGCCAGATCCAGCCGCCGCGGCCGCAGTGCCCGCGGCCCGATCCCGTCCTCCCATCGATACCCGGAGACGAAATTGCCTCCCGGATAACGGATCAGGCTCACCCCGAGCTCATCGATCAGCTCGGCGACATCACCCCGGAACCCCTCATCGTCCGCGCTGGGATGGCCGGGCTCGTAGATCCCGGTGTACACACACCGCCCCATATGCTCGACGAACGATCCGAACAACCGCCGATCGATGGGTCCACGATCGTGCTCGAGATCGACAGTGATCGTCACCGCCGCGTCGGGAATCTCGTGGTCATCGGCCATGGGGACCTCCCGGATGAAGCGCGAAGCGATGTTAACGATCACATATGTGTTGCGCGTCACAGATTAGGGCGTGCCCGCGGGAATGGTCAAGAGGTGGCCGCTCGCGGCATGAATCCCGCCGGCATCACCTGATTACAGTGGTGTGGTGACGATCGCGCAGAGGCAATACGGCGGGCGCGCAGTGGCCGAGCGCAAGGCCGAGCGGCGGCTGCGGTTCCTCGTCGCCGCCACCCGGATCTTTGCCGAGCGCGGCTATGCGAACTGTTCGCTCGCCGATGTGTGTGCGGCCGCGGCGCTGTCCAAGCGCCAGTTCTACGAGGAGTTCACCACCCGCGAGGATCTGCTGGTCGCCGCGTACGACCGGGTGCAGGACGAGGCCGCGGCCGCGGTGACCAAGGCCCTGACGCTGCTCGACCCCGCGACCGACGCCCGCACGTCGGTCGCCGTCGTACTCGGGGCCTACCTGGAGTCGATGAACGCCGATCCCTACCGGGCCAAGCTCGGCTTCATCGAGGTGGTCGGCGTGAGCGAGCGGATGGAGCAGCACCGGCGCGAGCGCAGGCACTCCTGGGCGCGGCTGCTCGAACTGGCGGTCGCCCCCATGGTCGGTCCCGGCGCCCACCTGCGCGTCAATCGCGAGCTGGGTGCGAGCGCCCTGATCGGCGCGATCAACGGCCTGGCCCAGGAATGGCTGCTGACCGACCCCCGCCCGCCCGTCGCCGACCTGGCGGACCTGCTGGTACCGGTGGCGGTGGCGCTGATCGACACCGAGTGAGCTTTCGGTACCGCGTCAGTCGGCGGTGCCGCCCGAGGGTCTAGCTGCGGCCGGTGCCGCGAAGTGCGGGGCGACATGTGGTGTGCCGCCAACCTTTTCGACCATCTCGACGGCCAGTTCCGCGAGCTTGCGGTTGTTATGCTGCGAGAGACGGCGCAGCATGTCGAATGCCTCGTCGCGGCTGCAGTGGCGCTGGCCCATGAGGATTCCCGACGCCTGGTCTATGGCCGAGCGGGAGGCGAGTGCCGCGTGGAGCTGCTCGGTGAGCTTGGCCTGGCGCCCGGCGGCGATCGCGACCGAGAGCAGCACGGTCAGCATGTCGGCGGTCTGGCCGATCGCGTCGTGGGCGGCGTCGTCGAATCCGCCGGATTGCCCCGAATACAACATCAGCGCTCCGAAGGGCTCACCGCCGACCGGCCCGATCTGCGCCACCTCGCGCCACGCCAGCGCGTCCTCGATCGCATGGGCGTCACGCAGCATTCGTGCCGCCGGCGAAAATCCGGTGACCACACCGGAATCCAGCGTCAGCACCAGCTGCGTGGCGGGACATCCGGGCACCATCCGCGAGACGATGTCGGCGGCCTCGTCCAGCACCGGGCCGAGTTCGTCCGCCGAGAGGAGCAGTACCGCCAGATCCGACATCCCCATTGCCAGTTCATTCGTCATAGCTCTCCGCACCCTTAGCCCCCCACCCCTGAAAGCCCCGTGTGATCAGGATAATCGCTGTGCGTCCTGCACCATCCGGCGCGCTACCTCGGTGACCGGCTGGTCATCGGAAAATGCCCGCGCTCGCAACAGTGCGAAGGCGGAATCGATGGCACACCCGTACTGCGCGACGATGATCCCGACGGCCTGGTTGACAGTGGAGAGATAGTCGGCGTCCTCGAACAGCGAACCGCTCAACGCCATATCGCCCGGAACACTGCCAGGATCGAGCTCCTCGCCGGCCAGCAGCACGGTGTGCGCGAGGGCGTCGCCGACCAGATACGCCTGCTCCTCGGCTCGGGTGTCGAGCCGGTGCCCGACGGCGAAACCACACAGTGCGCCAAGGCATCTGGACGACTGTAACAGCGGAACAGCCACCACGGCCCGCACATCAAGGGCGGTGACCGCGGCACCGAACCGGGGCCAGCGGCGCAGCATATCGCCGCCCGCGGTGACGACCGGGCCGGTGCGATGCAGGACATCACGGGCCGGGCCCTCGCCGTGGGTCAGCTCGAGATCGTGCGCGGCGCGGGCGGTGGGGCCCGACACCGCGAACACCAGTTCCTGGTTCCTGTCGTCGAACAGTGCGATCGAGGCGTCGTCGGTGCGCAGCCGCTCGGAGACCGCGGCCATGAACAGCGGCCGCAGGCCCGAGGCGCCGTCTGCGTGCCAGCGTTGCAGGCGCAGCGCGTGCAGGCGGTGCAGGCGGGCGCAGGCCAGGTGCCGGGCCTCCATACGCCGGTGCAGGTTTGCCATCCGCTCCCGGAACGGTCGCATGGACTCAGGGGGCAGGGCCATCTGACGCTCATAGTCGGACGCGAGTTGCGCGGCACGCCCGGCGCGTTTGCGCTCGGCCGCGTAGTCGAGCCACTCGCGCCCGACATCCGCGGGGGATTGTCTGTGGTCCGTCACAGTGAGAGATTACCGCCTGAGCGGCCGTTTCAGCCCGGATGTCAGGGGGTCAATTCGATTCCTCCATCAACAGGACCAGGCCGTCGCGGCTGCCGGACAGTGGTGAGCAGGTCACCGCGCAGACGATCGACCGGCCGATCCGATTGATCGCCGGGACGTCCACCGGATCGCTGCGCCGCCCGGACTCGAGCGCGGACCGCATGGTCTCCTCCAGTCCGGCGGTCGGCAGGCCGAAATCCAGGGCGAGGAACGACTGCTGCTGGACCTCCTCGGTGCGCAGCCCCCACAGTTCCTCCGCACCCCGGCTCCAGCTGCGAACCCGTAATTCGCTGTCCAGCACCACAATTCCGGCCCCGATGCTGGACAGCACGCCCTCCAGGAAGGCCCGCGCCTCGTTCAGATCCGCGGTGCGTATCCGCATCTCGTCGTTCATGGTCTCGAGTTCCTCGTTACCCGACTGGAGCTCTTCGTTGGTGGTTTCGAGTTCTTCGTTGGTGGATTGCAGTTCCTCGTTGGTGGTCTCCAGCTCCTCGATGCTGGATTGCAGTTCTTCGTTGGTGGTTTCGAGTTCTTCGTTGGTGGATTGCAGTTCCTCGTAGGCGGTCTCCAGCTCCTCGCGCTTGACCTTGACTTCCAGGGCCAGGCGGGTGGAAACGGTGGTGTCGATGAAGCTGACGGCCACACCGGCGGAGCTGCTGTCCGCGGCCCACAGCGGCTGGACGTGCACGTCGAAATATTGGGTCTCGTCCGGCCCGGTACGCCGTTCGACCGCACTGACCCGGATAGTGCGGCGTTCGGCGAGGGCCTGATCGATCAGCGAACGCAATTCGATCGGCCGATAGGAGATTTCCAGATCGCTGAGCGGCCGGCCGAGATCGTGCTGATTGAGCCCGAAGGCGCCGCGCATCTGCCTGTTGATGAGCGTCAGCCTGCCGTCGGCGGTGAGACAGATCATGGCGAAGGCCGCGGCCTCCAACGCGAGCTCGCTCAGCTGGCGCTTCCTGAGCGCGCCCTGGACTTCCTGTCCGAGCTGGATGTCCAGGCGTGCGGGGATCGGCTGATGTAACGCCGGCATATCGCCGGCCCGGCGGCGGAAGATGCGCTGACGCATATTCGCCACCTCGAACCGTTCGCCGTCCGCCAGCAGCATTTCCGCCTTGCCGAGGAACAGGTATGCGCCGTCGCGCAGTGCGAAATGGAACCGGTCGAGAATCTGCGACTGCGCCTCGACATTGAAGTACATCAACGCATTCCGGCAGATCAGCAGGTCCAGGCGGGAGATCGGCGCGTCCCGGGTGATGTCGTGGCGGCCGAAGATCACCCGACGGCGCAGATCCGAGCGAAACAGGAATTTATCGCCATTGGCGTCGAAGTACCGGTCTCGTAATTCCTCGGACAGCGGTTCCAGCGCCCGTGCCGAATACATGCCGGTGCGGGCATCGCGCAGCGCCTCCTCGTCGACATCGGTGCCGTAGATTTTGACCCGCTGCACGCACTCTTCGATCCCCAGCGCCTCCGCAAACACGATGGCCAGTGAATACGCCTCCTCGCCGCTGGAACAGCCGGCGCTCCAGATGCGGATCTCATCGGCGGAGTCGAGCCTGGCGAGCAGGTCCGGCACGACCTCTCGTTGCAAATACTGCCAGGCATCGATATCGCGGAAGAAACTGGTGACATTGATGAGAATCGTATTGAACAGGTGCCGGAACTCTTCCGCGCTGCTTTCGAGGCGGTCCCGGTAGTCCAGATAGTCGGCATTGCCGACCTCGTGCATCCGTTTACGAATGCGCCGAGCCAGGGACGAACGCTTGTATCCGGTGAAATCGAACCCACGCGAATCCCGGATGAAGACGAGCAACTCCTCCAGCGCCTGGTCCTCGGCGGTGCCCGGCTCGTCCGGATGCTCCGCGGGCTGGATGGTCGGTTCCGTCACGATCCCCTCACCTCGACAAGATTGCTGATGACCTCGGCGATCTCATCCAGCGGCAGGATGAAATCCACCGCGCCGGTGGCCACCGCCGCGGTGGGCATTCCGGTGAATTCCGCCTCGTCCGGGTCCTGCACGATGACCGTCCCGCCGCGCGATTTCACCGCACTCACACCCATCGCGCCATCGCTGCCCGAGCCGGTCAGCACGCAGGCGATCGCCCGCGGGCCGTATGAGCCGGCGACCGATTCGAACAGCAGATCCGCCGAGGGGCGCACGAAGTGCACGAGTTCGCTGCTGGACAACGTCATCTCGTAGTGCGGCCCGACGAGCAGGTGATGGTTCGGAGGCGCTATGTAGATCGTGCCCGGTTCGGCGTGCTCGCCGTGCTGTGCGAGCCGGACCGGCAGCGCCGAGCGGCGCTCGAGCACATGGGCGATCACCGTCTCATGCCGCCGATCCAGGTGCTGCACAACGACGACCGGTACGGGCAGACTCGCGCTCAGGCCGCCCAGTACCCGTCCCAGGGCGGTGATCCCGCCGGCCGACGAGGCCAGCGCGACGATGTCGAACGCCGGGGTGCCGGATTCCGTGCTGTCCGTCTCGCGGGAGTTCATGATCGCGCCGACCGGCGGCCGCGACTCACCGCACGCCGGACGTCGGGTTCTCGAACATGGGCACGACCCCAGCCTAGTAGGTCGGGACCCCTGGTGCGCCACCGTCGGCGTGTCACCGGGCAGCGCCCTCGGGCGCGGCTGCCTCGGCGGCGGCCGCGTGCGTCACCGTGCGACAGCCCGGTACCCCTGCGCATTTTCCCCGCGAGGTCGGGGAATTCGAGTTGCCGACGATCCGGATGTAAGAGTGTGATGCGCGAAGTAGAATGGCGCACATACCTTCCTGAGTCCCGAAGAGCGGCTCCGGATCTCCTACGGTGACTCGGGATGTTGCAATGACGCGTTTTTGGCGGTGTGGTCCGTATTTCGCCTCGGAGGTCGAATTGACGTCGAGAACGTTTGCAATTGCACGCAGGATGCGTGGAGCCGTCTCTCCGATTGCCCGCCGGCCCCATCGATCGAAATGAATATGCGGCGTGACGTGCCCGGCCAACACCCGAGTCCGTTCGGCTCGATATCGGATGATCCGGGGCGATTTCGCGATCGCCGGGATGCGGGTCGCAGGCTGATCGGGCGCCTGCGGGCCTTTCGCGGCCCCGAGGTGGTGATCCTGGCGCTGTCCCCGGGCGGCGCCGCGGTGGCCCACGAGATCGCCACCGGCCTGCGGGTGCGCCTGGATATGGTCACCGATGAGCATGCCCGCCCGTATCACGGGCTGCGCGGGAGTTTCTGCCTGGCGGACTGCACCGTCGTGCTGGTGGACGACGTGCTGGTCGACGCCGAGGCGGCCGAAATGGCCTGTCGCACAGCGTATCGGCACGGCGCCGTGCGGGTGGTCGCCGCGGCGCCGGTGGCGACGCAAACGGCCATCGACTACCTGACCGCCGTCGTGGACAACGTGGTATGCCTGGAAATCCCGGCCCGACTGGAGCTGCGCGACCCCTGGTACGGCGACGACGGCGGCAGCGCCGCCGCGAACATCCGCGGGCTGGTCGAGCAGTCCACCGTGCAGGCGTGAGTGTGGGGCGGGTGAATCGGTTGCACGAGGGCCGAAAATCCCGCGGATGTGGGACTTTCGGCCCCGTCGTGACGGTGCGAAGTCGCCCATGGTGAGCAGATGAATTGCTCGCCACGGGGCGCCGCCGACACTTCCGCCCGGGAGTGGAGCCGCACTGCGTGGGATGCCCATGAACGGGTTACCCACTTGTGGCGCCGCGGCCTGCAGGCTCACAACAACGCCTCATCGATCCGTTCGACAACGTCCGAAACCCTTGGCCGGGAACGGGAACGAATGCAGCAGTACTGGGTCGACGCCGAGATCGCCGCGACCGACCGGTCGATCGAATGCCTGGTGGTGCCCGGGCGGACCGAATGTCCGGAGTTGGCGGTGCTCGATCCCTATTTCCTGGCCGCCACCGAGCCGCGGCTGTTGATCGCCCAGCTGTCCGATATCGCCCTGAGTCACAGTTCCGCAGACCGGATCACCGTCTCGGTCGAGGACTGGGACGGGCTGGTCATCACGGCGGTGCCCGTTGTGGAGCCCGCGCGCGGCAACGATTCCGGTGTCCCCGTGCTGCGGGCGATACCGTTGATTACCTCGACCGGCCGGATGCTGGGGGTATTTTCCTGCTGGTACGACGGCCCCGGTCCGGGCATAGAGGCGGATCGGCCGCTGCTCGATGCCCTGGCGGCCGCGGCGGGGCAGCTGCTGCAGTGGCACGGCGAACGGGGTGCCCCCCGCGGTTCGGAGCGGTGACCGGATAGAAGAGAATTGCGGTGAGCGCAACCGGTGCTCACGCCCGCTCGGCTCGTTAACGTGCTCCTGGTCGGACATTGTTCTGCCAGGAGGGTGCGTTGACCGAAGTACTGACCGAGACCTCGTTGCATCCCCTCGACGACCCGGTGCGGTCGTCCCTGCGCGGCGAGCACCGCAGGTTCGCGCACTGGGTGGGCCGGATCGGGCGCTACGACCCGCAGGTCGCTAGGTTCGTTGGCCATCCACCGGCGCTGGACGGGCAGGACTGGGCCGATCTGTCCACCGTGCTCGGCCCGGGCGGGACCACCGGCCTGCGGGGCGGCCATACGCTGCCGGGGGACTGGACTGTGCTGCAGGAAATCGGTTCGGTGCAGATGGACGGCGCGGCGCTGCGGGCGGCGCACGATCCGGACCTCGAGCGGCTCACCGCGGCGGACGTCCCCGAAATCCTCGAGCTGATCGCCCGCACCGAACCGGGACCGTATGCGCCGCGCACCATAGAACTGGGCACCTACCTGGGACTGCGAGTGAACGACAGGCTGGTGGCCATGGCGGGGGAGCGGCTGCACCCGCCGGGCTGGACCGAGATCAGCGCGGTGTGCACCGACGCCGAATTCCGCGGCCGCGGCATCGCCACTCGCCTGATCCGGGCGGTCGCCGCGGGCATCCGCGATCGCGGCGAGACCCCGTTCCTGCATGCCCTGGCCTCGAACACGACCGCGATAAGCCTGTACGAGACACTGGGTTTCACCCTGCGCAAGCGGTCCGTGCTCACCCTGGTGCAGGCGCCGGGCTAACTCAATCCATATGCTCGATCTGCCGGATCTTGTTCATCGCGTCCAGCGCGGCGACCTTATAGGACTCCGCGAGCGTCGGATAGTTGAATACCGCGTCGACCAGGTAGTCCACCGTGCCGCCGCAGCCCATCACGGCCTGGCCGATGTGCACCAGTTCGGTTGCGCCGGTGCCGAATACGTGCACGCCCAGCAGGGACCTGGTCTCGGAGCAGACCAGCAGCTTGAGCACGCCGTAGGAGTCGCCGATGATCTGGCCCCTGGCCAGTTCGCGATAGCGGGATACGCCGACCTCGAACGGCTTTCGCAGCGCGGTCAGCTCGTCCTCGGTCTGGCCGATGAAGCTGATCTCCGGAATCGTGTAGATCCCGATCGGCTGCAACGCCGAGAGCGTATGCACCGGTTCGCCGCACGCATGGTGCGCGGCCAGGCGGCCCTGCTCCATCGAGGTCGCGGCCAGGGCGGGGAAGCCGATGACGTCGCCGACGGCGTAGATGTGCGGGACCTCGGTGCGGAAGTGCTCATCGACGGTGATGCGGCCGCGCTTATCCGCGCTGAGCCCGGCCTTTTCCAGGCGCAGGTTCTCGGTCATGCCCTGCCGCCCGGCCGAATACATGACCACCTCGGCCGGAATCTTCTTGCCGCTCTCCATGATTGCGATGGCCCCGCGTGGATGCCGCTCGACCGCGGCGACCGTCTCCCCGAACCGGAAGGTGACCGCCAGATCGCGCAGATGGTATTTGAGCGCCTCGACCACCTCGATATCGCAGAAGTCCAGCATCCGCTCCCGGGACTCCACCACGGTCACCTTGGTGCCCAGCGCGGCGAACATGGAGGCGTACTCGATGCCGATGACCCCTGCGCCGACGACGATCATCGACTGCGGCACCCGCTCGAGCTGCAGAATGCCGTCCGAATCGATGATGGTTTTGCCATCGAAATCGACCGTGCTCGGCCGCGCGGGCGTGGTGCCGGTGGCGATCACGATATGTTCGGCGGTCACCTTCTTGCCCTCGGCGGTGCCGTCCAACACCTCGACGGTGTGCTCGTCCAGGAACGAGCCCAGACCGGGCAGCAGCGAAACGTGGTTGCGGGAGAGCTGATTTCGGATCACGTCGACCTCGCGCCCGATCACATGGTGGGCGCGCGAGAGCAGGTCGGTGACGTTGATGTCCTCCTTGACCCGGTAGCTGTCCCCGTACATCTCGCGCTGGCTCAGGCCCGTCAGGTAGAGCACCGCCTCGCGCAGGGTCTTGGACGGGATGGTGCCGGTGTTGATGCACACCCCGCCGACCATGTCCCGCCGCTCCACCACCGCGGCCCGTTTCCCCAGCTTGGCCGTTGCGATGGCGGCCTTCTGACCGCCGGGACCGGAACCGAGGACGAGCACGTCGTAGTCGTACATGCGCCTCAGTCTGTCAGGACTGCAGGCTTGATGCCACCATGCGATGAAGCGGTCCGAACTGCCCGGTAGGGCGCAACGGGCTCCGCGCGTCTGCGCCGATCTGATGGGCAGCGATTCCGGAGTGGTACGACACCCGCGGCGGTGAGGTCGAGCGAATCCGCTGGTCGATCGACTGCCTGCGCCGGGACCGGCGGCCGCATCCCTAGCCCGGCGGCGCGCACCCGGGGCATGTAGTCGCTCGCCGGTATGGTGGGCCGAGTGGATCGTATGATCACGGGAGTTGATGTGCCCGATGCGGGCCGCGTGCGGAAATGGCTGGTCGAGGCGGTGCAGGGCCCGGCGTCGTTGCCGGACGAGGGATACGTTGCGCTGCTCGGTGCCGACGGCCCCGAACTGGAGGGTCTCTGTGAGCTGGCCGACTCGCTGCGGCGCCACGCGGTCGGCGATGTGGTGACCTATGTGGTGAACCGGAACCTGGATACGGCCGCGGTATGCGGCACCGGTGCGGCGGAGCGGGAGCGGCTGGCGGCGCTGGTGGCGGAGGCGTATGCCCTGGGGGCGACCGAGATTTGCATGCAGGGGCCGTTGCCCGCCGACAGCGCCGACGACTATCTGACCCTGATCGCCGCGATTACCGAGGCGGCGCCGATCCACCTGCATGCCATGCGTCCGGAGGAGTTGCTTGACGGTGCCGCGCGTCGCGCGGTCCCGCTGGACGAGTTTTTGAGCGCGGCCCGCGCCGCCGGGCTCGGGTCCGTGCCCGGTACGGCCGCTCGGATCCTCGACGACGGGGTGCGCGCCCGCATGCGGGGCGGTCCGGACCTGCCGGTGAGCCGGTGGGTGGAAGTGATCGAGGCCGCGCACGCCGCGGGAATGTTCTCCACCTCGACAATGGTTTACGGCCATGTGGAGACGCCCGCACATCAGGTTGCCCATCTGCGCCTGCTCGCCGAAATACAGGACCGCACCGGCGGTTTCACCGAATTCATCGCCATGCCGTTCGGGCCGGGTACCCCGGCGCCGGGACTGCGCGAAGTGGCCGGGCTCGGCCCGTCCCCGCGGGAGACCCGGGCGCTGCACGCGGTGGCGCGATTGCTGCTGCACGGGCGCATCGAGAATATTCAGGCCGCATGGCCCAAGCTCGGGCTGGAGGCCGCGGGTACGCTGCTGGGCGGCGGTGCCAACGATCTCGGCGGGCTGCTGCTCGGCGGATCTCTCGCGCCGGAGGCCGGTGCCGATGCCGGACTGACCCTGACCGTCGACCAGGTCGATGAGGTGGCGCACCGGCTGGGCCGGCCCCTGCGTCAGCGCACGACACGGTACAGCCATGTCTGAGGCATCGGATCCGGGCGCCGCCGCTGGCGCGCCCGTGATACCGGCGGATGCCGTGCGGGTCGACGTGCTGATCGTCGGCGCGGGATTCGCCGGTATCGGGATGGGTATCAAGCTTGCCCGGCGCGGCCGGGAGTCGTTCGTGATCATCGAACAGGCCGACGATGTGGGCGGCACCTGGCGCGACAACCGCTATCCCGGCGTGGCGTGTGACATTCCCGCGCATCTGTATTCGTTCTCGTTCCAGCCGAACCCGCTGTGGGCCCGCATCTTCGCCGAGGGCGCGGAGATCCACGCGTATCTGCGGTCCTGTGTCGAACAGGAGGGGCTGGGGGACCGCCTGCTGTTGAACTGTGCGCTGGAGCAGGCGCAATGGAGCGAATCCGACGGGCGGTGGCTGGTCCGCACGGCCCGCGGCGACTTCTCCGCCGCCAACCTGGTCGTGGCCACCGGACGCCTGACCGAGCCGAAGCTTCCCTCGGTCGAGAATCTGGACGAATTCTGCGGCCGCCATTGGCATTCGGCACAGTGGAACCCTAAGGTCTCCCTCGTCGGCAAACGCGTGGGCCTGGTCGGCACGGGCGCCTCGGCGATCCAGATCCTGCCGCGGCTGGCGGCGGAAGCCGGCGAACTGGTGGTCTTCCAGCGCTCGGCGCCGTATGTGCTGCCCCGCGGCGACCGCTTCTACACTCGCGACGAAATGCTGCGATTCGCCGACGACCCGCAGGCCATCACCGCCCTGCGGGACGAACTGTTCGCCGACGCCGAGCTCAGCATCGCCGCCCGCCGGCGCCAGCACCCCGAGATCGACCTGCTGCGCCAGCGCGCGCTGGACCACCTGGCCACCCAGGTGCGCGACCCCGCGCTGCTGCGGCAGCTGATCCCCGATTACGAGATCGGCTGCAAGCGAATCCTGTTCTCCGACGACTATTACGCCGCGCTGCAAATGGACCACGTCCGGTTGGAGCCGACACCGTTGCAGCGGGCAAAGGGCAGCGAGGTCACCGCCGCTAGCGGCAACACCTACGACGTCGAGGTGCTGGTCTTCGCCACCGGCTTCAACGTGACCCGCCCATCGATCGCCCGGCACATCCACGGTCGCGATTCGCTGCTCCTGGCGCAGCGCTGGAACGACGGCATGGTCGCGCACGCCTCGACGACCGTGGACGGCTTTCCGAACATGTACGTGCTCGACGGCCCGAACGCGGCCCTGGGCCACAACTCGGCGATCTACGTGATCGAAACCCAGATCGACTACGTGCTCGGCGCGCTGGATCACCTGGCCGCCACCGCCGCCGACGTGCTGGAGGTCACGCCCGAGGCGGTGCAATCGACCACGCGGGAGATCGACGAGCTGGCCCGCGACACCGTGTGGACGCAGGGGCAGTGCACCAACTGGTACCGGGACGAACAGACCGGCCGGGTGACGCTGCTGTGGCCCGACTCCGCGACCTCGTTCCGGAAGCGGAACGGGACCTTCGACGTCACGGCATACCGGGTTTCGTCTCGCCGGTGAGGCCCGCCCCGGATGTGATCGACGTTACGAATCATCTCCACAGAGCGCACCCAGCCTTCTCACAGCGTGCGCGAGTGGAATGGATATCGGCACACCGACTGCTGCGCTACCCAGGGGTTCGGAAGGGGTGAAGAGAGTTGTTGGACGACGATATAGCGGGTGCGGTTCGCGGAGACCGGACCGCGATCGCACGGGTTCTGGAGGCGATCCGCCCGCTGATCGTGCGCTACTGCCGCGCCCGGGTGAATCATATGGCCGGCGGCCTCATCTCCGCCGACGACGTCGCGCAGGAGGTGTGCATCGCGGTGCTGCGGGCGCTGCCGCGCTACCAGGACCATGGGCGACCGTTCATGGCCTTCGTGTACGGCATTGCGGCACATAAGGTTGCCGATGCCTATCGCTCCGTCGCCCGCAACCGCACGGCCCCGGTCGCCGACGTTCCCGACCTGCCGTCGCAGGACACCGGCCCCGAACAGCGTGCGCTGCAGTCCGAAACGGCCAGGCAGATGAGCGATGTACTCGATATGCTGCCCGCCCATCAGCGCGAAATCCTCATCCTGCGAATCGTTGTCGGGCTGTCCGCTGCCGAAACCGCTGCCGCGGTGGGAGGTACGGCGGGCGGGGTCCGAGTCACCCAGCACCGCGCGATGGCCAAGCTGAGGGCCCGGATGGCCGCGCAGGCGCCGCGGCGGGAGCTGCAGCTGCACTGACGGCCCATCCGCCGGTGGCGAAGCGACCCGAATTCCGGCGTAATCCGGCCCCGGCGCATCGAAACCCCGAGCTCCGGGGCTCGCGTCGGTGATCGAACCCGGCGTAACCGGGCGAAACGAATTCCGATACGGCACGGAAATATGCCGCGAGCATCGTCGATTCCACCGCGAGGAAGGGATCGACGATGGGGTACACACGCAGTCCGACCGTGCAGGTCCATTCGCCTCGCCGCGCCCGTAACACCGGAGCCACCCTCGGGAGACCGGTCGGCAACGGCGGGGTTCTACCGTCCGGGAGTATGAGCGCGGTTACCGGACAGCGACGGGTCCAGGATGTGCGCCGGGTGCGCGATATCATGCGCGCCGGAGTGCGGGGCGGCAGCTATCCCCACGGCCTGCTCCCGAGCGAGGCCGACCTGATGACGTCCTGTCAGGCGCACCGGGCCACCGTGCGGGCCGCGCTGGTGCTGCTGCGCGACGAGGGCCTGATCGAACGCACCCAGGGCGTCGGCACCCATGCGGTCGTGCACCCGGTGACCACCTCGCTGCCCGAGGCGCACGGCGTGATCACACCCGCCCGGGACAGCATCTTCAACCAGCGGATGCGCCCGAGGGAACTCGATCGCTCCGTGGTGGCCGCACCGGCCACGGTCGCGGAGCGGCTCGAGATCGCGCCAGGAACGCCGTGCCTGCGACTGGAATACGTGGCACTGCACGACGAGGAGCCGATCGCGATAGCGACCAACTACGTCCGTTTTCCCGAGGCCGAGCAGCTGCGCGACACCCCGTTCGTCTCGGACTGGTACCGCCTGCTCGCCGATGCCGGAGTGGCGCTGTCGGATTCGGAATTCGTCTTCGACTGCGAGCTGGCCGATGCGCCGCTGGCCGCGGTGCTGGGTGTGCGCGTGGGCGCGCCCCTGATCTCGATGGAACAGATCATCTACGACCTCGACGGCAAGCCGTTCGATGTCGCCTTCATCCACACCCGCGGCGAGCGTTTCCGTTTCGTCTCGCGCGGCAGCAAGGAGCAGTCATGACAGACATTCCCCTCACGCTGACCGATGCGGCGGCGGCATTGCGCGCCGGCGCCGTGACCTCCGTGGCGTTGACCCGCGCCGCGATCGCCGCGGCCGACCGTCTCGACGACACCCTGGGCGCGTATCTGAGCCGGTTCGACGAGTACGCGCTCGAACGCGCCGCGGCGGCCGACGCGGAGCTCGCCCGCGGCCTGGATCGCGGCCCGCTGCACGGAATTCCGTTCGGCGTCAAGGATATTCTCGCCATGGCCGAGGGGCCGACGACGGCCCAGAGCCTCGTCCTCGATCGGGCCTGGGGTGCGGGCAAGGACGCCCCGGTCGTCGCGCGGCTGAAGGCGGCGGGCGCGGTGATCACCGGCAAGACCACGACGATGGAATTCGCCTGCGGCATGCCCGATGTCACCAAACCCTTTCCGGTGCCGCGGAATCCGTGGAATCCGGACACCTGGCCGGGCGGTTCGAGTTCGGGTACCGGCATCGGCGTCGCGACCGGCATGTTCCTGGCAGGGCTCGGCACCGATACCGCGGGCAGCATCCGGATCCCCGCCGCGTTCTGCGGGGTCACCGGGCTGATGCCGACCTTCGGTAGGGTGCCCAAGTCCGGTTGCGTGCCTTTGGGTTACAGCCTCGATCACGTCGGCCCGCTGGCCCGCAGCGCCCGCGACTGCGCCACGGTGCTCGAGGTCATCGCCGGCGAGCATCGCAGCGACCCGGACTGCGTGGACGCGCCCTTCACCGCCCCGGAATGGGGCGGCGACCTGGCGGGCCTGCGGATCGGTGTGGTTCGCGAGGGGCACTTCCCCGAACAGGGCGATCCCGCCACCGAACAGGCCTTCGACGCGGCGATCGCGGTCCTGGCCAGGGCGGGCGCGAGCATCACCGAGGTGCGACTGCCCCTGCGGCAGGAGATGATTACCGCGGATATGATCACGATGGGCTGCGAGGCGCTGGCATACCACCGCACCGATCTGTCCACCCGCTGGGACGACTACTTTCTCGCCACCCGGGCCATGCTCGCGATCGGCGCACAAGTGTCCGGCGCGGACTACGTTCAGGCGCAACGAGTTCGGCGTGCCGCCCAGGATGCCGTCGGGCGCCTGTTCGACGAGGTGGACGTGATCCTCACCCCGACCGCGGCCACCGGGGCCCCCACCTTCTCCTCGATCACCGGCCCCGGTGGATCCCCCGACATCGGAGCCCTGTTCGCCCTGATCCACACCCCGTACTGGGATACCGTCGGCAACCCGGTGCTGGCCGTGCCGATGGGGTTCACCCCGGCAGGCCTGCCGCTGTCGATGCAATTCGCGGGCCCGGCCTTCGGTGAGGCCGAAATACTGCGCGTCGCAGACGTTTTCCAGCAGGCCACCGGATGGCACCTGCGCACCCCCGAACCGGAGCTCGAAGGAGTCGCCGCATGAACGAGATCGTGAAGACCCTGCTGGATCAGGCGGCGCTGCCCGCCTCGGAGGACGAAATCGCCGCATACGCAGCGGGATTCGCCGCGCAGCGCGCCGCGGTCGACGCCCTCTACGGCGTCCCCGAGGCCCGCTACGCCGACCCCGCGCTACGTTTCCGGGCGGGGGCGCGCATCACTGACTGGGCGGAGTGACGAGGCCCGATCCTCAGGCGCTACCCATCGGTGCGGGCGGAGCGTAGTCACGGTCGTGGTGCCATTGCCACTGATTGCCGTGCATGTCCCAGTGCCCGCGGCCCATGTCGCAGTCGTTCCACTGCATCCGTCCGTGGTCCTGTTGCCAGCTGAACCGGCCGGAGTGGTCGCAATCGCCCTGCCAGCCGTTGTCCACCGCCGTCACCGGCATCGCCAGCACCGGTGCGGCGGTCAGGCCCAGCGGCAATGCCACCAGAGATCCGGCGACGGCGAGCCGGGTGAGCAGGCGGCGTACGGGGGGTTTCCTGGAGATGGTCATGATTGTTCCTCGGTTCAGCACGGCCATAGAGGCGTCAGGAGGGCACCCTCGACCGGTGTGCGGGACTACGCACCGCACCCTGTGTCGCTCGGCTGGCGAGTTCATGACCGCGGCATGGGGTCCAGGGCCACCGGGGCGGTGGGAGGACGGATCGATGCTCGGTCCGTTGTTAGTGTAAGCCCGCTGGTCGCACTGGTCCAGCGGGTTCAACGCCCCGGCGGGGTCAGGGTAGGCCAGACTCCCATAGCGCGCCGACCGGCATCGCGACCATCTTGGGTCCAAAAGGGAGAGTTTGTTGTCCGGTGTGCAGGACGATTCCGACTCGGAAGTCGTCACCTAGGCGTTCCGCCAGATGACGGAGTCCACGAAAGTCGTTCGGGCCCACCGTAGAGGCCGCTTTGACCTCGATGCCGACAACCTCTCCGCGCCGGTTTTCCAGGACTGCGTCGACTTCGATCTGGTCTCGGGTTCGGTAATGAAAGAGTTCGACCTCTTCGTCGGACCAGGTCAACTGACGGGCAAGCTCCGTCAGTACGAAGCCTTCGAGTAGTGGCCCGAACTGCCCGGTGGGGCGCAACAGGCTACGAGCGTCCGCGCCGATCTGGTGCGCGGCGATTCCGGAGTCGACGAATGCGAGCTTCGGGGCGGTCGTGGCGCGGCTACTGATGTTTCGGGACCAGGCCGGTATCCGCTTGATGAGGTAAACCTCTTCAAGCAGCGCTATGTAGCGTTTGATCGTCGATGCGGCGAGCCCGAGTTCATTGCTGAGCGTGCCGGTGGAGAGGAGTTGGCCCGAGCGGGCTGCCAACATCTGCAGGAGTGAACGCATTTCGGCGGTGCGTTCGATTTCCGAGAGCTGTTGTATGTCGCGGGCGATCAGGTCGCCCACATAGGAGCTGAAGAAGCTTCGTCTCCGACGGTCGTTGTTTCGTGCGATTGCTTCCGGAAACCCCCCTCGGACAATACGTTCGGCATATTCTGCCCGCGTAATGAGCGAGTTGTGGCGGAGCTGGTCGCCGCGTTCGAAGACGGTGTCGATGAATCGGTCGGGCGTGCCGTCGATCTCACCCTGGGAGAACGGCCACAGCTCGATCGTCTCCATGCGTCCTACGAGTGTGTCGGGCAGAGATCGTAGACCAAGTACCCGAGCGGATCCGGTCAATAGGTAGCGGCCCGGGCGAGGGTTGGCATCGACCTGGGATTTGATCGATAACAGAAGTTCGGGGGCGCGTTGAATCTCATCGATGATCATCAACCCCGGGAAGTCGACGAATCCGTCCGGGTCCTGCAGCGCGGCCTGCCGGCTCAGCGCGGTATCCAGGTCGCGCCACTCGGTGTCACGACCCTTGGCGACAAGACGTACCAGAGTGCTCTTGCCGCTCTGCCGCGCTCCGTTGACCAGGACCACACGGGTGTCTTCGAGCGCGGCCGAAACGACGCCTTCCGCGTGCCTCGGCAAGGCTGGGCCGAGCAGAGTCTGCATGGCGTTCTCCCGTCGCAACGTCCTTTGGTGATGGATCTGCCGCTAGTGTACTGGTTGATCTGCCGCCAGGTTGCTGATTGATCTGCCACTAGTGTGCTGATCGATCTGCCGCTGTTCTCGTGGTTGATCTGCCGACGGATTGAACCCGCCGTCCGGCCGACAGCGAGGAGATCGCGAGCTCGAAGCCTGCGCAGGGGAGCTGCCGCTAGCCAAGTCGTGGGGTGGCTGTTGGGCTCTGTCACGGTATGCGGGCCTCTTTTTTGGACCTGTTTTCAGGATAGTGGCTCAGTTGTCGCCCGCTGGCTTATTTTCCACGGTCTTCCCCCGGGTTCTCCCACCGGCATGCAGTCGATCACGGGCTCGAACGCGGCCAGTCTGGAGTTTGGCCCCGCCGCCGTGCCGACCGTCATCATCCGCGGCGGCGGGAGCCTTCCAACTACAGGAGGCATACGGTGAGGCGACACCCTACAGCGTTGGCATGGGTCGATCCGGCCGTCAGTGCTGCGCCGGACGGGCATCGAGCGCAAGTACAGCGATTGGCGAGACATCTCGGGTACGTGGTGATCTGGGCGCAGGCCGATTCGGTGCTGTCGATGGCTGAGCAGACGCGTGCGGTGGATGCGGATGCGGTGATCACGCCATCGCCCGAGCAGTTGGACGTGCTGACGCTCAATGCGGTCATGTCGATAGCAGATGTCGAAACCGTGTGCCCGCGACTGTCATTCGCCCGTTGGTCGACATCACTGCCGGAGGTGCTGGCATGAACGACGACGACTGGTGTGACTGGTGGTGCGCCACGAGGCGCCGGAATCCATATTGGAGGTGAAATGACTTCAAAGTAGTTGTGTCGCAGCATGATTACTGTAGCTGAGGGCAGCCTGACCCGGGAGACGCCGGGGAGGGCGGGAAGCAGCCCTGACAAAGCCGGGACGTGCCAGCACTGCCGAATGGTGCGGGTCCGGCGAGCGTGAGACAGAGGTGGACGCGAGAAATCAGTGTGAAAGCTCCTCAAGCGCACCGCCAGCTCTAACTCGGTGGATTTGGGCTGGTTCAGCGACGCGTCCCCGCCATGGATAGGCGGCGGGGAACTTCGGGGTCGGGCATCGCCAGGTCTGGCTTCGGAGGTCACGGTGAAGGACTGCGGCGTAGCCGTGACGATGTCGCAAGGGGCAGAGCTGACCGCCTCCTGTTTCGAATGGATTCCGGTGAACGTGGGAACCATCGCGTTTCGTCCATCGCCGGTCGTGGCCAACGGCCTTCGATGGACAGGCACGTCGTCTGCTGCAGGGACGCGGCGGATGCAAGCCAAACTGCACTGGTGGGCGATCCGGGATCCGGGTCGTGTGTTCGATGATCTGCATAATCTTGTGTATGACCCGGCGTTTCTGGTGCAAGCCTGGGAGCGGGTGCACGGCAACAAGGGTGGGCGAACCGCCGGGGTCGACGGGGTTGCTCCCCGATCGATCCCGAAAGACTCGGTCATGTTGCTGACACAGCTGCGTTGCGAGCTCAAGGCGAGAACGTTTCGCCCGATGCCGGTACGCGAGAAGCTGATTCCCAAACCCGGCAGCCCGCTGAAGAAACGCCGGCTGGGTATACCGACGACAGCGGACCGGGTAGTGCAGGCCGCGTTGAAGTTGGTGCCCGAAGCCGATATCGAGGCATGTTTCGACACCATCGACCACACCGCCCTGATGGACCGGGTGCGTCGACGTGTCACCGACAGCCGAGTCCTTGCCCTGGTCAAGGCTTTCCTGAAAGCGGGCATTCTGTCCGAGGACGGCCTGGACCGGGATACCTCCACCGGGACCCCGCAGGGCGGGTTATGCGCAGCTGCGCATAACCCGCCCTGCGGGACGGCCGGAAAGATTTTCTGCGGCATCCGGTGCATGGCCGAATTCCGGAAACAGGCGACCGAGTTTGGTGACATCCCGACAGGGGACGCCCGTCGCAGGCCTGCCGAAGAGAACCGGTCGTGATCACCCTCGGATGGGTCGTCGCGTTCGGCGTACCGCTCGTAGTGGGGTTGTGGTGCGCGTTCTGGCCCGAGCGAATACCGAAAGACCGCTCGGTGGAGGCGATCCGGCGACGCTTCGAGGACGAAGACGGCGAGTAGGGCGGGTACGCCGATTCGCGTACCCGCCCCTGCTGTTGCTCATTCGATCGGTACCGCGTGCCCGGTGACTCGAACCCTGGGTGCGTCCGGGACCAGGTCGACCTGGAGCAGGCTCGGCCGCCCCATGTCGACGCCCTGTTCGATGGTGATGCGGCCCGAGTGGGCGTAGCCGATCTCCCGGAGGTATCCGCCGAAGGCCGCGGCGGCGGCGCCGGTGGCGGCGTCCTCGACCACGCCGCCGATAGGGAAGGGGTCGCGGGCCTGGAAGTGGCGGTCGCCCTCGTGCCAAAACAGGTGCACCGTGGTCCATTTGGCGTCACGCATGATCGTGGCAAGGGCGTTGAAGTCGTAGTCCAGGCGGCCAGGCGTTGTCGGGTTGCCGCGGCGAGCATCAGGTGGTTCGCACCGGCGAAGCCGACCCGAGCGGGAACGCGGTTTCGGAGTAGCCGACCTCCGCGGCGATCCGCTGCATCTCGGCGTCGTCGAGTCCGGTCGCGTCGAGGACGACCCCGGCCGGGTTGCCGCCCGCCGGATCGGCGCTGAATGCGGTGTAGCGCAGTACTTCGGTGCTCGTACCCCTCACCCTCGCACTTGGTGCAGTTCAGGTTTCCAGCAGTTCGCGCAGCAGGAATTCGGTCTTCGGGGTGAGGAGGTGGGGTGGATAGTGATCGGTCACGCAATCGAGCGCTTCCGTTACCGTCCGGAATCCGCATAAACGGTAGAGGAATTGCAGGTCCTCGGCATCGCGTTCCATGCGTGCCGCGGCGGCTTTCATGGCGAACAGGTAGCGGGGTGAGGCGACCCGGACGCTGATTCCAGGGCTTTCGAACAGTGTCGTGGCGTTGGGGTCGATGCCCGGCAGGAAGCCTTTGACTGCGTCGTTGAGCCAGTCCTCGGGCAGATCGTGCACCTGGGCGATGTGTGCGGCGACGGCATAGACAACCTGTTTCGGTTCGAACACCGCATCGAGATCGCGGGTGGCTCGGCGTGTGCTGTAGGCCAGCGCCATCGCGGCCCCGCCGACGAGAAATACGTCGGCGTGTTCTCCCTGGTCGGCGAGTGCAGCGCCGAGTTCGGTGAGGAGTTGGATGATGTCGTCGCGGTCGAGCAGTCTCATACGCTGACCAGCGATGAACGGTCGAGGAATACGCCACGACCGGCCAGTTCCGCGGGCGAGGACACGAATGCGGAGGTCGCCAGTCCGGGGGCCCGGCGACCGAGGACGTCTTCGATGACGAACCAAAATCGGTCCAGGAATCGTCCGGGCGCGGCGGCCCAGCCGGGGACAGGCAAGTCGGCGCGGCGGGCAACGAATTCGGCGATGCCGGCGAGTAACGCGTCCCAGCGGTTGTCTCCCGTGATGTCGGGTTCGGCTCTGATCGCGGCGCGGACGTCCACCGGATCCATCGACTTCACATCGTCGAGAAATTGGATCACATGGCGGAGAGCTTCACCCGCACCCGTGTCGGACAGCGACATACGTACCTCGGCGGCGGTGTGTTCGAGAGACGGTCCAGCATTGGCCGTGAGGGTATCCAACTGCACGCCGACTGCCGCTGCATAACGCTGCACGGTACTGAGCCGGGGATCCGACGCACCGGACTCGAGCCGCGCGATGGCCGACTGAGTCGTGCCTGTCCTGGCGGCCACCTCGGCCTGCGAGAGCCCCTTTCGTAGCCGAGCCTCCCGAAGGGCGGTCAGCAATTTCCGCATACCATCCACACTCAAATTATAGCTTATTCGCTATAGCTGTCGGCTCGGCGGCCCATTCGTCTCATGCTGCCCGGACTAAACGGGACTCGCCCGCGCGGATCGGGAGATCGAGGCGGTTGCCGGCCGGGGGGAGGGGGCACAGGTAGTGGTCGGTGAAGGTGCATGGGGGCAGGTAGGCGCGGTTGAAGTCGGCGACCACGCGGCCGTCGGGGTCGGGGGTGGGGAGCGTGAGGAATCGGAAATTCTCGGTTTCGGTGCCGACCGTGGTGTCGGTGAAGGTGATCTGGAGGGAGCCGTCCGGCGCGGCCGCGGCCCGCAGCACGCGATCCGTCCCGCCGATCGGCAGCCGCACCCGTACGCCGGTGTTGTCGCTGACGAAGCCGTCGATGTGTTTCAGTTGCAGTGGCTGCGTCGCGGTTTCGGCTCGGTCGATGGCGCCGGTGAGCACCCAGGCGGGGTCGGGGTCGAAGGAGCCGATACGTTCGAGGGTGACTCGAGTCGGCGCGGCGGGGTCGAAGACGCGCAGCGCGAGCCGGCCGGCTCGCGCCAGCGCCACCAGCAGCCGGTCACCGATCGGAACGCGATCACCGGGGGCGAGCTCGGCGGGCAGCCCGGGGGCATCGCCGACGACGCGGCCGTTGATCGCGGCCCATCGACCGGGCAGGCCGTGGATCTGTTCGGGTGTGCCGTCGAGCCAATGCGTGCCGGTGAGGGCGGCTATGCCGTGGTCGGCGGTGGCCTGCGCGTGCCGCTGCTGCTGCCAGCGTTGCAGGTCGGCGAGCCAGGTGTCGGTGGAGGTGGTCACGAGAGTTCCTTTCGGCGGGTGCGGCGTCAGCGGCGAGATGCGGCGCGGCGGCCGGGGATGGACGCCAGCAGTCGTTGCGTGCATTCGCTCGCCGGATTGTTGAAAACCTCTGCGGTGGTGCCATATTCGACTACCCGGCCGTACTCGAGAACGGAGACGGTATGGGCGAGCTGCGCGACAACGGCGAGGTCGTGCGAGACGAATACGTACGTCAGGCCGAGGCGCTGCTGCAACTCGGCGAGCAGCCGCAGAATCTGTTCCTGCACCGTGACGTCCAGGGCCGATACCGGCTCGTCGAGCAGCACGACGTCCGGCTCCAGTGCCAGGGCGCGGGCGATCGCCACCCGCTGCCGTTGGCCGCCGGATAGTTCCGCGGGCAGCCGATCTCCGAATGCGCGCGGCAGCGCCACCTGGTCGAGCAACTCGTCCGCGCGGGCCCGGCGATCGGCGCGGCTGCCGACCCGGAACGACACCAGCGGCTCGATGATGCTGTCGCGCACCGAGAATCGAGGATCGAGGGATGCGAACGGATTCTGATGCACCAGCTGGAAGCGCCGCCGCAGCGGGCGCAGCGCACGCCAGGACCGTCCGGTGATCTCGATGCCGTCGAAGTTCACGGTGCCCGCGGTGGGGGCGCTCAGGCCCATCGCGATGCGCAGTGCCGTGGTCTTACCGGATCCGGATTCGCCGACGATCGCGTGGGTGCGACCGCGCTCCACCCGCACCGAGATATCTTCCAGCGCAACTACATTCGGTATGCGCCCGCCCCGCCGGGCCCGGAATTCCTTGCGCACTCCCAGCAATTCGAGGATCGGATCGCCGGGCTGATCGAGACCGTGCTGGGAGCGGGGCTCGAGCACGCCGCCGTGTGCCAGCGCGGGCACGGCGGCGATCAGCCGCCGGGTATAGGGATCGCGGTCGGCAGAATCGACGAGAATATTGGCGGGCGTACCGATTTCGACAATCCGCCCGGCCCGCATCACGATCACCCGGTCGGCGCGATCGGCGGCGACCGCCAGATCGTGGGTGATGATCAGCAGCGCCGTCCCGCTGTCGCGCACCAGGGATTCGAGGTGATCCAGGATGCGGGCCTGCACGGTGACGTCCAGGGCGCTGGTCGGCTCGTCGGCAATGATCAGCTCCGGCTCGCCCGCCAGCGCGATCGCGATCAGCACCCGCTGCCGCTGCCCGCCGGACAGTTCGTGTGGATAGCGGTGCAGCCGGTGTTCCGGATCATCGAATCCCGCCCTGCGCAGCACATCCAGCACCTCGGCGGCGAGCGCCGGACCGCGCAGGCCGCGCAGCTTCACCGCCTCGGCAACCTGGTGGCCGATCCGCTGGGTCGGATTGAGGCCGACCATGGGGTCCTGTGGGATCAGGCCGACGGTCGAGCCGCGCAGGCCGCGCAGCACCCGTTCCCGCGCGCCGACGACCCGGGTTCCGGTCACCTCGATCGAGCCGCCGGTGATGCGAGCGTTGTCGGGTAGCAGGCCGATGATCGCGTGCGCGATGGTGGACTTGCCGGAGCCGGATTCGCCGACCAGGGCGACGATTTCCCCCGGCCGCACCTGTAGGGAAATGGCGTGCACGGCGGGCGTTACCTGCCCGTAGTGGAGGTATCCGGCCGACAGTCCAGCGATGTCGACCACAGGACCTGCGGCCGCCTCGGATTCTTCACCCGCCGTGACGGTTTCGATGGCGACCGATCCGGTCATCGCCGCACCTCCTGCATGGTCTTCGCGATGTGGTTGAGCGCCAGCACGGTCAGCGCCACCGCCGCACCCGGCAGCAGCGACACCCACGGCGCGGTGATCAGGAAGCTGCGCCCGTCGGCGATCAGTGAGCCCCACTCCGCGCGCGGCGGGGCCGCGCCGAAGCCCAGGAAGCTCAGTGCCGCAACGTAAATGATGGTGGTACCGAAATCGAGAACGGCCAGCGACAGCACCGGTCCCCACGAGTTGGGGAACACGTGCCGCAGCAGCACCCGCAACCACGAGGCCCCACCCACCCGGGCCGCCTCCACATAGGGCAGTGTTTTCACCCGCAGCACCTCGGCCCGGGTGGTGCGCGCGAAGCCGGGGACGGTGGCGATGCCGACGGCGATCGCGACCGGGACCGTGCCGAAACCGAGCGCGGTGACGATGGCCAGCGCGAACAGCAGGCCTGGGATCGCCAGCTGGACATCCACCGCACGCATGATCACCGTGTCGACCCACCGGCCGAAGAACCCGGACAGCAGGCCCAGCGCCAGTCCCACGACCAGTGCGAGACAGATGGCGATCAGTGCGGCCTGCACGGTGAGTTCGGCGCCGTACAAGGTGCGTGTCCACAGGTCGCGACCCACCTCGTCGGTGCCGAATGGATGGGTGGCGCTCGGCGGGCGTAGCCGTTGCGCGGGTGCGGTCGCATAGGGATCGCGGGAGGTGAACAGTGCGGGGGCGAACGCCGCCGCGATCACGAAGAGCACCAGCGCTATCGAGAGCACGAAGCCCGGCCGCCGGGCCAGTCGCCGTATCCGCGGCGCCATGCCACTGTGCGATTGTGTGGCAGTGCTGCCGATTTCGACAAGACCGGCCGTCACGTCAATTCACCTCGGAGGTCGCGATATGGGTGATGCGGGGATCCAGCAGCGGATAGAGCAGGTCAACGATCAGGTTCACCAGCACGAACCCACTCGCCGCGATCACGACGATGGCCTGCACCACGGGAACATCCTTCGCCAGCACCGCATCCTGGGCGAGGCGGCCGATCCCGTTGCGGTTGAACACGTTCTCCACCACGATCGAGCTGGTCACCGTGACACCGACCAGCACGCCGAGAATGGTCAGCGCCGGCAGCGCGGCATTGCGGAACGCGTGCCGCAGCGCAACCGCACTGCGGGACAGGCCCTTCGCACGCGCGGTCACGATGTACTGCTCGCGCAGCGTCTCCCGGAAGCTGCGCGAAAGCACCTGCGCCAACTGTGCACTCGTCGGCACCGCCATCGTGATCACCGGCAGCACCAGATACTTCCAGCCCCCGCTGCCCGAGGAAGGCAACCAGCCGAGGTCGAACGAGAAGTACTGGATCAGCACCAGGCCCACCAGGAAGCCGGGCACCGCCACGCCGAGCGCGGGTAACCGGTCCAGCACCACCTGCAACCACCGAATCCGCACGAACGATGCCAGATATGCCAGTGCCGTGCCGAGCAGCACGGTGAGCAGCCCGGCGATGGCGCTGATCGTCAGCGTGCCGCCGATCCGCTCGGCGATCAGCTGCGACACCGGCGTTCCCTTGGCGATCGAGACCCCGAAGTCGCCGTGCAGCGCGCCGGTCAGCGCCCGCCAATATTGCTCCAGGACGGGACGATCCAGGCCGTACTTCGCCTTCGCCGCGGCCAGTGCCTGCGGGCTCAGCGAATCGGGTTCGATACCCGCCGCGCTCAGCTGGATCGATACCGGATCGCTCGGCAGCAGGTACAGCACCGCGAACGTGACGGTGAACGCCGCCCACAGCACGACCACCGCCTGCCCGACCCGGCCCGCGATATACCGTACTGTGGGGTTCACGGCTTGATCCACACGTCGTTCAGGGCCGGGAAACTCTCCGAGGTGAACCGGAAACCGTTGACCTGATTCCGGATTCCGGCGTACTGCACCCGCTCGTACAGCGGGAATCCGATACCGGCGTCGATCAGCAGGTTCTGCAGGTCGGCATACGCGTGGCGCCGCTGTGTTTCGTCGGTGGCCTGCACGGCCTGGGTGAACAGGTCCTGCACCCGCGCGGCGGCGTCCGGCTTCTGGGTGCTGCGCGCAAGCGCCTTCGACTGCGCCAGCTGCTGCACCAGAATAAATTGCAGCGCACCGGGATCGGCGCGCGTGAAGTAGCTCTCTACCAGGTCGTACTGGCCGTTGGCGATGGCCGCGGTGCGCTCGGGGGCGGTCACGACCCGCTGCTGCATCTCGATGCCGATCGTGCGCAACTGATCCTGCAGCAGGTCGGTGCCCGCGCTGCTGTGGTCGGGGACCAGCAGCTGCAGGCTCAGCCGCTTACCGTCCTTGGACCGGTACTCTTCGCCGGGCGCACGCTTCCAACCGGCGGCGTCGAGCAGTCGTCCCGCCTGGTCCGGGTCGTACCGTAGCTTGTCCGACTGCGATACGAAATACGGTGTCGTGCTGTCGAACGGCCCACTCACCACCGGATAGTCGGGTCCATAGACGGTGGCGGCGTAGCTTTTCAGGTCCACCGCGTGATACAGCGCCTGGCGCACCTGATCGTCGGCCAGCGGATGCCCGTCGGATACATTGGGCCACAATGTATCCGACACCCCCGGCAGCGACCTGGAGCGTAGATAGGCACCGGAACGGGCGATCAGTTCACGATCCTCGACGGTGAAAGGGATACGCGGCCAGGCGATGTCGACCTGCCCGCTGACCAGATTGCCGGTGCGGACGCTGTCCTCGGCGACGAACGACACCTGTACCTTGTCCAGATATGCCTCGCCGGTATTCTTGCCCAGGGGAGAACCCCAGCGATAGCCCGCGCGGCGGCTGAGCGTGACACTCTGCTCCGGCACGTACTTGTCGAGCACGAACAGGCCCGAGCCCGAGAAGTCGCCCTTGCAGCGCTGTTCCGGCGTCCGCTGGAACGACGCCGGCGACAGCATCGCCAGGTTGGTGGTCGAAGTGGCCTGCAGGAATGACGAATTGGGCTGCGTGAAGTGCAAGCGTACGGTCTTCGGGTCGACCACGGTGGTCGATTCCAGCCCGACGATATAGCTGGAACCGAATGCGCCGCCGCCGGAGCTGCGGGCCAGATCCAGGAAGTTGTCGAAATTGGTCTTCACCGCGGCGGCGTCCAGCGGTGCCCCGTCGGAGAAGGTCACCCCGTCCCGCAGTGTGAAGGTGTAGTCGCGCCCATCGGGACTGATCACCCATTTCGTCGCGAGCCACGGCACAATCTGGCCGGTGTCAGGGTTCTGGTCGGTGAGCGAGTCCGCGAAATTGCGGATCAGCGAACGATGCTCGATCCAGTAGTCCTGGAACGGGTCGATGCACAGGAAGGCCGCGTTGTCCGGCCAGAACGCGATGTTGAGGGTGCCGCCGCGCACCGGCTGCTGCCCCGCACCCGTGGGCCCGCTGGGCTGAGCGCCGCTGCCGCAGGCGCTGGCCAGCAGGGTTGCTGCGGCGGCCACGGCGGCGGCCCACCGTCGTGCGGTGCGTCGCCGGTGGCGGTCGGCGCGGGTGCTGATGTTCATCGTGGGATGGTTCCTCGCAGTAGGGCCTGCCCGGCGGCCAGCAGGGCGGCGTCCTCCTGCGGCGGATGTACGCGCACGCACAGCACGTCCCGCAGATGCCGCTCGAGCGGGTGGTGGCGGGTGAGTGCGGCATTGCCGAGGGCGGCGACCGCGGTCTGCACGGCGGCGATCACCGATCGGGCGATCTGTGCCTTCACCAGCGAAAGCCGGTGCGGCACCGCGGGGTCACCCGCGGCGAGCTGTGCGAGAGTGCCGAACAGCAGGGTCTCCGCCTGCACGATCTGGGCCTCGATCTCCCCGGCCACCGCCTGGATTCGCTCGGTCTCGGCGATCGGCTTGCCGAGTGCCGCAGGCACTCTCGTGCGCACGAATTCGATGAAGGCGGTGCGAGCCGCCCGCGCCACCCCGACGTAGAGCGCCACGTGCCCGAACGAGGCCGGCCCGGATGCGGACGACGGGTCTCGATATGCTCCTGCGGTCAAGGGGATCTCGACGAAACTCTCGATGGGAACCACGACATCGGCGTAGCTGACGTCATGGGTGTTGGAGGCCCGCAACCCGAGATGGTCCCAGGTCTCGTGCCAGGTGATGCCGGGACTGTCGGCGGGCACCAGCAGATGCACCACCCGCTGCGGTGATTCGTCGGTGAGCGCCCACACGACGTGGTAGGCGAGTGCGGTACCGCCGGTCGCGAACGCCTTGCGTCCGTGCAGGCGCCACCCGTCGGCGGTGCGGCGGGCGATGGTAGCGGGCAGGCCACCGCGAGCCGGTGCGCCGAGTTCCGGTTCGGCGCGCACGGAATTGAGCAGCGTCGGCGCGAGCGCCGATCGCCGGACCACTTCGGTGTACACGTCCTCGGGCCAGACGGCGCGTGCCGCCTGGGCCTGGTGGGTATTGAGGTTGTTGGCCGCGATGAGTGCCACGGAGGGGTCGCCCTCGCCGAGCGCCACCAGGATCCTTGCCACGGCAATCGAATCGAGCCCGGGGCCGCCGTACCGGGGGTCCACGGTCGCGGTGAGATATCCGCCGCGATGCGCGGCGGCGATGCCGGCCTCCGGTATCGCGCCGGTGCGGTCGTATTCCCCTGCGGTGGCGGCGAGTTCGGCGGTGAGGGCGGCCAGCGCGGCCGGTGCGGTATCGGGGACGGTCAGCCTCGGATGGGCGAGGGCGGTCACGGCCGGCCCGCCGTCGCGAACGCGCCCGGATGGTCCGCCTGCAGCGTGCCGCGACGGCCGGTGGCCTTGCGGTGCTCCAGTTCCTGCCGCACCAGCGGCAGCACATACCGCCCGTAATCGATGACGTCGTTGAGGGTGTCGTAGCCGCGGATCGATACCAGGCTCGCGCCTAGGTCGATGTAGTCGACGATGGCGGCGGCCACGGTCTCCGGGCTGCCGACCAGCGCGGTGGAGGCGCCGTTGCCGTTGGTTGCCGCCGCCGTGCGAGTCCACAGCGCGCGGTCGTAGACCTCCTGCCGCCGAGCGAATTCCAGCGCTCGCTGCGAGCCGACGTTCTGTGGGTCGCCCTTGCGGGCCAACCGGTGGGTCGCGTCCTGGAAGGTCCTGGCGATCCGTTCGACGTAGTCCTGCGCCTTCGCCCAGGCCAGTTCGTCGGTGCGATCGATGATGGGGCGGAAGGTCACCCAGATGCGCGGGCGGGGCCGACCGGCCGCGGCGGCGATCGCGTGCACTCGCTCGATCTGAATTCGGATGTCTGCCAGGGGTTCTCCCCAGAACGAGAACACATCCGCCTGCCGGCCGCCGATCTCGAAGGCGGCGTCGGACTGGCCACCGATGGAGATCGGGATCGGCCCGTCGTAGGGCGGGAACCCGGGCCCGAACCCGTCGAACCGATAGTGCTCGCCCGCGTGCGAGAACGGCGCGGTCTCGGTCCAGGAGCGGCGCAGGATGTCGATGAATTCACCGGTGCGCGAATATCTTTCGGCCTTGGCCAGGTAATCGCCCTGACGGGCCTGCTCGGCGTCGCTGCCGCCGGAAATGAGATGCACCACCGCGCGGCCCTCGGTGAGCTGGTCCAGCGTCGCCAGCTGCTGGGCGGCGACGGTGGGGAACACGGTGTTCGGGCGGACGGCGACGATCGGCTTGAGTCGCTGCGAGAGCTGGCCGATCGCCGAGGCGAGCACGAACGAGTCGGCGGAGTCGGATCCGTAGGGCAGCAGGGTGGCGTCGAATCCGCCGTCCTCCAGGGTCCGCACATAGCGGCGCACGAATGCGAGGTCGATGCCCCGGCTGGGGATCGGGTTCAGCTCGGTGGACGGATTGGTGTGCGTGAGGCTGATGAATTCCACCTCCGTGGCAGCCTTGGTGGGTACTGCTGCCGGGGCGGGGTCGACGGTCATGACAGGCAATGTTAGAAAGGCTCGGAGGGCGGAAATAGGGTTCGAATCAGCGCTATCAATAATTTTCGGTGATAGCAACCGATAGCGAAATGTCCGATCAATGATTCGGATCCGGGTGATCGCAAGGGTGGCCGGACGGCACGGGGAGACGACAATTCCAGCATGCCGGAACCGTTGGATCTGACCCATCTGCGCACACTGGTGACGATCGCCGAAACCGGAGGCTTCCGGCGCGCGGCCGATGCACTGCATCTGAGCCAGCCGACGGTCAGCCAGCATGTGCGGCTACTGGAACGTCGGCTCAGGCTCGTGCTGGTCGAAAAGCAGGGCCGCGCAGCGCGATTCACCGCCGATGGGGAGCGCCTGGTGGCGGAGGCACGCACCTTGCTCGCGGCCCACGACGGCGTGGTGGCCCGATTCACGCCCGCCGACGCGCGGCGAATCACCATCGGGTCGACCGAGCACGCGGCGGACGGTCTGCTGCCGCAATTGCTGGGGGTGCTGCGCACGGCATATCCGGATGTCCGGCTGCACTTCCGGATCGATCGGTCCACCGTGCTCACCGAGGCGGTGGGCAAAGGTACCGCGGATCTGGCGGTGGTGCTCGGCGGCAACGGCGACCAGGTCGGCACCGAGGTCGGTGCGATGAGCCTGCGCTGGGTGGCCGGGCCGCAGCGGCGGTTGCCGCCGCCGCCCGGTCCGATCGCGCTGGTGGCCTTCGAGGAGCCGTGCGGGCTGCGCCGCCGCGCGGTCCAGCGGCTCACCGAACTCGGCTTCGAGGTGACGGTGACCGCCGAGTCCGGCAGTCTCGACGGGGTGCTGGCCGCCACCCGCGCCGGGCTGGGGATCGCGCTGCTACCGTTCCACACCGCCATCCCGGACGGCATCGCCGAGGTGCGCGGTCTACCGGCGATGGGGGTGATCGATGTGCGGCTCGTGGCCCGGCGCGGGCTGGGCGGCGGCATCGAGGCCGCCGCGGTCGCGGCGGTCGCCGCCCACTACCGTTCCATGTCCGATCGATCGCTCAGGGGTGTTGCGTAAAGATCTTGTCCGGGTTGAACAGACCGGCCGGGTCCAGGGCGCGGCGGATCGATCGCTGCACATCCAGCGCGGCGGTGCCCTGTTCGCGCTCCAGCCACCGGCGCTTGAGCACGCCGACCCCGTGTTCGCCGGTGATGGTGCCGCCCAATTCCAAGGCGGTGGCGAAGATTTCGTCCGCGGCTGCGGTGGCACGGCTATCCGCGCCCGGATCGCCGGCGGGAACGACGATGATCGGATGCAGATTGCCGTCGCCCGCGTGACCGAAGGTGTAGATCGGGATGTCATGGCGGAGACCGATGTCGGCGATCCGCTGCACCGCCGCGGCAATGGCCGACCGCGGCACCGCGATGTCTTCGATCAGCACCCGGCCGTGCCGCTCCAGCGCGGGCAGGGCCGCGCGGCGCACCGCGAGCAGTTCGTCGGCCGCCGCCGCATCGCTGCCGACCTGGACCCGGGAGGTGAACTGCCGGAACGCGTCCGCGACGATATCCGCCTCGGCACGCGCGCCGAACCCGTCGGTCTGCGCGAGCAGGAAGGCGCCCGCGGCGGGATCCGTCAGGCCGAGCAGGTCCCGAGCCTCGCGCAGCGACGCCTCGTCGAGCAGTTCCAGCAGCGCCGGGCGAACCCGGGCGGCGGTGACGGCGGCCGCGGCCGCCGCGGCGCTGGTCACATCGTCGAAATAGGCTGCGACGGTGACGGTGTCGACCGGTACCGGCGTCAGCCGCACCGTCGCGGCCACGATCACCCCCAGCGTCCCCTCGGATCCGACGAACAGGCTCGTGAGATCCAGTCCCGCAACACCCTTCACGGTGCGCCGGCCGGTGTGCAGGAGCTGCCCGTCGGCGAGCACCACGCTCAGCCCGAGCATCGAGTCGCCGGTCACTCCGTACTTCACGCAGCGTAACCCACCGGCATTGGTCGCGATGTTGCCGCCGATGGTCGAGATCGCCACGCTCGCCGGGTCCGGCGCGTACCGCAGGTCGAATGCGGCCGCGGCGCGGTCGAGTATCGCCCCGCTCACCCCCGCCTCCACCACCGCCAACTCGTCCGCGGGCGAAATCTCGAGGATACGGTCCAGGCCGCTGACATCGAGCACCAGCGACCCTTCCCCCGCACAGGCGCCGCCGGCCAGCCCGGTGCCCGCACCGCGCACGACCACCGACAGTCCCTCCTGCGCGGCGTACGTCACCGCCCGCCGCACGTCGTCGACGTCGGCCGCCCGCACCAGCACCGCAGGCTCACCGGTGGGAACATGCCCGGACCTGTCCACGCGATACAACCGCGGAATCGCGGCGCCGGTCAGTATTTCGCCGCTGATGGTCGCCACGGTCGCACGGCTCATCGAATGTCCTCCTGGTGATCGCGGATAGCGATCCATCGTCGCCGCATACCCGCCCGCGAACCAGGGTTGCGGCCGTGCTGATCGAAACCGGTCACCGGTGGCCGAGCTATCTGGCGGCCGGCGGCGTCGAAGTCGTAGTGGAGCTGTTCTCGTCGATATCGAACAGTTCGCCGATCAGCCCGCCGAGGAATCTCCGGTGCTGTGAGGATATCTCGGCCGCGGCGTCGCCGTCGCCCGCCGCGCACAACCTGATCAGGTTGTCGTGGTGTTCGATGGCGTCCTGCCAACCGCGCAGGCTGGAGAACTTGCGATGGTAGATCCGGTGGATCTGCGGGTGGATCTGCTGGATGAGCCGCTTGAGCAGAGGATTATCGGCGGCGTCGACGATCACTCCGTGCAGGATGTCGTCGGCCGCCAGGGCCGCGCCGATATTATCGGCCCTGATCGCGTGGGCCAGGTCGTCGTTGGCGGTGCGCATGACGGCGATCGTCTCGGCGGTGAGGTTGGGGACGCCGGTTTTCACGGCCAGCTGGTCCAGTACCTCCAGGACGGCCAGCGTCGATTCGACGTCCGCGCGGTGCAGGGGAGTGACCCGGGTGAACGCGGCGGGTTTGGCCTCGATCAGTCCGGTATCGACCAGCCGGGCCAGTGCCTCGCGCACCGGGGTCCGGCTCAGGCCCAGTTGGTCGGCCAGATCGCTGTCGCGGACCTTCGATCCCGGGGGGAGCTGCCCGGTGACGATCGCGTCGCAGATCCGATCGTAGGCGACATCGCTCATACGTCGCCGGTCCACCGGGTCGCCCAACATATTGGATACAGTAACCCGCGACGTGCCCGTGGCGAGTGTGACTCTGTCCACAGACCAATATATTGGATGTGGTGTACTGTTCGATGACGGTTGGCGTACCGAGTCGAATATGTGTGAGGAAGAGAATTCGAATGACCCGCACGTCGGCGGCGCAGGCCGTCTCTATCCCGGCGATACACGCCCGTTCCTGGCTTCTTGTCGCCGGTTCCCGTCCCGACGAGTTCGACGCGGCCGCGGAATCCGCGGCCGACGCCGTGATCTTCGATCTGGAGGACGGTGTGATCCCGTCCGCGAAAGTCGAGGCCCGCGACCATGTCACCCGCTATCTCGCGGGCGGCGGTACCGGGTGGGTGCGCATCAACAACGCCGCCACCGCGGACTGGAGCGCCGATCTCGCGGCGCTTCGCGACGTAGCCGGCCTGAGTGGCGTGATGCTCGCCAAGGCCGAATCCGCCGATCAGGTCGATCGTACGGCCGCCGAACTCCCCGGCATTCCGGTGCTCGCCCTGGTCGAGTCGGCGCTCGGTATCGAATTCGCCTTTGATATCGCCTCGGCCGATGCCACGATCCGATTGGCCTTCGGCACAGGCGATTTCGGTCGCGATACCAATGCCGTCGGCGCGGACGCCCTGGCCTATGCGCGCAGCCGCCTGGTCGTCGCCAGCCGGGCCGCCGACATCGCGGCGCCGATCGATGGACCGTGTATCACCGGCATGCTGGACTTGCAGTCGCAGCTGGTGGTGACGAAGTCGATGGGGATGAGCGGGAAGCTCTGCATGCATTGGCGCGATACCGCCGACGTCAACCGGGCCCTGAGCCCGCAACCCGACGAGATCGCCTGGGCCGCGGAGGTCATCGAACAACTCGGTGCGGCGGGCGAGAACGTCGCCAACGGCAGCGACTTGCCCAAGCTCGCCCGCGCCCACCGAATCAACCATATGGCCGACGTTTTTTCCTGATCTACGGCACCGAGGAATTGCCGGGTGGTGGCCGGCGGACGACCGCACACAGCGCCGCGACCTCGTCGATGTCGGTCTCGAAGCGGTCGAACCCGTCGGGTACACCGACGCCTGCGAACGACACCGCCCCGCCGGGTTGCCCGCGTATCGGCGCGCGGACGGCCGCGTGGAGATCCCGGACGCCGGTTGCCTCGACAACCTGCACGGCGTTGCAGGCCCGGACACCACCGCAGGCCATCACCTCGATCGACCCTCCCGCCCGCTGTGCCAGGTCCTTGATCACAGGTGCGCCCTCCAGCACGCGCGGTTGCCGGCCCGAGGTCAGTACGCGCGTAAATCCCAGCGAGATCGCCTGCTCCAGCGCTCGCTGCGACGACTCGCTCACATCGATCGCCCGATGAAACGTGGTCTGCATACTCTCGGCCGCATCCACGAACTCCGCACAGGCGGGATCTACGGCGCCGGAGGAATTCAGCGCACCGATCACGATCCCCCGCGCACCCGCCCGACGGGCCGCCACGATGTCGCGCACCATCACCGAGATCTCGTCGCGCGAGTACTGGAAATCTCCCGGCCGTGGCCGGATCAGCACGTGCACTTCGGTTTTCGTCGTCTGCGCCAGCGCCATCTCGATCAGCGCCACGCTAGGGGTCAACCCGCCATCGGACAGTGCGGCACACAGCTCCACCCGGTCCGCCCCGCACTGCTCGGCTATCCGCACCCCGGCGACCGACTCGACACTGATCTCCACACGCACGTCAGTGAGTATCCGCATGGTGCCAGCTGTCGAGGCAGCCAGTGCCCCTACGGCAGGCGGCAACTTTGACTAACTATGCTTAGTCTAAGTGTAGTTAGTTCGCATGTGGAGGTGGTCGAGCTGATTGAGAAACCGCGCGACATGTTCGATAGGGACCGCGAGTGGCAGGCATTGACAGCCTTCGTCGCCAGCGGTCAGCCCCACGCCACTCTCGGCGTGGTATCCGGCCGCCGCCGACAGGGGAAGACGTTCCTACTGGAGGCACTCTGCGAGGCGACCGGCGGGTTCTACTTCGCCGCGGATCAGGCAACCGCATCGGAGTCGCTTCGGCTGCTGTCCGACGCGGTCAGTGACTTCGCCGGATCGCGGTTGCCGGTTCGGTTCGATGACTGGCGACCCGCGGTCGACGCGCTGCTGGAGATCGCCGCCGAGCGCGAGGTCCCGGTCGTAATCGACGAGTTTCCCTATCTCGCCACGGCCAGCCCGGCGCTTCCTTCGATCATCCAGGCCGCTCTCGCACCCAGGCGGGAACAGCGACTCCGATCGCGGGCCCGAATCTTGTTGTGCGGCTCGGCAATGTCCTTCATGGGCGGCCTGCTGGCCGGCAGCGCACCCCTACACGGCCGGGCCGGTCTCGAGCTGATCGTGCCGACCCTCGATTACCGGCTCGCCGCGGAGTTCTGGGGTATCACAGACCCCGAGCTGGCTGTTCGGGTACACGCGGTAGTCGGAGGAACACCGGCATATCGGCGCGAATTCGTCCAAGACGATACGCCCGTGGATCTCGACGACTTCGATTCATGGGTCCTGCGTACCGCCTTGAATCCCTCGAACTCGCTGTTCCGCGAAGCCCGCTATCTGCTCAGCGAAGAACCCGGACTACGGGATCCAGGCCTCTACCATTCGGTCCTGTCCGCTGTCGCGCACGGCAATTCGACCACGGGCGGCATCGCGACATATGTCGGCAGGAAGACCGGTGACCTGCCCCATCCGTTGGCAGTACTCGAGGATTGCGGTTTGCTGCGCCGGGAACGGGACGCATTCCGGGCCAATCGAATGCTGCATCGGATCAATGAACCCCTGGTGACGTTCTATCAGGCGATCGCCCGCCCGGACTGGGCCGAGTGGGAACGCGGTCGCAGCACCGAACGGCTCTGGCTGCGCCGTCGACATACCTTCGAAAGCCAGGTACTCGGACCGCATTTCGAGGAACTCTGCCGGGCCTGGCTCATCGATTACGCTCCAGATGACCTGTTCGGGGGCTACATCGGCAAGGTCGGTAGCGGGCTAGTCAACGACCCGGCCAACAAGACAACCCACGAGGTGGACCTGGCCGTATTCGGCGAGCTCCCGGACGGCCGCGAAGCGCTTCTTTCGATCGGAGAAGCCAAGTGGAACGACGTCATGGGCATAGGTCATCTCGAGCGCCTGCGACGGATCCGGGACCTGTTGTCGGCCAAGTACGACACGACCCACACCCGGCTGACCTGTTACAGCGGCACCGGTTTTACGCCGGCACTGACCGAGGCCGCCGAGCGCGGAGAAGCAACCCTGATCGGACTGCACGACCTCTACAACGAGGACCTGTCACGACCGAGCGGATACGGCCCGGTATCGGACGGCTTGCGTCGCTACTGATCTCCGATGAATGACGCGGTGCCGCTCACAGCGAGGCGGCAAGTTCCCGGAGCACCGGCAGGCTGATCGAGCCCGAGCCGAGGACTGTGTCGTGGAATGCCTTGATGTCGAAGGCATTTCCGAGTCGCTTGGCGACTTCGGCCCGCTGGCGCCGGATTTCGAGCTGGCCGATCTTGTAGGCGACGGCCTGGCCGGGTATCGCGATGTACCGGTCGATTTCGGAGTTGATCTCGGTCAGGCCGATCGGGACCGTGGCGATCATGTAGTCCAGGGCCTGTCGGCGGGACCAGCCCTTGGCGTGCAGGCCGGTATCCACGACCAGTCGGCAGGATCGGAACGAATCGGCGGCCAGCATGCCGAGGCGGGCCAGATCGTCTGCGTACAAACCCATTTCATCCGCTAGACGTTCGGTGTAGAGCGCCCAGCCCTCCACGAAGGCAGTATTGCTCAGCGATTGCCGCTGAAAGCGCGGCACGTTCTCCAGCTCGCTGGCGATGGTGAGTTGCAGGTGGTGGCCCGGGATCGCCTCGTGGTAGGCGACGGCGGCGGTCTGGTAGCGGGGCTGGTCGGCCGGGTCGTGCTGATTCACGAAATAGGTGCCGGGGCGGGAGCCGTCGGCCGCGGGTGGGAAGTAGTACGCCGCCGGCGCATCCGCGGCCAGGAACGCCGGTACCGGCACGATATCGCAGGACTGACGGGGCAGCCGGCCGAACCAGTTCGGCATCTCGCGTTCGGCCGCGGTCAATGCCTCCCCGGCGTCGGTCATGATCTGCTCGCCGGTGGAGTAGTGGAGCTCCGGATCGGTCCGCAGCCGTTCGAAGATCTCCGCCTGCTCGGTGAGCCCGAACATGCGCCCACCCAGTTCGGCGTATTCCGCACGCAGCCTGTCGATTTCGGCCAACCCGAGCTCGTGGATCTCGTCCGCGCCGAGATCGGCGAGGGTGGTGTGACGGCGCAGCAGACGGCGGTAGATGTCCTCGCCGTCGGGCCCGAGCCAGCACAGCCCGGCCCTGTCATCCGGGCGGGCGGCAGGCAGCAGTTCCTCGGCCAGCATCTGGCGGTATTTCCCGAACGCGGGGCGGACAATGTCGCCAGTGACCTCGGCCAGCGTTGCCCGCCATTGCTTTTCGCCGTCCCAGCCGGGCGGGCCGGGGAAGGTGGCGAACGGGTCGGACTCGAGATCGCTGGCCAGGTATCCGTCGAGCTGGTTGAGCGAGCGCTCGATGGCGACCCGGGCGGGGGTGCGCCCCGCGGCCAGGCCCGCCCGGAATCGGTGTGCCGCCTGCTCCAGCGCGGTACCGATCTGCCGCAGGCGCCGCACCAGCGCCTCGGCGTTCTCCGGCCGGGGAGCATTGAGCTGCGGCGCTGCGGTCAGCAGCAGTGCATGGACGCCGTCCATCTGATCGGATGCCAGCTCCACCGGCCGCCAGGCCCGATAGTCGATGGCCGAATCCAATTCCGCGCGCAGCAGGCTGTGCGTGGTGCGGTCGCGCTCGGACAATCCGGCGGGATCCAGCGCCTCCACCCCGGCGAGCAGGTCCCGCCAGATGGCCAGCAGCCGATCATCGGCCTCCTGGGAGTAATCCTCGATGCGGTCGTCGAAGCGCCGGTCCCCCAGCAGCGTCGCCTCGCTGGGCGCGGCCTCCAGCACGCTGTCCCAATACCGCTCGGCCAGGTCGATGAGCCCGTCGTGGCTGTCCATCGCACCATCATGACAGGAGGTGGTGACCGGTCGCCGGTACCTAAGTACGACAGATTCCCTTCCGCCGCACACTCAATAACTTTGTCCTCAGCAAGAAGAACATCCACGAAGGAGAATCCGATGCCCGACTTCGACTCACACGACGGCACCCGCCTGCACTACCAGGATTGGGGTACCGGACAGCCGGTGCTGTTCATGGCAGGAGCGTGGCTGAGTAGCACCTCCTGGGAGCTGCAGATGCTGCCGCTGTCGCGGCAGGGACTGCGCTGTGTGTCCTACGATCGGCGCGGGCACGGGAAATCGGATTGGGTCGGGCACGGCTACGACTACGACACGCTCTCGGAGGACCTGGCCGCACTCCTGGAACACCTGGACCTGCGCGATGTGATTGTGGTCGCGCACTCGATGGCCGGTGGCGAGATCATCCGGTACCTGACCCGGCACGGCAGCGACCGGATCAATCGGGTCATGCTGGTCTCGGCGACCCTGCCGTTCCCGGCTCTGACCGACGACAATCCCGACGGCATCCCGAAGGCTCTCGCCGACGCGGTGAACGCGGCCCGCGCCGCGGATCGTCCGCTGTGGATGGAACAGAACGTGCAGGCGTTCTTCGCCACTCATCTGGGCAATCAGGTGTCTTCTGCGCGGTGCGCCTGGATGATCCAGAAATGCATGGATTGCTCACTGCTGGCGGCCGACCAGGTCATGGAGACGATCTTCACCACCGATTTCCGCACGGAGCTGCGGGCGGTCACGGTGCCCACCATGGTCATCCACGGCGACGCCGACGCATCGGCGAACATCGACCTCTGCGGCCGTAAGACCAAGGATCTGGTTCCCGGCGCCCAGTACAGGGAATACCCGGCGACCGGCCACGGCATCATGATCTCCCATGCCGCACAACTCAATGCCGACATCCTGGACTTCATCAAGTCCTGACCGGTGGGCGAGCAGGCTTCGGCCTGCTCGCCGGGCCTCGATTGCCGGAGCGGGACGCGGATGAACCCCGTCCTGAGCCTCGACCGGTCCGCCCGGTTGCGGGATTGCCCGCAGGACGCCACGGTCTGTGACAGTCGGCGCGAGCCGGGTGCCACAGAGGTCACGGATTTGTGCGCGAGAGGGGACTTGAACCCGAAAGCTGAACAAACCTGCACGAGGCAGGTGTTCATGGGCACAATAATACCCGATTACCTGCGGATCTGGCGGTCGTTCTCGTTACTTCGATATCGCGGTAGCGCCCGTTCCATGCACGAGCGGCGGCTGTCGCTCCAGGGCGTTCCTCGGCCGACGTGTCGCGGCGGGGTTCGGGTTCGTCGATCATGGTGAATCTCCGTGTCGTGGCGGATCATCGCCGTTGCCAACCTGTTTCCAACTGGTGTTTTCCCGTTACGAACGCGCCAGCCTCATCGTCACCAGCAACAAGTCTTTCGGCAAAGCGCACTCGTTCGCGCGAATATCTGCTGCGGGCGGTTGATTGTGCGCCGTGGACTTACGCGAAGCGGCCAGTGTCGTGGGCGAGCTTCGACGAGAATCGAGCGATGACGGGCCGGATGCGTCGGAGCGGCGCGCGAATACCCTCAACCCGTGTGCTCCTGTTCGCCAGGCCTCCTAAGGCGGTAGCTTGTTTCCTCAGCGGGGTGGGGTTGTTTCCCGCGATCGTCACCGCCCTGGGCGCCGGTGTCGTTGTCGCTGTAGCCGCGCAGCGGGCGCTGTACCGGCTCATCACCACCAACCACGCAGCAGCACAGCCGATCGATGTCACCAAGCTGTCCCTCGCCGTGGTCGCTGGTGTCGGCGGCATTGTAGCCTTGGTTGTGGCCTACCGGCGCCAGCGTGACATTGAGCAGGGCCGGTTCGTCGAACGGTTCGGTGCGGCGGCCGCGCAACTCGGCGCGAGCGATGTCGCGGTCCGGATCGCGGGGGTGTACGCGATGGCCGGCGCTGCTGACGAATCTAGTGGGCTTCGCCGCCAGCAGTGCATCGACGTCCTATGCGGTTACCTCCGGCTGCCCTACGACGCCAGCCACGGCAACAGCGGCCGCACCGAACTCGTCGTGAAAACCCCGAAAGGACCAGGCGAACCAGGTGACCTCGAAGAACACATCGAGTACCGGCAAAATGACAAGACGGTCCGGCAGACCATCGTCAGAGTCATCGCGTCCCATCTTCAACGCGATGCCGAGCACCGATGGTCCGCCAACGACTTCGACTTCAGCACCGCGCACTTCGAAAACGCCGACTTCCACGGGGTGGTGTTCTCTACATCGTTTTGGGTGAACTTTTGACCCTCCAGGAACCGCCGACGGTCTGACTTGAACCTAGTAGGGGGTCGAGGAACACAACCGCTGAATCCGGCGCTATGGAGTTACCGACCTGGCAGTTGCGTCGTCTGGAGGTGCCGACTCTGCGAATTACCTGCGGTAACAGCCTACGCCGAGGTCGGCCCGACAGCAAAAGCCCAGTTCGATTCGCGCTACCGCCGGATTCCGCGCCGCTGCTCCTCGACCCACGAGTACGGCTCGCCATAACGTCATCGACAAACGTCATCGACCGAATCTGCTGGTAAACACCGTGATGGTTGGGTGCGGAATCGCTGTCGAAGGGCCTCGCTGGCGTCAACGACGGAGATTCCCAAGGTTTTTGCAGCTTGCTCGGCCCGGGCGTTGTCGGGTGGATGTCGATGCAGTGCTTCGGCAAGATACATGCCGGCGAGAGCTTGCTCGCGTGTGAGTGCCCGGCGGGGTAGCCAGCTCAGCTGCCAGGGTTGGTCTGTTGAGCCTGGGATGCGGTAGGCGATTTCTGTTGTGCGGGAACTGGTCATCGTTTTCTCTGTCACGATCACCGTGCCATCGGTGTGCTCGTGCGAGCGAGTTGGCTTGAGGTGTGTCGCGCTTGAGGTGACGATGCTCAGGAACGCTGGAGGTGATGCGGCTCTGTCTATCAGGTCGCCATGGCTGCCGAGCATGTCTTTGAGGGTTTCCGGAGTCCAGACACGGCCGGGGTCGGTGGATTGGTAGCGCACTAGTGGGGCATCCGCGTCTGCGGTGATCAATAGTGAGTTGTTGGCGTAGTTCTCGATGTAGTGCATCTCCGGGTCGTATTGGACGAACGTGGACTGGTCAGGTTGTTCACCAAAGAGGATCTTGGCCAGGGCTGGGTTCTTTTGGGCCTGCCGGCGGATCGCGATCGAGGTCGGTGTCTCGCAGCCGATCGGCCCTGAGGTCGAGGTCGGGCTGTAGAGCAGGCACACGATTTCCGGATGTGCTGTCTTGCCGAGTCGGTCGAGCATGTGGTCGCGCCAGGACTCGGTGATGGATTCTCCGGCGAGAAGCAGTAGCAGGTTCTGGTGTCGGACGCGCTCGGAGGCGGCGTCGAGGATCACTTGGACGAACGGCGGATATCCGGCGAGCACGACTTGGTCGTACTTTGGGCCGAGCTCGGCGATATCGGCAAGCACACTGACAGGGTTGAGCCCGGGGGTGAGAACCGAGACGTGGTGTCCGTGCCAGGATGTATCTCGTACTTCTGATGCTGGTTTGGTGGATGTCCCCTCAAGCCAATTGCCCATGTTGAAGCTGACTATCACCAGGATGTTCTTCTTTTTCGTCCACGAGGTGATGGCCGGCCCGAACCATGTGTCGAACAGCGCCGCACTCGAATCCAGCGAGGCCCGCAGCCATCTCACGTCACCTGTTGATCGGGCTCCCTCCCGTAGGCGCTCCTCGAAGCTGTAGCGGTCTAGGTAGTTCGCTTTCGTGATCGGTGGAACAGCGGTGAAGTCACGTGGGGTCCGTATACGTTGTGCGTCGATCTCGTGTTCGGCGAGGAACGCGCGGTAGGCAGGCACTGAGCGAGCGGCCCGATGAAACACCATCAGTGCCCGGTCGAATCCGGGCGCTGGAACAGGCTCCCGCACTTCGATCCGAGTCTCTGCGCGTGTAAGTATCGGGGGTGTGTCCGGGGTTTTGGACTGTACGAGCATCCTGGCCAAAAGACGGTGTCGCTCCTCAAGTTCGAAAGCGTCGGGATGGCATGCCGGTGTGCCAAGGAGTGAGGATCGCATGATTCTCGCCTTCTCAAGTTCGCGTGCGCGCTGCCAGTCAGCTGCTGCGGCTGGGAGAGTCTTCTGCCACCGTGCTTCGGTGGTGGAGCGGCGTAGCTGCATGGCGCAGCTGGTGACTTGGAGGAGGAGTTCTTCCAGGACGCCGACGAATGTCTTGTCGTAATGAGGGGTGGCCGCAGCTGATAGCTCGATGCGAGCATCGGCTCGGTTTGCTTCGGCTACCAGGAACCCGGTCACCGACCGTAGGAGGTCGCAGACGGTGTCTGGTCGGTCGCTGAAGACGGTCTCGCTGTCGAGGTCGATGCTGGCCTCCAGCAGCTCGTGCTGATCCTCACCGAACAGATCCATCATGAGTAGAAACCAGCGCGTGGAGGGAGGTGCAGCCGGGGGTGGGGCATTGCTGTCGACTGTGTCCAAATTAGAGAGCTGCAAATGGACCTTGTTCAGCGACAGTAGGGCGCCGCGGGTCATGAATTCGATCGCCTGTCGAATTACGACGGCGAGATTATAGCCCAGCGGACCGTACCGGGTGATAAACCGATCTGTCACGCACTTACTGTCCCGACCACGGGCCCCCTTGCGCAATCCCCTGATTCATGAATCACGTAACGAATGCGACGTCATTCATGAAGAGGATTGACCTGAGGTATCGCGGCGGCCGACACTTCGCCCATGACGTCGTCATCGGATCCTCGACACGCCATGGGCGATGACGATGGTGATTCACTCCACGGGTGCGAGCTCTATCGAGCAGGACCCTGGCTTGTGCTGGTCTGCCATGGGATCGACGCGGACGCGATCGCCGAGACCGCCCGCCGGCAGTGCCTTGAGCACGGCGTGGATGTTGTGGTGCAGCCGATCGACGAATTATACGATCCGAGTCGTCGTCTAGGTCGATTCACCGGGCTGATCATCATCACGCCCGACACGTTGCCTACGACCGGCCGTGGAGCCGATGTGGGAGCGCGCATTCTCGACATCGTGCAGGTGTACCGGTCACGCCGCAATGAAGGAGCCGCATCCTTGCTGGCCGGGCAGCTACCCTGGTTTGATGTCGGAGTGCTCCAGATCGCAGGGGCCAGAGAGATTTTGGAGCATCCGAGTATAGAACCAACTCTCAGCCGTGCCTGTCGTGTGCACCGCCTAGACGAGAAGTCCACCCCCGAGGAGGTGGACTTCTTTTCGATTTACAGCAAAAACCTTCCGACCGGGAGGTCTGCATTCGGCCGCGTGCCGCAGCCCGAGCAGGACGTGGATACCAACTGGGACGAGGTCCGCGCCTGGGGCATCACCACCGCCGAGATGGCGAAGACCGCCTACGACGTATTCGAGACGATGATCAAGCAGTACAGCGACCCGGCCCGCTACTCCGCGATGTGCCGACCACACCCCGACGTCGATATGAACCGCCTCGAGATCGTCTTGCTAGCGCCCGACATCAAACCGCCCGCCGGGCCGAAGGCGAACAAGCGATGGATGGAGAACGGTGCCCGCGCCGTCCGTCACGTCCTCGACGAACTCACCTGTCACGTGCCCGGGATCTCCCGCCCTGGTCGCCGCCACGGCACCAAAAATCAGCAGATCGCACTGCACTACCTTTATATGAGCCTGGCAGCCATCGTGGAAAACCCCGAATTCCGCATTCGCAACGAATCGGAAGACCCCGCCTGACTATCCGTTCATGAATCCTGGCGGTAATTCATGTTCATGTTCATGAATAAATTCATGAACAATGTTTTGGGAATTGAATATTGGTTATTAATCCGGTTTTCTGTAGTTATGAGCGAAAAGAACGGCGTCGTGGTCCTGGCGATCGCGGCGATCATCCTCGTGGGCATCATCTTGGTTGCCCTATGCATCAACCCCTGGGTGGCGACTGGCCTCCCCGCCGTCTTGCTGGCGATTGCAGCGGTCCTGCGGGTCATCGCGGGCAACGACAACGACAACGGCGCCGGCGACGGCCGGAGCTAGGACGAGGTACAGCGACGAGCCGCCGCGCCTGGCGCTGGTCAGCCGTTCACGGACGGCTCGACTTCGGCGGCGTAGGCGGCTGTTGGCTGTAGGGCGAGGACGAACACGGTCCAACGCGTAGGGCCCACCGGTTGGCGGGGCCCTTCTACCTGGACAACAGGTCCTGACTTCGGTCAGGTCTTGATCTTGGAGGGGCCGCCGGGCTCGTGATCGGTGGTTTTGTTGTTGGGGCGGCTGGGATTTGCGCACTAACTCGATCTTCGTAGGCTGGGTGGGCAGGTGGTGGCCTACTTGCGGACGGTGAGGACCGCCCTCGGGCGACCGGGGGTGCAGATCGTGTGGTCGTAACGGCGCGGAGCTGGAGGAGCTGTGGGTAACCGGGCCGAAATGGCGGCGATTCTGTCGGTGATAAACGCGTTCAAGACCGCGCACCGTCTGGCCGAGGGACCGTCGTCGCCGATGCTGGCGGTGATTACATCGTGCCGATCGACTTCAATACGGTGCCGCTCTTGCGATCCGGGCTGATGTTGGCAACGTAGACATGGCCTGAGGTGTCGACGGCCACTCCCCGGGGCACAGTAAGGTCTTTGAACGGCAGCACGACTGGGGTGGCCCCTTCCGACATCCGGAGCACTCGTTTGTTCTGCTGGTCGGTGACGTAGATGCCGTCACGGGTGACTGTCATGCCATAGACGCCTTGAAGCCCGGTGGACCACATCGGCGTTCCGATGTTGGATTCTTGCGGAAACCGCAGCACCCGGTCGCCCTCAGCCAGGTAGATGTCACCGGAGGTGTCGGCGGCCATAGCCGTCGGCCGGTCAGGGTCCAGTTGGATCGTCTGGGCTTGCTTGCCGTGGTCTTTCGACAGCCGCAACATCCTGTAGGGCTGGAGTGCGTAGGCGGCAACGCCGAACGCATCAGGCGGCTTGCCCGGCGAGTCGGGAATTCCCTGGAGGATATGGAGGGTGCCTGATGGGTCGACAGCGATGTCCAGGAGATGGGGGAGGTTGTCCCATACGACTCGTGGTCTAGGGGTTCCGGCGGTCCATTTGAGCACCTGCCCCTTCTGATAGTCAGGGACATAGACGTCGCCGGAGGGAGCGACGGTCATTCCGGAAACGTCGTTGAGGCCGTTGAACGGCAGTGCGGTTGGGGTTCTCGATCCTGCCGCCAGCCGCAGTATTCGTTTGGTCTGAGCATCAGCGACGTAGACGGCGCCCGAGCCATCGACGGCAATCGTCTGAGGCAGCAGTGGCTGGGGGAACGGCAGCGCGATATTTCCTGTGGGGTGTAGAAGGTCGGTCCAGATTTCTCGGCCGGCTGAGGTGATGCCGACGGCCGTGACCATTGCTACAACGACTGCTGCGGTACCTTTCAGGACCATTCGGAGTCGTCCTGTTCCCAGGTGTGCCGTCGGCCTTCGAGCTAGTCTCGGTGGGGAGTGTGATTCGGCTGGCTGGTTGTCGCCGGTTGATACCGGCGGGACCCGCTCACCACTGGGTATCGAGAATCGGGAGGGGGCTTCCCGGGGCATTTCGGGCGAGGTTGCCGCAATGACCCCAGCGTCAGCCAGAGCGATATCGATGGAGTGCGGTGTGGCCGAGAAGGCCGTGTCCAGGGCTGGCGCGGGCTCACTGAGGCCGAGCCCGGTATAGTCCTGGACAGGTTGCAGCGCAGACAGATTCCGGGTCGTCTCAAGAAACTCTTGCGCAACGGCGGCCACAGCGGGGGCGTCGTGGTTGGCGACGCCTTGTAGAGTGGAACGTGCGGTTACCCGCTGTACCGGGTCGTCCGAATACAACAAGTCCGCTATGGCCACTACCGCGGCAGCGCGGATGCCCGGGTACGGGCTGTCAAGCGGCAGTTTCAGCAATTCCGGCAGCGTATCAGGCGCGGCGGTCCGGGCGTGGGGATTGCGCGCCAGGACGATTGAGCCTTCGCCCCCATATATCCATAGTTGCGGGCTCTGAGTGCCTCGATGAAGGCGGACGTGTTCAGCGGCCTGCCGGAAGGCGTCTGCTACGCTGATCAGCCCGTCGTCGTCGTGGTCGGCGGCACCGGTGGACAGGCCGTCGACGAGGCCAGCGGTGAACATCGACACAGCTGCGGCGCCCGGAGTCAGGGGTTCGCCCTCGTAGGAGTATTCCTCGGCTCGTGACGCGGTCAGGACGATCCGGCCGCGGCCGTGGGTGGCGAATCGGCGTTCGAGCTCGATCTCGGTGTGGCTTTTGGTTCGGGCGAACGCCCCGCTGAAACAGCAGTCCAGGATCAGTACTTGTCGGCGCGCGCGGCATTCGTCCAAAACGTCCAGCAGCCAGGCCGATTCGACCGCGGTGGCCTTCAGTTCGTTCTTCGCCGTGTTGGTGGCGGCGAAATACAACCGGCCGTAGGCGTCCTGCACGCCGTGACAGGACAGATACACCACTACGAGGTCCTCGACCGACCGATTGGCCAGAAACCCCAAGACGGCCCGTTTGATCTCGTGATCTGCCTGATCGCTGACTTGAGATACCGCGAAGCCGCCGATCTGCGGGTCGGCCAATACGACGGCCATGTCGGCGGCGTCCTGTGCCGGGGCACGCAACCGGTTGAGCCCCGTGTCGGAGTAGTTCGCGGTGGCGACCAGCAGCGCAGCGCGTGCTCCGGAATGCTCAAACTTCTGCGCCATGGCGCGCCAACCACGCTTCGATGAGCTTGCTCTGCTGTTCGGTGGTCACGTTCGTGAGCTTGAGTGTGTCGCCGTCGAGGGTGATCTCGACGCTGCGCCCGTTGCGGGACACCCATTCCCGTGCCCGCGTCAGCACGGCTTTCAACCCTGCTACACCCAGGCGAACCGCAAGTGTCCCCGCGATCGCGGATGCGCCTTTCGCGCCCGCGGGCACAGTATCAGGAGCCAATGTCTCCACGGCGGCGATGTCGAGACCGAGCAATTCCGTTCGTAGACACCGCAATACGACCGCCAGATCCTCCTCTGGCAACTCGCGTGTGTCGGCAAGCCGTACAAAAAGATCCCACCCGCTGGCCGCCATGCTTCCCCCTAAACGTCTGTCGCACAAGCTGTTCGCAGCAATCTACACCAGCCAAGCAAGATTGTCGGCGTGTTCGCCAGCGGACACCGGTCTACGTAGAGGGATTCACAGACTAATCTCAGGTTATCGGGTATGGCCGAGTAGTAATCGCCGGTTCCGAAGCCGTGCAGTTCAAATTTTCAAGGTCAGCGTGACTGAACCGGTTAGAGCATAAGGAAGTTCGTGCAGATCGGCAGGACGAACCCGGCGACCTTACGCACTAATTTGACCGAAGTCAGGTCAGCCGTTCACGGACGGCTCGACTTCGGCGGCGTAGGCGGCTGTTGGCTGTAGGGCGAGGACGAACACGGTCGAACGCGAAGGGCCCCACCGGTCGGCGGGGCCCTTCTACCTGGACAACAGGTGCCCGGTGGTCAATACGATGCTCTACCAACTGAGCTACACCCCCCTGAGTGGAGGTGACGGGACTCGAACCCGCGGCCTTCGCAGTTGCCACCGATCATATCCCGGGGCACCGACAGTCCGGCCGACAAGGATTTCCGGACAACATCCTTCGACGACACGTTTTCCGACAGGTGGCGATCCCCCCGCCATCTCCGATCCGGCCTGTCGATCACCCGCTACTGCGGGTGTACGAGAACAGATCGTTTCTCAACGCTTTCACTCGGTGGCGGCCGCGGCACCGAACCGTTCGACGAACCGGCTCTGCTCGACGTCGCGCTGGCGCCGGTAGGTGACGACAAGGGCGACCGCGGCACCTACACCGCCGGGCCAGAACCTGCTCGGACCCGCCGTGGACGAAATGAGGCCTGATCTCGGCGGCCGAGTTCACGCGGAAGGCTTCTGATGCCTCTACCCAGGGACAGACCGGATCCTTCCCGAGAAGAGCATCATGACCCTGACCATCGCCGAAGTGGCCGCGACGCTAGGAATCCATGTAGTTGCCCTCGCCGGGCTGTGGCTACGCCTACGGTGGCGGGCAGAACAGCAGCGCGGCCACCACCAGTACATGGTCGCCCTGACGCGCATTCTGCCCGCCGGCAGTCGAGTCGATGCGCTCCGAGACGGTGGCCAGCGCACGCAGCTCACCGTCGGAAGAGATCAGGACATGCCCTCATGACCGAAGACCCGGACCACCCCACCGGTGAGCTGCCTCCGGTTAGCACCGACAGTGGAATCCGTTCCCGGGCAACCGATGTGGCCGCGTACAGCGCCTTCTATCGTCGATTCCTGCCCACCCTGACCGCGTTCCTGATGTGGCAGGGCGCGAGGCTGATCGACGCCACCGAGATCGCCCAGGACACCATGGTGCATGCATGGCACCGCTGGCCCACGATCGAGAAGCCGGAGGCGTGGACGCACACGACCGCCGGGCGCGCCCTGGTGCGCCGCGTGGCCAGCACGACCGAATACCCCGTCGCCGAGATATCGGAACGACCGGCACTGCTGCGCGCCGACCTCGACATCGGCGAGTGGGAACAACGCCACGACATCCTGGCCGCCCTCGCCGCGCTGCCCCGGCGCCAGCGCCAGGTACTCATCTGGACTCTCAACGGCTACAGCCCCACCGAGATCGCCGCGGTGCTCCGTCTGAAGCCCGAAGCGGTCCGTTCCAGCCTGTTAAAGGCACGCCGCAAGATCGCTCTCCAGCTGAACGCGGGTGAACAACTATGACCGACAACCGATTCCTCGACGACGCCACCCTCGATCGAGAGCTGACCCGGCGATACTCCGCGCTCCGTGACGACCTCGCCGCCACCCTGGACATCGAAGCGGGCCTGCGGGAAGCGCTGATCCCCGCCAATCATCAAACGCTGGTCGCCGACCTGCGCGAGACTCTCGACATCGAAGCGGGCCTGGCCGCCATCGTTCCCGAAGCCCGCCCTGTACCTGCCCTTCATCCCACCGATGCCGGGCTGGTCGACGGCGGCGAACCTCTGCGATTTCTCAGAGGACTGTCGTTGCCCACACGATGGAGTCTGCGGACCGCGATCCTGACCGGAGGCCTGGAGGCCTCCTATCGAACCGCACGCGAATTATCGATATGCGTATCTGCCGTCGGGGCCGAGGCCGAGAACGTCGATCCATCCGGCTTCTACTGGATCGACATGCACGCTCCGAGGTTTGACCATCTAGATCATCACAACGCAGCCTGCCAACACGCGATGGCAGCCGCGATTGCGTTGCTTCGCGAGTCCTCCTCCCCGGTCGAGGCCGGGTCGTTCAAGGTCTTGGCTACCCACTGGGCGGATCTGGAGGACACGGTCAACACGACTTTGGGCAACGTTCGGATGATGATCAAGAAGTACGAATGCGGGGCGCTAGCCGAGTCCGAACTGCTGAACTTCGTGTCAGGGCGTTTGGCGCTGGACATCCACCACCTGGCTCAGCTGTTGGCTGTAGAAATCAACGCGCTCAACAACTTCACCGAGGACGACCTGCGTGACCAGGGGCTGGAAAAGATCCATCTCGACGGTTTGCGGTGGTCACTAGCCACCCAATTCCCGCCGGACTGGCTCGAAGAGATCGACCGCAACTCGGTCCCGATCGGCAACGGGGTCTTCGAGGTCCAGCAAGGAAACACCCGCACGCTCGTGTGACCCCGATCCCGGCCGCTGTGCCCGGATGGCCCTCAACATCGGCTCGCCCGTTCAGTAAGGGTGTTCGAAAACGGTGCTCTACTCGATCGTTTCTCTGTCAACAGTCGACATTCTCGACACAACTCACTTCGCCGAGGCTTGAGGGCGCAATCACAGCTGGTGGCCAATTCTGAGCTTGTTTTTAAAGGTCCGGGTGGCGACAAGTGCGACCCGGTTGATCACGCAAGCAGCCCTTGTCCGATGATTCCTGTTGCGAGACAAGGAACTCCAGACAAGGGCTGCAGTGATCAGTATGGCCGATGGCGGGCGTGTAGGTGCGTTCGGGGACCTCGCGGCGTTCCGGCAGGGCTTCTACGACAGTCTCACCGCTCGGGCGGACGCGTTGTTCGAGTTGGGTGACGCGTTGTTGTGCGCCGAAGGGCCGGTGGCCTCGCTGCCCGGGTTATCCCTGGCTGGAGAGCACCGGCGTGGTCACGGCAGTCTCTACGACGGCCTGCGGTCGGGGCGGATCGATGTCGCCGCACTCCGTAGGTCGGTCACAGCGGCGCCACTGCCGCGTGATTCGCGGGGGCGGATCAGGTTGGCCGTCGATGTGAGCCCGTGGTTGCGTCCCGACGCCGAAACCAGTGCTGAGCGGGCGTTCTGTCATGTCCATGGGCGCTGCAAAGGTAGCTCCCAGTTCATTCCCGGCTGGCCGTACTCGTTCGTCGCGGCCCTGGAAACCGGCCGCACCAGCTGGACCGCGCTGCTGGATGCGGTGCGGATCGGTCGGGGCCAGGACCCGACCGAGGTCACTGCCGCCCAGGTCCGCGAGGTGATCGCGCGGCTGCGTGCCGCTGGCCAGCATCGGACCGGTGATGAGAATGTGCTGATCGTGTTCGATGCCGGCTACGACCTGGCGCGGCTGGCGTATCTGTTGGCCGATTGTCCCGTCGACCTGGTGGGGCGGGTGCGTTCGGATCGGGTGTTCCGGTTCCCGGTGCCGCCGCGGCGGGCGGGTACCAACGGTCGCCCACCGGTACGTGGTCCGCAGTTCGCGTTCGACAACCCCGATACCCATCCCGTACCGGACAGTGAGAGACTCACGGCCACAACACGGTACGGGACAGCTCGGGCGCGGTACTGGCATCGGTTGTCGCCGCGGTTGCAGCGGCGCGGCGCGTGGGCTGATCACGATGGGACGCTGCCGGAGTTGTTCGGGTCGGTCATCGAGCTGCGTGTCGAGCATTTGCCCGGGGACCGTGACCCGAAACCGGTGTGGCTGTGGTGTTCTCGTAGCGAGCTCACCGCCGTCGACGCGGACCGGGCCTGGCAGTCGTTCCTTCGTAGATTCGACCTCGAGCATACTTTCCGCTTCTGTAAGCAGACGCTGGGCTGGACCCGGCCCCGGGTCCGCACCCCCGAGCAGGGCGACCGCTGGACCTGGTTGATAATCACCGCCTATACCCAGCTGCGGTTGGCTCGCGGCCTCGTCACCGACCTGCGCCTTCCCTGGGAGAAACCTGTTGCTCTACAGCGTCTTACACCCGCACGGGTGCGTCGGGGGTTTCGTCACCTCCGGCCGAAAACCCTCATTCCCGCCAGTGCACCGAAACCCTCCCGACCCGGTACCGGACGGCCACCCGGGGTGAAAAACCAGCACCGCGCCATCCGTCACGACGTCGGAAAACCCGCCGACAGCACACAATCAGCTACAAAACCGGACCTTTAAAAACAAGCTGAGGCTCCACGTGTCGACTGACACCACGTTGGCTGGCTTGAGGGGATATCCTCGGACCAGTCGAAGCGGCTCCACGGCCCCCACCGCCTGGGATTGGCGAACGAGACGAACCCTGGACCGAAGTCCACCCCCGGAAACACGGCGCCATCTTTGAAGCTCGCCCTGTCGAACCGGGTGACGCCCGAGAACCTCGCACCGTCGAACCGGGCGGGCCCGGAGAACATCGCGTCGTCGAATAGAGCTTCCGCGGAGAACCTCCCGTCTTTGAAGTCCACTTTTTCGAGGTAGGCGGTACGGAAGTCGAAATTACATGCGGACCAACTGTATTCGGCGCTGGAACGCACGTGGTCGGCGACGACGCGCAAGATCGTGTTACGAACTTCACGGTCGTTTTGGCGATAGTCGAAATGATCCTCATTCTCATCCGAGTCGTCGCTCCCGCGTCGTTTTCGAACGCGTTTGCTCTGGTGGTTGGCTCCCAGTTCCGGGGTGTACGGCAGCCGAAGGTAACCGCAAAGAACGTCGACGCACTGCTGGCGGCGTAGCCCGTCGGATTCGTCTGCCACACCGGCCATCGCGTAGGCCCCGGCGATGCGGACTGCGACATCGGTGGCACCGAGTTGCGCGGCCGCCGCACCGAACCGTTCGACGAACCGACCCTGCTCGATGTCCCGCTGCCGCCGATACGCGATCACCAGCGCGACTACACCGCCGACGCCGGCGACAACGGTCAGCGCGACCTTCGTGATATCGATCGGCGCGGCCTTGGCATCGCTGGTCGGGGTGAGCATCCGCAACGCTGCATACGCGACGAAGGCCACGATCAACCCAGCTGCGAGAGCCAGAGTGATCGCAGGGAACAGCCGGACCCGACCGGCGCGGCGCCCGAGCGCAGCGCGACGGTCCCCGGCCAGTTGCCTACGCAACATCTTCACGACTGGACGTGCCTGTGCGCCAACGGCGCTCACCCACTTGAACATTGCTTGATTGTGCAAGCAGTTCCTCTGCCTGTCTCCCTGCGCGACGGCCTAGACCGTAGCATCCGAGTTCGTTTACTCATTGGCTTTCAGAAAAGGGGTAGGACCCGCACGTGCTGGCCGTGCAGGCCCGCACCGTGGCGCACCAACTCGGCGTTGCCGAGAGCGACACGAGCTCCCCTCAACACCCGCATCTGGGCATCGCGCACGGCCACCAATCCGGCTGGCCCTGGCGCGATGCCTGGCATATCGCGAAAGCGCCGCCCTGGTGCTATCTGCGGCTCAGGATCTTGAGCAACGCTGCTACACCTGGCAGGTGCGCCGCACCCTGCCGATCCTGTTGCGTAGCAGCAGCGTGCCGGATCTGGCCGCGAGCGGCGAGCCCGCCAACGACCAGCACATACATCAGCAGCAAGGAGTGCAGTCACCGTACCGCCTTAATTCCCAGGTGCGAGGGGATGGGGTTCGCCAGTCAGGGCGGCAAGTGCGTGTGCGACTTCTTCTAGGCTGGCGCGGATGTAAGTGATGGTTGCTCTGGTATCGGCGGTGTTGTCGGTGTGGCCGGCGTAGGCGTGGGCGACGGCGTAGCCGAAGGTGCGTTCGACCCAGGTGAGGGTGGTGTGCCTGAGCCAGTGGGCTGTGATTCCTTGTTGAGCGACCCACGGGAGGTGTCGTCCGATGCGGTCCCAGAGGGAGTCGTAGCGTCGACCTGTGATGGGACGACCAGTGCGGTATCGCAGGGCTGGTTCGGAGCTTGGAGCGCCGTCTGGGACTCGTTCGGTGATGTGCTGCTTCAGGGCGAGCATGAGCGTGGGGGATACGGGTTGCCACCGGACAGTGCCGCCTTTCTCCCGAAGTTGGACACAGCAGTTGTGGTCATCGAGGTCTTTGATCCGGAGACCGAGCGCTCCGCCGCGTCGGCAGGCGGTTTCGATGTGGAATCGCAGGAGAAGGAGGTCGAGGTCAGGGTCGTTGCCCGTTGTCGATGCGATGTTGATGATCTCTTCGAGTTGTCGTTGAGCGAGGGCGCGCCGGGTGCTGGGCAATCGCCGGGGTCGGGGGACTTTGGCGGCGGGATTGTCTTCGTGGCGGAGGTATCGGTCGGCCTCGGCGTGGCGATATATACAACGTAGGGCCCCGACCATATTCTCGGTGGCGCCGCGTCCGTTACGGGAGTTGCGGCGGATCGTGGCGGTGGTGCTCGCCTGTTCACACAGGCGTCGGATCTCGAGGGAGGATGGTTCGTCGATTGTGCGATCACCCCACGCGTCTTCGACTTTCTTCCAGTAGGGGTCGTAGCAGCGCAGGGTGGCGGCGGGCACTGCGGCGCGCAGCTGGCCAAGGTACGTGCGGAACGTTGGGGGTGTTGCCGAGGTGACGCCGAGTAGATCGTCCGCGCTTATGCCGAGTTGGGCCAGTAGTTGCTGGGCAGCCTGAAGGGTCTGTTTGTTGTGCATCAGGATGGCTCCGAGGTCGGAGGAACCTGGGGGAGAAGGTGTGCGAGGGCAGCAGTTGAGCAGACGAGAAGCGAGTTCGTGGCCGGAGATGCTGCGACGAGAACCTGTACGCCACTGGTGAGGCCGAAATGGCGGTAGGTCGATACTGGAAGGATAATGTAGCCCTGTGTGGAAACCCGGAGTCGATTCTCGTGTGCTGGTCGGATGATTATTAAGTCGTCGACTAGTTCTAGAGTGATCGGCTGGCCGGGAAGCCAGTTGAGATATTTGAGGGGAGTATGTGCGCCCAAGCGGCCGTTATGAACTGTCGTCACCGCGTAGCGGACGCAATTGGCGCGAATGGTTCTAATGCGAGGGATGGGCGGTGTCTCGATTGCCGGCATAAATTCGGCTGGATCAACCGCGAGTTGCCGACCGTTCGTCGTGGATACGGGCGAGTAAGTGCTGTTGACGGTGCGGAGGGGAAGGCGGGGGACGGCGATGCCGGTGTGGCGTATGAAGTGGGAATCGTTCATTTGTCTGACCTCCCGCTATTCGATGAAACTGCAGGCAGGGGGTCTGGTTCGATGCCCGGTGTCGACGGTTGCGCGAGTGGGGCGATGAACGAGGTTCGGCTGAGCTGTTCCTGCCTTGCGGTTCACCGGCTCGGTTACGTCAGTTGCCGGGATGTGTGTCGGGGTTGTGTAAGTATGGCAACCCGAATTCTCTTACGATACGAGCGTGTCCAGAATCTTGCAATTGTGCTGGACGGTTTTGTGTCGAATGAGGTTAGTTGTCATATGGGATATGTCGGTCTCTGCGACTGTGCGCTGAGGGTGAGTGTATCCGCGGGTCTGCGCCAGAGGGAGTAATAAGTCGTCGGCGTTCTGAAATTCACCACTTCGAGTGCATGGGCAAGTGCCGGGCGAACCCGGTCCGACTGATGGCGGCGCCCCTGCCTCAGTGCTTCAGTGGGATAAGAATGTGACGTCGATGAGGGCCTGTGGGCGATCGTCGTCGGTGATTCGGGTCCAAGTCGCCTGTAATGCGATCCAGTCGTCGGCTTGGTCGAAACGGATCCTTGCGGAGATCGTGAGGGTGGCTGTTCCGGACAAAAGGCGGGCGCAGGTGTCGGTGACGAGTTGGATGTCGTCGGGGTGGATCTCGGGGTTGCGGCTTCTCCAGCTAGCGAAGGGTTCGTCGGCGATCCACTCGTGTATCAGGCCGTTCGCGAGGTCGACTATGCCGACCGCATGGCCCTGTGCGATCGGTGCTCGGCGGAGGGCGGCCGAGACTGAGTCGGCGGCGGGTGTGGGATCGGTGTTGGAGATGTCGCAGACCAGGGCAGGGACGGTATTCGTGGCGGGGACTGCTTTGGCGACGATCCGCAAGTTTCGTCGCGTACCTTGCGTGAATCGTGTTGTAGCTGTGCCGATCCAGCTATCAACAGGGTGTGTGGGATCGAGTAGAGCGAGCAGGCCCGCGCGGTCGCCCAGTCCGTCGAACCTTGTCATCAGATCGGGAAGCGTTGCTGGAGAGAGGAGTTCGCCGTCAGGGATGTTGAGCATGCCGCGCAGTGTCGGGGAGATTGTCGCAAGTACGGTTGCCGCATCCCATTCGAGGGCGCCGATGGTCGGTGGCGGGGTAGGGGTCTCGAATGCGGTTCCGGCCCACACGCTGACTCCGTAGACGCGGTCTCCAGGGCCGAAAACTGGGCTGGCGATCATGCGGACGGTGTCCCCGGAGGGGAGTCTTAACTCGTCGAGCTCGGCGTGCCCGTTTGCGGCGCAACGTTGGACCAGGGGGACGAGGCACCGGGCCTGGGCGGCGCTCGCCGCAATGCTTGCGCGGTTGGGATTGCCGAAGCGTCGTTTGTAGTGGCCGTCGAGGATTAGTGACGGCCCACAGTCGATGCTGAGGGTCTCGACAACCACCCATTGGGCGGGCGTGCGTCGGCCCGATCGCCCGGGGGTGCAGGAGGCAAGGCGGCCAGGCATCGAGGAGGGCGACGGTGATGGTGTGTTCGACGTATCCGGTCCGGTCAAGGTCGTTCACCTCCTGCATGAGTGCTGCGTTCGATTGCGGCTCGCGCTGGTTTGTTCAGCAGTCCTCGGTAGGCGGTTGCTTGCGCTGCGGCTGCAATGGCCTTCCGTGCGACGTCGCGCTCCGGCTCGTGCATGGTCCCCCTCTGCTCGTACTCGCCGTAGGCCGACGATTGCGGATCCACGGGCGGTGATCAGCCTCACACCAGACTAGACGGTCCGTTACAAGGTTTCAATAAGAATCTTCTCCGCTGGCATCAAAGGAGCTCTGAATTCGGAAGGATCTGGCAGTGATGTGATGGATTTTTGAGTCTTCTGGACGTAGGATGGGGCCATGGCTACCCACGACGAGTTCTTTGCGCGTGTGGTGAATGAGCGCCGCAAGCTGTTGGGGCTTGCGATGCCAGATGTGCGTGCTCGACAGGGCCCTTCGGTGCCGACGCAGGTCGAGGCCGAAGCCGGACGGTTGCGTGAGAACGTCCAACCGGGGACGTTTGCCAAGTACGACACTGCTCTGCAGTGGGCGCCGGGCTCGGCGAGTGCCGCCTACCGTGAGGGCCGGCAACCGATCTCCGCCGCGGGTGACTACCGCGCGTTCGAACCTGGCGTCACTACTGTCCCGGTAGCACTCGAGGACTTGCTGCCGCTCGTCGAGGCGCAACGCAGACTCCACAGCGCGACGGTGGCGGATCTGGCGGACGCTGTTGGGCGGGTCGATGCGGCGGTCAGTGCATTGATCGGGCCGTTCGTCACGGATTTACTGGAACGGAACCGTGGTGAGAAGCCGCATCCTCTGATGGAGATCGCGTTCGGCGAGGCTCTTGCGGTCCCCGTTAGTCCGGATGATCCTCATCGGGACGAGGGCTTGTATCGGCGATGGCTGCTGGGCCATGCAGCTGACCTCGACGACGGGACTCTTCAGCAGTTCGAGGAGCGCTACAAGTCGCGGATGCAGGTGAAACGATGAGCCTGACGGCTTGGAAGGTCTATCTGTCTCACGTCGAGAGCGTGCTCTATCAACACCCTAATGTCCAGCAAGCCCTCGTATTCGGTGTCAGCGGTAGTGGTAATGACGAAAGAGTGGGTGTAGCTGTAGCTCCCAGGGTAGGAGTGAAACTGACTGAAGCTGTTGTTAGGCAATAGATTCGGAGCGATCTTGGTTGAGCTTACGTGCCTGAAGCGGTGCTGTGCTCAGAGAAATCCCTACTACCGGAAGCGGCAAGTCTGGCCGGTCTGCGCTTCGGAATTTGATTGCGGCGCGGTGCATTGAATCATCGGTACAGTCGTCCGGTGAATGATCGAGGATGCTTCGGACGGCGGCAGGGCGAAGCGTCTCGAATGTCGGGAGTTTCAATGTATGGGGAAGTGCCGTAAGTTTATTTCGCATCGACTGCTATGGGGGCGAAGGTTCTCGTATCAGGAGATTTTCTGTCATCCAACGAGAGCGGATTCGGGCGATATACCGAGGTTCTTTCGATGCTACTTGGCGTGTTGTTATGGGATGTTGTTGTGAGATGAAATAGTGACTTGCGTGGCAATGTGATCTGAGTTACCCTGAATTATCCAGTCCAATTTATTGGGCTTCCCGGCAACCGCAGGCGCGGAACCGGATGAAGGTCGAGCAGCTCTTGTTATACGGCCGAACACCGTTCTGTTCTGGTGTTTGCGCCATGCGGCTCGGCATAACAGCTGCGATCCTGACGGCGACGTTGATACGACACGTGCCGGATGGATCGCGCTGATCCGAGGAGGCTGCGGATGAGTGCACTCTCTGGGCGCCATTCCAGCGGTATCAAGGCTGATGATCAGGCAATACTCGACGATCTTCGGCGGTCCAGCCGTGACCGGGCGTACCTGGTGCGCGACGAGACGCTGAGTGAACGGTACGAGCGGTTGTACGACGAGGAGATCGACGGCATGCTCCGCGTGCGGAGGTCGGTTCGTCATCGCCGCAAGCCCGATTATCGGTGGTTCCGCGAATGGCGCGACATCGGTGTGCGAATGCATCGACCGCGTGAGGACGAGTAATAGATCGATATCCCCGGCGTCGGGAGTTGAACCGAGGTTCGCTCCCGTATCTATTCAGGCGTGAGCGCTGCCATTCGTGGCAATGATCGTCGCCGGGATGTCCGCATATGACGTTTCCTGCTGTTGGCGCAGGAGTAGTCGAAATGCTTTCGGTTCAGATATGCGCTGGTGGTCGATGTCGGCCATGTGGCGTGAGTTTGTTGTGGGGATTGGAGGTGTGGCGATGGGTGCTGTCTGTAGTCGCTGCGGTTCATGTGAAGGCGTGGATCGGGCTCTGAATATTAATCAAATTAGTGCGCGCACGGGCGACTCTCCCGATCGCATACGGCACTTGCGAACACTGGGGCACGAATTGTATTCGCAGGCGTGGAAGAGCGGGGATGCGCATAATGCGCCGTTGCGGCTGGAGCAGTCGAAGGTCGATGCGTGGGTCAACGCTCGCCGCCAGTCGGTGGTTCGGAGCCAATCATGAACGCCCTTGGGCTGCCGGCGAACCGGGGTCGCGCGGGTCGCGGACTCCCGCATCGTGCGGTGTGCGGTGTCCTGGTCGCGATCACAGCACTGCTGGCGGCGTTCCTGACCACTCCCGGTAATGCAGTGGCGGACAGCCGATTCAGCCGAGCTACGGGCAGTTCTGATTGTCCGGCGGCGGCCGGTGTGTTTCTGCCGGGGACATGGGAGACCAACGCACGGGCGGTCGACTCGGCGCCGGTGGGTCTGCTGGGGCCGGTGGCTACGCAGCTTGCTCAGCGGTTCGGTGGCCAGTTCGCGTTCCGTTTTCCGGGGTATGCGGCATCGGCGTTCGATCGGTTGCCGTACGGGGACAGTAAGGAAACCGGTGTCGCGGCGGTCCGGAAGGAACTGACCGATTTCGCAACACGTTGCCCGGCAACGAAGTTCGTACTTGCCGGGTATTCCCAGGGCAGTGACGCGATGGGTGATGTGGCCGCCTCGATCGGATGCTCCGGTAATCCGATCCCGGCGGACCGGGTGCTGGCGGTCGGGTTGATCGCGGACCCACACCGGGGCACCGCGGGCGCCAAGTTCGTCGGCGCACCGGTCTCGGGGCAGGGCATCACCGGCGCCCGGCCGGGCGGGTTCTGCGGGTTGTCGGGTGTGACCGCGGAAATCTGTGCGGGCCAGGACCTGTACTGCTCGATGAACGCGGCGCAGCATCCTGTGCTGGCGGGCCTGGGCCGGCTGCTCTCGCAACCCAGCAACCAGGCCGGCCAGCCCCAGACAGGTGCCGAGGGTGGAGGTCGGTCGCCGAGCGATGTGCTGCCGTCGCTGGTGTCGAACTTCGCCGATGTCCGCTTGTCGGATGTTCCGGCGCTGCTCGGGGATCTGTCGAGTCAGATCACTTCCGGGCATCCGGATCCCGCGCGACTGTCACGCACGGTCGACACCTTGTCCGGGACGTTGCGTCCGCTGGGCGATCTGGCCGGGTGGGCGTCGGCGAACCCGGGCGCACACACGCAACTCTCGGGTGCGCCCGCGGGCACCCCGAACCGGGTGGCGGGTCAACTGCTGGATGCGGCGTCGCATTCGGATCTGAAGGGCGCGTTGGATTCTCTGGCCTCGATCGGGTCGCAGGTCGCGCAGATCGGCGCGGGCCATGCGGGCACCGGGGACTTGGCGAACGCGGCGGATCGGGTGGCCGCGGGGACCGCACCGGTGAGCGATGCGGTATCGGCCTCGCCCGCGGAAGTGGTCGGGCAGGCCTCGCAGGTGCTGTCGGTACTCAAGCCCTCGGTGCTGGTCGGGCAGGTCGCGAATGTGGCGGTCAACGGGTTGAAATTCGCGGTGAAGGTGCCCGATGTGCTGGATCTGCTGAACCGGCTGGTGGGTGTGATCGGCGATGCGCACCTGGATATTCCGGGGAAGCTACGGGCCGCGCACGATCTGTTCGGGCAGCTGAACACCGCGTTCACCCCGCTGGTGCAGATGGCCGCGGGAGTGGACCTGCACATGGTGTCGCAGGTGATCGGGATGATTCCCGATACCAGTGGCACCGCGCAGATCATCTCGGTGCTGGTGGGCGTGCTGGCCAACCTGGATGTGCAGTCCCTAGCCACCCAGGTGGGCCGGCTGCAGGACAACGTGTGGCAGATCGTGGACGCGATCACCTCGGGCGCCAACCCGGTGGACATCGCGACCCGGGCCACCGCACTGATCCCGACACTGCTGGGATTCGCCACCATTGCGGTCGACACCCTCACCGGTGCGGCGAAGACCGGTGATCAGGCCGGCGGGGAGCAGAACCTGCCGGGGCTGGTGCAGTCACTCAGCGGCCCGCAAACCATGCAGGGCCTGGATTCGCTGGGCACCCTGGCCTCCGACGGGTTCAGCGCGGCAAGCTTTTTCGCTTCGGGTGTGCACCAGGACTACAACCGCCTGGTCGTGGACGGGCAGGGCCGTACCGCTGTGCAGTGGCTGATCGATTGGTTCACCAACCGGATCCGCTCGCTGGGAGTGCAGTGATGGCCGCGGGATGGTTGGGGCTGCTGCTGGCTACGGGCGGGCTCGGGATCACGGCGCTGGTGCTTCTCGGGTCGGGGGATCGCACACCGCCACCGGACCCGAACTGCCTTCCGGACATGCCACGGGTAGTACGCCAGCAGCAGGGCCCGCCGGGACAGATCCGGATGCCGTTGCCCGACGGCACCTTTACGGTCTCGTCGCCGTTCGGGCCGCGGGAGGGCGGATTCCATCGCGGCGTGGATTTGGCTGCGCCGCTGGGTACTTCGATCCTGGCCGCGATCGACGGCACCGTGGTGGCCGCGGGCCCGGCGTCGGGGTTCGGGAACTGGATCGTGGTCGACAGCCAGCACGACGGGTTGATGTCCACGGTGTACGGGCACATGTTCGCCTCCGGGGTGCTGGTCCACACCGGCGATGTCGTGCACGCCGGACAACAGATCGGTGCAGTGGGTGCCGCAGGGGAGGCCACCGGCCCGCACCTGCACTTCGAGGTCTGGCCTGGCGGGCGCCTGCATGGCGGCACCGCGATCGACCCGATGCCGTGGCTCGCGTCGGCGGGCGCCAGCCCGGCAGGGCAGGTGGAGCCGGCGGCGGATCACACGGGTGAGGCGGTGTCTTCGCGATCCTCACGGCGCTACCGCAGCGTCAGCGCGGGGTCGGGATGTGATGCGGTCGTCCCCGGACCTGCAGGACCGGGCGGTGCGTTGCGGGTGGGTTCGGTTCCGCCGGAATACGAGCCGTGGATCGGCAAGGCCGCGTCCCAATGCCCGGAGTTGTCGGCGCCGATCCTGGCCGCGCAGCTCAAACAGGAGTCCGGGTTCAACCGGTGGGCACGCTCCCCAGCCGGAGCACTCGGCCCGGCGCAGTTCATGCCCGGCACCTGGGCCACGCACGGTGTGGATGCCGACGGCGACGGCGTGGCAGATCCATTCTCGATCCCCGATGCGGTTGTCTCACAAGGCAAATACGCGTGCGAGCTGATCGGCATCGCGAAACAGGGCCTGGCCGACGGCCGCGTGCACGGGGACCTGACCGAGTTGTGGCTCTCGATGTACAACTGCGGCGCCGCGAACACCCTCTCGCAGGGCGAGGTGTGCCAGAACAGCGAAACCCTCACCTACGTCCACAACATTCCGCAGATGGCCTCGGCCTTCACCGCGCCGACGGGACAACCCGCGGACCCGATGGCCACCACAGGTGGAACCCGATGAGTCACAACGAATCCCGCTACGGCCCGCAGCCACACGGCCGCGTCGGCGGTGGGCCCAGCACCCGCGAGGAAGACCCCGGAACCAGTACAGCGAAGGAGGGTGCGATGAGCGATGAACCGAGCACCATCGGCGATATCGAGGGTGACCGTGAGGATTACACCGCCGAACAGCCGGTAGATCTGCGGCGTCAACGCCTGCGCCCGGCACCGGAGGCACAGCTCGAGCCGGAGCCGCCGGAGGTCGAACAGGACCCTGATGAGGGGACCATGATGTCCGATCCCTACGGCGTCGGGGTGGAGAATCTGACCGAGTCGCCGCCGGAGGCGAGCGAGATCGCCGCGGTGCGGGAGGCGCGGCTGGCGATGTTGCGGTCACCCGCGCCGGGCGTGGAAACCGATCCGGCGCACTGGGGTTGGCGCGGCACGCTCAACCTGCTCGGGTTCCGGCTGCGACCGGCGCGCACCAGCGAGGAGGTGCAGTATCGGCGGGCGGTCGAACGCATCCGCCAGCCCTTGCCAGGCACGCCGCTGATCGTGGTCGCGAACCCGAAGGGCGGGTCCGGGGTGACCCCGACGGTGGTGCTGCTCTCGGCGTTGTTCGCCCGGCACCGCGGCGGGCAAGTAGTGGCGTGGGACGCGAACGAAGCGTGCGGCACCCTGGCCGACCGGGCCGCGGTATGCAGCGGACCGGATTCGGTCTGGGACGTGCTGGGGCACGCGCGCCAGCTGTGCTCACCCAACGCCGACGCCTCCGGGCTGGGACGGTTCCTGCAGCGCCAGCCCACCCTCGATGAGATCCTGGCCTCCGATAACGCCCCTGGTGGTAGCGCGTGTGTCGGTACACAGGAATGCGCGGCGATCTGGGCGGTCCTGCGCCGGCACCGGTCCATGGTCATCGCCGATACCGGGGACAACGACCGCGCGGAGGCGTTCCGGTGGGCGCTGGGGCATGCGACCCAGCTCGTGGTCCCGGTCATCGGCCGCCGGGACGCGGTCGTGGCCGCCCTGCGGCTGCTCGATGGGATCGCGGACAACGGGCACGAAGAGCTGGCCGCGGGCGCGGTGATCGTGCTCGCCGCGGGCGGCGATACCGGCATGGTGAACGAAACCCTCACCGCCGCAGGAATACAGCGCGTACTGCGGGTGCCGTTCGATCCGGCGTTGGCCGGGGGTGAGCGGATCGTGGTGACGCGATTGTCGCGCGCGACGGTATCGGCGTGGACCGAGGTCGCGGCCGCGGTCGCCGACGGCGCAGCGGACACCCTCGCCGGCCGGGCTACCCCGCTGGAGAGCGAGTTCGTGCCCGAATCCCGGTGGGCAGCCAGCGGGGCCGAGCAGCTGGTCAGGCAGCAACGCAGGCTGCTGGCCTACGCGGTGCACGAAGGACCGAACTCGCTGAGCGGGCACTACCGCATCCCGCCCGTCCCGACTTACCCCGACGACCCCGGCTGGTAACCCGCCGTGGCAATGAGAAGGAGGTACGACATGGTGAAAAAACCTGTCCAGCACAGGATCCGCCGAATCATATCCGCGTGCGGTGTGCTCTGCGCCCTGGTCACGCTGACGCTGCTAGCCGGGCCGGGGACGGCGAACGCCGGTGACATCGAGAACCCGCTGCAGGGTGTGAAACCCGATCTCGGGTTGTTCTCCGATGCATTGAACTCGTCGTGGAAGCGGGTGGTCGCGTTCATCTGGGCGCTGGTCGTGGTCGGCTCCTCGGTGCGGGTGATCGTGGGCGCTTTCAAGGTCAAACGCGCCAAATCCCGCGGCTACGCCAACGATTTGGCCGAAGGCAGCGAAGAACTCCAGGACGCACTGGTGTCCCTGGGCCTGGTGGGCCTGGCCTCACCGATCATCGCGACAGTGCTGCTCGTCGTCGGCGGCAAATAGTCAATCAACCACGTACACAACATGATCCGATGCCAGTCCCGCGAAGCGGGCGCAGGTCGGATGAAGGAGGTGGAGCACATGGCACGTAACAGGAACCGATTCGCTGAACTCACACCGGATAACCCCGCACCACACACACCCTCCGGCCGCACCCCGGCACCGGCCCGGGTTCGAGGATGGTCGCGGCAACGGTGGCTGATCCTCGGTGTGGGCCTGGTCGTGGTGGGCCTGTGCGGGTTGCTGATGGTCAATTCGTGTGCCCGCCACGCCGGGACTGCCCGGCACGCGGTCACTGTCCAGGCGGCGCACGGTCCGATCGGCCTGCGCGGCGGTGTCCCGGTCGGATACACCCACGATCGCGCAGGCGCGGCCACGGCCGCGGTGAACACCCTGCAGGCGTTGACCCAAGCCGGACAGGGCCGGGTGCGGATGGATGCGGTTGTGACCGCCCTGACCGCGCGTGATCCGGGCCCGGGATTGCGGCAGTCGATCGAGATCGGTCGCGACCGCCCCGAGGATCCCACCGTGGTGAACCTGATTCCGGTCGCAGCCAGCGTGTCCGGGTTCTCCTCGACGGCTGCGCACGTGCGGGTGTGGACGTTGGCCCTCTCGCCCAGCGCGGTCACCACGGACGCGCCGACCTCGGTGATGACTGCGTGGGCGACCCACGAAGTGGATCTGGTGTGGCAGCGCGGGGACTGGAAGGCCAAGGAGATTGCCAGCCACCCCGGTCCCACCCCGGACGAGGCGGGGGCATCGGCCGCGGATTCGGTACTGGCACAGCCGGTTCAGTCCGGCTTCTACGCCTTCTATGTGAACTAGCAGGGAGGTCATGATGCGCCGATTTCCTCACCGGATCCTGCCCGTGCTGGCAGCACTGTTGCTGTGCGGTGCCCTGGGGCCTGCCGCGGGCGTGGCGTCGGCCGGGCCGCTGACCCCCGCCGGTTCCACGCAGGGCGGTGCCCTGCCCAATGGGTTCCCCGCGGATCTGCGTCAATTCGTCGCCGGTACCGACGAATTCAAGTCCGCGCCCTGGTTTTCCGGGCCGTGCGCCACCCGGGGCGGGGATGTGGGCCGCTACATCAATGCCGCGATGGCGGTGGAAGACCGCCTGCTGTACTGGACCTCCAGCGATGACCAGAAACTCCAGATGCTGCACGGCCAGCTCCCGGACACCGTGGCCACGAACCTCGTCTCCCACGGCGCTGAACCACCGAAACAGGCCCTGCCGCGGGTATTCCCGGCCGGTGACCCGACCTACCGTTTCCCGTCTCCGGCGTGTGCGGATGATCTGAAGCGGTGGGGCCGGACCCCGGCGTGGAATGCGTGGGGATTCGAGTGGGCGCCGACCCCGGACGCGCAGTCGATGCACGCGATCACCGATGCGACCACGCACGCGTTCGCGATGGTGCCCGCCACAGCCTGGAGCGACCCGTGCAGCGTGAACGGATCCTATTGCGCACACGCCTTTTTCGCGGACTGTGCGCACGCCGACCCCGCCAGCGTGGACCAGATCCGCTGCCAGCAATGGAACGTCGCGGTCGGGAACCTGTTCGTGGGCACCGCGGACTGGATCGACCGCAACGCCACATTCTCCGACCAGGCCAGCACCGATCTCAAGCAGGTATTCGGCGATCAAGCCGGGACGGCGATCGTGAAGGGATTCGCCTGGGTCGCGCAGAAGACTGCCAGCGGGGTCCGGTTCGTCTCGGATCCGGAAAGCGTCATCGACGACTGGGCCAACGCCTCCAAGGCCAGCGCCGTCGACTTGAGCACCAGAGTCCTCGACGGGCTCGCGGCCACGGGCCGGTTCGACCCGTCCGCACCGTGGTTCCTGCACTGGTACGCGCTGTCCACCGGCATCGGAATCATGGTGATGGGAGTGATGACCCTGCTGGCGCTATGGCGGGCCGGCGCGAGCAAGGAAAGCCTGAAAACGTTGGGCGCGGACCTGTTCGGCTATATGCCCGCGGGCGTGCTGCTGATGATGTTCGCACCCTTGATCGCCGGGATGCTCGTGGGGGCCGCCAACACCGCCTCGGAATCCATCACCGCGAGCGCGGGCCCGGACATGGGCGAGATGATCACCAACCTGAAGAAATTCATCGGCCAAATGACCGCCAGCGGCTTGGTCGGCGGCGTGTTGGTCGGGCTGGTGTTGTTTCTGCTGCTGATCGTGGGCGCGCTGTCGGTGTTCTTCGGATTGCTGATGCACCAGATCGCGCTGCCCTGTCTGGCTGTCGCTTCGGGGATCGGATTCGGGATGTGGGTGCACCCGACCTGGCGGAAGAAGGCGCTGCGCCCGGTGCTGTTGTTCGTGGCGATCGTGTTCAGCAAACCCTTGCTGTTCCTGCTGCTGGCGGTGACTACCGGAGCGGTCAACGCGGAGCTCACCGATACCGGCGCGGGCAGCGACCACCTGAGCGTGCTGGCCCGGCTGTGCATGGTGGTGACCGCGTTCCTGGTCGCGGGGATGGCGCCGTGGGCGCTGTTGCGGTACGCGCCGCTGCTCCCTTCGCGCTCGGACGCTGCCGGATTCGGGCAGTCGGGGTCGCTGCTGGCCGGTGCGGTCGGCGGTGCCGGGTCCTCGATGATGTTCAACCGCATGGGCATGCGCCGCGGGCACGCACGCATGGACCGTTCCGGCGAGGCGACGGGCAGCGGCGGCGGGGGGAGCTCCGGTGGTGGCGGGGATCCGAAGTGGCGCACCGGTGGTCGAGCCGACGGGAAGTCCGATACCGAGGCCGGTCTCGGGCAGACCCTGGCGCGCAGTGCGGGCACCGGGAATCCGAGTAGTGCGGGTACCGGGAATCGGTCGATGGTGCGGCGTGGCGCCGGAACGACCGGGCGCGCGGTGGGCGGAACGGCCCGCCGGATCGGGTCGGCCGCGATGGCCGCGGGCGGGGTCGCGGTGCCGATCGCCGCGCAAGCCGCCAGCGGCGCGTTGAACAAGGCCCGCTCGGCTGCCGAGGCGGCACCGGGAGAGGCGGAGGTCGAATGAGCACCGAACAACGGACCGCGGTTTTGGGCGGTGAGATCGCCCGGCGCTCCTGGCTGGGCCTCTCACGCCCGGTACTGATCACGTGGGCGGGCAGTATCGGGGCGGCACTGGCGATCTACCTGCTCGGGGGTGGCGCGACCTGGGCGATCATCGCGGCATTGGCGCTGCTGGTGGCGGTGTTCGCGGCCACGATGGATTGGCGGGATAAACCGTCCTGGGCCGCGCAGCGCGCGCATCGGCTACGGACCTGGTCCCGGCGTCGGCGCGGCGAGCACGTGTATCGCCACCCGGCGGATCCGGCGTTCGGGACGCCGGGCCTGGATCCGGGATGGGCGTTCCCGCCACCGTTGGGGGCCACCGCGCCCCTGCCGGTCGCCGGGACCGGCCTGGATGACATGTTCATCCTGCGCACCGCCAATCCGGGTGAACGCGTGTATTTCTCGGTGATCCTGGCCGTGGACGGGGTCGCCGACGGGCTGCGCGGTGATGCCGCCTACGCCGCCTCGTCCACCGCGTTCGGAGTATTCCTGGGGCAGCTGGCGCGCACGAGCTCGCTGATACGGGGCGTTCAGTTGGTGCACCGCAGCATCCCGCACGACATGACTCCCCACATCGGCTGGGCACACACCCGCGTCGCCCAGCTCACCGACCCGCGCCTGGCCCCGGCCGTGGAATCCTACGGCGCGCTGATCGATGTCACCGCGCCCCTGGCGGAGGAACACCGCGCGTTCGTGGTGCTGCGGATCCCGCAAACCGAACCGTTCATGGCCGCCACGGCCCGCGTCGCGCGCGCCAAGAACGCCACCACCTATGGTGCGATCGCGCAAGTCGTCCGCGACGAAACCGAACGCGCCACACGACTTCTGGCCCTGGCCGGGATGGGACGGGTGGATGTGCTGGGGGAGCGCCGTGCCTGTGCGGTGATCCGGTCGTTCCTGGACCCCAGTTTCCAGCTGGACCGGCACCGCGACGCGAGCTGGAACACGTGCTGGCCCAGCTACATCGGCGGCGACGACCACATGTCCATCGGGCCCCAGGGACGGTGGCGCACCCGGGTCGGGTTCATCCGGCCTCGCGCGATCGAACCGGTCCCTCTCGGGCCACTGTGGCTGGCGCCGTTGTTGACCGGAGTGGAGGCCGACCCGGGCGATGAGGACACCGCACCGATGCCCACCATCCGGACCCTGTCAGTGCGGATCGATTTCGTGCCCGCACACCGCGCGCGTGCCGCCGCGCGCGGGGATTTCACCGCCGATCAGGCCCGCCGCACCAAGGACTATCAGCGCGGCAAACTCGACGACGGCTCCACCGAAGTCATGGCCACGGCCTCGGACCGCCGCCGCCACGACCTGATGCCCGGCTCCGGGCACCACGGCGCGATCTACACCGCCGCGATCGCGGTCACCGGCCGCGACCCCGACGACCTCGACCGCGCCTGCCTGCGCGTCACCGAAGCCGCCAACGAAAGTGCGATCGCCGAAATCGACTGGGCCCACGGCGATCACGACGTCGCCGTATTCATCACCCTGCCTCTGGCCCGTGGCCTGGCCGCCACCCCGTACACCCACTGAAGGAGGCGATGACCGTGCCGAAAAAACGCCGCCACACAACCATATCCGCAACACCGGGCGAGCAGACAGAGCCGCCGCAGCGTCGCCGGATCAGGCGAAAGATACTGCACGGCCACGACATCGGAACATCCAACGAGACCATCGGAGCCGGCAGCGGCACTCGAGTTCCCGTGTCACGTCGCGGTACTCCTCGACGGCGACGGATCCTGGACAGGTACGGCTGGTACGAGGTGCGCGCGGAGGGCGGGTGGACCAGCACCCGGCAGGGTGAGGCGTGGAATCTGGCAACGAATCGGCGCCGTACCCAGCAGGAAGGTGTGCTGGCCGGACTGAACACGATCAGCCAGGAACTGGAAATCGTCGACCCGTTCACCGCCTACGGCACCGACACCTCCGGCATCAACGTCGTCGTCATCGGCGACATCGGACGCGGCAAAAGCTCCTGGATCAAAACGGTGAGCGTATTACGGCAGCTTGTCGCGGGCCGGCAGGTGGTCGTATTGGATCGCAAACCCCAAGCCGGAGTCGGTGAATACACCGCCCTGGCCACGGGACTAGGTGCGGAGAGTATCCGGTTTCGGATCGGTGGGGCAGGCGCGTGCTTGAACCTCCTCGATCCGGCTATCAGCCGTGGCGGCGACCACGACTACGGTCTGGAAGGGGTCGTGCCCGCCGGGCAAGAAGCCCTCGTGCTGGCCGTGCTGACCGACGCCATGAGCCGAACCCTCGACGAAAAGGAAAAGGCCGCCGTCGGCGCGGCCCTGGCGGCGGTGAACACCTACGCACACGCCGCCGGACGCGAACCGGTCATCCGGGACCTGGCGATGCGGCTGCTGGACCCTGAGCCCACCGACACCATCGGGTTCGGATCCCGATGGAACCAGCGAGCCCTGGAATGGGGTGTCGAACCTGGCCTGGCGCTACTGCGGCTGGCCGACCGTGACCTGCGGGGCCTGGTCGACGCACCCACCAGTCCCGCGGTCCGCGATGCCCTGGAAACCCATCCGCTGGTGCACTTCGACGTGTCTGCGCTCCCCACCGACGGCCCGGCGTTGCGGGTGGTGATGACCGCCGCCAACACCTGGCTCGCCAACCGGTTGGCCGCCCGCTCCTCGCGTTACCAGCAAACCATTCTGGTCGTCGAGGAAGGCTGGCACGTCGCGGGCGGATCGACCGGCGAAGTGTTCCGAGCAAACCTGAAATTATCTCGGGGACTCGGACTGTCGACGGTCTCGGCGTTCCATCATCCCGCCGACCAGCCGTCGGATTCGCCGGCACGCGCGTTGATGGCCGAAGCCAGCATCGTGGTGCTGTTCGGGCAATCCCGCGCCGACGACGCCACGGAAACCGCGCGCCTGTACCGGCTGCCCGCCGGAACCGAGGACACCCTGATGCAGCTGGGACGCGGTCAAGCGCTGGTCAAGATCGGCAGCCGGGACCCGTTCCTGCTCACACACATTCGCTCCCCCTGGGAGATCGCACTGACCGACACCGACGCTGCGATCACCGGCGAACCACACCCCGCCCCGCAGACGGAGCCCAGCGAGGGGAGTGGATCGTGAATCAGCGCAGGACACCGAGCCCCGCCCGGCATGAGCCGCTACTACCCGCCGGGCTGGTCTTGGCGGTGCTGCTGGGCAGCACCGTGATCGCCGGGCTACTGGGCGGGGCAGCGGCATCGGCAGTGTTGTGCGGGCACCAGCCCGCACTGGCCGGGCCGGCCGCGATCGTGGGGATCACCGAGCATCTGATCCGTCATCCCGGGAATCCCACTGCGGCATGGCCGCACGATCCGCGTCCCGGCCCGGCGTGGCTGTTCTGGCCGTGCACGGCGCTGGCGGCGATCGCGTGGAGCGCAGGCGTTCTGATTATCGCCCACCTTATTGATGACCGGTTCGCGCACCGGCGAGGCCAGGAAGGCCTGGGTGTGGCGGCTGACCTGCGCCGCACCGGTTTGGATGCCCGTTCGGCCGTCGGTAAGGCGGCCCGCGAGTACCCGGATCTGGTTGCGCAGCACCGCACCCAGCGAACTCGCTGGAGGATGCGATGAAATGGACTCTGCCGCACCGAGGCCCGGGCGTGGATCCGGCTGCCGCCGCGATCGACATCGGCGTGCTACGCGATCAGCCACGCCAGCACGTGTATCTACAGCATCGTGACGGGGTGATCGTGCACGGCCCCACCGGCGCGGGCAAGACGTGGCGTATCGCGTGTCAACGTGTCTGGGATGCACCAGGATTCGTGCTCGCTACCACCACCAAAGCCGACCTGATCGCCGCGACCTTCGCCGCCCGCACGCACGCCGGGCGCATCGCGGTGTTCGACCCGGAAGATCTGACCGGCTGGCCCGATCCGCTGCGCTGGTCGGTTCTGGCCGGTTGCGGCGACCCGGATACCGCGATCCGCCGCGCCGATGCCCTCGCGCGCGCAATGCCCTTGGAAGGCACCCGCAACGGCGCCTACTTCGAACAGAAGGCCTCCACCCTGGTCCGCTGCTACCTGCACGCGGCCGCGGTCGGCGGCCACTCGATCCGGGACGTGCGGGTGTGGGTGTCTACGCGTACCAACCGGACCGCGATCGACATCCTCACCGACACGCTGCCGGACTGGGCCACCGAGCTCGAACAGATCCTGGGCTCGGCGAGTGAATCCACCGACGACGTCCTGGCCGCCGCCGCCCGCCTCCTTGAGCCCCTGGCCTCCCCGAAACTCCTTGCCGCGGTCGATATCCCCATCGAGGAATCGGTCGACATCGCCGAGTTCGTCCTATCCGGGATGAACACCCTGTACCTGGTATCCAAGGGCAGCACCCGCAGCATGGCCCCCTTCGTCGCAGCCCTGGCCGCGGAGGTCCACCACCTCGCTGACCGCGCCTCCCAACACTGCCCCGGCAAACGTCTGGACCCACCGATTCGGCTGGTGCTGGACGAAATGAACAACATCGCCCCCATCCCGGACCTGCCGATGATCATGACCGACTCGGGCGGCAAAGGCATCAGCGTCTGGGCGTTCGCCCACAACCAGGACCAGAACGAAATGCGGTGGGGCACCGAAGGAGGCCGGGTGCTCGCCCAATCCGCCCCCGCCACGGTGATCCTGCCCGGCCTGCGCGGTGTCGATGAACTCACCGCACTCTCGCGGCTGCTGGGCGAACGCCGCCGCTGGGAAGCCACCCTGCACGAAGGCAGCCGCAGCTACGCCCTGCACGACGACACCGTGCTACGCGCGGACGAAATCCGCGAACTCGGCACCGACCAAGCCCTACTCGTCTACCGCAACGCCCCCGCCCTGCTACTACGCCTGCCCAGCGTGTGGGACATCCCGCGCTGGCGCACCGCGGCCCTGGAATCCAGCAGCCACTTCGACCGGATCATCACCGGCCACACGGCACCACCGTGAACCGGCATGCACGACGGTGACCAGCCAGCTGAAGGGAGTGAACCCATGATCGATGAAGACGACGAACCGAACCTTGAAGAACAGCAGCAAGATTCGCGCGATGCCATCGTGCTGGTGCCGTGCCGGTATGCATGGCGCGAACTGGACGACGCCGATACCGCCCGGCTGTGGGCGGAGCTGGCCCAGTGGGTGCTGTGGCTGCGGCACCGCTACCAACTCGGCTCCCGCATCCCGGCCTGCTGGTGGCGCCACGAGGCCGTGGTCGAAGAGCTCACCGCGCTCATGGCCGCGCACACCGCTGCCTACACCTGTCCACCCGAGCAGGTCGAGCTGTCGCGTGAGGACATGACCGCCTGGCACACCCAATGGTTTTGGCCGGTCCTCGAGCGCCTCACCCGTATCAGCGATTTTTCGGGCTGCCGCCCCACCGAATGCGGCTACCGGCGCAGCAAACAGCCCACCCTCGAGGGCCTGTCGGATCTGATCGCCACCCACCGCGCCCGCGCCAACCAAACTTCGACTGCAGGCGGTGAGGGGTGATGTACACCCTCGACGGACACACCCTGGATCTGCTCGGCGAGACCGGGCAGAGGGTGCTGGCGGACATCCACCGCGACCCCGCCCGCCGCCCGGGCTGCGCATGCAATCCCAGCGAGGACGGCGGGGTACCGATGTATGTCGCGCGGATCGGGGACCGCTACTACCTCAAACGGATGCCCGGCACCGGACCCGAGCACGCGCCGGGCTGCGGATCCTGGAGCCCACCAGCGGAACTGTCCGGGCTGGCACCGCTGCTGGGCAGCGCGATCCACCAGGACCCCGAGGGCGGCACTACGGGCTTGGACTTGGGTTTCGCCCTCACCCGCAACCCGGCACGCGCAGCGGCCGGGGCCCGCGGCGACCGCACCGACACCGACGAGGGCACCGGTGCTAGCAGTCGGCTGAGCTTGCGGGGTGTGCTGCATTACCTGTGGGACGAAGCGGGACTGACCCGGTGGACACCGGCCCTGTCGGGAAAACGTCACTGGGGCATGATCCGAGCTCGGCTCCTGCAGGCGGCGGACAGCGCAGTGGCCAAGGGTCGACCGCTCACCGATTACCTCTACATCCCGGAAACCTTTTCCAGCACACGCAAACCCGAGATCGCCGGCCGTCGCACCATCGCGCTGCACCGGCTGTCCAGCTCCGCCAGGAGTCGTCGGCTGATGCTGGTGATCGGGGAGGTCAAAGACATTCGTGCCGCCCGCTTCGAGCAACACGTAGTGATCGTCAAGCATTTGCCCGACTTCCCGATCCTGATCGACGGCGACCTGCACACTCAGATGCGTGCCAGGTTCGCCACCGAATTGGCTCTGCGGCAAGCCATTGCGGACAGTCACCTGGTCCTGATCGGTACCTTCACCCTGAGTCCCGCCGGGGTCGCTGTGGCCGACCAGGTCGCCTTGATGAGCCTGAGCGCGGACTGGATCCCGTTCGAGAGCATCAGCGAGCACACCTTGCTTGAGATTCTGGCCGCCCAAGGCCGCCGATACATCAAGTCCTTGCGCTACCTGACACCCGCCGCAGCATCGTTGGCCAGCGTGGTCCTGTCCGACACCGACCCACCCACAGCCTGCTACCTCACCGACACCCATCAGGAAGAGCCAGCTGATCCCGGTATTCCGCAATGGATCTGGAACATCAGTACGGATCTGCGACTACCGCCGCTACCGCCAGCGACGGGGCGATTGACCACGGATCGACAGCACCGCCCGCGCGTCGACCGTGGAGTATCGCCAAACCATGCCGACGGTGAAGGAGGATGCCGTGAGACCCGACATTAGCGATCTCCCTGGAAACCGGGCAGAGATCGAAGCAGCGATGCGTGCGGATTACGCTCGTGTATTCCGGCTCTGGACAGCCGCCGAATTCGCCCGCACCTACGCCGAACAGGTCGAACTCCTGCAGCGAGTCGACCAGATCGCCGAGGGCTGGGAGGGGCCGATGGATGAATGGTCTCGGCACTGGCGGTACCTCGATGATGCCTGGGTCTGGATGGCTGACCAGCCTGTGCAAGCGCGGCAATATCTCGCTGGCATCACCGACCGAGGCGGCCTCGACCCCGATCCTGCGACGGCGGCAACGAAATTGGCCAGCCTGCAACAAGCCTTCACGCTGGACACCGAATATCGTGCCGCCACCGCTACACCCCGCACCATCGACGAGCGCACCTTGGAAACACTGCCCTACACCGCGATCTATGCCGCGAAAGGCCGCTTCATAATCCACGACACGTTCACCAGCTGGTGGAAGGCGCGTGAATGGATCCGGGACCACACCTACACCCACCCAGCCCTTCCGGCCAGCATTGTGATCACCGGCCGCGACCTGCGCACCGGCAATCAGCACATCCTCATGACCGCCGAGCATGCCGACCCTGCCGCCCTGCGTGCGGAACTGACCCGACTGGGGCGGTTGCTCGGCGAGGGCCGCGCCGTGGACGGCAAACCCTGGCTGGACGAGTTGTGTGCCGACATCCTTGCCGATGAATACCGGAAAAACGTTGCCGCCCAACTCAACCCCTGGGAAGTGCGGCACCGCTTCGAACACCAACTCCGCGCCGATGACCTCCGCGACCAATGCCTCGACTTCACCGGCCGTGCCGGAATTACCGCGGGCGCCGACCATCTGGCCGCAGTCGATAGCAGTGTGCGGAGGGCCAACCTGTACGCGGTCGACCCCGCCGCTACGAGCTGGCTCGACGACACCGTCGCGCACGTCGAACACCTCTCAGGACAGCTGCAGCACCTGGGCGTGGATACCCAGCATTCGGTCCCCGGCGATCCTGCGGTGACGATCGTGGCCGGCTGGAGCATCGTGCACGGCGACACGCCCTGGTACGCCGAGGTCCGGGTGGCCCACGAACACGGCGGCTGGATCTGCACGCCCGAGGGGCCGTCGGGCCGCTACCGCAGCTGCGGTGATCTGGTGACCGCGTTGCAGCGATACAGGACTGCCAGCGCCGACCCGGCCGGCTCGCAGCCGATACCGTCCGAGGTTGCGACCGCACTGTGGGGATTCGAGGGCCAGCTCACCGAGCTCAGGGACGATATCGCCACCACTCAACGCATCCGCGACCACATACGTACCTGCCAGCCGTACCGGCTGACGTGCTCACAGACGGCGCAATCACCGCCCGCCAGCCCGGTGCAGACGGATTCCCCTGCGGTCAAACCTGTCCCCGCGGCACCGAACCCGTCGAAGACTACCGAGCAGAACCGTGAGCGCGGCCGCCAGCGCCGCGACCGTGCCGCCCGGCAACCCCGACTTCGTACACAGCCTCGGCGCCGAAAGCCCTGACCCGTCACCCCCAGCCGAGCAATCGCCGCCGAGCACATAAGCACGGACCGCCGACTCGAACTCCCACACCAGCAAACCCGACCCGCCACCGCATACGACCCCGATAGCCACACCCATCTCACCCACGCAGCCCAGGAGGCCTAGACCGAAGGAGACGTCCATGACACGAGAAATGACCCCAATCCCACAGCAGGACACAGCAACCGCCGTTGAAGTAATCCGCACCCTGGTTCAAGCGCAGAACATTCGCGAGGCCAAAAATGAACTCCGGCAACTGAAATCGGCGATAGACGACCCGACCTGGCTCCTGCTCACAGAGATCGCCAACACCCTGCGATTCAAAACCCACGACACCGCCGTGGCGAAACTCCGCAACCTCTGGCAACGCAACGAACCCTACCGCGACATCATCGAAGCCTGCGTCCCGAAACAAGGGGAAGGCCAATACATCCGGAAGGCCGCCAGACAGAAGCGCCCGCCGCCGGACGAGGTCCGACCGAAGCCAGGAAACCTCACCGAATCATACGAGGACGACCTCGGGAAAACCGAACGCGACGACCCCGGCACACCCCGCCCGAAACCGATCACCGACCGCCACGACTACGACATCGACGCCGCCCTCGAGGTCCGATCCGGCCTGTGCGTGTCCTGCCGCCTCGAGCGCGCTGAGATGGATACCCTCACCGGCCGTGTCCTGACCGGCCACGGCGACGACGGCCTCTGTTACGACTGCCGCGACTCTGGTCGCGCCGGCATCCCCGAACTTCCCCTGGGCCATGTCCCCGTGGACGCTGTGCTCGCGCGCCTGGACTTCCTGGCCGACAGCTTCGGCACGAAGGACCGCGGCATCTACCGACAAGAATGGCGCAACAGCCTCCTCCCAGCGGAGAAGGGCATCATTGGCCACTGGGTGAAAGCACAGACCTCGGCCGCGAACGAGGCCGCATCGGTAGTCGAGACGCCCACGGTGGCGGTGATGGCACACACCGAGCCGGACCAGCAGGCAGGACCGGTGGCCGAGACGCCCACGGTGGATGACCCCAACGGCGACTGCGCAAAATGTGGTGAATGGCGACAACTTCGCGACACCTTATGCCACGACTGCCACCCCAAGTTCGGAGGCGAAGAAACAGTAGTGGGAAGCCCTCTCCCGGAGCGCCCCCTCGACAGCGTTGCGGACCGTCGGGCCAGCAGGAAAACTGAGCACGGAAACAATGAAACCCCCACGGATACAACAGCAGCGACCGCAGCGACGGCTGATGCAGGGCGCGACGGCGGGCCTGAGCAGACACGGCAGAAAACGGGCCGGGCGGAGCGCCCACCGGCCTCCAAACGTCAGACAGCGAAGAAGCAGAAAACAGCAGCCAGCGAGCCCGGAACTGGATCACCGGGCGTCACCCTGGATGAACCCCGCCGCATTCAGCGACGTCAACCATCGCCAAGGCCCCAACGCGCAGGACGACTGCGATGAAGATCGACCGTCGTCAGGTGCTGGTGTCATCGAATGATGTGACGTTGCTGATCATGCCGTCACTCGACTGATAATGCGGGTCTGCCGATTGCGTTCTTCGGTGATCTGGGTTCGGCGTTCTGCCATTGCGTCGGCAGGAGATTGTCCCGTGGTGATTGCCTGGTGCAACGCGAGTGCGTCTTCGATGGCCTCGCGGGCACCGCGGGCTGCTGCGGGAGTGATGGCATGGTCAGCGTCGCCGCAGAGGATGAGCGGTGGTTGCGGGGTGCGGGCAGCGGTAAGAGAGACGCTGCGGGCGTTGGAGATGTGGATGGTGTCGGTGCCGTCGAGGATAGTCTCGATGAGGTTGGGGATGGTGGGGTCGGCGTCGAGGATAGTGCTGGCCCACTCGGTGGTGGGGTGAAAGCCTATGTCGTCCTGAAGAATTGCATCACGAGTGAGCCGGGTGAACCAGAAAACCGCGTCGCGGGTGTGCATGTAGCCGAAGGTGCTGGTCGGCATGGGACCGTCACCAAGTTGGCCGTGGAAGTGCATTACGTCGGGTTCTGTGTCCAACCCCGTAGGGCGAGGGGTGGTCCCGTAGATGACTATCTGCCCAGCGTATTCCGCGGGTCGGTGGGGTTCGAGATGCTGGCGGGCGAGGGAGTCGACGCCGTCGGCGGCGATGAGGAGTTCGTCGCTGATCTCAGTGGTGAGGGTGTGCAGGGTTCCGGTGGTGGGGTCGATATCGGTGATGGCGTTGTCGTATCGGATGTCTGCGTTTGTGGCGGAGGCGAATTCGGTTAGTGCGGCCAAGAGGTCGGTGCGTCGGTAGAGACGGTGCCCTTGGCTACGTGTGGCGTTGCGGCCTTCGGGTAGGTAGTGGAATCGGAAGCCAGGGATGGGGTGTGAGTGCCTGTGGAGCGCGTCGATGGAAACGCCGAGCTCGGCGAGAGATTGGTGGGCGTGGCCGTCGAGGACCATGAATGCACCGGTTCCCGGGGCTGGCTGGCGTTCGTAGACGGTGACAGGGACGTGGCTCTGGGCGAGTGCGCCGGCGAGTACGGTTCCGGCTATGCCGCCGCCGATGATGGTGACCATTTGGGATTCCCTTCTAGCGGTGCGTGATTCGGGTGTAGCAGTCGGCCAGCTCGGCCAATAGATCGCGGTCGCTGGTCTCGGTGGTGAGGATGGCCACCGGTTTGATACGGGGGAGGTCGCGGGGGATCATGTTGTGCTGGTGTAGTTTTGCGATTGCTTCGGCCACTTCGAGGGGTCTTTGTCTTGCGTCGTCGGGGAGTTCGGCGCCGATGTAGGGGCTGACGGTGACCAGGCGGTCGCGGCATTCGACTCGTGCCCGGAGTAGTGCGGTATGGGGGCGCATCAGCAACGGTGTGCGGCCGGTGTGTGGGTAGGTCAGTGCAGGCGGTGACATCGTTTCCAGGTCGTGCAGCAGGTGACGTAGGGCTTTGCCGCTGCGCCAGGCCCGGCGTAATGCCGCGATCTGGTTGGCTCGGTGGGCTGCGGCTACCGCGCCGAAGCTGAGTACCCACAGCAGGGCGCCGCCGAAGTACAGGACGAGCCATATCGGCATGTCCGACCCGGGCAGAGTCTCGCCGTGGTAGTGGAACCAGAGTTGCAAGATCAACTCTGGCGAGTTGGCGGCCAGGAGCCATTGGGCTATGGATGCGATGGCCATCGCGACACGCAACGGGCCACGGGATCGGCGCGCGACCCGACCCGCGAGAAATCCGCCCGCGGCAAGGGCGAAGGGGAAGAATACGAGCACGATCATGTAGAAGCGGGCGACCTCGAAGCTGACCGGGGTTTGCTCATCGAAGTTGTGCAGGCCGGTGCCTGCGGGGATTGCGAATCCGGCGGCAACGGTGCCGACGGCGATGAGTGAGGCTAGGCCGATGATGATGGTGGTGATTCGCCAGGCAAGCCGGGTTCCGTCGGCTTGCGCGTAGTAGGCGCAGGTGGCGCACCAGGCGATCAGCAGTGCGAGAACCTGGACCGCGGCGGCCAGGTATGGACGTCCGTCAGCTCGCTGGCTTTCGTCGTGCGCGAGGGCTTCGAAGATGAGGTTGGCGGCGATCCCGAGGAAAGCAATCGTGACCAGCACGGAGGGCAGGGAAGGACGACGCGCCGTCTGGTGCACTCGCCATACTGCAATGAGCACGAAAACGACTGAGCGAAGCCACCATTCGGTTACCGAAAGCCCGTTCATCGAATCCTCCTCGAGGAGGTTTGTGGGCGGCGACTCTGGGCGGTGGTTCTCGTCATGACCAGGCGATCCGGTCTTCCAACGAGCGCGCCAGGCGGGCGATCCGTTCGTCGGTTTGCACAGGTAGGCGGGCATCAAGAGCAGCGCTGGTCCACCCGGTGATCGTGCGCGCCACGAATTCAGCGTCCCGTTCCTGAAAATTGCTGTAGTCGCCGGTGCGGTGTGTGCCGCGGAACAGTGCGGCGGAGGCTTGGTCAGTGGTGCCGAGCATGATGTGTGCGATTTCGTGCATCACGATGTGTGTCTGGTGCTCGCGACTGGTATGCGCTTGCACGAAAATGACGTACTCGCTGGCGGGCGTGATGACGGTGACGCCGAAGTAGCCGGGAACCCCGAATTGGTGTTGGTCGTCGATGTCGATCTCACATCCGATCCGGGCTGCGAGTGCGTCGACGATCGCGCGGGGACCGTCGGTGGCCTCAACGCCGAGTTGGCGTAACAGCCGGGCCAAGCGGTAGCGAAGCATCATGTAGCGGCATGGCGCTGTGGCCGCTGGCGCAATAAGTAAGGGGTTCGGCACGATCGAGCCTCCTTGCAAACGATTCGATCCCGCATCACGGCAGTGGTTGTGAAGCTTGACGATGGATCAGGTCGACGTGGTCTCATCCGGAGTGAGCGCGTGCTGTCGCTGCACGACCTTCGCCATGATCGAGGCCAGCTCGCCGAGATCGGTGCCGTCGCCGCGGAGCGCGAGACTGACGCCAGCATCACGAGCCTCGGCGACTGTCTGCAGATTCCTGTGTATCTGTGCAACGTCGTCGTCGGCGGTGCCGAGGTACGCCTCCGGTATCGCGAAGTGCTGGGCGATCGCGTCGAGCAGCCCGGGGTCCTGGGGTATCGCTTCGTCGAACGTTCCGACGCGGAGCTGTTCGACTGCGTGGGCGGACACCGTTCTGCCGAGCGTGATGGTCACGGCGTTTGCGACCTCGTCGTTAGACTGGGGCTCGCTGTCGCGAAGGTGGAAGGTGTCGAACAACCGGTTGATCCGCGTGCTCAGCAGCAGCGGTCGTATGTCCGAGTCGGTCATCGTCGCCTCCCTCGTCCTGGTGAACGCCGCGCGTTCGAGGTGTGGTGGAGATCTCCGTCTGTGCAGGCCCTCTCAGGAAACTGTACCGGTCAAGATCGTTTGAGCTGCGGTTTCAGGTGTATGTCCGCGATCGGGGACTGTCATCGTTTCTGCCTGCTGGATTCGTATCGCTGCTCGAACTTGAGCCGGGTGGTCTCGCCCAGATCCTCGACCCGGCCGATCAGCCAGCGGCGGTAGAGCCGTTCCTCGGTGCGAGGATCACCGGGGGTAACCGGCGCTGAAAGAGTCTCACCGAAGGCGATCTCGATCAACGGATGTGGCTGTTGGCCCCGGTTTCTTTCGAGGATGTCAGTGACGAACGGGCCAGCGATAGCGGTAACCGCATCGTCTAATTCGGCAAGTGCGGCTGGCAGGTCGGTGATCGTCGCGGCGTGGAGCTTACGTTGAGCCTGAAGTAACGGAACCAGCTGGTCGAGGTCCAGCTGGACCCTGGTGGCGCCGGGAACGAATGGACGGTGATCGTCGGTCGCAGTCTGAACAGGATCTCGGCCCTCGTGGTAGGCGGCGTGCGCCGATCCCGGCACCCAGTCGAGCCCTGCATCGAACTTGCGAAATGTGCTGGGGCGCACGCTATCCGGCAACGTGCCGCGCTCGGCGTGTACGAGTGTAGGTACGGCAGGCCCACCGCGATCCCGCACCTCCTGCATCGTCCAGCCTCGCTTCCTGCGGCGCTCACTGACTGCGCTCGCGAAGAACTCGCCATAGGCTGCCATAGTGAGAATATTACCTCATAACTTCTCGAAGATCCGGAGAAGTGGCTGGCCTATGCCGTCCGGTGCTGTCGGATCGTTAGAAATTACCTATTTACTTCTTAATATCTGCTTTAAGTCTACCTATTGCGTGCCGACGGAGCTTGTAACGAAGTTGGAGATTTGACCTACTATCGGCGTCGGCGAGTACGTGGACGCGAGTCGGTGGTGGACAGTTGGCCTGGTCAGGGCGAGTGGAGTGCGGCCGTGATGAGGGCGCGGGCAGTGTCGCCGTAAACGGCCTGTGCTTGGAGCGCGGACCAGATCCTCTCGTAGAGGGCTAGTTCGCGGGGTTGGGTGATAGTGAGTTCTGCGGACACGGTCTCCACTTGTACGGTGTGCCGGTCGAACATCGTGAAATTTGTTGTCACGTAAACAAATTCGGCATCGTCGGGAAGGATTCCGAGGGTTACCTGCGGTCGCTGCATGACTTGTAACAGGTGCTGCAACTGGCCTGTTCGGATGGGCTCGGCGCCGACGCGTGTGTGGAGTGCACGCTGGTCGAGCAGCAGGTGGAAGTGGTGGCTGAGGTCGTGCAGGATGCGTTGGCGGCGCATCCTTGCTGCAACGGCGTCTGCGACGTCGTTGTCACCGGCGATGAATTCGATGCAGCGGGCCAGTACGGCGTGCGCGTAGTCGCGGGTCTGTAGCAACGCGAACGGGATCGGGGTGGCGTAGCCGCGTACCAGTGTGGTGTCGGCCTCGAGTTTCTGGCCGAGCCGCTGTCGAGGGGTGTGTCCGGTCGCGGTCATTCGTTTCCACTCCTGGTATGCGGAGTGGATGGTGCGGGCGGTGGCGATCAGGTCCGGCAGCGCCTCGGCCGCGTTGGTTATCCGGCACCAGGTGGTGAGGTCGGTGTCGGTCGGAACTTGTTGTCCTGTTTCTATTTTCGATATTTTCGGCTGCCCCCACCCGCCGAGGTGGGCGAGCTGGACACCGGTGAGGCCCGCCTGTGTGCGTAACTCACGAAGACGGGCCCCCAGTACACGCCGATTGTCGTCGGTGCCGGTCACGTCCTGAACTGGGCGTGCGGGACCGCTGCTGTCCACACCCGGTCGCGGATCGTGCCGGCGAGGTCGACGATTTGCGGGTCACTGGTGACCGCGCCGCCGACGAACCAATCGTTGGTGTCGAACAGGCTGAACCCGACCAGTTCGTCATCCATCAACCAGAAGTCGTCGGCGGTGACGTCGGATAGGTCGGCGTGGTCGCGAGGCAGCCATCGCACGTCCTCTCCGGCAGCGATGTTGTGCGGTGTGAGCGCGAGCAGGTAGCGGGTGTAGTCGGTGGGTGGCACCGTAACGATCCGTGCCCGCTGCATGGCCACTCCGCGCTCGGTCAGCTCTGTCACAAACTTCTGCCACGGATTAAACCAGGTGCCGTGCGGGTCCTCGCCAGCGAGGAAGGCGTGCAACCCTTCCTGTTCGGATTCGGACCGATATTCGTCGCGGGTTTCCAGGTGGAACGCGCGATGGCGTGCCTGCGTGACGACATCGGCGAACTCGTCAGGGTTGCACAATCGCATCCGGCGTCACCTCCCGCCCGATCGGCACCTCGACCGCTGCCTCATGGGAGGGGATCTTCATGATCCCCAGCGCCTCCGGGTCGGTGATCGGAGTGCCAGCGAGCAAGAAGGTCCCCAACCCTGTGTCCTGCAACCCGATGAGGCATGTGCCGGGTTCGACATAGCGGAGCAGCCTGTGCGGGATCTCGACGCGGCGTGGGTCGCCGGTGGCCCAGCCCTGCCCTGCGTAGGTACCGCGGTCGGTCTTATACAGGCGGGGCGATCCGAGATTGCCAGAGTCACCACCGAGCAGTTCTACGTACATGAAACTCTCCGTTCTCGAAAACGACAGTGAGACAGCTCATTTTCGCCTTGCTCGGCACTGGTTTGATGCGTATTCGAGAATATTCGCGAATACAACTTGCTAGCACGACCGCACGGTTCGTACCGTCCATCTATGCGCGGAACCTGTTCAGGTTCCGGGGCACTCATCAGTCCGGAGGGCGAAGGATCAGTGATGGAAGGCGCACAGACCTGTTTGCGTTCCCGGGGTGGACCGGCGAACCAGCTCCGGTTCCGGGGCGTACATCAGGTGGTTGAGGCAAGCCGATGAGGACGATTCCGATCGAGATCCGAGTTCTATCTGGAGTTGCGAACCCACGCTGTGCCGCCAGACCGTGCAAGGGGCTTGTGCAGAGTGATTGCCTTCGGGCAGTAGATATTTGATCGCCTGCTTGGGAGGGTAAGTGCCAGTTACGTGTGTATTTCGTGACACTCCGAATGAAGTCGTCTCCGCTGTAGCGGAACAGATTGCGTCACAGATTGATTCGATCATCACAACAGCCGGTGAGTGTGTTCTGGCGCTGGCTGGTGGATCGACACCGGCACCGAGCTACCGTGCGCTGAGTCGGCTCGACATCGACTGGGCGAAAGTACATTTCGTGCAGACCGACGAGCGGGTGATCGGGGAGGTTGCGGAGCGATCGGCGAGGTTGATCGAAACAGCATTCGGGCTGGATCATCGGGAGCTGCGGGCGCGATGGCATCCGGTGGTGGTGCATGGTGACGGTGCCCGTACCGCTGCGGCTTATGCGGACCGACTCGCGACTGTTCGTCCCGGTGGAGTGCCCGATATCGCGATCCTGGGTCTCGGTGTTGATGGGCACACGGCGTCGATCTTCAATCACAATCTGGACACCGATACCAGCGCAGCGGTTGTGTCGACCGTGTATCGCGGTGAGGAGCGGGTCAGCCTCGGTCTGGAGTATTTGCGGGCGATCCCGACTCGGGTGGTACTGGCCACCGGGGCCAGCAAGCGGGCAGCGCTGGGATCGGTCCTGCGGCCGGCCGCAGGCACGCCGCGAGTACCGGCGGCTGTCGTGCTGGGCGAGGACGGGTATGTCTTCGCCGATGCGGCTGCTCGGCCGGAGTGGAGCTGAGATGCGGGCGGCTCACGGTGACGGTGCTCCGGTGATCATGTTCGACCTCGGCGGGACGTGGTGGCGTTCGGCGATGGCGGCGCCGGATGGAACCTTCGCCGACCTCCAGCGGCAGGCCGCGGTGACCAAGGCCATCACGGGCAGCAATGCGGCGACCCTTCGGGCACTGATGGTGCAGTTCCTGCTTGATCGGGCACGTCAGCTGGCGACCCGGTCCCCGGGGGCGCGGAGTGTCGGGATCTCGATCGGCGCGGCGATCAACGGTCATTCCGGCCAGATCTTGGCGAGCGCACCACTGTGGGGTGACTGCACCGACCCGTACGACTTGCGTGCAACACTCGCGGCAGCCGAGCCCGGTCTGCAGTGGCACGTGATCAACGATGTAACAGCTCTGGCTCTGGCTCTGTGCGCGAACGAGCGGATCCGCGGAGGTGATCTCCAGAGGATTACCGCGGTCACCGTCAGTAGCGGAATCGCCGCGCGCACCATCGATGTGCGCTCCGGTGAGGTGTTGCTGGACCGGCGGCACGGGATCCAGGGAGAGATCGGACATCTACCGAGCCTGGCGCCTGCTCCGATGGGCAGCGAGCTTCTGGTGTGCGACTGCGGAGCCTCAGGGCATGTGTCCGCGGTCGCCTCGGGTACCGCGATCGACCGGATGCTGTCCCAGTTCGCGGGCATTCTCGACGCCGGCGATATCGGAGATACCGAGGATGGGGCAGCGGTGCGTCTGGGGCGGCTGCGCGATGCGGTGGCCGCGGACAATCCTGCGGCGGTGGCGTTCCTGGACTCGGTGACCGCGCCACTGGCCAGGGCGCTGTTGTATCTGCTGACGATCGATCCAGGGGTCGAGCGGGTGTTCTTGTCCGGCGGTGTGGTCGACACGCTGGGCGAGCACTACATGAGCAGCCTGTATCGGACCTTGGAGGCCGACGGGCTGTATCTGGTGTCCGCGTATCAGCCGGGCGTGTTCCGGGAGCGGATTACGCGGTGGGCCTCCGATGGCTTCGAGCCGTTGCGGGGTGCGGGGTTGTTCGCTGCTCAACAGTCACTCCCGGTCGGGGAGAGGAGTCGATGACATGGACCGCTTATGGGGTATCAATGCGACACAACCGATTTCGTACCGGATTCGCCGCACCCACGGTTGCCTGGATCCCGATAACAGCGACCTGGCCGACGCGGTCGGGATCGGCACTCGGCGCACGCTGGTCTTCGTGGATTCGACTGTGATGGCGTTGTTCGGTGAACCGATCACCGGCTACTTCGACACCTATACCTCGGCTTGGACGATGGTGCCGGTGGAGACGGCCGAGCGGGCCAAGAACTCCGACACCGTCGCCCGGATTGTGCGCGAGTTCGATAAGTTCGGGCTCAGCCGCCGCCGCGACGCGGTAGTCGCGATCGGTGGTGGCGTGCTGACCGACGTGGTCGGGTTCGCTGCGAGTATCTACCGGCGTGGCGTCCCGTATGTGCGGGTGCCGACCACCCTGTTGGGCATGGTGGACGCCGCGGTGGGGGTCAAGACCGGGATCAACTTCGGCGGGCGTAAGAACCGGCTGGGCACCTACTTCGCGGCCACCGACACCATTGTGGATCCCGCCTTCCTGACCACGTTGCCCGATCGGCAGATAGCCAACGGGATGGCCGAGGTCATCAAGATCGCACTGGTCAAGGACGGCAGCCTGTTCGACCGTGTGGACCGCCAGTGGACCACACCCCGCGACTTCGGCACCGACACCGCGGTCAGTGGACCGATCATCGACGCCGCGATCACCGCCATCCTCGAGGAGTTGGAGCCGAATCTGTGGGAGGAGAACCTCGCGCGGCTCCCCGATTTCGGGCACACCTTCAGTCCAGTTTTCGAGCTGGCCGCCAAACCCAAGCTGTATCACGGTGAAGCCGTCGCGATCGACATGGCGCTCTCGTGCCTGGTATCGACACATCGAGCGCTCCTGGACCAAGACTGCATCACCAGGGTCATGTCGCTGATGTCCAGGATCGGGCTCCCGCTGAGCCATCGGTGTATCACCGAGGACATCCTGGCCGCGGGCCTGGCCGACTCGATCCGGCACCGCGACGGCAGTCAGAACATTCCACTTCCCACCGGGATCGGCAGCGCCGTGTTCGCCCAAGACATCTCACCCAAGGAACTCCTCGCCGCCGCCGAGGCACTGCGCCCCCTGCACACCGACCTCTGCCAGAGCCGATGCGCATGACGACCACCGCTGGCAGCCGCGCGCTCGTGCGCACCGCGAGCGGTCTGCACCTGCGGCACAACCCCACCGATCGCGGCGGGGACGCCGGGATCGTGCACCGTGTCCTGCGGGTGGGTGTGTGCGGCACCGATCTGCAGATCCAGCGTCGGGTCCGCGAGGACCGCGCCGCGGTCCTCGGCCATGAGGGCATCGCGGTGAGACTCGCCGGCGCCGGGCGGGAGTGTGAGATCTTCAATCCGGTCGACCCGCGGGATCAGGACGTGATCCTGGGCCACAGCTACGACGGGATCCTGCAAGACGTCATCACCGGCGTCCCGGCCCGCTGTAGGGTCCCCGCGCGCGGGGACTTGCCGGTCGATCTGGGCCCCCTGGTCGAACCTTCCGCCACCGCCGTCTACGCCTGGGAGCTGATGCACCCGCACCTGCCGCCGGGCGCGTCGGTGGCGATCTTCGGCGGCGGAAGCGCCGCACTGCTGATGGCGATGCTCGGCGAAGACCTCGGCCACCGGATCCGCCTGATCCACCCCCGCCGGGAACGGCGAGAGTTCCTCACCGGCCTCGGTGTGCTCGGCGCGGCCGAGGTCACCGATTCCGCACCTCGAGACACTGCGGACGCGGCGGTCATCTGTCTGCCACGCGAGGCCGCGCACCACGCGATAGCCCAGGCCACCACCGCCCTGACCAGCGACGGTATTCTGGACCTGTTCGGCGGAATCCCCTCCGGGGCACCCTATCCCGCCATTCCCCACCTCGAGCTGGCCGCGATACGACGCAGCAACGCCTGCGGGCAATCCCATGGGCCCACCCACGTCGACGCGATCACCGACAGCGGCAAGCGCCTGCGGATCACCGGGCACCGCGGAACCTCCGCCGCCCACCTGCACACCGCGCAACAGCACCTGACCGACGAGCCCGGCCGATACGGAAAGCTTGTGACACAAGTGATTTCCCTCCACGAAGCGGCCCTCTGGATTCCGGCAATGGCCCGGCGCGACCGACTCCTAGGCGAGCAGGTCAAGGTCGTCGTCGACCTGCTCATGCCACACCGCACCCGCACCGTCGACCTCGACACCACCGTCTCCGATCACCTGCAGGGGCGATGATGACCGCCGCCGCGACCAGCTATCGGCGTATCGAACACCGAGAGCGAACCGCCTTCCTGACCACCACCACTTCTTCATGTTCCGAGGAAAACCGCAGTGACACAGTGATTTTTGCTCCACATGTCGCTGGGATATGCCGCTCGGATCTGCGGGAGATCGCAGGGACGCGGGTCGGGCGCTGCGACTTCGGACACGAGCTGGTCGGCACCGTCCTTTCCACCCCGCCCCAGCTGGAGGCTCTGCGGGGCCGCAGGGTCGTGTTCGATCCGCATCCCTCCCTGACACGGCGCACGTCCGGGTTCGCCGATCTGGTCGAGCTCACCGCCGATCCCCGCGAGCTGGCCGCAGCCCTGGTCCTCGTCCCGGACGGCCTGACCGATCCGATTGCGGTATTCGCCGAGCCGCTGGCGTGCGCGGTGCACTGCGTATCGCGCCTCCAGCAGGTCACCACCTACCTCGGCATCGCCCCGCGCACGCCGGTCGCGGTGCTCGGGGCGGGCATGGCCGGCACCCTCATCTGCGCGACCCTCACCGCGCACGGCCAGCCTTGCGTGCTGATGAACCGTAGCCGCGAACGCATCGAGTTCCTCCGCGACCGCGATGCTCTCCCCTACGAGATCCTGGGCGCTTCCCCAGACCGCTCCGGGTTCGGGCGGGTTGTCCTGGCAACCGCGGACGCGACGCCGGAGGATCTCGCGACCGCGTTGCGCTTGCTTGCGCCCGACGGGCTGCTGGTTGTGTTCGCCGGAACCCGACCCGGCACCAGCGTCGGCGGTCTCGACATCGACCGCATCCGACGCGAGCAACTCGCACATACGTTCCGCACCGAGAACGGTGGGGTGATCGTGGCCGGAACTTACGGGGCGCTGCGCAGCGACTTCCGCGAAGCCTTGTCGCTGCTGACCGCACCGCCCGGTCCCAAGGGGTGGTCGCCCGCGGCCTGCGTACACCGCCTCACCACTGGTGCAGTCGGCCTCGACGCTGCCGCCGGCCACCTCAACGCCCACGTCGAGCACCGTCTGTTCGGCAAGACGCTGGTGCACATCCGCCCACCGATCCCTCCGGAGGCGTCATGAAGATCCCCAGGAACAACTACCCCAGCCAATTCGAGGACCTCACCACCACCACAGAACACATCCGCCGAGCGCTGGCCGCAGGGGACTACATCCTGGACGAGACGGTAGCGCGTTTCGAGCGCCGGTTCGCCGCCTACCTCGGCGCCCGGTACGCGGTCGGCGTAAACAGCGGCACTGACGCACTCGTCCTGGCACTCACCGCGATCGGTATCGGGCCGGGCGACGAGGTCATCACCGTGGCCAACACCTTCCACGCCACCGTGCTGGCCATCACCACGGTCGGGGCCACCCCCGTCCTGGTGGACTGCGAACCCGACACCTACCTCATGGACCTAGCCGCCACCGAGGCCGCCTGCGGACCGAAAACCCGAGCGATCCTCGCGGTCCACCTCTTCGGCCGCACCCTGGACATGGACCGGCTCACCGCCATCGCACACACCCACGGCATCGCGATCGTGGAAGACTGCGCCCAAGCCGTCGGCGGAACCTGGGCAGGAAGGCGAGTCGGGACCTTCGGTCTCGCAGCCGCATTCAGCTTCCACCCCAGCAAGAACCTCGGCGCGGCAGGCGACGCTGGTGCCGTAGTCACCAGCGACCCCGAGATCGCCCGCACCGTCCAGATCCTGCGCGGCCTGGGCCAAGACGGCCAGAACAACCACATCGCACTCGGCGTGAACTCCAAACTCGACACTCTGCAGGCCATCGTCCTGGACACCAAACTCGACCACCTCGACCGATGGAACACCGCACGCCGACGAATCGCCGCCCGCTACATCGAAGCGCTGGCCCGCATCGGAATCCGCGCCCCGCTCGCGCCGACAGCGCCCGGTGACCACGTGTACCACCTACTGCAGGTCGCCGTCCCGCACCGCGACACCGTCCTGCGGCAGCTGCGGGACGACGGCATCGACGCCGTCGTCCGCTACCCCGTCCCCATCCACCACCAACCAGCCTTCGCGGACTACACCTTCGGGGAATTCCCGCATGCCGAGGACCAGGCCGCCAACACCCTCTGCCTGCCGATACGCCCGGACCTGACCGATACAGACATCGACTACGTCTGCCGCCACCTGCACACCGCCCTCACCACTCAGGAGATCCACGCATGACCGCCGTTTCTGTCGCACCAGCCTTGTTGGGAGCCGATCCGCTGGACCTGCGCACCGCGATCGACCACATCCAGCACAGCCCCGCCCCGTATCTGCATCTGGATGTCATGGACGGGCACTACACCTCCGAGATCAGCTTCGGGCTCCGCACCATCGCCGCCATCCGCGCGCACACCCCGATGCAGCTCGATGTGCACCTGCAAACCCTGCACCCCGAACGGTACGTCGAGGATCTGATCCGGATTGGTGTCCACCGCGTCTCGATACACGTCGACGCCGCAACCGACCTCGACTCGGCCCTGGACGCCCTGCAAAGTGCCGGGGTGCGTAAAGGACTCGTGCTCAACCCCGACCTGGGTCTGCAAACCTTGGATCCCTACATCGACCGGCTCGACTTCGTCATCCTCATGACCAGCGCACCCGGCACCAGCACCTTCGACCCCACCGTCCCGGACAAGATCCGACACCTCCGCAACCAACTCACCCACCGCTACCTCGACACCGTCGAACTCATCGCCGACGGCGGCATCACCCCCCACACCGCGCCACCGGTCATCGCCGCCGGAATCGACACCCTCGTCGCCGCCAGCAGCGTTTTCAAATCCCCCCACCACGACATCACCACAGCAATGCGCCACCTCGCGCAATCTGGCACCCCCGCAGCGACCGTCCCGGGAACCTAGCCTGCCCACGGGCGGGCGTGCGATGTGGTTGTGCTCGGCCGGGCTACGCTGTTGGGCGCCGAAACAATTCGCTCTAGCGCGCCGGACTCCGCACCCTGGCTGCGACGACGAATTACGCGTTACATCAAAGCTTTCCGCTCTCCAGCGCATCCCCAGAGTTCTGCCCGAGGAAAGGACCACCGGCCCCTTGTCAGAGGCATCGGAATACGTACTGACCGAGTCCGTGACGCACGTGAGCGACGAGATCCTGGCTGCGCTTGCCAGCCTTGTCCCCCAACTGTCCAGCACCGCTTCGGCATTGACTCGCCAGCACCTCGAAGCGGTCGTCGCTGACCCTTCGACGGAACTTCTGATCGCACGGCTCGGCGACGCGGTCGTCGGCACGCTGACCCTGGTCACGTACACGATTCCCACCGGCCTGCGCGCCCGCATCGAAGACGTGGTGGTCGACCACGCAGCACGCGGGCACGGCATCGGAAAAGCCCTCACCGCCAGCGCCCTCGAGCTCGCCGAACACCGCGGAGCACGAACGATCGATCTCACATCCACTCCCACCAAGACCGCCGCGAACCAGCTCTACCAGAACCTCGGATTCACACCCCGCGAAACAACCACCTACCGACACATCACCCGATCACCCACCCCGCAACTTCGGTAGCTCGTCGCCGAACTACGGCAGACCTCGTGCCGACCGATCCGCCGAGCACTACCAGCCCGTCCTCCCCATTTCGCAAACGGAAGGCAGCCGAATGGACACTCCGACAACGGTCGAAGAGCAAATCCGCCACCACGCAATGACATTGGCGTCCATCGCCCACAACGGCCTGGTGTTCGCCACGGACGTCTTCGATCGCCAACGATACGAACAAACCAAGTCGATCGCGGTCGAACTGCTCGCACTGGTCAGCGAGGGCACCCCCAGCGAGCTGGACAAGATCGTCTCGCTCGATGAGGGCTACATGACCCCCAAGGTCGACGTCCGCGGCGCCATCTTCGACACCGACGGTCGAGTCCTGCTCATCCGTGACCGCAGCGACGAACGCTGGACCTTGCCCGGCGGCTGGTGCGACATCCTGGAACCCCCCTCGCAAGCCATCGAACGCGAGGTCCAGGAAGAATCAGGTCTCACCGTCCGCGCCGGCAAGCTCGTTGCGGTCCTCGACCGCGAAGTCCAAGGACACCAGCCAGCATTCGCCTTCCACGTCTACAAAATGTTCTTCCTGTGCGACATCGAATCACACGGAGAACCGAGCCCCATCGAAACCATGGAAGTCGACTGGTTCCCCCTCGACAACCTCCCCGAACTGTCCAAGACACGCGTACTCGAGCATCAAATCCGACTGCTCCACGACCACTGGACCAAACCGGAACTGGCGACCTTTTTCGACTAAGAGCTGCCGAGAGCTGAACGGGAACCCGACCAACCCACTGTCACAGGCGAATTCGCCGACCGAGCCGACGCTGCCCTCGACTGATGGGACGTGGCACCAAGCTCGCCAGCTGCGGGAACCGTGCAACGCTTGTACGAGTCACCAGCCGACTGAACCGCGATCGACAGAACTCCTCGTCAGACAGGTGGTCGGTGAGCCTTCAGCCCTCCGACCACCTGACGATCACGCGCCGACCGAGAACATTAAGTACTCAGGCTGCAGCAAACTCGCCGTCGCGCACACCTGCGGTGAATGCGATCCACTCGCCGGGCGTGTAGGTCAGGGTTGTGCCATCCACAGCGTGAATCGATGCCCCACCGCCGACATGGCGCTCGATGATCGGAAGCTCTGCGGTCTCGCCCAGTGCGCCGCCGCCAGCTGCGAGCTTGAGGAAATCGTGCCACCTGCTCGCCAGGATGGTAATGACCGGTTGCAGCGCAGGGTCGTTGGCTGTATCTCGCAGATACTTGCTGTCGCGCACTCGTACCAGGTCACCGTCGAATCTAACCTCGACGCAGCTCTGTCCGCCGTTGTTACTCAGGCTCGCCTTCCGCCAGCCTTGGCGGTCGCCGGTGTTCATCTAAATCTCCTCGTCAGGCAAGTCTTGCGATGCGGTCGGCTATGGCTTCAGCCGTCTCAGAGGCGGACAAAGCTGTAGCGCACAACCGGTCAGCAGCTAGCCAGTACAAGTGTACTTGGTCCTGTTCTTGCAGGTAGAGGGCGCCGGTGTGGTACTCGACGTAGGCGATGCTTCGAGCCTCAAAGAAATCGAGAAGGGTGAACTCGCCTGGTAGTCCGTCATGGACGGTTACCTGAGTAGGCATAATGTGCAACTCGACGTTGTCCTGTTCGGCGACGGCCGACAGATGTTCGAGCTGGGGTCGCATCACATCCGGGCCGCCGACGATTCGATCGAGCATTGTCTCCTCGATTACTGCACGGAATCGCAAAGGCGCTTTCGCTTCGATCAACCGTTGCCTTGCCATCCTTGCTTTGACGACCTGCGCGGTATCCATCTGCGGGATCTGGAGGCTGTCGTTGAGCAGGGCCGCACAGTACTCCGGGGTCTGTAGCTGGCCGGGCAACACCAAGATTCCGTAGGCGAACTGTGCCGACGCCAGCCCTTCGAGGCCGACGAAGGTGCGGAACCAGTCCGGCAGCACGTCTTTGAACGGCGCCCACCAAGTGCCATGATCAGCGCGCCCGGCCAATTGGACGGTGCGATCGACATGTTCGACGGGGACACGATAGCTCCGCAGCAAAGCTGCGACTTCTTCGGGCTGCTGTCCGGTACGGCCACTTTCCATGTAGGACAACTTCGTTGGCGTGCAGCCGATCAACTTTGCGGCGTCGGCTTGCTTGATCCCGGCTTGTTCTCGAGCCGCCCGAAGGTCATGTCCCACCAGGAATCGCAGAGCGGACGGATCGGAGCGGTGGTCATGCATCAGAAGCCCTTTCCGAACGAGTCCTGGCGGTCGTATCAACCTACCTGATGACGATTCTGCCGATCCTGTAGACGCACTGGCAGCTTACCGGTAAGCTTACCACGATGCATACACGTAAGATCTCGTTGCCTAACTAGACGAGGAGCCGCCATGGCGGTGCACGCGATCAATGAGGGAATCTGCGCCTTGGTTCTCGTAAGTGTCGACGACCATGCACTTGTTTCCCGCTCCACAATGCGCTTCCTGCTATACGCCGCGCTGGAGGTCACCTCATGACAGCTCAGCGTATGTACGGCTACCTGCAGCTGCCGTTGCTCCGGTGCACACGGCAGGAAGTCGAGAAACGCATCGAACATGCTGCCGCGGACCTGGGTGGTCGGATTCGGCAGGTGTTCACCGAACCAGCTCCGGCGACCGACGTGTTGTGGTCACTGTTGATCGGGGTGGATCGTTCCTGGGGTGGGCAGCTGATGCCAGCATTCACCGATATGGCTGAACGGCGGGGTGAGGATGTACCCCGACTGCTCGACCGGGGAAGGCGCGGCACCCGGGCGGTCGCGTGGCAAACGCTACTGTCTGAACTTCGGCGTAGCGATGGCGGCAGTGTCATCGTTCCTGGTCCAGAGCATCTGGATGGGTTGGGCAAGTCTAGATCGGCTCTGTTGCATCAGCTTTCACGGATGCGGCCTGTTGTCCACGTCTTGTATCTGCCGAACCTGGTTCCGATAGTTCCGCGGCCACCCCGCGCGCCAGAGACCGAAGTCATCTGCCAACTGGTCGGAGAGTTCCGGGTGAAGGCATTCGCCTCGGCGTTGGAAGTCACGTTGCTGAAAGCCTCGTGGCATCTGTCCCAAGCGGGATTGAGCTACCTGGTCGCTGACGCCGAGGCCGTGCTGCACGAGTTGGTCAGGACCAGAATCTCGACGGAACCAATGGAGGAGCCGGACGAGATACGGGTCCGGCTGCTGCGAACCGCCCACACGCTGGTCATCGACTTGCACGAATCGCAGAACCACGTCGACGAACCTGTTCCCGCTATCGCGCGTCAACGTTGTACGCGCGTGGCGCGGCACGGTTCTGTCGCAAGCGGCACCATCACCTGGTGCGAGCTGCCGCTCGCCGATCCCGGTACTGCCGGGGTGGCTAATGCGGTGCATCGGTACCACCAGTTCGCAGCGCCGGCCGCCGGGGGCGAGCTGAGGTGACCGCTGCGTGGGCGTATGGGATTGTCCGAGCTGATATAGCCGGTACACGGTCCGAAGGATGCGTAGCCGAGATCCGCCGGTGGGCACCCAGTCACGGTTTCGCACTGCGTGGGATCGAGCAAGTGTGGTCCGATACATCGTTTCCGCTGCTGATAGCCACCCTCGCTGAATCGGGAATCGGCGCGCTCGTGGTTCCCGAACTGACACACCTTGGGGCGTGGGCCGCAGCGGTGCGGTCGGAGGCGGACCTGTGGACGCTGCACCCGATACACCGTTGGGGTCGATATCCGGTCCAGCCGCTGCCGCAGGCGAGGCTGAGCTCGAGGAATGGAGCGGAGGGTTGATGATCGATGACCGAATGCCACGTGAGTGTGCAGTTCGACGACGGCGAACCCTTGCACTTCCGTGCCGAACGCGGTGCGGCCGAGCATTTCGCTTCTGCCGCAGCGTATCTGGCCACCGTCATCGTCGACGATCTTGTCTGCGCCTGGATGCCGGTCATGCCCTATCAGGAGCTCTGGCTTTAACCGGCCACGATTCTCCGTTCAAAACAGAATAATTAATCACCGCCCCTGAAAGACGGCCAAGAAATCAGAGGAGAAAAACGATGAATGCGACAACTATGCCCGCATCCGGCCCTGCTGCGGCACGCGAGATCACCGATCGCTGCCATATTTATAAGGAGGAATTCGGGCTCGACACAGTTCCAGACCCCGAGTCGGGTGTTATTCACCTGATGGCGACATCGGTGTCGGGAGTGATGGTTACCCCCGCACTCGGCCGCGCGGTCGCTGGCGAAGTGGATGCGGTGCCGGTGTTTTCGATCAACCCTCACGGTCACCGCCTGTGGGTGCTGCTTGCGGACGCTCCTGCCTCGTCAGACGATGTGGAGCGTATCGCGTACAGGTTGTTCAAATGCGGTGCTGTGGCGGTTTTTCCGCGCACCACGATCGCGCTGCCCACCCCAGGCGAAGCCCGCAGGGTGTGGCTGTACCCGCCCCGGGGACTGGCCCGGCCCGCGTTGTCGACGCTTGTCGATGCCATCGCCGATGCGGCCATAAACCCGGCCCGCCCGCCCAAATAGCCGCACGCCATCTATCGGATATAGCAGTGAATGGAGTTCTTCTCGATGAAGTCAGGAATTGTGGAGTGGTACGACCCGAACAACGAACACGGGTTCATTTTTAGTCACGAAGGTGACTCGATTTTCGTGCATTATTCGGGTCTGATTGACAAGGGAACCAGAAACCTGCCCCACGCAGGGGATTCGGTCAGCTACGAGACCGCCGCCAGTCGTCAGGGCCCGAAAGCGGTCAACGTCCGAATTGTGTCCCGACCCAGCTCGGACACCCCCGCAGATCCGCAATCGGCGGGGTGAGCGCGACGAGCGAGGTCCCCCTCCGGAGATGTTCGCCACCGCCACGAGCCGGTTCGCCTACTCGGCGACTGCGGTGTTCTGCTGGCTCGCTCACCCTGCTGCACGCCGGAGATTCTCCCCAAATAATCGCATGTTTCGACGTAATCCCTGTTGTGAGAAAGGTTTTGCCGTGTTCAAGGTCGCTGCTGGAGGGTTCTGGGCGCATGATTGCGACGAGGACCCCGGCCCGATCGACTCATCGTTCATGGCGGTGACCCGGGCTGATTCCATGCGTGATTGCGATCCACCCGTACCTCACGAACAGGAACCAATAGTGATGACTCGACACAATTTCGGCCACGGCCACCGGCTCCGGGCGATCCTGGGACGGCTGGCCGACAGTTGGGTTCGCGTAAATATGTGGTGGTTCGAGCCACTGGTTCGCGCTTTCAATGGTGAGGGCCGGTTGACCAGGATGTTGAACTGGGTCGCGCATCAAGTCCTGCCGCTGTGCGCGATCACTGCCACGCTGTACGCAGCGACCTGGGTCGGCGTGCCGGAAATATTCGCCGACCTCGCTCTACTCGACCTGTGCTTGGCTCTGGTCGTCTATTCCATGCATATCGAGTTGACCCGCCTGTGCATCGATTGCATGCGAGCGGTTCCCGCTGATGGGTCTGTTCGAGCGCGGCGACTGCGATTGGTGCTGCGGGGCGAACACTTGAAAGTGTCCTTGTTGCTGGGCGTGCTGCTCGGGCCTGGCATCGTCGAGTACATCGTGGCCCCGATCAGGCAGCACGGTGGGGGCGACCCGGGTCTTTGGCTGCTCATGGTGTGGATCCTCGCCTCGGCTTACTCCACCGTCGTCCATCGGCGACTGCGGCTGTGGTGCCCGTACTGCCGTCGCCGGGGCGGCGGGGGCGGTATCCCCGAGCCTTCCCCCGAACCGACCCTGGTCGGCACCCGCAGCTGACCCATCACTCGGCCGCTGTAATCGACGTCCCCTCAACAACTCTGACCAAGGATCTCTCATGCCCGTACTCGCTAGCCAGCTCACCGGCATCGCCCAGACGTCGGCAGAGGCCGTAGTGGCCGCGCCGGTGACCTCTGCCCCTGACCGGCGGATCGTCGTGCTGGACACCGACATCGCGCACGACCCCGACGACGCGGTCATGGTGGCTCTGGCCGCCCGGCTGGTGCCCGAATCGGATCACGTGGTCGTGCTGACTGCCGACGAAACCGGTGGACGCCGCGCCCGGATCGCGCGGCGGCTGCTGGATCTGATGGACCGCCCCGACGTGACGGTGGTGCCCGGCCGCGACCTGGGCGGTGACCGCTTCGTGATGGATCACCACCTGCACCACACCACGCCTCAACCGCGCTATGACGTGGTCGACACCATCACCACAACGTGCGCCCTCTACCCCGGCCCGGTGACATGGATCGGGTGCGGGCCCATGAGCAACCTCGCCGATGTCTTGGTCATCGCCCCGGAGCTGTCCGAGCGGATAATCGTCACTCAGATGGGTGGATGGCTCAACCCCTTGCGCTACCGCAATCCCCACAAATCGAGCCACAATTTCCACACCGACACCCATTCCGCGGGCCTGGCCCTGCGTCTGGCGTCCCGGCCCCGGCTGGTGCTCAGCGAGCACACCGGTGTCCCGGAGATGCTGATCACCGCCGAATCGGCGCTGTATCGGCAACTTGCGGCCCCGAACGCACCCGCCTGGGCGCAGTTGATCGTCGCGAATTTCGACGCGTGGTTCGCCCGCCGTCCCGGCGGTTCGTGGATGCACGACCCGCTCGCCTTGTCCGCGGCCGTGGGCGCACCGTTCGTTACCTTCGGCACCCGGCGGGTGCGTATCGCACACGATGCCCGCCTCTGCCTCGATGTGCAGGGCCGTGAAATGAAGGTCAGCAGCGAGGTTGACTACCCGGCGGCGATGGCATGGATCCTCGACACACTCTAGCTGTGACATACGAAACCCCTTGCGATTCCACATTTCCCGCGAATACACCCCGGACGAGGAACACATGCCATCGATACTCGCAGCAATTCGGGTCCTCAAAAGCCTGCTACCACAACAAAAGAACGCGGCAGCCGATTCAGGGCCTGTTGCGTTGGGCTACATCAACGCAGCTCACGTCGACCGGCGTGCGATCCGCCAACTCAAACAGTCGTTACGCACCCACGCCGAGCGTTGGGGATACCGGTGGGGCGGCACGTTCGTCGGCCGCAACCGCAACCCGATCCCCGCGTCCGCGCTGATCCGCGCCGCCCTTCGCAACCCGAACGTCGCGCTGGTGATCGTGCCGACCGATGACCATCGGCCTGCTGGGCATCACGTCCTGCACATGGTCCGACGCTGCGTCCCGGTCGCCACCCCGCACGCATTCCCGACCAATCCCTGCCCGCCCGGTGCTTGGCAATGCGGGTGGTTCGCCACCCGCCGCCCGGGCGCGGCTGAACCGATCGACGTCGTCGAGCACCTGGGCCCCGAACAGCAACTGCGGCTGGACGGACCGGCATGAACACTGCCCGGCCACGGCCCTGGACATCGCCACCGACCGGCGATGCCCAACGACCTCACCGTCGTGGATTTGAGGTGTGGTTTCGATGAACCTCGACACACCGGACCCGGAGTTGTTGCGGTTGCTCGCGGCACCGGCCGTGCCCCACACGCGGGAGCTGGCAGCCGCGATGACCGGCACCGTGCCTACCGCACATATCCGGCGGTGTCGGTGCAGTAGCGGCCGGTGGCCAGGACACGGCCGGACGAGTCGATGACTTCGATGGTGGCCGAGCGTTTGTGTGGATCTATTCCGATGATGCCGCTCATCATCCCTCCCGTGATCGGAGTGTGGTGCCCGTGCGGGAGGGCACCCCTACTTCGAGCCGGACAGACCCTTACGGTCGGGCGGCTGGTTATGTCGGGAGGTCGGCGAGCAGGCTACGGCGTGCGGTGTCGACGTGTTGTTCGGCGTAGCGGGCGAGGGTCTCGGGATCGCCTGAGCGAAGCAGTGTCGCGAGTTCCCGGTGTTCGGCGACGACGCGATCGCGGTAGTGGTTGTCGGTGGTGACGCGGTGCAGTTGGAAGAAGTGGACCTGGGAGCGGAGCGCATCCCAGGCCCGGTGCAGGCGCTGGTTGCCTGCGGCGGCGTAGATGCGGTCGTGGAAGGCGAGGTCGAGGGCCAGCAGCCGGGCTGCGGGCGCGTTCGCGGCCAGTTCCGCTGCCATGCGGTCGACCAGCTCGTCGAGTTCGTCGAGTTGATCGGGGGTCGCGGTGTGCCGTGCGGTGACCGCAGCGAGTCGATCGAGTGCTGCCCGCAGGGTGTAGACCTCCTCGACATCGTGGGCGGTGATCTCGAGCACGGCGGTGCCGCGATGCCAGCCCCGGCGGATGAGCCCTTCGCTTTCCAGTAGCGCGAGGCCCTCGCGCACCGAGCCTCGGCTGATCCCCAGCGCCGCGGCCAGTTCCACCTCTCGCAGTGGTACGCCGGGTGCGAATTTCCCGGTGAGGATCGCCTCGCGGATCAGATCGGCCGCCTCCTGCGCCAGGCCACGGCGAGCCGCCTTGGGTAGGGAAGTATCCATGTCCCAATGTTGACATTCGGACATCAGTGCGCGCAAGCTGGAAATACGAGGGGAACACACAAGGAACCGAATCGAAGAAGGTGTCTCGTCATGCGTCCTGCAGTCCACCTGGCAATCCCGGTCGAGGATCTCGACGCCGCCCGCCGTTTCTACGGCGAGGTGTTGGGTCTCGAACAGGGGCGAAGCAGTAACCACTGGATCGATTGGGATCTGGGTGGGCATCAATTGGTCACCCACGTCGTCGCACGCACCCGTGCACAGGAGGACGCCAGCGAGGTCGATGGGCATCGCGTGCCGATCCCGCATTTCGGTTTGCTGTTGTCCCCGCAGGGTTTTCACGAGCTGGCCGACCGGTTGCGCGCCGCCGGAACCGAATTCCTCATCGAACCCTATTTGCGCTTCCCCGATCGCCCCGGTGCGCAATGGACGATGTTCTTCCGCGATCCGTGCGGTAACGCGTTGGAGTTCAAGGCGTTTCTCGACGAGTCGCAGGTGTTCGCGCGATGAGGCGGGTGCTGGTCACCGGAGCCTCCCGTGGGATCGGGCGGGCCGTGGCGATCGCGTTCGCCGCCCGTGGCGACCGCGTCGCGGTGCACTACGGTCGTGACCGCGCCGCAGCCGAGCAGACCATGCAGGTACTGCCCGGCCCAGGCCACGCCATCGTGGCCGGAGATCTCGCCGACCCCGACGCCGGGCAGCGGATCGCCTCCGATACCGTGCAGGCGCTGGGTGGTATCGACGTCCTGGTCAACAACGCGGGCATGGCCCCGACGCCCGGCAATGCCCATCGTGTCGCGGAGGTGGAAGCCGCTCAGTGGCAGCAGGCCTGGCAGCACATGCTCGAGGTCAATCTGCTCGGCCCGGTGCATTTGACCTACGCCGTCGCACGCCACCTCATCGCCCGCGACGCGCCAGGGCACATCGTCAATATCGGATCGCGCGGCGCGTTCCGCGGCGAACCCGACTACCCCGCCTACGGTGCGAGCAAGGCCGCCCTGCAAACGTTCGGGCAATCCATCGCGATCGCGCTCGCCCCGCACGGCATCAGCGTGGCATCGGTGGCCCAGGCTTCGTGGAAACCGAACGCCAGGAATCCAAACTCGCTGCGCCCCAAGGCAATACTCTGCGCGCAGAGAGCCCCTTCGGGCGCGTCGGCACCCCCGCAGAGATCGCCGCCGCCGTCGTCTACCTGGCCTCACCGCAAGCCACCTGGGCATCCGGCGCCATCCTCGACCTCAACGGCGCCTCCTACCTGCGCCCCTGACGCTCCCGACCTGGCATCGGCTACAGCGCACTCGCCGACGCGGTCTTACCGCCTTCGACAGCGCCCGCGAAGGCCGATTACCCTGCCAACACCTTGACGCAAGACAACAGACCAGCAAGGGAGGCTAGGGCAGCAGCTAACTCCCACCGGGCCACTGCTAGCTGAAGTGTACGCTATGCCGCGTGGCGCGCGTTCTGCGCGGCGAGATCGACTGCCGCGCAGAACAGCGTAACGGCACAGGCAGCGTCGAAACTACCCCGCCGACCGCGATCTCGTTCCGAGACGAGCTGTCATTACGGTCGGGTCCGCCGGGAACCGCCCTGATGCTGTATCAGCCTGGTACAGGCAACAAGTTCGCGTTTACTGACCTGCACACTCCGAATTGTGAGGCTGGCAGTAACCGGGTGGTTTCGGCGACCTACAAATATGCGGATTACGGCGGAACTGGCACGTCTGAGATACAGGGCAAGGTATCTCGTAGCGACTAACGCGTCGGCAGGGGTGTTTGATAGCCGTCGCTGATCTGGATGTCCGCAATTCAGCGTAAGACGTTCTGTATCGCATCTGCCCAGGGGCTGACTTCAGTCGGGGCGAGTGCGCGGTAATGGCTCCCCTTTAGTGTCAAGTAGCAGTTGGTAGTTCGATAAGCTGGTGGACGGCGGGTCCGGGTTGTGGCTTGTCCGAAGGATCGGCATACGGGGTCGAGCCGGTCGCGCAGGAGTCAGGATGCGCCCCCGATTGCCCTCCCGGACTTGCCTTCTCGTTGCGGTGTGCATCGGCGAGCATCCGACTGTAGACGACGTTGGACAAGCGTCGTTTCAGGCAGCGCAGTGCTTCTTTCGAGGTCTTGCCCTCGGCTTTCTTCTGCTTGACGTAGTCACGCCCGCCGCCGTAGCCGCACTGTTGAACGACGGCCATGATGTGCAAGACCCGGTTGATCTTGCGGTTTCCGGCACGAGAGAGCCGATGCCGTTTCTGATCTCCCGACGACGCGTCCAAGGGCGCGGTGCCGTTCCAGGACGCGAACCGATCTCGGGTAGCGAAGCGGCGGATATCGCCGACGTCGGCGAGTAGCCTGGCCGCGCCAGCCGGGCCGATGCCGGGCAGCTCCATCAGTGTGGAACCGGTCGCGGTAACCAGCTGCCGTAATTCCTTGTTCGCGGCCTTGATCCGGGCGTCGACGACCTCGAGATCGGTGATCAGCTCCAGCACGACCCGTAGCCGGATCCGCGCCGCGGAATCGTCGACCGTGCAGGTCTGGACCAGGGTCCGGGCCTGGCCCGCCGACAACCAGCGCTTGGCGCCACCGGGCACCAGTTCCAGCAGCAGTCGATGGAGCCGATTGACCGTTTCGGTGCGAGCACGGCCCAGCTCGTCTCGCCGATCGACCAGCATCCCCAGCGCCACCAGCTCCGGATCGGCCTGCACCCGCCGCAGATTCGGTGCCCGCAACGCTGCCAACGCGACCGAGTGCGCATCGACCGGGTCGGTCTTGCGACCGTTGCCGGTGGCGAAGACCCGCACCTGCGCTGACAGTTTCGCCGGCACGTCGATCACGGTTTCACCGTCATGCACCAGGCGGTGCGCCAGATGTCGGCCGATGCCGTTGCAACCCTCCACGGCCTACACCCGATCCGGGAAACGCTCTATGGCAGTGAGCATTTCGGTATAGCCGTCGGTGTCGGTGTCGGTGTCGGTGTCGGTGTCGTAACGTCCGGTGGCCAGAATCTTTGCGTCGTGGTCGATGACCTCGATGGTGGCCGAGCGTTTGTGCGGGTCGGTTCCGATGATGACCGGCAAGAGTGTGTTCCTTTCCGCGTGCGAACGAGTAGGTGTCCGTGCGGGAAGGCACCGCTACTTCGAGCTAGGGCACGCCCCTTTTCAGCCACGCCCGCACGGCACCCGGTGGGACGCAAGCCATTAAAGAGCCACACCAAAGTCCAGGTGGGCAGCCGCTGGAGAGCCTCCCGCCGGGCACCTGGACCCGATCCTGGCCGGGAACGAGCCCTGCCGCCAATGCTAAGTAGCCGCATATCGGTCGCCCCCGGTGCAGTCAATCCTCGGTTTGGCGTGGCATCCGTCGCCGAATCGGGATGACCGCAGCATCGGGGTTCGCCAGTGCTTCCCGCAGCGCCTGGTTTTCCAAGGTGAGTTGATTCACTGCCCGGACGAGGGCGGGGACGTCGGCCCGGAGTTGGGTGAGGTCGGCGTTTTTGTTAGCGATCGTTTTCTTCAGTGCGGCGATGGTCGCCCGGAGTCGGGTCTCGCCCTCCGAGGGCGCCCCGCGCTCAGCCACCCGTGCGTAGAACTCGTTCTTCAAGTCCGTATGTCGTTGTGTGAGAGCGTTTCTGGGGACATCAGCCTCCAGGGCGAGGGCGACGATCGTGAGCGCACCGTTGGATCGCTCGGCGGTGCCGGACAGGATGCGGTCCATCGCGGCGCGGATCTGATTGCGCTCGTCGGTGTTCATCGCACGTCCTCGGTCAAGGTGATTCGGGTGCGGTCATGAGTGCCGGCAAAATCTCGAAGCTTGTCGGCGTTAATGCGCAGCCGGTCGCCTAGCGGGCCGGGAACCCGGGCGGCTCGGGTGTCCATGACAGCAGCGCGCTCGCGGAGTGCGATGGCGTGCTGGTCGGTTCGGATGATGTTGCCGCAGCCTGGGACGCAGTGGTCCAGGCTGGGTGCGTCCTTGACTCCGTTACGGATCCTGGGCCTACGCCCCTCCCAGGGCCGCAAGACCGCGCTGTTCGCACTCGCCGCCGAAATCCCGGCCGCGATCCTGGCCAAAATGCTCGGAATCCACATCAAATCCGCGATCCAATGGCAGAAGCTGTCCGCCGGAGACTGGGCCGCCTACGCCGCCGAAGTCAGTCAACGGAATGCAGAGCCGGACACAGCATTCCAACAGTTCGAATAGCTGATCTCACCATTGGAGGGCGCGCGTCGCGGTGCTCCGCACGCCATTCAATGTGCGGATCGATGGCATTTGTGGCATAACTTGGGCCAGGCAGTAGAGAAAACGGTCATCACTCACCGTGCGTGTCTGCGCGAATCAACGACTGCAACAACGGTTTCCAGAGAAGATGCTCGACCTGACCAGCTGGATCGCGCCGTTACTGCCGACTCGGTGGCGCGGCTGGGAGCAGCCGATGTCGGGGATCGGTGCACGCAGCTGCGGGCCCGCACCCGCGAACGTTACGACGCGGTGCAACGCTTGCGCGCCCAGGGCAAGGGATTGCGCACCATCGCCACCGAACTCGACATCGACCGGAAAACCGCGCGCCGGTTCGCGGCCGCCGCAAGCCCCGACGACATCATCGCCGCGACCACCGCCCGGGCCGGGATACTCGACGAATACATTCCGCACCTGCTCGCTCGCTGGAACGCCGGATGCACCAACGTCGCAGCCTTGACCGCCGAACTGCGTGAGCTGGGCTATCGCGGCAGCCCAAACACGGTCTACCGCTTCCTGCGGCCCTACCAGGCCAGCAAGGCATCGGCCCGGCCGGTCGTGTCCCCGCCACCGAAACCGAGGATCCGCGCGGTCACCGGCTGGGTCATGCGTGACCCCGACACCTTGCCCGACGCCGAAACACAGCAGCTCACCACGATTTTGGGTCGCTGTCCCGAACTGGCCGCGACGCGTCGCCATGTCGGCATGTTCGCGGTCATGATGCGCGACCGGCGCGGTGATCGTCTCCCGGAATGGATCGCTGCCGTGCGTGCCGATGACCTGCCCGCGCTGCACTCGTTCGTCACCGGCCTCGAACACGACTTCGCCGCCGTCACTGCCGGGCTTACCCTGCCATGGAGCAACGGCCCTACCGAGGGCACGGTAAATATAAAAGTTACGTGGAATCTGGCCCCGAGGATGATCATGTCTCCCCGGGGTGACCACGGACTTTGGAGGCAGATTGAGCGGCACTGTGGTGCTGACGGAGAAGTGGCCGGTGCTGGGCCGGCACGAGCAGGCGGCGGTGTGGCTGGGTGTCTGGGTTGATCTCGGGCGGGCGCCGCGCACGATCGACGCCTACGGCCGCGGGCTGGCGGAGTATCTGCTGCTGTGCGAGCGGGAGCAGGTGGATCCGGTGTTCGCGAGCCGCGCCCATGTCGCGGTGTTCGTGCGGGAGTTGACCTCTCGTCCGCATCGGCGCGGCGCGAACGTGATATCGCTAGATTCCGGCGCCGGGCTCGCGAACGCGACGATCCAGCAGCGGCTGGTGCCGGTCCGGTTGTTCTACGACTATCTGATGGAGGAGGGTCTTCGGCGGTCGAATCCGGTTGGGCGGGGCCGATATACGCCAGGGCGGCGGACGGGTGGCATGCAGCGGGGACTGGTGCCGCGGTTGGCGAAGCTGCCGTGGATTCCTGACGAGCAGCAGTGGCTGCAGGTGCTGGAAGTCGCGCGGCGCGAGCCGATCCGCAACCGGCTGATGCTGGCGTTGGCCTACGATGCCGCGCTGCGGCGAGAGGAGCTGTGCTCGCTGCGCACCGACGACGTCGATCCGGCTCATCGGACACTGCGGGTGCGGGCGGAAACGACGAAGAACCGGCTCGAGCGGGTGGTGCCGTACTCGGCGTCGACCGGGGTGCTGTTGTCGCAGTATCTGGTTCACCGGTCTGGGATCAGCCGGGCGCGTGGTCCGCTGTTCCTGTCGGAGTCCAGGCGCAACCGGGGTGAGCCGCTGAGTTTGTGGATGTGGTCGAAGGTGGTGCGGCGCATTGCAATCGACGCGGATGTTTCACGGTTCTCGACGCACACCACCCGGCATCTGTGCTTGACGGACCTGGCGCGGATGGGATGGGAGGTGCATGCGATCGCCTCGTTCGCCGGTCACCGGCACACCGATAGCACGCTCCGTTATATCCATCTGTCGGGCCGGGATCTCGCCGAGAAGCTCGCCCGCGGCATGGAGCAGATCCACGCCTGGCGGATCGCCGCCTTGACCGGCAGCGACGTGACGGCGGTGGCGCGATGACCGACTTCTCGGCCACCTGCCGACCCGACGATCCGCGCTGGCGGCCACCGATCGATCCCGGCCGCTACGACACTGCGCCCATGTTGCGCAAGGTGGAGAAGGACGCGATCGCCGAGCTCGGTGCCGACAACTTGCGTCGCCTGGCCCGCCACGACCCCGACGCTCGCGGATGGAAACTAATCCGGCGCCTGCTGCGGGCTCTCGACGACGCTTCCGCCGCAGTCCAGGTGCCGCAGACGCCGCATCGGCGGCAGGCGATGCTGGACGCGACCGCGGTCGTGCTACTGCACTGCGCCGAGACCGGCATGTCCTTCTGGTCGTGGCCGGATGCCCAGTGGGCGGGGCTGATCGGCACGGACTTGCACGAGTTCAGGGCAGCGGTGCCGAGCTGGGCCGACGATGCGGTCCGGCCATATCTGGCCGTCCACGCGTTCCTGCTCGGCGGGTTCGCCGAATTCCACCGCCTGGGCAGCTTCAGCCGATTAGCGCTGGCCGAGAACATCTTCGGACGTGAACTGGTCGACGGTGAGATCGGCCGAGTCCGGTCGGTGCTGGCCGGATGGGGCTACCAGTTGGGCCGTGCCGACGACACGCTGCTGCCCGGAGTCGCATGTCAGGTGCTGCTGCTCAACCGCAGCCCGCACCTCGAGGATCTGAATACAGAGCTGTTCGAGGGGATGCGGCGCGAACGACTGTTGGCCGCTGCGCGCGGTAACACCCTGCACGCGATGCAGCGCGCGGTTGCCGCGCTGGGCTACTGTGATCCGCCGTTGCAGCTCACGGGCCAGCACTCGCCCCGCGCGACCGGCGGGGCACCCGAATGGGCCCGCTGGGCCGACCGATGGCACAGCACCTCGACGCTGACACCGCGCGTTCGCGACAGCAACCGCTCGATCCTGTTGCGCGTCGGCCGCTGGCTGGAGGCCGAGCAGCCCACAGCAGCCGATCCTGCCGTCTGGACCCGCCAGACCTGCGCAGCCTGGATCGCCGCGATGGACCGGATGAAGGTCGGCGACTACGTTCAGCGCACCGCCGGGCTCAACGATCGCCTCGGCAAACCGCTGGAAACGGCCACGAAGGCGGGACAGATCGCCGCGGTCCGGCGTTTTTTCCGGGACTGCCAGGAATGGGAATGGCTGCCAACGCATTTCGATCCCAACCGAGCGTTGGCCACCCCGCGCAGCATCGCCGCCCTGCTTGGTCCCGACCCTCGCGTCATCGCCGACGACATCTGGGCGAAACTGATGTGGGCGGGGCTGAACTTGGCCTCCGATGATCTGCCGCAGTCCCAGGCGGGGAACTTCTATCCGATGGAATTGGTTCGCGCGGTCACGTTGACATGGCTGTTCTCCGGGCAACGCAGCGACGAGATTGCCCGCCTGCGCGTCGGCTGCATCCGCTGGCAGCATGACGGACAGCCAATTCCTGGTGATTCCCAACAGGTTCTGGCCCGCGACGCAGTCTGCCTGCTCGACGTCCCGACCCACAAGACCGGCACCGCGTTCACCAAGCCGGTCGATCCGATTCTTGGCCAGGCCGTCGACGCCTGGCAGGCGATCAGACCCGAACAGCCGGCGTTCGTCGACCGCCGCACCGGGCAACACGTCGACCTGCTGTTCGCTGTCCGTGCCCGCCGGATGTCGTCGGGCTACATCAACAACACCGTGATCCCGATGCTCTGCCGCAAGGCCGGTGTCCCCGCCGCCGACGTCCGCGGCAACATCACCAGCCACCGGGCCCGATCGACCATCGCCAGCCAGCTCTATAACGCTAAGGAACCGATGACGCTGTTCGAGCTGCAGGCATGGCTCGGGCACCGGTCACCGCAGTCGACCCAGTTCTACGCCAAGATCAGCCCGGCCACCCTCACCAAGGCATACGGCGACGCCGGATACTTCGCCCGCAACATGCGCACCATCGAAGTCCTCGTCGACCGCGACGCCGTCACCAGCGGCGCCGCAGCGGCCGGCGAGCCCTGGCAGCACTACGACCTCGGCCACGGCTTCTGCACCTACAGCTTCTTCGAGCAATGCCAGCACCGCATGGCCTGCGCCCGCTGCGACTTCTACACCCCGAAAGAGTCGAGCAAAAGCCAACTGCTGCAAGCGAAAACAAACTTGCAACGCATGCTGGTCAGCATCCCGCTGACCGACGACGAACAGGCCGCGGTCAACGATGGCCAGGCCGCGCTCGACGGCCTGCTCCAGAGGCTCGCTGACGTCCCCATACCACCGGACCAGACACCACCGGCCAACCGCACGGGCAACATCCAGCTGCCGATCGTCGGCGTCCGCCACGGAAGACCCTCATAAACTTGACATTTCAGATTCCACAGAAAAACGAAGCTGCTCAAGCGCCAAATGTACGGCCGCGCAGGCTTCCGACTCCTTCATCGGATCCTGCTGGGGTAGAACAGAATCCGCTACCACCGAAAGTGCGACAGAGCCAGATCTCAGACAGTCCCCGAGAACTACTCGCACGCCGCAAAGCCTCCGGCGACGGCGGCATGGAAGCGCTACGAGTTCTCAAACGCCGAATCTCCGACGCCGTCTTCCGCGCCATGGTCAACGACCACCTCGCCATGACGGCTTGACAGAGGAGCAAGCGACACTCCCGAAGCCTCCACGATTCCAGGGGATTGACATGGATGCCTGTATGGGGTTCGAGGCGCTGTCAGCGGGCTCGGTGTTCGGAAAGATCGTGACCACCGTACGTTGATCGTATTGCGGTAGCAGACAAGTGGCGATCGGTTGGTCTCAACGTGGGTGTCGGGGTGGTGTACGGCGGTGGTGGTGTGGTCGTTGGGTGGTTTCGGCTCGGACTTGGTCGATGAGGTCTTTGGGTATGTGTTCGATGATGTCTTCGCGTGAGGTGATGGCGAGTTTTTGTAGGATTGCGGCGATTTGGGCGTCGATGGTCCTGACCGATCTTCCGCGGCGGGTGGCGATGGCGGTGTTGGTCCATCCGGCCGTCGCGAGGATGGCGACTTGTTGTTCGACAGGAGTCAGCGTGTGCCAGTGGGATTCGGTGGCCTGATGTGGTGAAGTGTCGATGGTGAGTGTGCCCAGGGCCAGTTGCTGCACCTCGTTGAGTTCCGGGCGCAGTCGGCTGCCACGGGCTTCCGCCCCGGCGAAGACGTCAGGTTTGAGCACTCGGCGGGCGGCGGTAATCGCTTTGGCGGATTCGACAGCGAACGGCCCCATCGCTTCGAGGTTGATGCCAAGTCTGGTTCGCAGGGTTTTGGCTCCGCCGGCCAGGTGGGCGATTTCGGTGGCCAGGGCGATCAGGGTTTTGCGGTCGGGGTTGGCGGCGGTGAGCGAGTCGGTGATCAGGCGTGCCAACGACCACGTGCGGAACTCCACCACCAACCAGCTGGCAAACTGGTCGCCGGTGGTGAGCAGATAGGGCAGCGAGGCTCGTCCGAGGGCCAGCGCTTCGGTGGGGTTCTCGCCGTGGGTGGTCAACGCGACCGCCGAGCCCAATTCGGCCCACGACCTTTCCCACAGCGATCCGGAAACGCTCGCGCGGTCGAGATAATGCCGGGCGAACTCGCGGGCCTGGTCAGCGGTTCCCACCAGGCCCGCGCTGAAAACCATGGTCGCTTCGGCCTTGGACGCGGCGACGTAGTCGCCGAGGGCCTCGAACTTGTCCCGGGCGCGGGTGAACACGGCTGTGGCACGGGCATCGCCGTTTACATACAGCAGCTCCGCCGCCCACGCGTGCTCGGCGGGGGCGGGAAGGCCGATATCGGTTTCGGCGGTGTGCCGCCAGTTCTGTCTGGTGTCCGAGTCACGGAGACAGGCGGCGACGCAGTACTCGAGCATTTGTTTGCCATCCTCGCGACGGCCTTGGACAAAGGCGAGCAATGCGATGACGGCCATCGCCCCGACCTGTAGCTCGGTGGGCTGTGGGGCCGATGCCCGGGCAGCGTCGAGGCAACGTTGGGTCCAGCGACGCAATTCTCCTACCCTGCCGCCGACGCCGAGGGATTGTGGGGCAAGGAGGCCGAGGCAGATCTCCAGGCCAATGTCGGCTTGGCTCGGGGTGGTGATGCTGGTCTCGATCGCGGTCACGGTATTGGCCCACGCACCGCGAGCCCAATCCAGTAGCTCCGGTCCTTGCGGGCCGGACCAGTTCGCTGCGATATAGACGATCTTGTCGTGGTAATAGCGGCGGTGCCGGTCGCTCAACCGAGTCAGTTCGTCCGTTTCGACCGTGGCGCGCCGGCGCAATTGCTGCTGCGCGAACACCCGCACGCTCTCCACCAGGGAATAGCGCACCGCAGCGTGTGTCATGCGCACCGATACCAGCGACCTATCGACAAGATCTTCGAGCAGGTCCCCGATTTCCTGCCGGGTCAGGGGCATACCGGTGTCGCTGTTGTCGGTTGCGCTGTTTTCGCGAATGGTGTCTACGTCGTCGGCGCACACGGTTTCGATGGCATCGAGATCGGCTCCCACTTCCAAAGCATCATCGACGTCGGGGCCGGTGGCATAGCCCGCGGCGAAGACAGACAGGCGTTCGAAGAGCAGCCGTTCTTTGTCGGTGCACAGGTTGTAGGACCAGGCGATCACGTCGACGACCGCGCGATGTCGCGGGTCGACGCCCGCCTCGGCGCCGCGCGACCAGCGCAGGCGAGTGTCGTCGGCCTGGCCGGTGAGTCCGCGCAGGATCATTGCCAGCGGTTGGTGACGCAGCCGTGCGGCCGCCAGCTGGATATAGAGAGGATAATTGTCTATGTGGCGGCATACCTCGGCAGCTGCCGCTGTCTGGCTTTTCCCGGTCACGGGGCGCCCAGTCAGTTCGGCGCGGTGGCGAAACAGCGTCAAGGCGTGACCGCCCGACAGGGGCGGGACGGTGATCAGTTGTTCATCGACCCAGTCGAGCGGTTCGCGGCTGGTCGCCAGGACGGTCAATTGTGGTATCACATCGAGCAGGTCTGCGACCATGCCGGCGGCCCCGGCAAGGACATGCTCGCAATTGTCGAGTACCAGCACGGTGTGCGGCACGCGCCCCCTCGAGTCGCTGCGGGTCAAAGCGTCGACGAGGGCATCTCCTGCCGATCGCCCGGACACGTCGGTTTCGACCATCACATGGGCGATTTCTTCTTCGACCGCAGCCGCGTCCGAGCCCATGGCCAGCCGCGCCAACCGCACCCAATACACGCGTATTCCCTCGACATCGGCCTGGCTGAAACGGCGAACAGCTTCAGCAGCCAAACGAGTTTTCCCGACCCCGCCCGCGCCGACGAGTGTGATCAACTGGGTCGAGCCCAGCAGGAGAGTGCAGATCCTCTCCAGCTCACGATCGCGGCCGACAAAGCCATCGGCCGGGCCGGGAACCACACGTTCTCCGCGCCCCCCACGGACACTGCCAGCGTGCACACCACGGAGTATAACAACCAATATCAGCCGGCCTCGGAGACGTTGTGGTCCCGACCGCGAAGTGGCCAGCGGCATGTCAGGGGTCGCCGCGGACGTGACCTGTCCCCGGCGCGCGTAGCGGCCTGTATGACTGCTGTGCTCACGCTACGTAGGTAGCGGTATCGGTATGTCGCCGATGTGGGGTTGTTGTCATCGGCACAGGGTCGTTGTTGTGCAGGAAGAGCAGGTCCGGGCGCTATCTGTGGAGCATCCGGACCGTGCGACAACCCCGGCAGTCCCGCATCGAGCAACGGTGCTGGAAGGGCCACCAGTGACGGTGGCCATCAGCGGGAGCCGAACCGAAAACTGTGGCCAGCAGACTTGAACAGGATCACCATGACGACTGCAGTGAAGACAAGACATGCGATCCGGAGGGTGCCGTTTCAGGCGCCCACACCGTTCGGTATCGAGGTCATGTCGATCGCACAATTTTGGGCGGTGAGGTCGCCGAGGTGTCTCACCGCCCCGCACCGCCCGGACTTCCACCAGCTGCTGCTGGTGACAGGCGGCGCGACCACACACACCCTCGACTTCCAGCAACACCACCTCACTCGCGGCCACGTACTGTGGGTGCGGCCCGGCCAGGTCCAGGTCTTCGGCGAACGCGCCACCGGTGACCTGGTGTTGTTCCGACCCGACTTCCTCATCCCCGGCACCCACGGCGCGGCCCTCGCGGACAACCACTCCGCCCTGGTCACCACGACGGCCTCGTTCGAACCGGCCCTGCGCGCGCTGCGCCAGGAATACGAACACGCCGGGCAACCGACCACCGCCCAGGCCGAGACCCTGAACCACCTCCTCTCGGTCCTGCTGCTCGAACTCGCCCGCAACACCCCGGACCACATCACCGACCCCACCGGCCTCGACGCCCGCTTCCGCTCCCTGCTCGAACGCGACTTCACTCAAGCCCACGGCGTCGACCACTACGCCCGCCACCTCGGCTACACCTCCCGCACCCTCAACCGCGCCACCCAAACCGCAGCGGGCGAATCACCGAAACAAGCCATCAACCACCGCATCGTCCTCGAAGCTCGCCGCCTGCTCGCCCACACCGACCAGCCGATCACCCAACTGGCCCGCCGCCTGGGCTTCCGCGACCCCTCGAACTTCTCGGCCTTCTTCACCCTCCACACCGGACAGTCCCCCACCGACTTCCGGCGAGGGCCCGCGCATGACCAAACGTCACTACACCGCGCGCACCCGTCGTGGGCGACGCGCGGTCATGAGTCGGCGTGACCGATGAGCGGGAGCGGTCACAGGCCACTCGTGTTCATCGGCTCTGTCCTGGTATCCCTGGCTCTTCCCTCTGCGGCGTCGCGAGGGTCCGGTTTCCGTGCGCACGCGGCGCTCCATGCCCTACACGACGAGCGTCCGACCGGTCGTGTAGGCGGGTTCGAACCGCGAACAATCTCGGTGTTTGACGTGCGCTATCGCGGCACGCCGGCGGCGGAGGTCGCCACCGGCATGGACATCTGGCGCGCCTATGTGTTCCGGTTGTTCCCGAAAAGTGTGCGTGTTCAGCGTAGTGAAACTTCCTCAGCGGGAACTGATCCGGGTTCCGGCTGTGGCCGGATGAAGGCCGATGTGGTTACCTCCATCAGTGGTGGGCTGGCGCGTCACGACTGGTCGCGGGTCCGCTCGGGAGATGGAGCAGGGGTGGTGGCCGCGAACGTTGCGGCGCTGCCGGATCCGGCGCGGATCCAGCCGTCGCAGGATCGGATGCGCCGGGCGCGGCCACAGATACTCCGCGAACCGGTCCTCGCGGTTCAGGGCACTGCCGTTGACATCCTTGCGTGCCATAACTGCTGGCGCCAGGCGCCCTTCTGCCGATTGCGCCACCAGCCACTGGTAGATCTCCCGACGGCGCGTCTCGTACGCATTCGGTCCACCGCCGGGGCCGGTCTCATTCGAGGTCATGGCCGGGGGGCGGTGGAATACCGTCGATGTCGGTGCGGCGGTAGCAAAATCCCGCAGTCCGCCTGTGCGCTCGGGGCGCCCACATCGGGCGTCGGTGGCCGCCCGGGTGGATTCGGGTAGTGGAGCTATTCTTCTCATCAAATGCCTTGCGTCCAACACAATTCAGGCTGAGGCCCTCCACCACGCCATTGGCCAATCCCCCGGGGAGGTGTGGGTGTGCCCCGGAGGCGCCCTCGCTCGGGGCGTGGCGGCGGCAGCACCCGTGTGCCGATCGACCGCTGAGTCGCTGAAGGGTCGATGGGCCCGGTGACCGGTGTCAGGTTCTGCCAGCGGGGGCAATGGGGCACGCGCGGGCCCGGCCAGCTGCAGTGTCAGCCAGTTGCTGTCGGGCAGCTGTACCTCGGTGATCCTCAGCGTTGAGCGCGACCACGGCGAACTCCTCGGCCGAGAAGGTGTCCTCCTCGTTGTCCAGCCACCTCTTGGACCGGGCCCAGGCACGCAGGTACCCCAGCGCCGCCCCGGCTTCGTCACGCTCGATCGTACCGGCCGCGGCGAGCAGCTCGGCGGCGGGCTGTCCGGAGAACTTCCTACTCGGCGAAGGGCTTCAGGCAGCGCAGCTGGCGAGCAGGGAGCCCGTCCAGGGTCGTGTCGATCCAGGGTTTGAGCCTAGCGAGATGTTCGGTGCGTGCCTCGAGAATGCAGCCGCGGGGTCGGCGAAGCGGAGAGGCCCGACCGACGCGCTGGAAGTGCTAGGTGTCGTCCGAATCGTCGACGATCCTGCTGACTATTTTTCGAGTTTGCTTCAGCCGTTCCCAGGGTGCTGCTGAGTGCGGAAGTCTGTTGGTGCCTGTCCGGTTTGGCGGGTGAAGAAGGTCGAGAAGTTGGATTGGTCGCGGAAGCCCAGTTGGTGAGCGATTGATGAGATCGGGAGGTCGGT
>Ga0185299_10000243_pt1 | contig 162528 bp, 154 predicted proteins | sample PaiPotPPA55metaG_FD_128002 | JGI IMG/M metagenome (GOLD analysis project Ga0185299, IMG submission 128002) | Iron sulfur acid spring bacterial and archeal communities from Banff, Canada, to study Microbial Dark Matter (Phase II) - Paint Pots PPA... ...
GTTTCTTCCAGCCTCCGACCTGGGTCGGGTGGACTCCGAACATCTGCGCGATCTGGGCCGCTGTCTTGTGCGCCTTGATAGCCTCGACGGCCACCTTGGCCTTCAGACTGGGTGGGTGACTCTTGCGAGTTTTGGGCATTGACTCTCCTCTATTTTCAATGCCGCCCACCATCTAAGAAAAGGCCTTTTTTCTGTCCAACTTTTGGGGTCCACTACAGTGATACACGCTTCAAATGCTCCATACTGTGGATCACTACCGAGTTTCTCGCGTTCTGTTTGAGGTAACGCTTTGAACTCAGCCGTAACTATAGGAGTCGCTACTCGTAGCATCGGCGCATCGACAATCATATGGGCAAGATCGCGAATTAGCGCATCTCGTTTGTCGGGTGCCTCTTTCCATTTCAGGTATGGACCTTGTAAATGCACCGCTTCCTTCATGCTTGTGAAGGGGATGCCGTCGCCCTTTATCCGTTTCTCCCACGCATTGGCAAGAGCTTCCAGAGTACCTGGAAAGGCTACGCATCCCGCGAGTGCAATCACTTCTGAGTCTTTGAACTTACCACTCTCGTCGAAGCAGGCCAATGTCAACTTGTTGTGAGCCATTTGTTGATCCAAGTTTGCTTGAGTATGGAGGATCTCAGTGAGTGCGAAAGATACTTACGCCCTTCGCTTGGTGTTCTTCGCGGTTGCTCGGCTGGCTCCCGCTCCGTAGGTTTCCTCATATCGTAAAACTACTTTCCAAGCCGACACCACATTCTTCCGTGCGATCATGGATCGGCGGTCGATCTACCTACAGCGGTGAATGACCAAAGTTTATAGGTATGCGAATGATAACTCTTGGATTCGAATGCCCACTCCAGGATGCTCCGACCATCTTAAACTCGCGGTCGAGTAATCTACTTTCTATGGCATTGTAGACGAAGCCGATCGGAACGGATGCTGCGATCGCGACAGCATCGATGACAGCGACAGTCTCTTGCTCACGATCCTTCACGAGTCGTTTTAGTGTTGCTGCCAATCTACTCATCTGTTCCCTGAACAATGGCTCGTCGCACTTACCGGCTGCTTTGACTCCTGCGTACCAGCCTGCCCCAGTCATCCAATGGATATCTGTAGATTTGATTTGATGGAGCCAATAACGATCACGTAGTTCTTGCCACGTTGTTGGAAGCACATCGGCAAATTCAGACGCACTTTGTCGAATCGTCACATTGTCAATCGCATTATCATTCACTTGATTAACAAATAGTGTCAGCGCATAGTCTATGTTCTGCGTACGGCAATCTTTGGAGATCGTCATACCAGGCAGAGTTACTTCGCCGTCTTGCGCCGCCGCGCCCACATTGCCTTCGATCGAGCGGATGCGGCTTTGCGCTGGGTGGCGGTCCAACGCGGGCGCTTGCGGGTGTGATGCGTGGTAGGTGCAGCGTCGGTCGCAGCCGTCGCCTTCTTGGGTTGCCTCACCGTTCGTGGGGTACCTTGGAGAACTTCAATGGCTTTGGTTAACTTATCCCTCTCAGCTATGAGCATGGACAGGATCTGATCTACTGGCATAGTTGTGATCGTAACACGGTCACTTACCGTTCTTACTCGACTTCGCCTTCAGGTAGTTCACAAACGCCGAACACGACAAGAGTATGAAACCGAAGGATCGAATGAACTACGCCGGTGCGGTGCTTGCTTGCACGCTACTGCGATCATGGAACCCGATGGATCAAACTCCACGCCGAAGGAAAACCCGAAGGGAGATTTCTTATGATCCCTGCCTACAAAGGTAAGAACGACGAACAAGAGTCGTTCAAGATTCTGATCTTGGGCGAATCTACATATACCGAAGCTGGTAAATGGGTAGATGACCTACCTTCCGATCGGAATCGCGCAATCATTGAGGACTATGTGTTCAAGCATGATCCTGGCCGTACTATGGAGAGGGCAGTAGGAGTCTTCTACGGCAGGCGAGCGACATACGAAGAACAGTGCGAGTTCTGGGGCAAAACTTCCTTTGCGAACTTTATACAGAGTTCGATATGGGCAACCCACCGGGACGACCCAGCAATTCGCATTGGAAGGGCGGACAGAAGCCGTTTCTCGAATACCTGGACGACTGCAAGCCGCAATTCGTCTTGGTCCTGGGGAAAGGCGTGTGGAATTCTCTTCCTCCCGCAGCGCAGAAAGACGAGGCGCTTGTTCGCGAGGACGAGAGTCGTTCCTACCGTATCTACCGCCACAAAGGTGGCGATGCGTTCGTATTTGGCATCTATCATCCGGCGTGGCTTAGATGGAGCTATGGCAAGTGGCATCCCTGGGTAAAACAGGCACTGGCCGAGGCACGCAGATTCCATCGCTGAGAATAAGCGTCGATCCGTCAGGTACTCACGCTCTTTTCTTGGTGGTCCTTACTTCAGCGGTGGGCTTTCGTTCGGTGGGCTTCCGCTTCAGTCGGTCGGCGAGATCCTGATATCGTTTATCTTCTGCGTTCCTCGCGACGGTGTACGCGTGGTAGTGCTCCAGGGCTTTGATTACCAGTTCAAGCTCGTCGTCGGGGATATCAAGGTTCATATCGTGCGGCGCTAACCCTTCGCCTTGGCTTTGCGCTTCTTCGCCCACACCGCTTTTGCCCGACGCTTTGCGGCCAAACGCATAGCGGGCGTCCATGCGCGACGTTTGGGTTTGTGATCCCTGGTCGGTTCGGCATCAATGGCTGGCGTATTCCTCTTACGCCGCGCAGCGGCTCGCGGCGTTCCTTGTAGCGCTGCTATAGCACGGTCGATCTTGTTTCTTTCTTCGATGAGTAGGCTGAGTATGTGGTCGGTAGGCATCTGACCGTCATCGTAGCATCTCGGGTCGGCGTAGGTCATCGTTCACACCAACCGCGCAAGCATCAACCACTCACGGCAAATTCCCGACTTGGTACATGCCGTTCAGATGGTCTTGATAGCGTTCCGCACCAGTGCATGTGAGCCACGCAGTTGAGCGATATCGCGCAAAGCTTGTTTGACGCGCGTCCCGTCTTTTGGCTATCCATAAGACCGCCTAAGAGTTGTCCCGACGCCGCCGACCCATAACAACATGGCACCGCGTTTGCACATCAATCGCGCGGGAGGTACGTTTATGTCCCCATCGTCCTTCATGTTGGTGCTCTCCATCATGTGGATATCCGTCATTGCTATTTATGTCACGCTGTTTTCCGTAGGCTCAGGCTTCGGGGACAAGACTGACAAGGCGGATAAGACTGTTCCACTAGCCAAAACCGCGCCGACGCCAGAACCGCGTGAGATTCGACACGCTGCCTGAACAGGCACGTGGGGATTCAGGGAGACTGAAGGTTTCTCCCCGAAGATTGCCGTAGTATCGAATAACCGATGCTGCCGCGTCACCCGCAAGAGCGGCCATGTGCTCGGTGGTCAGGTTATCGTCAATACCTACCGCTTCATCGGCATTATGTTAGCCGATTTTGTGTTCATCCTACCAGTGAGCATTTCCGTTAATCTAATCAAGTGCTCTTCGACCAAGCCGAATACGATCTGCAGTGCGAATGGGGCTTGCAAGGACTACACCATCTCTCATCGAGCAGCGATGAAAACTATCTCCTAAGGAGACGATGGTGTTTCGCCTTTACCCTCGCACACGAACAGTAAGCAGCCGTTGGAAGAATCCTATATGACTAATATGACTAAACGCCCAAGATCGCCTTCCCCGAACGGCCCGATTCAGGCTGCTCAGTATCTCAGGATGTCCACTGAGCACCAGCAGTACTCGATCGACAACCAATCGGATGCAATTAGTCTCTATGCCCGAATGCACCGAATGGAGATCGTAAAAACCTACGCCGACGCTGGAAAGAGCGGACTCACGATTGCGAATCGACCTGGTTTGCGGCAAATGATCGAAGACGTTGAGCATGGCGCCCCTGGCTACTCCGTGATCCTCGTCTATGACATCAGCCGGTGGGGACGATTTCAAGACGCTGATGAGAGTGCCTACTACGAGTATCGTTGCCGGCGCGCCAATATCGCGGTGCATTACTGTGTCGAGGCGTTCGCTAACGATGGAAGTCTTTCGGCAGCTCTGCTCAAAACCATCAAGCGCGCGATGGCGGCAGAATACAGCCGCGAGCTCTCCGGCAAGGTGTTCGCTGGCCAGTCGAGGTTGACGGAACTGGGCTTTCGTCAAGGTGGAACTGCGGGATACGGATTTCGCCGGCTACTAGTAGATCAGAATGGCAAGCCGAAGTTCGTTCTTCAACGTGGAGAGCGGAAGAGCATCGCGACCGACAGGGTGATCCTGGTACCGGGGCCCCGCGAAGAGATTGAGGTTGTCAATGAAGTATTTCGACTGTACGTCGCAGAACGGCTTGGAACGCAGGAGATCGCAAGAATGCTTAATAAGCGCGGTATCCCGTGTGAAGGAGGACAGCCGTGGACCCGGTATATCGTTCGGCGAATGGTGACCAACCCGAAGTACATTGGAGCCAACGTAACAAACCGCTTATCCGCGAAATTGCGGGGCCGCCGAGTGAAGAACGCTCCTGAAATGTGGGTTCGTAAGGATAACGCCTTCGAGCCCATTATCGATCCTGAACTATATCGGAGAGCGGAAGAGGAGGCCGACACTCGATCTGCCTTTCTGACGGACGAGCAGTTGCTCGATCGCCTTCGGCAGTTGCTAGGAAAGCACGGAAAACTGTCCGAGCGGTTAATAAAGGCGAGCCCGGACATGCCTTGCGGTCAAGTGTACGCGTTGCGGTTTGGCGGACTCGCTGAAGCCTACAGACGAGTAGGATACAAACCTTACCGAAATCTCGCTTGGGTCAAGCGAGACCAATCCTTGGTGCAGATCCGCCGGGAATTTATCACGCGCGTGGCCGATACGCTCAGGAGCTTTGGAGCTTCAGTCCGCCAGGACGTGCGAGGCCAATTTCTGACGATTAACGAAAACCTGAACCTCCGAATTTCCATAACCCGTTGCCGTGAGCTCAAACGAATAAAAAGCTGGCGCTTTCAACTAAGTTCGCCATTCAAACCGGATGTGACGATCTTTGCACGCCTAGCCCCTGGCAACCAAACAATTCTAGATTACTTCTGTGTTCCGCGAAGCAAAAGGAATCTTGCCCAGATAACCGTGTCGTCACCAACTCCTGTGACGCGAGATATTGATCAGTTTGGCGATCTGACCTTCCTCAACGATCTCGCGGTATGGGGCCGAAAGTCAGGGAAAGCAACGATCTTCTTATCAAGGTGACAGACGATTCATCCGTCGAGAACCTGCGGGTTAGCGACACCGTGTCGCCACCCCTTTCTCTGCACGTGAATGCTCCCCAATCGGCGAAGCCAAACAACGGCTTCACTGAGCAAACGGATTTCGACGCAAGGTACTCCGTTTCGATAGGGAGCTGGATCGGATCGAGCTGCCGGTCGGGGCAACGAGTGGCTGCCTGCTCGTGAACGACGAGCGCCAGCCCCTGCCGATCGGGTCTACGTTGAAAGGCGGAGTGTTCTACTGGCAGGCTGGACCGGGGTTCCTGGGCGAGTACGAGCTGGTGTTTGAACGGCCGGCCGGCGCGCCGGTGCGTGTGCGGGTGGTGATTCGTCCCAAGAGCTCGTCGCCGACCGAATCGCAGCGATAGTTCGCGTCAAAACCAGCATCTGCGAAAATCGATTCTTGCCACCGAATCGACGAGGCGGATCGGCTCGAATGGGGCATTTCGGTGCCTCACAATGTGAAGCCAGTCTACCGGTGCCACGGTCCAGGGTCAAGCGATTGACGGGGTATACAATAGCGCCCCCTGTTTTTGCCCCACCCCCCGGCGCGGAACGGGCGGATCGGCTCGTCTCGATTAAAGTATCGTCATGTGCGCGAGCGATGCGGGCGTGGCTGCCGTCGAAGCGTTGACCTTCGGCAGAGAAGTCATGCGCAGGTGCGGAAGCAAAATACTCCCGCTAGTGGCACTCAGTGATTCTTTTTTATCTGGGAACGCCTGCCTGCCTATTGCGGTCGTGATTGCCGGTCTTAGAATTCTTGTAGTGTTGGCCCTTATGGCTGGAACCGCCTAGCCCGCTGCCTTCAAATTTTCCGTCACGGCTACCCGGAACCATAGACTTCTTAGAACTGGAAGAATCTGATGGACGATGCGAGGAAGGTGACCGACCTTTGGCAACCAGGCCCTGCCCCGGAAAAATAAATATCAGACAGGCGATCAAAATCGTCAGCCGACATTTCATCACCTAATTGTTTCACCAAACTTTTGGACAAACAATAGTACTTTCAACCTGATATTGGCTGGCCGCTTTGTTGTTCTGTTCGTTATCGGTTCATGTTTTTCCAGCACCCCGGAGGTTGGACTTGGCCCCCTGTTTTTGCCCCGCCCCCTGGCTCGTTGGTTTCTTCGCCCTGGTTGAATTCTTCGCCAACACCGCCCCTCAGCCCGGCCGTAAACGCCCGGCGGCAATCTACTACGACCATGCGCCCGCCGGCCCCACGGCAGCCGGTATCCTAGCTAAGTTTGTGGCAATGTCTCGGGATAGCCGGGGCAGCAACTTTGGTCGAGATTATTGGGATGCCTGCACGACCTTTTCGACGAAATCGCGCTGCTGTTCCTTGGTAAGCCTCAGCCGGTCGAGGAGTTTTAGCACTTCGTTCCACGCCTTGTACCGGTCGATCTCAATTTTTTCTTCCGCTGTTGGTTTGGGTTTCTTATAGTATCCCGACCGCAATCTGCACAGTTCACATTCATCACCCCTCGGCTGTGACACCGTTGAAGCTGCACCTCGCGTCCTGCTATCCTCCGGCAACATCTTTCCGCAAAGAGCGATTACTCCTGTCCCTTCGCCGGGGACAAACGGGAGGAGATGCGGCTTTCGCCCCCGCTTTACCGTTACACGCCAGAACTGTAGTGTTGGCATCTAGAACAACTCTAACTTGCGCGCCGCTGCCGCTAGCTACTCTTTAACAAAGCCGAATTTCCTCACCTGCTCAGCGGAGCCAAGAAACATTGTGTGAACAAACTTCCAAGGAACCATCAGATCAACGGCCTTGTTTCCTCCAGCCCCCGAAAGGAGAATCCCGTTGAAATTATCCTTCACCACCTGCTTGCCAAAAATATAGTGACCATGCACAGCATCGAGTATCTGCATCATCTTTTCACCCTCAGGCTCCCCTGCTCCTTCGGGGAAGGCGCAGAATCCTCCAACCGATAAGATTTTCCTAAGTGTGGGCGGTCGAAAGAAATCGGCATCCACCCACAGGCCAATCCAATTTGACTTGCTGTCCACTTTGCTCGACTCCTGCTTTATTATCCACCACGATGCAAGAGCCAACGACCAAGTAGCCCCGCGCGCCTGCCGCTAGCCTTGCCTCGATGCCATATCAGCTTTGATGGCTGCCGTCAGGCCTTCAATCGTCTTCCGAAGTTCCTCTAGCTTACCTGTGAGGGTTGATGTCAAAGTGTTAATTGCAGTTGTGAGATTCTGTTCTGGTGTATTTTCCGGCATGAATTTGTGTTCCGCCCTTTCCTACACTATTCGACGTTTCACCAAAACGGATCGGGTATACAAGTGTGTTTTAGCTACACAGCCAAAGTAGCCCCGCGCGGATTCGCGAGTAGAGCGCTCCTGCCTACATCATCAGTGCTTTCGCGTCTTGAATGAGGATGGCGGCCTGGGCCGCAGTTAACGACTTGCCGGACTGCGCCGAGACCTGGTTGATGAACGCATTCAACTGGTTGTCCCCCGACTGGATGTTGCCTCTGGCGAAGGACGATTCCGCGGCTTCCAGCTTAGCTACCATACCCGCTGCATTGCCGTTGGTATCGAATTCGTTCACCAGGTTGATCAGACTGGCGAACGTCACCTGCGTCAGGAGAAATGCGTGGAGTTCACCGTTATAGAAGCCCTGACCGACAATTTGACCCGAATTGTTGATTGCCGTGGCCTCCGTAAGCCGCCAGCCCGAATTTGCGGGCAGAAGCGAATTGAGATCGATCATCGTGCCGTTCGAGTACAAGAACGCGTCAATGGGCGCGCTGACTGGAGGAGGTGCGATCGGGCCGGTCGTCCATGAGTAGCCCACGACCTGGCCGCTATCGTTGATGCCATAAGCCACGCTATCAGGGCCACCGAGGGTGCCGAGAGCGGTCATGCTGCCGTCAGAGTACAAGAACGCCTGCGTGGTATTAGCTAGTGAAGTTGAAGTGAAGTAGCCTGCGATGGAGCCGATGACCTGACTGTTGTTATTAATGCCATAAGCGATAGCTTGAAACCCCGCAGGCGCGCCTACCAGAGACGGTGCTTGAGCGGGCGTGGGGAGATAGGTCAGGCTGCCGTTCGAGTATAAGAACGCCGCCTCTCCTGGGTAGGCTGTGATCTGCGAGTAGCCGACGACCTGACCGGAGTTGTTGATGGCTGTAGCAACATTGGCAACCGAATAGCCGGGAACGGGCGTGGCGATATTGGTTATACCAGTCCCCGGCGTGTATAAAAACGCAACTGTATTGTTCACGCTGCCGCCGACGATCTGACCGGAGTTGTTGATGGCCGTAGCTTCGGAAGAAAATGATGACTCAGCGAGTGTAGATATAAGGGTCATGATGCCGTCCGAGTACAAGAACGCATACGTGGGGCCGCTGCCGTTAACCATGGCAACGTAGCCGACGAGCTGACCGCTATCGTTAATGCCATAAGCCACACTCAGTTGACCACCGAGTGCGCCGAGATCGGTCATGCTGCCGCCCGAGTACAAGAACGCATGCGTGTTTCCATTTGCTGTAGTCGAGTAACCGGCGACCTGACCGGAGTTATTGATGGCTGTAGCGGTACTGGATGAGCCACCGAGCGTGCCTAGATCGGTGATGGTGCTTGTTCCGGCCTTCGCGGTCACGACACCAGACGAAACCAAAAGCAAAATACTGAGAACGAACGCGACAGTTGTTCTCACTAGAGCCGGAACGAGAGAGAGTGATCGCTTTACAGGGATCAGTTGTCTTATTTGTATTTTTATTTGCATTTTTATTGTCCAACTCAAGAATACTCCTTTATTTCGAGCGTCGCGGTGTTCCCTCTTCGACGCTGATGTTCTGGATCGCGAGCCCGACCAATCCTTCAAGCTAATTTTTGTCCAATGCTCTTCGTGCAGGGGCGTCGTTGGTGTTACCGAGTACTACGACATCGGACAGAGAATCACCGATCTGGCGACCGCGCTCCGGATCAAGCTGCCGGATTGACCATGAGTTGGATCAATCTCACTTCCGTCACGGTCAGCGATGTTGCCCTGATATCCGCCACCGTAGCGGGGCCGATTCTGGCCGTCCAAGCCCAAGAGTTCATAGAGCGTGGCCGCCAATGACACGAGCGTCGTGCATTGGTGTTTAGAAATCTGATGGCCAGCAGAAATGCGCGCCTATCCCCGAATATTGAAGCCCTAAATCTTATTGATCTCGAATTCTACGACGGGACTAGGCACTGGTATCAGCGTCGTTCGAAGCCCTTCACACGCGTACGCAAGGCTTGGAAGGCCTTATCTCGACCACTTGCGAACAACAGCTCCGACGGATCAAGGTGCAGCCGCAGTATTTTATTCCCAGCGTGACAATCTGTTCGTTGATCTGCTGTACGAGATGGCCCTCGCTCTTGGATATGATGAGTTCAACAAGAATGAAATTAGAACCGGCGGCTACTACACGCTGTCCCATGGAGAAGCGGAAGCCGATATGACGACCATCCGGAAAGGCATTGCGGATGCGATCAGGACGCGTGGTGGACTTCCCATCGTGCCAGTTGTCCCGGCGGCACCGGCTCAGCCTCAACTGCAGGCCCCCCAGGAGCAGCCTCCAGCACCTGGATGATGCGACTACGGACAGGACTCCGCTTTGCTGAGCGTCTTTTGAAAAGAGTCCCGGTTGCTTTCCCACCACGTCGCGATATCTGGTAGGCCGAAGACGTCAGCTGATCTGTACCCGGTTAAGCTTGTCCATGCGACAACAGCATCCTTCACGACCTCAAGATTGTCGTCACTCTGGATGATCTGCAAGAGCGTCTCAGGTACTTTTTCAACCTTGCGGCTCCCTAGCTCTCGGACAAGAACCGCGCGCACCTCCCACGCATTATTATGGAGTGCCTCTGGGATCATTTCGCACAATTTTAGTTCCGAAACCTTAAGATCCTTGCCATCCTTATCGTGGAGTTTGGCGCCTTCAATACGACTGCCGGTAACCCAAAATCCTTTCACCTTCAGAATCTCAGAAAGTGCAAGCCTCCGCATTTCGGGTGATTTATCAGACACCGCGGCCGTGGTCAGCTGAGTCAAAGCCGGGCGGCTACCCCCTACGGCGGCTGCAGTCAGGTCGGTCAAAGCCTTTCGACGGTCGAGATTATCAACCGTGGTTGACATGGTTTGGATGAGTCCGTCGACTTTCTTATTGCCGGCCTCCAGCTTCTGCTCGCTGCTCTCTATCTTCGTCAACCCTGCGGATAGCCGCTGGTAATCGCCCGTGTACCGCGATTCCATGCTCACAGTGAATTTACGAAAGGATTCTATTTGGGCGTTCGTCTCGCGTTGGAACCGATCGACCTCAGGCTGGATCTGTTCGGCGAGGAGACGCTTTGCTTCCTTGGAGGCGACGTCGGATACAGTCTGCTTGATGGTGGGATCGCGGAACTTCTCGTTTACCTTTTCTAGAACCGTGCGGTTCAGAAACTCGGTCCCACGTTGGTAGGCGCTAATCATTGAGTCGACCAGGAATACGCCGGAGATTAGCGCAAAAATGCTGAAACCTCCGAAGACGTACAGCTTTAATCGCTTGTTAAGACGCTCGTAAATCCTATCTTCCTGTTGTTGGGTGAGCGGATACGGGTCTTTGCCGGGATCATTGAACAAGGAGCCGCAGAATTGGCAACGAACTAGACGATCATCAGTCGTCAACTTATTACATCGCGGGCAGGAGCGATCCATCACTTACGGCTCTTATAGCTGATTAATACCCATTTTATCATGCGTTCAGGCACGCACGGGGTAAGCCTGTGAGGACTTTTGTAGGGGAGATAGCCCCCAAAGAACAGGCCCGAATTTGCTAGTTTCGGCCTGACACTAGCAGTTGGCGTGTAGTTGGGGGGGTAGGCCGCCTATTACGAATCAGTTGCTCCGGTTTGCTGATCCTCGGAAATGCCGACGAGCTGTGCCAATGCCATCCAATGCCGTGGATGCGGCAGCGATCGCCCCGTTCGGATTTCGCCAGCGTAGGTCACTGATACGCCTAGTGCAGTGCTGATTGCGGATCGCGGAATATTGCAAAGCAGAGGCTGAATCTCTGTTTCGTAAAATTCATTCGTCAGCCAAGCTGGCTAACTGGAAGCCGTCTAACCCCGACGTGCGAAATTGTGCCCACGCGTCTTTTCAGCCCTGCGAGCGTTGACCTCAGGGCTAACGGCGATGATGCGACCCTGTCGCGCTACATCGATGAGCCGTTCTGTGGATGTCGCGACCCCACAGGAAGAGCAATGGTACTTGGGCTGTTGCCTCCGCTACAATCGGTCAAAACACGCCCGGAGCCGAGATGTGCGCTATACGTTTGAGTGTTCAAGAGCGTAGTAGCCTATCGATCCGACGGCAGGAGACCTGCTTTCCTTATGAACGGAGAACTTTCGAACGGGCTTCCTCGCCTAGCCACGTCAGGCAACCTCATCGTCGAGGCAAAAACGAGCGCGCCGATCCTCCTCCGCGGCGTCAATCGATCGGGTCTTGAGTACTCTGATCCGGACGAACAGGGCTTTCTGTCCGGCGCAGCTATCTGTCGGTCGGAGATCCAGACTATTGTGCGGGATTGGGATTGCAATATCATTCGCCTACCGTTCAACCAGGATTTTGTTTTGCGCGGACGAGGGGGTCGCCCAGGCCAAGAATATCGAAACGCCCTCGACCAAGTCGTCTACTGGACATCGATGTTCGGCGCCTATACGCTGCTCGACCTCCAATGGCTGGATGCTGACCGAACGTACGGCGGAGATCGGAACTTCGTTGCCCCGCTGCCAAACATACAGTCGATCGAACTTTGGACGCTGCTAGCCGATAGATACAAAGATGAACCTGCAGTGCTCTACGATATCTTCACAGAGCCGCATGACCGTTTGGATAACGATCCCTCCCCACTTAACAAAGAGGACGGAAGTACCTATCCGGATGATCAACGTGCGGTCACTGTGAAGGAGTGGCAACCGTGGGCGCGAAAGCTAACGTCTGTCATAAGGTCGCAGAACCCAGATGCAATTATTTTTGTCCCAGGAATTAACTGGGCCTACGATCTGCGCGGCATGCCGATGGATCTACCAAACATCGTTTATTCGTCTCATGTTTACCCTGGCAAGGGCAACGAGTGGTCTGAAGCTTTCGGCAACTTGTCCCGCACCGTACCGGTCTTCCTGGGCGAATTTGGCGGCCAGGACACAGCTGAGGAGTTGGATTTCGTTCGCCGACTGGTGGCCTACGCACAGCAACTTGGGATCGGTTGGACCGCCTGGAGTTGGTTCAATGATCCCTTCCTCGTCAACCGGTATGAGGCAACTCGGTTTGGCGATATCGTGAGACGCGGACTCGCAGCAAAATGACATGAAGGACCGGATCTCGCGGCTTCAGTGCAAGTCTCAGCAGATTCCAATCGTTTTCAGCCGACGACAAGCTCCTGGCGTCATTTGCCTAAACTTTCTTGCAGACGCAGTCGACAAACGTCACCTTTCTTAATCTCCCGTCTGGCTGGCGCCGCGAGAAGACCTGAATCCAGCTCATACCAACCGAGTGCCCCTGCGGCTTACGCTGCCGATTCTTGCGATGCGGCGTGGTGGTTCCGGCCCGCGATTTCATGAGCATCCTGCGGGAGAAACCCACTCGGTTTTTTTGGAGAAGGAGATGACGAACGTCTTGATCGCACCGGACATGACCGCGCACCCAGTGAGGCAGCGTAATGCGTTTACCCGGCTGCATGGTGGCGGCCAAAGTGGGATTCTAGGCACGTGCAGCTGCTGGCATAGGGATCACCTCCGGCGATTACGGTAGCACGGGCAGCGCTCGCTTGGGAGGCGTTCAGATGCTACTGTTTTTCGAGCACGAGGTGCTGTGGGTGGCCCGGAGCATTCGAGAGTTCACGGTCAATGCGGATGCTCTTATGGTCGTCCGCGAGCGCCCATCGGTCGTGGATCGTGTAGTTGCCGTTCATCACCTTCGTTTCAATGACGAGAACATTACCGTCCCAATGTGCGGAGCTCTTTCGCTCGCCTCCGAGGATGGTATGGGCCATCTCGCGGCCGTCGGTGACGTAGTCGCGCACGACGGTGTTCGTGCCGTTCTCATCGTCCTGGGTCGTGGTGATTTTCAGTTGTGGGTCTTTGTGTTCGATGGTATCCACGCGGCTCTTTATTGCATTCGATCCTAGATCACTCTTGGCCGGGTTCATCTTCCAGGTTCCGGTGAGGTTGGATTTGTCAGCGGCGATGACGGCGGTGAGAAAGAAGACACTTGCGGCAATGCAAAGGGCAGTATGCAGACGGAGCATGATCTACCTCCTTGGTAGGACCATAGCACAATGCCCGGTCCCGGCATTTGGATATCGACTGGAAAAATTCGGGGCTTGCGGGTGGCAGAATGGCTTCGAGCCTCGGATTTTGCGCGAGGGTTGGGAATCGGATTTTGCCGGTGAGGTCAATGCGAGCCTTTATCTCCTTCGCCTGGGTTTGAAGTTCGGCCAACTGGTCGTCTATAGTGGGCACATTGCGCGATCGATACTCCCGCCCTAGTGCATCAATGAGCCGTCTTATTTTTTCGTGAGACAGAAGCGGTGGGTTGCTTGGCGTTAGCGGAAGGAGGAGAAGCTGTGACGCAACCGGCCCACGAGTAGACACCATACGGTTCTTGCCCGGCGGCGGTTTGGTTGGCCCCGACGTCGAGCGCGCGCTCAATTCCTTCTCACGCATCACAAAATGGATGTTGGACGACAGATAAGAAGGAGCATAGGAAGTGTAATGTGAGCGCGAGAGGATTTCCCTATACCCGAACTTCAGCTCTATCCTTTCCCCAAGGCTGCATAAGTCGGGCAGCGGCAGTAACTGGCAGAATGCAGAAAGCCGACCCTCCTTATGCCGGGCTCTTTGGTTTGTTCTTACTCCCAGGCGGTCGGCCCCGTCTCTTGGTGGCTGTCATCCAAGCTGGCGGCCGTCCACGGCGTTTGCCCCGGCCTCGTGCCACACGCTCAAGGGTCAGGATCGCCTCTTCGACCTGCTCACGCTCCTGGCGCAGTTCGGCCAACATTTTCGTGATGTCCATCTCTGAAGTCTACTGTACATCGGGGCGGGTGCTGACAAACCCGTCGCAAATCGGGGATTCGGCGACAGATGAAAAAGGGCGCGTAAGCAGGCCCCCGCGGATTAAATGTTCGATGATTTCAAGCCCGCGCAAAGTGGTCAAGGGGCGATGCGTCGTCGTACAAACGTCGCAAATCCAAGAAGGCTGCATAACCAACTCGTGAAAAGGACGTTGTGCAACGTAAAGTCCACCAGTCATAAGTTGGTGAGCTTCGTTTTAGTCGCCTTGTTGGCTTGGCGGAGGTGGAAAAGAGACAATTATGATATGTGATAATACATTCACATATCTAAGGAGAACGCCGTTGAAAAGTGTATACGTGCTGGCAGCGGCTACACTGCTAGCTCCTCTATTTGGTCAAACTCCACCGCCCCAAAATCCTCCAATTCAAAGAGCGCTGCCCGACGACAATCTTGGATATCCTGCTTCAATCACAATCGGACACAGCATCGGCTCCGGATTCTATCTCAACACAGCAACAGCGACTTATTTAGTTACGGCGACACACGTTCTATTTCATCTGACGACACCACGGCCGAATAACATACCACCTCAACTCTTCGCCAGAGTACTCGATATACTCTCCTACTCTCGCGATCCTGCAGATCGCACGCCGAACAGAATTACCGTAGATACTACGCTCTTAGGAGCAGCCAACATAATACGCCATCAGACAATGGATGTAACCGTCGTAAGGATGTTCACCCATACTGGCGAAAACCGTCTAACTGCACTTCCAGGAGTAACGATACGAGAATCTTCCGCAGCTGGTATTTTGGGGGTGGCGTTGGACACAATCTCGCGCTTCAATGAGGTATTGATAGGGAACGAGGTCATTCTTTTCGGATACCCGGTATCCCTCGGTCTGCAAACCATGCCTCAAATCGATCAGCAACATCCCCTTTTGAGAAAGGGGATCGTGGCTGGGGTCAATCTTGCACTTCACTCAATTATTCTTGATTGCCCGGTCTATCCTGGCAACAGTGGTGGCCCGGTGATCGAGATAGACCAAGCTGGCCCATTCGCCCGCAGGTACAGGATGATTGGCGTAGTTGACCAATACGTGCCATACGCCGACGGTGGGAGATCGTTCACAATCATGGCAAACTCGGGTTATTCTGTTATTGTTCCGATGGATTTTGTCTTGGAGCTAGTTAACTAAGGATTGGCTTTGAACTGCGTAACCACCTCGTAAAAAGGACGTTGTGCAACAAAATACGAAGCATAACTACAGCTGGATTCGCCCAAGCTTTTCATCGCGAATCCTTAGAATGATATTCTGCCTATATGAGACGAGACCAGATCGTCCCCTGTAAAAATCCAAATTGTGACTACCAGATGCACGTCGTCATTGAGATGCCAATCCCCGGTGTCCCCTCTGGCGGCACAACGCAGATTCTTACCTGCCCAAAATGTGATAAGACTTACGAATACACTCTGCCAGGAATGGCTCAGAGTTGTAATTGATTACTACAAGAACGAAGGGGCGCCGCCAGCACCGGGCCCTTTTTGGCAACTCAAAAAGGGTCGGTTTCTACTCGCAAACTAAAACCCTCAAATCCCAATCCGCTCGACCTCATCGAGCGTGATTTCAAATGCAACTTTATCAGGGGTGACACTGGGACGGTAGACTGTGCATAACTCGCCAGTGCATAACTCGCCCTTGACGGTTATCTTCGGGTCTGCTAGGGGCATCTTGACAGCCATAGCCCCGACTTATCATAAAGAAGGTTCGTTATGAGGCGTCAATCGGAAGGAAAAGCGCAAAAAGCAGTATATACCAGCCGGAATTGGTTCAAGGGAAAACCATCCTGAAGCGAGATTAACTTACGATGAGATTGACCCCGCTGACTTCTTTGACCCCGAGGAATTCGGCTTTCGCCGTCGAGGTTTCCCTGCAAGCGCGTCCATGAGTTTCCGAGCTCGTTGCCATCCCACGGCGGGATCTCGCGCGAGCCGGTTTGGAAAACCTGCCCGCCGCAATCGGCCGGGCCGGCGAGGCTGCCGCCTGGCGCTTCATCGAATTCTTCGCGGCCACGATTCGGAACCGGAACACGCGGGCAGCGTATGCGAAAGCCATCGCGCAGTTCTTCGCCTGTTTCGCGTTGACACGCTTGAGGAGATCAAGCCGATCGTGATGGCATCGTACATCCAAAGAACCTGATGCGGGTCGACGCCTCTTACAACTCTAAATGCTCCGCTCTTCCGAGATCGCTCCCGACAGCCGATTAAACCGCCGCGTATCTAAACACCACAGAGTCCGCCGATGTAAGTAACGACTTTCTTGATCCGTTCGTAGTATCCCGATATTCGATGGTAAGTTATCTCACTGGCCCCGCCGTGCGCGATGCTATTTCGGAGGCCCACGACGCTGTTCACTGCATCTCTAATGTCGTCAATCAAGAATTTCTCAAGGTCCCGGCGCCATTCTGGGTGAAAGTTCCCTAGTAGCTCCATCAAGTGTTGTGCGTCTGCATTCATAAACCGGCGTGTTTTCAACTCAACAAACCGCTGGAGCGTAGTGCCGCCATTCCTTCGGGCATGTTCGAGGACTAACTCAGCAACTGCCTTCTCTAGATACCCAGAAACAAGCACGCACAGATACCGTGCAAAATCGGACTGAACCTCAATATCCGCCGTCGCGGCCAAAACCTTAATTCTTTGGAAGGTAGAGTCGAGACGCTTCTCTAGGCGCCCTACCTCGGCTCTGCCCGTCATGGGACGTTGGCGAATGCTGCTTCTGCTTTTTCGAGTCGCTTCTTAACATTTGCCTCTTGTGCGGTCCCGGTTTCGGTCGCAGAGACGTATGCCTTGTCGCTCATCAGTTGTTCAAAACGAGCCTTTAGTTGCTTGGAATCCTTTACTGCCCCTTTCGCGAGGACTCTCTTGGCAACTCCAGTCATTAAAGAATCCACGACTGCCGCATTGACAGCTCGTTGAGGCCTGAACGCTCCTCTTCCGATCCCGCTCAGGATCGTTTCGCTAGTCTCCGTGAAAATTTGGCCGAGATCCTTCTTTGATTGGTTCGTGAGGTGTCTATTCGTCGCCATGTAACGATTCAGGAAGTCCTTCATTGGGCTTTTATACTGGCCGGCGCAATATAGAAAGGCGAAGAAGCGCAGGATCATTTCCATGTCTTTCAGCCGGCGTGACTTTCCACCGTAGAGTTGCCGCCAAGCCTTGTCATCATTTAGGTTTTGGAGGACGCCTACAAACTCTCCATGGTACAGAGCTACACGTATTTCCTGGGGTTGAAGATTGACTCCACCCGTGTTTAAACGCTCGAAAATCACGTAAATACTGCTTTGGTCCTCACTCGGTTCATCCTGTCGAACGATGGTTGCATGGATAATGCTGTCGTCTAGCCTGCGCCTATCTTCGGTATCCAGGTCCTCGTAGCGCTTTCCATCGAAACGTTCTTGGACGTTGGTCAACCGGTAGGCTTCATCATGTATGATGCCCTTATAGTAAGCCTGTAGTGTGTAGAGTCTTTGGTGACCATCAAGCACAAGTAATCGCCCCGATGCCTCTTTTACCAGAAAAATGCCGGGAACGGGCAGCCCTAACAGCAAGGACTCTATGAAGCGATCGGCTTTGGTACGCGGCCAAACGTATTCCCGCTGAAAACCGACAATGTTACTCGCCTTTTGGTCTGTCCAACTAAACTTTGGGACGATGATGTCCTTTGCGTTGATGCGCTTTACTAGTGAATCAACAGGGTAGTCGGCGCCATACGAGGTAATCGAATATGTATATGGAATGATCTCAGACGCTTCGTCCAGGTCATCAACCTGCTCCTCGTCAAATAAGGGTTTATCAGCAATCTTAGCCTTGACCTTACCTATCGTCATCCGTACGGTCCTCATATGTAGTTAAACCCGACAAAATCTGAAAACGCAAATGCGCGTACTCTAACGATCTTCAGCACGTGCAAAATCCCTACGTCATATCCGTCGCTACCCGAAGCAGCTACACGATCCCCATACCTGCCAACACAGGCGAATTTTCCTGAAGAACCATTCTATATCGTTGATCCCGCTCTCGATTTGGGGAGTCCTCATTTTTGTCCCGGTTGGGGGCCGCAGCGCCTAAGAAAAGGTCTAGTCGCTGGAGGCGGCGTATTACGATTCCGTGGCCTCCCACAAACTCGCCCTACCACATGTCGATGAATTCCTTGATCACGTGTTCGGTGCTCAAGCTCCAATAGATCTCTGTGGCGGCCAGGTAATCCTACCCGAGGCGGGGCTGGAACACTGGCAGCGATATCCCTTCTGTACGGCTGACGCTGAACGCTTGTACCCATGCCGGAATCGTCTGATGGTCTCGCGCCCGCTACGCACACTGGAGCCTCGTGGCCCGGTCAATCCTTTCGCGAAGCCTCCTGACATCGATGGCAACCCGCACCACGGCGTCGGCTACCCGGTCTTCGCGCGTCTCGATCCGGTAGGCCAGCTTTGGCCCCAGGCTCGCTTGGCTTCCTGCCTTCGGCCAGTCGGAAATGCGCCGCTCCACCAAATCGAAGTTGTCCTCAGCACGGTTCTCCTCCACGCTCGCGCAGGAGTTTTCCATGCGCCAGGTTTAGCCATCTTAATGATTGCCGGCAACCGCGATCAATCTTTACCGAATCTTTACGACTGCACTTCAGCCGCAAAACATCTTAAAGGTGCAAAGTTTGGAGGGTGTATGGCGAGCGTCGCGATGCTGGACCCAAAAAGAAGAGGAAACGAGGCGGAAAAGCTGCACACGCGCCTCGGCCAACTTGTGGTCGGACAAGAGGAGGCGATACGGGAGATCGTCGATATCTACCAGCTCTACCGTACCGGTCTGAACGCACCCGGACGGCCGATCGGTAATTTTCTGTTCCTGGGACCAACGGGCTGCGGGAAGACGCGCCTGGTGGAGGCCACGGCGGAGTGCTTAGTCAACGATCCGAAAGCCGTGATCAAGATCGACTGCGCCGAATTCCAGCACAGCCATGAGATCGCCAAGCTCATCGGTTCGCCGCCGGGATATCTCGGGCATCGCGAAACTCACGCGCTGCTGAGCCAGGAGGCGATCAACCGATTTCACACCGACGCCGTCGAAATCAGTTTCGTGCTGTTCGATGAGATAGAGAAGGCTAGCGACTCTCTTTGGAATCTGCTGTTGGGTATTTTGGACAAGGCCGTCCTGACATTGGGTGATAACCGCAAGGTCGACTTTTCTTGCGCGATGATTTTCATGACGGGAAATCTGGGGTCTGCGGAAATGAATTCCGTGCTCCAGCCGCGCATCGGGTTTGAAGCGGCTGGCCTTAGGCGGGAGATGACAGCCGGAGCGGTAGACGAGGAGATTAGCAGCAAAATGACTCGTTCCGCGACTGAAGCGGCACGGCGGAAGTTTACTCCCGAGTTCATCAACCGACTGGACAAGATTGTGGTTTTCCAACCGCTCGGAAGCGATGAACTCCGTCGCATTGTGGATATCGAGGTGGAAGCCGTACAGGACCGGATCATGAAACAGGCGGCGGATCGCGCGTTCGAGTTCACGGTGACGGACGCGGGAAAGGAATTTCTGCTCGAAGAGGGAACGGATATTCGGTACGGCGCCAGGCATTTGAAACGCGCCATCGACCGATTGCTAGTTCAGCCTCTGGCTAGTCTCATTGCATCGGATCAAGTGAGAGGTGGGGACGTGCTATCAGTGGATCACAAACCGCAGTCACCTGGGATGACGTTTGTGAGGGTCGGGGATAGACTCATGTACGGGGTGAAGGCGGCGTGAAGTTGAGGCGGTAGTTCATCCCGTCAAGTTGTATCGGGTTCCCGATTCTTGCGATGCGGTCTGGTCGCTCCGGCCCGCGCTTTCATAAGTATCCTGCGGGAGAAGGCGCTCAGTTTTTCGACCTCGTTCTCTGCGCGCAGCCGTTCGATTTCAGATCTCAGGTCCTCGTCGGATGCCATGAGATCGATTGATACCACAAAGAATCAAACGTAGAACAGGCGCTGACGCCAATCAGAATGCAGGTTGCGCCTGAGTGACGGCGCACCCGTCAATTGGTTTTTCATTGGCGTAGAGCCGGGCGATCAGATTCGCCTGTCTACTGTCCGTATAGCTCCCTAGGCCCTGTTACTTTTTCGGATTCGAGCCTGCGCTTGGGCTGTCGAGGGCTTGCCGGACGGAGGTCGCAGGAATATCATGGGGGGAACCATCGGGACGGCAGCCATGAGTCCGGAGCAGTTCCGTCAAATCGACGAGCTATACAACGCGGCGCGGGCAGGCTCACCCGAGGAACGTGCGACATTGCTTGCGCGGGCGGACCCCGAGCTGCGCCGCGAAGTTGAGTCGCTGCTGGCACAGCCAAGCCGTGACATGTTTCTGGACCGGCCTGCCATCGAGGGCGCTACGCGAGTGGTGGAGGATTCGACAGTCACCGTGCTTGCCGCCGGCACCCGCCTCGGCCCATACAGGATCGAGAGCAAGCTCGGCGAGGGTGGAATGGGCGAAGTCTTTCGAGCCGTCGACACGCGCTTGGGCCGCGCCGTGGCGATCAAGATCTCTCACGAGCGGTTTAGTGAACGCTTCGAGCGCGAGGGTCGCGCGATTTCGTCGCTGAATCACCCCAATATCTGTACGCTCTTTGACGTTGGCCCGAACTACTTAGTGATGGAATTGTTGGAGGGCGAAACCATCGCGGCCCTCCTCAAGAAGGGCCCATTGCCCACCGAAACCGCGAAGCGCTATGCTGCGCAGATTGCGGCCGCGCTGGCCGAGGCGCACGGGAAGGGCATCATTCACCGCGATCTAAAGCCCGGCAACATCATGATCACCAAGTCCGGCGTCAAGGTTCTCGATTTTGGACTGGCCAAATCGGAGCAGGATGAAACGATCACAGCTACGCGGATGGTGATGGGAACACCCGCTTACATGGCTCCAGAGCAGCGGGAAGGCAAGCCCGCCGATGCCCGCTCGGACATCTATTCGTTCGGCTGCGTCCTCTATGAAATGCTGACCGGCAAACGAGTTAACCCGCAGCGGCAGCCACTCGAATCGCGCGCGCTGGAGAGGATAGTAAGCCGGTGTCTGGAGCCGGATCCAGCTCACCGCTGGCAATCCGCAGTTGAGCTAGAGCGAGCGGTCCTCGATGGGGGCGGCGGCGCAGGCTCGCTCTCGGGCGTGCGGACCGCTCCAGTCACGCGCCGGCGGGCGCTGTACGCAGCCGCGTCGCTGTCGGCGCTATTGGCCGGGATCGGCTTGGCATGGCGCTTCGGCGTTCCGCACCGGCCTGTCACCTCCGCGAGCGAGTATATCCAACTCACCAATTTCAATGACTCGGCCACCGCTCCCGCGCTTTCGGCGGATGGACGCATGGTGACGTTCTTCCGCGGCGGAGCGTATTTCCTCGGCAGTGGGCAGATTTATGTAAAGCTGCTGCCGGACGGGGAATCGAAGCAATTGAGCTTCGATTCGAACGTTAAATACGATCCCGTATTCACGCCCGACGCCTCCCGCGTCGCGTATACGGGCTTGTCCATGACTGCCGGTGGCTTTGATACCTGGACCGTGCCCGTTCTGGGAGGGCCGCCCGCGCGAATGATGGTGAACGCGGCAGGCCTCAGTTGGATCGGGCCGGATCGGGTCCTGTTTTCCGAGATTCAGGCCGGAACCACCCTGCACATGGGCATTGTGACGGCGAAGGAGAGCCGTGCTGAGGAGCGCCCTATCTATTTCCCGGCGCACGAGCGCGCCATGTCGCACTACTCCTGGTTGTCGCCGGATCGGGGTTGGGTGCTGATCGTGGAGATGAACCGCGCTGGGGACTGGCAGCGGTGCCGGGTAGTCCAGATGGACGGAAGCTCGACGGGCGTTCAAGTGGGGCCGCAGGGAGCCTGCACCGCCGCAGCATGGTCGCCGGACGGACGATGGATGTACCTCAACGTGAGGGTGGACGGCAGTACGCACCTGTGGCGGCAACGGTGGCGCGAGCGCGCTCCGCAAGGAAATCCTGAGCAGATCACCTTTGGCCCCACCGAAGAAGAGGGCTTGGCGATGGCGCCGGACGGGAAATCGCTGATCGCCTCGGTGGGCGTGCGGCAGAGTTCCGTGTGGACGCACGATGCCGCAGGCAATCATGCGATTTCGCTGGAAGGGTCGGTGAGGTCGCCCTGGCTTTCGCCGGACGGCAAGCGGCTGTACTATCTGCTGCGAAAAGGTACTTCGTCGGACGTGAGCGAGCTGTGGCGAAGGGATCTGCTGTCGGGTAAGTCCGATCCGGTGCTCACAGGGCAACGGATCATAGACTATGACGTTTCGCGGGACGAGGCGAAAGTAGCATTTACTATCCATATGGGAGACGAATCGCAGATCTTCCTGGCGGCGGCCGATCGGAGCTCGCCTCCACGCCTGGTGGTGCGAGGGGGAGACGAGGTGAGTCTCGGAGCCGGGCAACTGTTTTTCCGGCAGGTGGGCGGCAAGGCGAACTACCTGGCGCGGGTTCGAGAGGATGGGAGCGGGCTGACTCGCATTCTGGAGACCAAGACTACCGAAATTGGCGGCGTTTCTCCAGACGGAGAATGGGTGACCGTCGCTGACATCGAGTCCGTGCCCGGAGACTTCGTCGTAGGGGTGCGACGCCGCGCTCAACGGAAGATCTGCGCCGGAGTGTGCTATTTGAAGTGGTCCGCCGACGGAAAGTACCTGTATGTATCGCCCACCAGCCGGTTTTCGGCGTCGGAATCCACTCTGCCCACATACATCATTCCGATCCCGCACGGCGTCGAGCTGTTGGATTTGCCGGCATCCGGGATCGACTTGGCCAGCAAGGAGCGGCTCGCCGGCCTCCAATCGATTCCCCAAGGCAATATGTCGCCCGGACCCGATCCCCAAACGTACGCTTTTACGACCGCGGCATTCCAGGGCAACCTATTCCGGATCCCACTGCACTGAAGCGTTCCGCGAACCTGGGCCAACTGTGGTGAAACGGTACTTGGAGTTACATCCACTTGGCCGGATAAGTCGGCATCCCGTTGAAGTGACCCGCGTTGCAAGCCGCTGGCGGGTCAAGTCCTGAATCACGGCGCATCCGGAAGTAATCCACACGGACGTTTCACGCCCTAGGGTGCCCGAATGGGTAGGGCGGCGATGGGTGAGCGCCAGGGAACCCACAACAAAAACCCGTCGCCGGTGATGTTCCTGCCTGGTTGCATGGCGACCGCCCGATCGATCGCTCCCGCCACGGACGTGCGCGAGGCGCCGTCACCGCCCGCATGGAGATTCGCAAATCCCCGCCCCTGTAGCGTTCGTGTATCACTAACCACCACCGCTCTATAGATGCTCAAGCCCCCCTGGGTGGCCGGGGTGGTGTCCGCCGTCCTATATATATATACGATATACGCCAGCTTCCCGTCGGTCTCCCTGCCTACCTCAGACCCAGCCTTCGCCCGCGCCTGCCAGAACCCCCACCGTTTGGGATGGGATCAACAGTTTCACGGCGGGGATCGCAGCGCTAGCAATCTAAGAACCAAATAGCTGGCTTAGGACGATTACAAACAGCTAACACACTTATTGTAAACATAAAATAATGTCGTATTATGTCTTGACTTGAAGTAATATAGATTGGTAAAATAAGAGTATAGAGACAGCTCTCGTCTTTCCAAGGAATCCATTTCTGAAATGCAAACCACCAAACTTCCACCCGCCCGTTTCGGGCGTTACGAACCCCTTATGCAAGTACCGGTCGAATACCTCGACGAACGCGGTGCGAGCGAATACCTCGACATCCCCATCCGAACCCTTCAGACCTGGCGCTACCGGGGCCAAGGACCGGAATATGAGCGCGTCGGCGACGGCCCCAAAGCGCGCGTCCGCTATCACGTTGCCGTACTCGCCGCTTGGCAGCACCGGCGTATCCATCGCGTGGTACCCAACCCCGCCAACACGCGTGCCGCTCGCGTTGCAGCGCTGAAGAAAAATGCTCAAGGCCATGCTCAAGGCCAACAATGAGCAGCCGCCCGCAGTACTCGCCGTATCCCGACTGGTCCGACGCCGCCTTCGACGATCTAATCATCGAAGAATATACGACAGACCCCAGCACCGCCGAAGCGGAAGCCGAAGCATGGCTGCTCGCGGCGTGGCTGGAGCAGGTTGGTGATAGTTTGAATGAATTTTCGATGTAAGTAGTGTTTTGGACGGCGACGCCGCACCGCGCGCCGGGCCGTCCGCCTTGGAAGTTGGTAATCCTTCTAGACAGAATTGGTGCTTCCGCGATTCGTTTCCCCCTCGACAGTTTCCTGCCTTAGCAGTACTGATCTTGCACCGCCGATGTATTTCGGCAGAAAGCATAACCATATGAATCATTCACATTCCCCAGCGATGGGCGCTACGAGCGAGATTCCGCTCGACACGCTTGTCGCTTACCTTCGAGATATCGCGTCCCAGCGATTCTTCGGCACCATCCAACTCAGTTATCAGTCAGGTCAGCTCCAGAGCGTTCGCGCCGAACGCACTCTGAAATCGGCCGATATCACAAGCCTTGTCAAAGGAAACTCCAATGGCCGAACCTCGCAGTAACCACACCTCCAACAACTCCGGCACGGGAGCTGCTCCCCCCACCATCCCAGCGTCATACATCTTCGACCCCAAGGCGAAACACTCCCACACAGAGCCGATCTTCGCTGGTCTGCTTGCCCGGAACGAGCTTGCGGTGTGGATCGGTCATGAAAAGCATCGCAAAACCACCCTCGTGCTGAACCTAGCCGTGTGTGCGTCCCTTGGGCGGGATTTCCTTGGATTCCGTTTCGCCGCGGCCGCCCCGCTGCGCGTGGTGATGTTCGACTACGAGTCCAAAGACGACTCGATCGATCGACGATCCTCTGCGATCTGCACGTCGCTCGCGCTATCCGACGAAGACCGGACACGGCTGTGGGATAACCTCCGCATCATCAAACTTCGGGATATGATCTACGATGGAAAACCAGTTCCGAAGATCGACGCGTGCAAGCAGTGGTGGCAGCAGGCTGTGGCCGAGCACCCCGCGGATCTTTACATCGTGGACCCATTTCGGTGTCTCCATGGGGCAGCAGAGAACGACTCCAAGATCGAAGAAACCCTCCGGCTCATCCGTAGCGTGTTTCGCCAGACGACCATAATCCCGCACCACACCGTAAAATCCCCTCGCAAGGCGAACGAGAACGTTCGGCTGGTGGACGACATGCGTCTGTGGTCGGAGCAATGCCGCGGTTCTGGCGCTATCAAAGGTCACTCCGATGTGATCATCTGTCAGGAACGCGAGATCGACACGGACGACACCGAAGTGGTGTACATCGGCGGGTTCATGAAAGACGCGGGGGACATCGATCCGATACCTATCGTCGAGTCGGCTGCGGATTCGTTTTGGTGGATACCACAAACCAAACTTCCAGCCGCGCTGCAGAAGTCCTTCGAGGCTTTACGCGGTTCTGGTATCGCGGCGTGGGCGGATCGGAAGGGTGTGTCGGAGACGCTCATGCTTGCGGGTGTATCCCGAGCTACCGCGTTCCGGCATATCAAACAACTCATCCAACGCGGGGTGATCGTCGAGCGGCCTGGGCACGGGCCCGACGCAGGAATCACCTTTGCGAAAGCAGACGGTTGGACCGCTGGCACAGCGAAACCAAAACCGGCAGGGCGGAAGTCCACGATGGACTTCCGAACCGCGGATCTCAACGAGGTCGAGGTGGAACCGACCACGTTCGAGGTGGATGAGATTCTCAGGAAACTTGATGCGGATATGGAGGACCCGGCCACGGGCCCAGCCACGTAGCCGCCCGGCCGCGGTCCGTGAGGCTGCCAGGCTCACCGTATAGTCTCACGGACAGGCGTGCAGGCGTTTAGGTGTGGTTTTGGAGGGGTGTAATGATATGTAAGTATATGATTATAATATATATAACTCAGTCTCACCACCCCCTGAGACTACAGTGAGACTGGGTGAGACTAGTGAGACTGGACCCCGCCATGCCCTGAGACTAGTCTCACTTTTCACGCCAGTCTCATGCCAGTCTCACTGCGCGGTGAGACTGAAAACCATCGTTTGGCGCGGGGTTTGAGGGGGTTTTTGGCCCAGTCTCACCAAAACCCTGTTTCTGGCGTTCCTGCGGCGGGAGCGCCACCCGCGCCTTTCACCCGCACGGTCCCAGAGCGCCGCAAGAAAAACGCGCACGGCACCCGTCGTAACCGGTTCAAAACACACACGCGCGAATGACGTGCCGATGAAAAAACGACTCATAGGATCAAGATCAATTAACACAGAAAAGGACACAATTATGGACCTAATAACATGCACAAAATGCCACCAGTCGCACGACCCTTCGTGGTTCAGCAGGGACTATCGCCGTCGGCGGAAAGGGTATCGCACGCCGTGGTGCAAGCCGTGCCTGCGGGCGGCGGCGCGCGAGCGGCGCACGGGGCTGGCGCAGGAAGAGTTCGAACGGCTCCTCGCAGATCAGGGTGGAAGCTGTGGGATTTGCCAGACGGTGTTCGAAACTGGACCGAATCCGGACGCTGGGTCTGTGCCGCGGATCGACCGCACGGCCGACGGCAGCGTTCGCGGACTGCTGTGTCCGCGGTGCAAGGTTGGGGTTCGCACCTTCCAGGATGACTTGGACCGCCTGCGAGCTGCCGTGGCGTACCTGGAGGGATGCAGCGATCGCATCTGAGGATTTCCTTCTCATCGGTTCTCGGCATTGCAGGCCTGCTTTGGACCGCGTTATATTGGCATCGCATGGCCATTCGATTCGAGAAGATCTGGGTCCAACAGTGCAGGGCGACCAAGGGAATCAAACGACGCTTCGGAGCAAAGAGCGCGCTGGACTACCTGATTCGCGAGAAGCTGTTGAACTTCGCCGAGGACGCCGAGCGGAGGCCGGAATTCGCGAGGGAACTGCCGCGTTTCCTCGCGGAAGTGTGGCGGATCTTCAACGAATTCGAAATTGTGGGCTACGTTGCGAGCATGAAGCCGAGGCAACGGAAAACGCTGCAGAGGCTGCTCTACGTGCGGTGAGCTTACTCCAGTTCCGGCAACTCCTCCCGTGGGATCAGCAGGCGGATTGACCGCGCTCTGCCGCGGACGCGATCAATGAAGCCCTTGGCCTCCAGCGTTACGATCATCTGGTGTACCGTCGGCGGCGTAACTCGAAAGTAGCGTTGCATGTCGGCCTCCGCCGGCGGCCTTCCGTTCACCTTCGTATAGTAGTGAATGAATGCCAGGTACTGGCCTTGCCTTTCGGTGAAGCGTGGCTTCATGACAGAGAGAATTGTAACGGCTTTCGATTCTGTACAGTGCACCTGACCGTTGGGCACTTGTTAGGCGGTACACTCGTCACATGCGGACAGGGCAATTCGCAGACGCAGTGCGGGATCACGTCCTCAAAAACTACATCGAACCCGCTCGCCACGCCAAAGCTGCCAGCGTTCAGATCCGCGCCGGCGACGTCCACAAAGCGCTCAACTATCGTGCTCGTCTGCCGCTGGTGTGCTCCGCACTAACGGCAATGAGTTTTCGACGGGCGCACAACTTGCGGCTTTTGAAAGTGGATGGGCCGGGCAAAGCACGACGACGACGTTCACGTTCGGACTATGAAATTGAGCTGCTGGCGGCGTGTACGGCCGCCGGTTTAACATGACCCGACCTGGTCCACAACCAACGTTCGACGCGGCGGTGCTTGTGACCGACGGCAAGGAAACGAAGATTGCTGTCCGGATTCAGGTTCAAGGCCATGATGGCTACTTCTTTCCTGCAGTCGCGCGGCGGGGCTTCGTGCCGTTGGTGGACGTGGCGGATTTTTCTCGTTCGGCGCGGATGCGCTCAAGGAGGACGGAGGCGGGTTCGTAGTCGCGGCCTTCTTTGCGGGCCAGTTCCGCTTCGGTCGGGACCAGTTCCCCGCGGAAGGCTTTGGCGAGGATAGATTGCGTCAGTTTGTCGGCACGCTTGGTGGCTGTTTTGACCCGTTCTTCGATGGTGTCGGCCAGTTTGAAGAGGGCTTCAACTCGGCGCACGATTTCGTGTTGTTCCTGCAAAGTTGGCAGAGGGAAAGGCATTCGTCTTGTATCGTTAATATATAGATGCGGCTGAGCCGAAGCACCAGATGCTGACTGCATCCAATTGAAACACCAAGGTGAATGAATCCAGCCCAGGAAGTATCGGGGTTCGATAAGTGGCCTCAGTAGAAGGACGCTCCGGACGATTGCAAACGGCGGACACTTCTCGACAATGGCTGCCCGCCCTGTCGTAGCGCCGACGCTTACGATCAAGATGTCGTCCTTAGTCGGTGCACACCGCTGGAGGCATTTCTTGAAGTCCGCATCGGATACCAGTCCGGCATCGTCGAAAACGACATATCCGTCCCGCACATGCTTCGCAGTTAGCATAGGGAGTCCTGTTTCCCGATAGGGTGGTTGGATATGCTCACCGTCAGTGATCTGAGAGCACAGGGAATCCGCCGACGTCCAAATCCACGTTTCTGGAATAGCGGGCAAGTCGGAGTTCTGGTCAAAAACGATAGGATTCACATATTTACGATTTCGTCCCGCGGCCATGCACTCCGCATCCCACATTTGCCGACGTTGAGATAATACGTCTTGAAGAAGTGCGTGGGTACTGGGGAGATTATTGATTCCCTCGCGCCAGTCTTCGGTGAGGCGGCCGGAGCAGGCGGCGGCTAAAACGGATTGGCGGAAGGCTTTGAGAATTTTGGGGACTTTGGCGAGGCGTTGTTCTGCTTGGTTTAGAGTTCTAAGCAGTTCTTCAAGCCGCGGTATGATGCGTCCTTGCTCGGCACGAGGAGGTATGGTCAGTCGCATCGTTCTGACATCCTCCAGCGAGATATTGTTCATGCTCCCACCCCTTGCATCAGACTGGGCTTGCTGCTGCGTGACAGACGACATAAGAGCAAGCTGCAACAACCGAGGGATGAGCACCGGTTCAGTACCCCGGATGATCGCGAGCGCTTGATTCGTATTCGCCGGAAGATCATCAACAATGACCAAAGCTGTTCGACCAATAGTCCCGGCTATCGAGAACAATAGATCGCCCATCTGCAAACGCGAGCGCTTCAAAGCTTCGTCAGCTTCCTTGTTGATGAATGTGGTGATCGTTGAACGTTCTATACGTCCATCCGTCAGGTTTTCAACTCTGACAAATGAGATACCCTTCGGCTGGTACTCAAAGCCAAGCGACGTAGGTGTTGTGCCCTTAGTGATCAGGGTGGAAAAACTAGCGAGGTCGGCTTGCGCCCACCCCTCGGGGAGCTCGGCGTCATGGTCTGGCTCTGCGACGGCTGCATTTTTTGCAGGAGGCTTTTTCATACTCTCTTTGGCGCCTTCGCCGGGGCCGCGCCGTTACCGTTCTCTAAAAGCCCGATGATCGCGTTTAGTTCTTCAACCGCTGATTCGAGCTCGGCGATGGCGTCGGTGGCGAGCTCCTCCGGCTCAGGCAGTTCGTCCGCATCGTCCAGCGACTCATCCTTCAGCCACTTGAGGCTATCTATCTTGAAGTGGCGTTCTTTGATCTCACCGATGGTGAAGGAGCGCCATCGATCTTCCTTGGAGTCGGACGCTTTGCGCTTCGCGCGGCCGTTCGGGTCAGAGCCGAAGCACTTTTCAAATTCTTTGAAGTGCTCAGGTGTAAGCACGCGATCTTTCTTGGTTATTCCAGGGACGTTGGTGCGGGCATCATAGATCCAGGTCGTTTCGGTCGGATACCCCTTGGTGAAAAAGATGACGTTGGTTTTGGTGCCGGGGCTATACGGTGAGAATGTGCCGTTCGGGAGGCGCAGGACAGTGTGGAGCGAGCAGTCCTGGGTCAGGATTTCAAAGATTTCGCCGGCCTGGTCCGCGAAAAGACAGTTGTCCGGCAAGACGACGGCAGCCCGTCCGCCTTTCTTGAGGATGGTCATGACGTGCTGTAGGAAATTCAGTTGTTTGTTGCTGCTGGAGATGACGAAATCTTCGCGTTCCGGCACTTGATTCGCGCCCTTCGTGCCAAATGGCGGATTGGTGAGCACGACATCATACCGCTTCGAGGAAGGGGCCTCATAGATGGAATCGCCGAAGGTGATCTCGGGCTCTAGGCCATGGAGATAGAGATTCATCAGGGCGAGGCGTCGCGGTCGCAGCACAAACTCCTGGCCATAGTAGGTGCCGCGCCTGATGCGCTTGGCGAGCGTTCGATCTAGCGCGCCACCCTTTGTCTCTTGGATGAGCCATTCATAGGAACAGACAAGGAATCCTCCCGTGCCGCAGGCCGGGTCGTATATCGTGAATTCATCATACGAGCGAGGGTCTGGTTTTACGCAGCGGACGATGGACTGGATGAGGACGCGGGGCGTGAAGTACTGGCCCGCCCCCTTTTTACCTTCACTCGCAGCTTTCTCCAGCAGCCCTTCGAACGCGGCGGCCTTCACGTCTACATCGAGCCCGGTCCACTCCGTCTCGTCAATCAGGCCGATGAGTTTCTTGAGATTGACCGGGTTATTGAATCGCGATAGGGCACCAGCAAAGATGTCGCCCAGCAACCCTTTCTGCTGGCCGAGCACCCGGAGGACATCGGTGTAGTGGTCGGTCAGCGTGGTGCCGGATTGGGTGGCCAGCGTCGGCCAGGAACAGTCAAACAAAATCTCATCGCCCTTATCGCCTTTCATGGGCTTCCGGCTCAGATCGATCCCCCGCTCGTCCGCCATCTTCAGGAACAGCAAATACGTGAGCTGCTCGATATAGTCGCCATAATCAATCCCGTCGTGGCGGAGGGTGTGGCAGAAACCCCAAAGCTTTTGAACGATATCAGTCATGCGGCGATGGCCTGATTCAGTTGTTTAATAAGTTGCGGAAGGTCCGGACCGAAGACCTTGTAGACCCTGCCCCATCCGCCAAATCGAGTGAACACCGGGAGGTTCTCGAAGTCGTCTTGATCGATGGTTAGGTTGGCCCGGAGGTGTTCGCGGATGCGGTCGAGCCATTGCTGCTGTTCCGGAGTAAACGTCCGGCCAGCAGTCACCTTCTCGAAGGCGCGCTCAACGCGCTCGGACGCAGTGAGGAGCGGATTTTGCTCGTCGGCGGCGTGCTTGACCATGGAGATGATGTCCACGAGCGCCTTGTTATAGCGGATCTCGTGAGCCTTTTCCAGGTGCTCGGAAGTGAATCGCTGAGGTGTGGTTGAGAGCTTGGATCGTAGTTCCGCCAGAGCTTCGGTGCTCCAGTCCTGCGGACGGTTGAGGAGAATCCCGATCGCCTCAACGTGCGCCGGATTTTGGCGGACGAACTCGGCGAATGCGTTCAGATAGTCGTCGGGTTTATACTCTTTGCCGTCCGCACCCCGGACGCGCCACTCGGAACTGACCACATCCTCGGCCTCATGGGCAACGAGGAACACTCGCGGCGTGCGGGGGTAGTCCACAAGGAGTTTCTGAAACTCGGGCTTGCGGAGGGTCGCCATCGTGCCCGTGAAGCTGGTACGCAGGTTCTGCGGAAGATCCCGCGCGTATGCGCCCATGTCGCCGTCCGGAATATGGGCTGCGAAGAGCCGCCGCGCTTCGGCGGACATTTCCTTTTCGATGCGGCGAAGGCGTTTCACCAAGCAGCCGATGTTGTAGTCGCGGTCGCGGTTGTTCCAGATGTCTTCGATAATTTCGGCGATTGGGCGGGTTTCTTTCTGGGGCGGCTCGGCGGTGATGGCCGTGGCTTTCCGGAAGTATTCGAGGAGAGTGCCGTCAAAACAGTCGAAGACGACGAAGTGGGATTTGTCCTTGTAGAGGGAGCCTTTTCGCGTGCCACGGCCGAGCATCTGCTCGAAGAGGATGCGGGATTTGACCGGGCGCAGGAAGACGATGTATTCCAGGTCCGGAATATCCACGCCGGTGGAAAGCATGTCCACGGTTACGACAATGCCGATCTGCAGGCGGTTCCGGAATTCACGGATGCGCTGCAGCGGCCGGTCCACGGTGGGACTGCCGGTGATCTTTTGGACGAAGGAATCACCCCGGCCGAATACGTCGCGAGCGGTATCCACGAGCTGGTCCGCATGGGAGGTGTGCGGGAGGTCGTTGGCGGCAAAGATGAGGGTCTTCGGGAAGCGGCCATACCGCGCCTCGTGCTCCGTTGCGTGTTTCTTGAGTTCTTCCAGGATCTTGCGGTTGGAATCCGGCGAGGTGATTTTCTGCTCTATCTCCGCGGAATCAAATTGGCGTTCATCTTCCACGAAGTCGAGCTTTTGCGCGCCGGTCTCCGGATTGACGGAGCCCACTTCCTCACCCGCTTTGAGGAAGATCCCCTGCATTCGGACGTTGGATTTTACCGCGACCACGTCGTAGTCCACAAGAAAACCTTCGCGGATTGCGCGCTCGTATTCGTACCGGTAGACCACGTCTTTGAAATAGGCCGTGGTATGCGCCGCAGGTGTGGCGGTCAGGCCGATCTTAACCGCGTCGAAGTGGTCGAGCGTGCGGCGCCAGGTGGCGAGCTCGGAGGCGGTGTAGCCGCGGTGGCACTCGTCGGCAACAATCAGGTCAAACGCATGAATCGGAATGTCCAGCTTTTCGACGTCTTCGTCAATTTCCTCATCGCCCATGCCGAAAATCGCATCCCGCCCGAAAAGGTTAATCGTCATGCGTTGGATGGTGGAGACGTATACGAACGCGTGCTTGAGTGAAGGCTCAAGCAGATAGGAGGCTGGCAGGGCTTTCGGATCGAATTGCTCGTCCTCGCCGAAATCTTCTCGTCGGAAGCGCTGGCTGTAGACTTCATAGATCCTGTCGAATTTGAGGCCGGGCCGGGCTTCGAACGACACAAACTGGCGCACTGCCTGGGCCGCGAGCGCACGCCGATCTACCAGGAAGAGAATGCGCTTGGCGATACCCGCCTCCATTAGGCGGTAGATCTGATTCACCATGGTGAATGTCTTGCCGGTGCCCGTCGCCATGGCCAGCAGCATGTAGCGCTTGCGCTCGGCGAGAGCCTTCTCCGTCTCACGGTTTGCGTCTATTTGATACGGACGGATCAGCGCGTGGTCGTTGGGTCTCTTGCTCAGTTTCTCGCAGGCTTTGTCCAGGTCCCGTTCAAAGAATTCTGCGAGAGCCGCGGGCGTGTGGAAGTGCGCAATCTGGTGAGAGCGGTTGAGTTCGTGCCGGACATCGTGGTGCCAGATGACTTCACCGTTGGTGGAATAGAGAAAGGGCACGTGAAAGCCGCGGAAATCGAATGGACTCGACGTAAGCCCTCTCGCGTATCGCTCGGCTTGGCTCAACACGTTTTGCGGACCGAGGGTGAGTTTCTTGGCCTCTACGATGCCGAGTATGTCTCCGTTGACGCAGAGGGCATAATCTGCCGGGCCGGTTTTGGTCGGATATTCTTCAATCGCGCAGCGGTTATAGCTCTTGAGGGGTTTCGAAGCGTCAAATTCTTTTTCGGGTATCCGCCAGCCGGCGTCCGTGAGGCGACGGTCAATGAGTTCCTTGCGAGTCAGCTTCTCGGAATTTTTCGGCGACGCTTTTTGCATGAATTCGGACACGGAGTCTTTCCGCCACACCGTTCTCGGAAGGGGCAAAAGACTAACTTCGCCCGATCGATGGCAGAGAACGGGTGCGTTTTATGGACGCTTGTTTCGGTCTTCTTTATTATATGGATCGGCCTGGTGGCTGAATTCTACAGCCGGGAGTGTTGGCAATCGGGCGAATTGGCGTGGCCCAGGTTGAAAGGTCGAGACTAACCACGAACCGCGCACGCCGCGACGGATCGGCTGTGAGAAGTTGTCGGACCTCGTTGCTCTGCTGGAAGCGTCGGAGCGGGGAGGCAGAAAGAGCGGCGTGGTCTCTGGCCTTGATATGATCCTCGCGTGGTCCACAGGAAGAAATCACCCCTCTTGTGCGCGACAATCGTTGTTTCTCTCAGCTCCTCGGGATGTACTCTAGTCAATCCGAATCGGCAAAACTGGATTTACGGTGGTTCGCCAAACGTGCGCGTTCTTTTGGCCTGTGATTCGCCAGAGGTTCGGCGGCTTCTCGCGGATGAGGACGCTCGCGAGTATGAGGTTAATCGCTTCTGGCGAGATAAACATACCCAAGAAGACGGAATCAAACGAATCCAGGATATGATGGTGCATCCTGAGAACTACCCCCCAGGCAAGATCCCGATAACCAGATAGAGCTCGGACTTCGTAAACCATCCAAGCAGCATAATGTTCTACACCTCGCGATGCCGTCATTATAATCAATCCACATGCCACATGATCAAAAACTACACCTCAAAAAGTAAAAACACCTTCGACGTGATCCAGAAGTGCCTGGCTTCGCACGGCGCGCAGAAGCTTATGTTCGATTACAACGACCGAGGCGAGGTCATCGCCCTCTCTTTCGCAATGGAGATCAATGGCAAGCTCATCGGATTCAAACTACCCGCGCGCATTGAACAGGTTGAAATCCGTATTGAAACGCGAGCGGCGATGGAGGAACGCCGACGAGCTGAAAGACCAGGCATACCGGACCGGCTGGGCTAACATCCGCGACTGGGTTACGGCGCAAATGGCGCTCGTCGATACGCAGATGGCGAAGGTGCAGGAAGTGTTCCTGCCTTACATGGCGAACCGCAAAGGACAGACCCTCTACGAGTCGATGGAGGAGAGCAAATTCCTGTTGCCGGGCGATTCATCAAAGAACCAAACCCAATGATTAACCGTTGTCCTGAGTTGCGGCGAGGAACTCAACGTCGTCGCTTATCCCGACGGCTTGGTATTCGAGTTCGGTCATTCGCCGGATTGCTCACCCACGAGGAATGAAAAAGATCGCTATCAAACGCGGGCAATGTTGGGAAGACATCCGCACTGGGCGCCGTTGGCGCAAGAAAAGCTCAAGGCCTGGCTACAGGGGCATACCACAACGAAGAAAGAGCAGGTCTTTAAACTCTACAATGCGTTAAAGAACGTGAGCGATGCAAGGGCACAGTACGCAATCGCTATCAAGGAATATCTTGCAAACCTCAGATACGGCCCGCGCAGTGAGGAGAATACAAAGGCAATTGCCGCCCAGACGTGGGCGGAGCATATGGCTCGGCGTTTGTTGGGCCTCAAGGCGGCATTCGAGCCACTGCAAACAGGGTTTGAGATTTACGACCCCACGCTCAGTCGAGAGCTGAAAATGTATTTCGGGAGCAATTCAGCGCAGATCGAGATCGTCCGTTTCTTGAGGACAATGTCTTCCGAAGAACGAGCAGATTTTGAGAAACAGTTCGATGAGAACACGGTTCGTCTTCAAGCATCAATAAGGGGCTTAACGGATTTCATTAAATCCAACTATAAATTCGAGGATTCGAACAAATAGCTTCACGCCTCAATCCAACGGATCTTGGGCAGCTCCAAGCCCGTGAATTCGCCAAGCTTGGAGCACATACGAACATCCATCCAATAAGTCGTCATGCGATTCGGCGCCGAGATTTGAATATCTGGCCTCTAGAACTGCTCCCATCCGAATCGGGGAAACAGGGCAGTACCAGTATCGTATAGGAGGTCAGGAGCTTGAAGCTGGTTCGGCTGGCTTGGCATCCTCCTTTGGGCGTCCAACAGCCCCCAGTTTTGGAAAACGGAACGGATCGCCTGCTTGCGGTCTTTCGGGCAGCGGGGTATTGCGGATGGTTGCGTCGAGCGTGCCGAGCTTGCGTTCGAATACGCCGGCGTCGAAGAACTTTTCGAACATGAGGTTATACGCTTCGCGGATTTCTCTTAGTGCGGCTGCACGGTCGCGCCCATCCGCCATCTCGTCATTCGCTATCGTCCACCCGACGCGGGCGATCTCTGCCATAGCGTCTTGGAACGAGGCGAGGGCATGGTTCAAAACCCATGTGTCCGCCCGCTTGGTGCGCTCGGCGTGGATTTGGTTCACTGCCCACTGCTTGTTTAAAAAGGCGCATTCGAAAACGATAAATGACATAGGCAACTCGCGGTTGCTTTCCACATTTGCAACCACTTCGCCGTGGGTGATCTTCACGCGCTGGAAGAGCATGAATGCGGATTTCGGCGCTTCTCTAAAGCACGATTTTGATTTCCAATATTTACCTCGGAGTTCGCGGATAGTCATGGTGTAGCGTTCGATCATGAACAAAGTGATAGGATGATGAATCTTTGATGGACGCTGACAAACAGTGTCGTATGATGCTCAAGGATGGGAAGCGGTGCCGTTATAAGGCGAAGGACGGCGGATTGTGCGGACATCATCGACAGTCTCTAACGTCAAGAAAAAAGACAATTGAAAAGCTGATCCTTGCTGGGAAAGTGGCGGCTGCGCTTACTGCTCTGATTAAGCTTGTAGAGATGCTCGTACCTCTGTATCCGAAGATTGAGTCGGCCATTGAGCCTGTGTTTCATGGTTGGTTGTTTCGCATGTCCAAGCCGGGGCGTGTTGATTTGCAGTACCTTCTGAAATTGTTTACTCAGATGGAATCGAGAGAAAACTATAGCGGTGTGGAACGGTACACACGACATGTGTTTATGGAAATGCACCGCGAATTCGATCTTTAGCCAGTGCCGGAAGCCCCTTCGCGCAACAGTACTCGTCCGCTGTGCGAAGGGGGCTATCCCAGAATTGATCTATTCCTCGTCTTTCCCGCCCTCGTCTTTGACCTGGTGCTCATCCGCCATCATCTGCCGCGTCCACCGCACTGATCTCGTCGGCCGCCACATGCTCCGCCGCCCTTGTCGGTGTAATCGACATCGTACAAACCGTCTTCCGCGACCGCGACGACTTCGCCAACCTTCTTCACCGAGAGGATGGTGACCTTGTCGCCGACCGCGAACTTATTTTCTGTATCTGACATATTTTTGCTTGCTTGATTTCGACCTTTGGATCAGGTTCGGATTTATAGCTTCCGCAGCAAATCGACGAACTCCCTGCCCTGCGCCGGCTGCTTCGTGAACGCCTTCACGGTGTCCTCGTGGCCTTGGATGTCGGTTTCGAGCTGTTTCGCCTGGGCGCGGTAATCTACGCTCATCTTCTCCACTTCGCGGCGCTCGCGGTCGGATTCGTACTTCTCCTGCCCGGTCATCTCCTTTTTGGTTTCGTCCTCGGCAACATTCTTGATGCTCTGGTCGATCGCGTCGGCTTGGGCGTGGAGGCGCGCCACGAGTAAACGCTTTTCGATGGCGCGGGCTGACGCGGCGCTACTAGCGTTGATTTTGGTGATGGCCGCCTCAAACTCTTGTTTCCATATGTAGCGCCGCTTGGCCCAGAATTTTGCTAATGCGCGGATCATGATGGGTATTTTGATAATGATATAATTCCTGCCAGTTTCGTCAAGAAGAGAGCAAATACTCTATGCGGACTGATGTGGAAATCGGTGTTATAGTTGCGGCCATGGCCGTCCTCGGCGGGATAGTGTCTGCGCATGCTCCCCAGAAACTTTGGCAAAAGTCGAGTTACGCGGCGGCCTTTCTCGTTCTTGGTGTGTTTTCTGTTTTGCTTGTAGTCAAACAATCGAACGAAGCCGCCGCCACGCTTAAGGAAGAAATTGCAAGGATAACCGGTGGCGACAGCTATCCTGAAGTCATGGCAGTTGGGCAACCGGAGGGATGGGTGCTCTCGGTGCTGGTTCGCGGCCAACACAATATTCCACTGGTATATTTTGACGTGGTATCGCATTCACAACGAGTAACTGCGGACAACGCCGGCCAGTACCTGTACAAGAACACGATGTCAGCACAAATTCCCATGGCCTACGTAGGGCACGCGATGGAAACCAGCCTAAGGATTGTCCCCGAGGACGACGTTGACCTGTTTGTAATTCATCTCACTGCCCCTAATGGCAATTGGACGGAACGGCTCACAATGCGAAAATCCGCGAGGGGTTGGAAGCAGGAGACACAGGTTGTCGATTCGTTGGGGCAGTCAGTGGCGAGATAACTTGCGACTTTAGTATGCGAAAACTTATAGTAGTTTCATTACATCATCGATGCTATAGGCTAAAATCGCGATCCCGTTTCGCGCGCCTGACGGCGTCAAGGAATTCAATCTGCTCCGGCGTGGGCTTGTTGCCATGCTTCTTCACTTCGATGGCAAAGAAGTTTCCGAGGGGTGTGCAGCCGATCATGTCGGACATCCCCCGGTCGCCGGCTGGAAGCGGAATATACTGACCGTTCGGTTTCAAGATACCGACGTTGCGGACGGGACCACGACGCATCTTTTCAGCTCCAAGTAATCCCTGATGCTGCGCTTTAGTTCACGTTCGGATTGTGTCATGCCTCCGTTCGTTTGTTATTTTTGACCAGCCGATAGAACTTCCAGAGCATGCCTTCCTTCAGGTGGCGGCAGGCCGTTCCGCTGTGTGCGGCTGCCGCCGGTGTCCTTAATGACATCGGTCAGTTTTACGCCCTTGGCGCGCTTCATCACAGCGATCACTTCGGCTTTCTTGTTGGCGCGGTCTGCCTTGGGCTTGGCGGACGGCTTCCTGGCGCGGCCCACTTTATTCGCGGGCTCGCCTTCTTGGTATTGCGCGGCCCCCTTGCCGGGAATCGCCGGTCGCCGACCATATCCAATCGAGTTCACCTGAGTCCCCTCCTGCCACTGCACCGGTCGCCGCCCGCGCCAGTACCGACCGACGTACACTAAGATCCGGGATGTTTGAACGATTCTCCCGGCCCGCCGTGAGGGTCCTGTTCTGGGCGCGAGCCGAAGCCGGTCGGCTGGGATCGGAATGGATCGAGCCGGAACACCTTCTCCTCGGCGTGTTGGCCGAAGATCAACGTGACTGGATGCGGGCGATCCCGAGGTTTGCCGGTAAGCGCAGCATCGGCTTCGAGGCAGATCCCACTCCGGCACCGGCTCCGTTCTTCAACGCCGAGTGCGCGTCGAAGTTGCGACAGATCCTGACCGCATCGGCTGGCACACCGAAACTGGACGCTGTTGATATGTCACTCGCGGAGCGGTCCAAGCAAGTTCTCGCGGCTACAGCGAAGCGGGCGGAAGTAGGGACCATCGGTCTGCTGCACATCCTTTGGGGACTGAGTGACGCCGACAACTCGGTCAGCGCTGTTCTCAAGTCGGTTGGAGTCACTGTCGATCAGATCGACAACGCGATTCGGAGTCAGCAGACGTGACAAGCGACTCTGAGTAAGTGGCCTGGGCGCTGCCGCGCCGTTTCACGCACACCCCAAACTCCGCAATTCCCAAGAAATCGCCGCTCCCACGACGCGCCGAAGTACTGTTTGCAGCGCGACCCTCGGCGATCGGTGCGTGAGACCACGCCGGTAAAGTACAAATTAAGCACCGTTTAATCCCGTCCCCAGATCAGGGGTTGCGTCCCGCTCGGTGGCTATAGTCTTCCGCCCACGATGCCGATTTGATCCCCAGGACAGCACAGTTGCCACCATCTCCTCTGCTGTCCTTGTGGCCCGGTTCTAGCGATAGCAATCAGCATTCCTCCCAAGCTGGGATCGGGCCATTTTGAACTAGATTCCCCAGCCCACGCCGCACCTGGTACTTCCGCTCGTATCGGTCTATGTTCCGTGGCCGGATTCTCTTCATACTTCTACTAAGAGGTTTCTATGAGGACCAATCTCACTCGGATAATCGCAGCGGCCCGGTCGGTGCGCCCACGGCCAGATACCTGGCCGCGTCCGTTAAACAATCCTCCTTTTGATAGACTGGCTGTTCCCGCCGCATGGAAACCACGTTGGACTTTCGTCCATACCAGCTCGCCATCGTCGTCTGTGTCGATCACAAAATCCAGCACCTGGTGCAAGGCATCGCGGCGAGCCACCCGCGCAACATGATGCGGCTCCGGTTCCTCGATTTCCTACGAGACCTCACCGGTCGTTACTCCGTCGATGTAATCTGCGAGGAAGCCAAACATGGCGTGGAGAGCATTGCTGAGACGCTGGCGAACCGGGAACGCCTGCGGTACCGCAATATTGAAATGTCCCCGCAGCGTCGAGCCGAACTCGGGATAGCTCCGCTGTACACGATCGATCCGGAATCGGAAATTCTCCTCGAACAAAAAGCCCACTGGAATGCACAGCGAGAAGGCCACATGCTCTATGAAATCGTTGGTGCCATCGCGGGAGCGCGGGCCGTGATCGCCATTTGCGGCGTGATTCACATGCCGATAATGATCCAAGCACTGAGTACGAAGTTCGCCCGCGTTGAGCAGTACGATGTGACCGCAATGCCGTGGTTCGATCCGTCATTGCTCTGACCGGCGAGGATCTCTCACCGTCGCAGTAATCAGACTCGTGCATTCGCTGAAGGACACTCCTATCTCGTCGCGCCCCACGGTCTTCCCGATCAACTGGCCACCTTCCCGGTACACCGCGACGATGCTTTCATCGGAAGACGTGATCTTCAAATACGGGTTGTGGGTCAGATCGGCCAGGTGGTCCCCAAACACAAGCCGATCTGGGCGACAATGAGTGGGCGGAAAGAAGCGGGGAAGAGGAGTTAGCCGGAATTCTAACGAAGCGCCACCATCCCAGAAGTCAAGTTTTCCCCGGAAACCTGTTGTGTCGTACCTTGAAACCGCAAAGCTAGTTTCCAAGAACTGAAACTATCTTGTCACGATGGAGTCCTAAAAGGGAGGAAGTTCATCAATGAATGCTAACGGCGCTGCGATTTTAGCTGATCCGCATCCATGCAGCCATATCGTATACCCATACACGGACGAGAATCTCGTCGGGCAGGCGGTCTGTCTGTTCGCGAGTGCCGGTCTTCGCGATGGCGACGGCGTAATCCTGATAATGAGCGCCGATCACTGCGAACCGATCAGACTCCGCCTTCAATTGGAAGGCTACAATGTCGCGGCGTATGAGCGCTCCGGACGCCTTACGTGCGTCACTACTGAGGATCTGTTGGCGAGATTCATGGTGGATGGAACACTGAACGAGAACCTCTTCCGCTCCACGATCGGTGGACTCATCGATCGCGCCACAGCAAGTGTGAGCAATGGACATTCGGGCAAGGTCCGCGTTTTTGGCGAGATGGTCAGCCAATTGCGGCATACGAATCTCTTAGCCACGTCGCGGCTAGAGGAGTTGTGGAACGAGGTAATCCAGGAGCATTCGGTCTCTCTGTTGTGTACGTATGCCCTGCACAATGCCGACGATCATATACCGAAGTCGCTAGTCGAGCTTCACTCACACAACATCGAACGGGAACTCACCGTCGTTTAGAACGCTTAGTGAAGCAGAACGGCAGAGTGGCAAAGGCCAAGGCGCGTAAAAGACGCCGTGCCTCGGTCAATGACCGGATCTGCTCGGGAACAAGCACCCGGTGATCCGGGAGAACCACCGGGTGAGGAGTTTCGATTAAATCCCTTGGCGATAGTCGCCTGTCTCCAAGGGCAGGATCTATACTAACAAAATCTCCGGCCCGTGGCGGTATCAAGAAACCCGGTGCGAGGATGATACCACGGACACGAAAGCGCCGAACCTAGACCACCCTTCAGATCCCGCGTCCAGGGGCTAACTTGACTTCGACGCTCCGTAGGCACAACCAATGTGACGCTTTTTCGGGAGGAAGTCTACTGGGAACATACCTGATGCTGCCTAGCTCGCTACCTGGAACAATCCCTAGCCGGGCGACGTCCCGCTGCTTCGCGGGGTGATTTGGTTCTTGCCTAGCGGCACCACGCGATCCTGAAAAACAAAACGAAGGATCGCGCCAGTTGCCGGATGACGGTAGTACCAGACACCATCGATCTTTCGAGCATCGTCATAGACCAATGCGCGATAGGACACGCTCCAAGATTCCGCAGAATCGAAATCGATCCGAGTCATGAGATGAACACCTTGTCTAACGGCGTTCCGGCGCACGCCCGTCTAATCGTTTGATTCGCGAATAACGCGACCATTTCGACGGTGGGTCTAACACCAAGGGATCGATTCCGGTAGTGATGCTACTGCGATGCTCGGATAGCCTATTCCACACGCTTGCTGAAGGGTTTTACTCGTGTTGCTGGGGACATCTGCGGCACCTACTCATCTGCATCTTCCGCCAGGTTGACCGTATGAGCATGAAACATTAACGTTTCGTCTGGCGTCACACGTCCAGTGGGTCAATGGGTGACTAACCCCATCAAAGTTCTGCTGATCGAAGACAGCGCCGGAGACGCGTTGCTCACCGGGCAGATCACGGCAGAACTACCGTTTCCTCTTAAACTCTAGATTGCTCGTGACGGCGAACAGGCACTCATGATGTTGGCTGATCCTGAATTTGACGCAGCCCTGATAATCCTCGATCTGGACATCCCGAAGATCCACGGCCACGTCGTGCTGGAGCGCAACCCTCGGAAGGGCATTCCTGTAGTCATCTTCAGCGCATCATCGAACCCAGCGGACGTACAGCGTGCGCTGGAGTTGGGCGCTTGCGAATACTTTGTGAAACCAATTGACTTACAGGCGTACCAACTCGCCGTGCTGGGGATGATCGAAAAGTGGGCGGTACGCCACGACGACGTAGCGAACGGAGTCACGGCAACTTCCTAGATCCTGCGAGCTGCATCGGCGCCATCAACGAGGAAAGCGCCGGGTTGCCGAAATCCAAGCCGCGACGGATCGAATCGCGGACCAAGCGAGCGGGCCAATCGGACGGAAAATCTCACGGCAGTACCAGAGTTTGGCCGCAATCAGGATTGCATCTTGATCGATTCGTACCGTTCCACAAGATCCCCGATAAACTCAGCAGTCAAGAAAACCATCCCATAACCACGGCTATGGCTGGGCGGTGAAAGTCAAGATAGTGCGCCAAGATATATAGTCAAAGGAAGGTGCAGCCGCAACCACCAAAGCTGATATACATCGTCGGATGTAACCACGCGCTTCAGGTTCCACGCGACCAATTCTCACCGATGGATTACGAATCACAGATCGAGGAGTACAGGCGGGAATTACTCGCTCTGTCGGATAAATACGGATTCAATCTGTATTGCGAAGAGATCAAGCACTCAGCTGCCTTCAGCTTTGCCGAACAGCTCGCGATCAATCGTCGGAAGAGATACATCAATATCGACATGCCGAAAGACGTTCGGGAGGTTCTTAGAATCCCGCTCGATTATAGTCATCCAGACAATCCCATTGGTTACGCTCGCGATCAGATCCTGCAATGGCATATCAGGCGCGAAGAGTACATGTACGAACGCGCTACCGATCGAATGAACTCGGCAACGGTCGCCATCGTCATCTGCGGTGATGAACACGTGGCGCGACTTAAAGAACGCTTTGAGAAACTTGGGGGCAGGGTCGAAGCGGAAAGTTTCCGCGACAAGCCGTGGTATCGACCGGATGTATTCAAGATGGAAACGTACTTGTGAATCCACGCCGCGATCGGATCGGCAGGGGACCGCCGACCCTCACAGCTATGTAGAATCCGGTCCAGAACCACGCAGGTTCCAGGAGGTAACCCGCTGCAAACGCGTCACTGCGATGCGGATATTACGCCGGTGACCCTCGAAAAGAAGGCCGGTTTAACCTGATTTAATCGTGTTCAGCCCATCGGCAAGGCCGCGAGTGGGCCACGCCGCGACGAATCGGCTGCGGGAAGTGTCGGAGCTGATGGCGCTGCTGGAAGCCGAGGAATGGAGGTTAGGTTGCGCCGTAGTTTAGGATGAATGAGAATAGTCGATCCATGAATCAATATCGCCAAACTGTGTGGTCGTTCGCAATCTCCCTCGTAATCGTGCTAGTAGTTTTTGCTTTCGCGGAGTTCGGGCCGACCGTGTATTACACACCCCACGTCATCATTAGCCCCGGAATGAGCGTGGGGCTGATTATATTGAGCATTATCTATCCACACGAGGCCCACTCCGACCGCGCTTGGCTCGTGATGGCAATCATCGCGAACGCGCTAATGTACACTTTGCCGATCTTGCTCCTCTGGCGATTGTTTACAAGAATACTTTCAAAATAGCCCACCTGTTTGCACCGCTCGTGAAACAGGCGTATTATTGCTGCCGCTGGGAGGCAGTTTGAGAAACCAGCGTTCGGCAACGCGGCGCAGAGTGGTCCCGCCTTCGCTGCGCTCCCAGCATGACACAACGCAATCACACGGACGGTTTCCGAACAAGACGCAGTGGACGACGATCTGGATCACGGCCAGCGTGTTCTCGCTGGTTCTGCTTGGCGTGATTCTGGCGGCGCATTGCTAGGACATGCGCTGGGGAGCTATGTTGGTTGCACCGCTAGGTGTCGATGACCGCGAAGCCGGAATGCCAAAGCCAACAGAAAGACCCCGAATACCAACGCATACGCACCGATCCACAGGACAATCGCGAGCGCACCGGCACCGGGCGCAAACAGGATCAGCACGCCGAACAATAAAGAGAGCACACCGATTGCGAGCAGAAGCCATTCGTTTGTGATCGCTTTGCGGAGACGAATGCCCGCGATAATTTCAAAAACCCCGGTGAAGATCGCCCAGAATGCAATCACGTACAGCAAAACGATCGCAGTTATCGCAGGCAAGGCGAACGCCACGATACCCGCGATGATTCCGACCACTCCTTCAATTAGCAGCGCCCATTGATGCGATGCTACGCGGAAGAAACCGATCAGGTTGAAAATGCCATCTACCAGGGCGTAGGCTCCAAACAGCAGTACGAGCGTGACGAGCGTTATTCCCGGAAGAATAAACGTCAGCAGTCCAAACAACACGGCCACGAGTCCACGGAGAGCGAGCGCCCACCAGTTTCTTGCCAAAGTGTGAAGCATCGGAGCCTCCTGACGTTAAGATGCCGCCGATCTTGATTGATGTCAAGGGTTGCTGAAGGACAAATAGCTATAGCCCGAGCTTCGTTGCCGAGTTCTCGCGGAACAAGCTGCCGTCCCGGATGTACCTTCGAACCATCTGAACGCTGCGATGCCCGGTTTGGTTCATGATGCTTCGCTCCGACGCCCCGGCACTCGCAGCACTGGTTGGGGTGACCGGCCCGCAATGAGTGGCCCGCGTACCTGGCCGGATCGAGTCCAGCTCGTGTCGCGAGCTTTTTCACCACGCGTGCCACATCGCCGCCTGACAACCGGCCCGGTTGCACGCGCCCATGTCGCGAGATCGATCGAAACAACGGGCCGGTGGTGATCCCGGCCAGCTCCAGCCACGATTGAAGGACGCGAACGGGGCACGTCTCAGGATTCGATCCGTATGGGATTCCGATCTTCCGGCCAGCCCCAATTTGGTCCGTTTTCGAGCGAGGCAAATTGATCGTCAAGCCATCTTTGCCAAAAACACAATCGTCAATATCCAGCCCAACGAGTTCAGAACGTCGAAATGCACTGGCAAACCCGAGCAAGATTAGCGCTCGGTCACGAGCGCCGATAAGCCCTGCGTCCGTAACATCCACCATCGCTCGAATGTCCTCAGTTAGTGCCGGTGCCTTTTGTACCGCTGCGGTCCCTTTCGTTCTGCGAATCCCTTTCATCGTGTTCGCGACCATCGCGTGATGTGTCGGGGATTCCAGACCGACCGCTTTATGAGCTTCGGCGATAGCGTTCATGCGCCGCTGAATGCTGCCAACTTTCAGCCGACCGGCGCAGGCCGCGAGGTAGGCCGCGACAGATTCAGGACTCGCGGGCAAAGCGCAAAGCTCACGAGCTTCGCACCACGAGCAGAACTCCCGCCAGTCCGAACGATACCCGCGCAAGGTGTTTTCCGCCTTGGATGCTCGGATGTACTCCCGGACTTGTTCAAGTGAGGGGGACGGCACCACGCCCGTCCCCTTAGTTTTTTCAACAGCCTTCGTGTTCGCCATCACGCCGCCACCCTGAACGCTTCGTTTGCCTTGCGTTTGAACTCGGGCGTTACGTCGTCTTTCGATCTGAGTAGCGCCCATTCGGGCCAGTGGGCCACATCGCGTGCCAGCCGAACGGCGTCTTTCAAAGTCGATGCTGAACCGGCAGCAAGACCCGTGGCAACGTGCGTGATGGTCCAGTACCCATTGCCGCGATTGACGGCCAGGTGGTCGGAAACCCGAACCGCCCACGCTTCGGCCCACTGCTCGGATTGCCAGGTGGTACGAATCTGGATGCGGCCTACCGCCGTGGATTCCCGCTCGGCAGTGAGCCGGATCATTTCGTCCCAGTATTCAATCTCGTCCGGTTCGCAGTTGAATCGGGACTTGAGCGCTTTCTCAAGCCTGACCGAAGGCGGCAAGGAGTGCTTGCGCTTGACTGGCAGCGTGCGGGCCGGTTTCGGTTGGCCCTGCCAAGTGATGACGATGCGGGATTCGTCGATTTCCTCGGAGTACTCCAAACCGGATTTCCGCAACGAATCAAGCAAGAATTCGCGGCGTTTCACGCTGTCGGCCAGCGATGGATTAAGTATGACTGCGCGTCCGGTGTTCATGCCAACCTCCGCGCCTGTTCGAGATCGTCTTCGACGGTGTTCGTGATGGCATCGCCAGGTTCTAAAGTTTGCACTTTCGGCGCATTTGGATCACTATCATCGAATGGCACGTCAACATAGACGTTCTTGCCAGCCGCAATGAGCCTATCCGCATGTTCCGGCGTGATGGACTGCAACCGCCCCAGCGGATCACAATACGTGTGGTCCAGTTTGCTGTAGTACTCCCGGAGCTGCCATAGATTGGCGCGATTGGACAGGTTGAACTTTTGAGCGATAAGTTTGCCGATCATGCAGCCTCCACAGTGCGGGCCGAAGCTGTGGCCCGTTGAATCATGAAGTCTGCCGCCTGTTGCGCTTTGCTGGCAGCGGTGAAAATGGCCCGCTTATCGGCTTTCAAAACTTTGAGCCATGAATTGATGTACTGCGCGTGATCATCGCGTGGTTCCGAGCTGAGTCCCAGGTGAGCGGATACGAACGCTGCGCCTAGCTCTGCTATCAGCTCCTCTGCTGCATACGCGTTATCGCCAAATCGCTTTCCTAACTGCCGATCACAGCGCGATGTTTGAGCCGTCCAATGCGTGTGCTCATGGGCAAGAGTGGAATAGTACGCGACATTTTCAATGAAGGCACCAAAGGGCGGCATCTGAATATAGTCCGAATCAGGCGCATAGTAAGCACGGTTCCCACCATGTCGCACGTTCGCGCCGATCGCCTGAAAGAACGCCTCGGCACGTTCAATCCGTTCTGCCATTGGCATGTCCGGTTCTGCTTTCGGCGTGTATCCGTCAACCTGGGCGGCATTGAACACGGAATAGCCACGTGTGAACAGTAACCGAGATCCCGACTTGGGCGATTCGTCGCCGTCTTCCATTTCGGCGGCATTGTTGGCAAACTTCCAAAACACTACCGTGGTAGCTTTTTCGCCCTTGCGAACTTGAGCACCCTTCTCTAACCACTGTTGATATGTCGCCCATTCTCCGCGTTCGTAGCCTTTGGCTTGTGCGGCACTCCACAAGCACACCGTATTGATTCCTCTGTATGGCTTCTTTGAGACAGCATTGATCGGTGAGAAGGCAAACTTGCCGGACGTGTGCCAAGGCATACGCCAGTTGCCCACTCCGGTTTCTATTGCGGTTACTATTTGGTCCGTCACGCGTGCGTAAACGTCCCGTTTGTCGGTTGAGGTATTGTTGGTATCAGACACGAAGCTCCTAAGTAGCTTTGCTGTTTAGGAAGCAGTGGGTGTGCAACCACTCGCTGCTTCCGTTCCACAATACTAATCAAGAATGTTGTACGCGTCAATAGTACAGATGTGCTGCGAACCCTGTATTTATTGGTGTTGCGCGACAGTATGGGCGATGGGTGCGTCGATAGTTTTGGTGCTGCGATCGTGCGACGCGACACGGCAATGTCAAAGGATTTCGCGCCGTCGTCGTGCCACGCATGGCCGTGATCGTCCCACGGCGATTCGTTTTTGAATTCGTTTGATCCCTATGCCGGGGGACCCAACGACTACCGGGGGTAGGTCGAATCAGTGCAGGAATCCTGGCGTCAGGGCACGGGCGCTACGCAGTGATGTCACGGTCGGAGTGAAAACAGCGTGACGGAAAAAAGTTTAGAAAAATTGAAAAGACGGAAATCCCCCGAATCGGAGTTTTCGGTGCTTTGCTCCTTTGTTCCCTTGGCGAGTGGGCTGGTCTTTTTTTTGTTTCGTGGAGCGATAGCAAGCCCGCTGTTGACAAACCTATCTAGCCGAAAACACAAAGAGTACAAACTCCGTCGCGGTCTTCACGATCTCATCAGCGATCCCCTCAATCTGTGCTCGGCTCATCTTCTCGAATTGGAATCGGAACCCCTTCTGCTTGGCAGTCGTCTTGATCCGCATACTCCCACTGCGCCACCGGGAATGGGTGATCTTGTTACGTTCCTGTTCGACGGCGTGGAGCTTTTTACAAAGGCGCTCCAATTTCTCGTGATCCTGCTCTGGGTATCTATGCTTATATAAGCAGGCGAATAACTCAACGTTCTTACCGAATGAACGCTCTGCGGTTATGATCTCCCCGGTGCGTTGCTCCTGCGCGTTGTTGTCGAATAACAGACGCCAGATGCCAAATTCAACCTCGCCGGAGAGCATCTCGAAATTGACGGTTACCCTCCCGATTGGTTCGAGAAGTGTAGGATCGATGCGGGGAGTCATACACTACGATCTCATGCACGTATCCGGTACGCTAGTGTTCGTGGCTGGGCGCACGTGCAAGCCTGAGTCGTGGTAACGTGTAAGCAAAGAGGCACCTACACATGGATTATTCCCAGATCGTTCGATACCGGCAAAACTTGGTTTCGTACATGGACGCTTTTACGCCACTTGCGCCAAATGTTGCCGTCCAGGACACCGTAATCCAAGGGATCAATCAAGATCAAACGGTTCACAGCACCTACGGACAATGGGGTAGCGGAACGATCGTTCGCACTAACAACACACGCTCCCTGATGTCGCGACTTCGAGTTATACCTACATACGGTGCCGGGTTGAGGTAAGTCGAATACGGAGATTGTCCCTCGCCAATTTTACCCCCGCCGATCTGATCCGGCTCGCCGCTCCGCTTCGATAGCGCGGAGTACGTGTTCGAGTTGAAGATGGACGGATACATTGCCTTTTGATCTCCAAAGATATTCCGGGCGCACCGAGGAGCAGTTTCTGACCAGCATCGGTCACCTGATTCTGTTTCTTGAGAAGCGCATCAAACATCTTTCGCACGGGAACACGAAACTGGACGAGTTTCAGCGCAACTGTTGCAAGTATTTGCTTACTCAGCTTGATCGATTACTGAAGAAATACAGGACCGCCCCAATGGAAGAAGTCGCGTCGATTTGCCGCAACATCTTCGAGCTAGTCTTGACAGTGAAATACTACGAAACAACTGAGGACGACGCCCACGCGTTTCTGCTCCAAGCAGATGTCGATAAGATCCTCATTCACGAAGGCATCCTCGAATGGCTAAGGGTGACCGACCCGAACAGCCCGATGATCCGAAATCTCAACCATCTCACGACATCGAAACAGCAAGGAGTTAAACCACCACCCCGCCCTACGGTTCGCCAAATGGCAGAGAAGGTGAATATGACGGTCGAGTACGACGGATTCTACAAGTTCTACTCAAAGTACATTCACCCAAGTGCGTGGATTATCAACAAGCCGATTGAAGAACTGGAAAGCCCCGGCTATCGCGAGATCCTTGTCATGCAGAGTTTCATCTACGCGACTAAGAATACCGAACTGCTCGGTGCCATCACGGCCTAGTGGCACAAGATCCGAAACCCGCGCTACACCCAGTACGAAGGTCGCCGGGAAGTGTTCGAGCGACGATACGCGGTAGGCGTGTGAACTCAGTCTTGTGGTGTGCCCACCACCGGCCACAACACGGTGTTACCCCGTGGTACACCGATCCTCGGATCGTGTTGATCGTACTGCGTGGTAACGGTCGGTGACGGTCGGAGCTTGCCCCGTCAATGGCGCACGAAACTCGGTGGTGGGCTACTTTGAGTGTTCGCCTTATTTCGGAAAGCGCTCACTAACATCCAAACAGGCACCGCAAATACGGTGGTTTGTACGAGGAAGACGATCACAAAAATCACTGTCACATCTGTTGGCGCAACCGGTGTCGCCGTAAAATGATCGATCAGTCTCAGTAATGCTTCACTTGGAGCTTGGGTATATCCAATGACCGTTCGCCAGATCGTAGTTGGTTGCGTTGAACCTGTCAGCAGGAGAAATAAGAACGCAATGACTTGCAGAACCGCTCCGGTGCATATCGAAAGAAGTACCCTTTGCGCTGCCATTTCAAAACGATTGTATCTTTAACTGGTCGCGTGGCGTACGCGCCATTTCTAATACCCGCTTCTCCACTTCGATCTGCGCCAAGTCCGGTGTGGTGGTAAAGTTCGTTCGCGGGTGTACGATAAAACACATGACCGCCGACGAACGCACGATCGCAAACGCGGCACTGGGCGCTGGACCATGGGACAACAACGATCAGATCGTGATTGCAGTGGCGGATCGATTAGGACTCAAACCTCAGCGTGTGGAATCCGTCCTGCAACGGCTCAGGATTCGGATGGTTCTAGTCTGTGTCAGCGCTGCGAGTGCGGGGAGCGAAACGGCTTCTGTCCGATACGAACGAGGCATGGATTGGACCGATGAGGAGTGAGAAATCTGTGGTCCTCGTTGTGCTCAATTTGTGCCCACCCCTCCGGCTTTGATGGCGATGGTCTCGATCACGAAAAGAAGGGACGTGGAGAGCGACGTCGCAACCAAGAGCGGAACTATCGGCATCGGTGGAACTGAGATAACTGCGGTGAGCTTCACCGATTCGGAACAGAACGACGTAACCAAAGTCGGCGGGATCTGCGTCTTAAAACCTCATGGCATGGCCGGAAGACATTACAAAGATCACTCCTGACGAACTTGCAGCTTTGCACAAAGAGAACGAAGCATGGGGTAAAGATTTGAGAATCCGAATCAAAGGCTTGATGGACGGTAAGGTCGCTGGCCAGATCGGCAAGGACGAATATGCCGCCAATCGTAAGATTGCTAACAAGGACATGAATGAGTACAGACGCCGTGGTCGGCTCCTTATGCACGAATTCTCAGTACGGACCAAGCGGACGTTCCGAGCCGGAGCAAGCGGTTCATAGCTGATTCGTTGGCGCACCACCGACTAAACGGCCTTTTCCTTACCCGCAAAAGCGGGCAACCACCTGTCGATGTAATGGTCCAAGGCGATCCGATCTGCGAATGCACACGCCATCATTCGAACGTCACCGTTTGGATACGTGACGCTTATTCGAAACTGCATCACGCCAGATGCGAAATGCGGAGCTTTAACCACTTCCCAAGAGGTAATTGGTCTAGTTGAGCGATATTTCAAATCACTTTGGAGGTGCGTTGCCATAGTATAGCGCCCTTTCAGCTGCTCTGGTGTGACTCCAGTACCAAGTAGGTAAACTCCCCTATTGAATCGGGGCGGCTCGAAATTGTACTTTGAAGACTTCATGACCCACCGTGCGAGAGAGGCGTTCATGGCCGTTCGTGACGACCCACAGGGACCGTTCACGTTCGTCACAATCACGCCCGGTTCAATCATCACGGTCAAAGGCGACGTGCAGCAATCGGGACTTGTGGACGTGCTTTACGATGGCCAGATCGTTGCGGCTTTCATCCGGGACATCGAAGCACGAGCCGAGATCGTTGAGCCGGAGCGTCACGAAAAGACGGCTTCGTGACAATCGTCGCAACAGGTCGCTTGAATGTTGGCGGTAAATTCCGTCCGTAGCTTTAGCAGCGCCTCAGTGATCGTGTCGAACCGGCCAATGATCCGGCCTTCAATGAACACTTCAAACCTTGGCATCTCTCCGTCGTCCCAGATAATTTTCGATTCGAGTGTCATGGGGAGAGTTACCATCCCAAACGCCTTCGACGGCGCAACCAGGGGGATCACGAACGAGGAAATCTTCGAGGAGATCCATCATTGGGAATCACTGGGGGTCGTGCCAGATTCCAGTGGGGACGTAGTGCGATGGCAAGCTCCACAATCCCCACGACCGGCGATGCTGGTCCCCAGCCGGATCAGCGACTCATTGTAGCGCAATCCTTCCACAAGCTGTGGAAAATTTGTGGAAGTTCGCAGGCTCCACGGGATTTGAGAGAAGGAAGTGCAGGCAGGGGGATGTTTGTCTGCGTTGGGAACCCTGCCTGCTTTCCCCCTTTAGCAGTGTATTGTAGCGCTCTCGATGATAGAATGCAGGTTCGGGCTGAGGCGTCTTGCAGTGACGTTGTAGGCGTTCGCAGGCTCCGAACTGCTATGATAGTTCTCCCGAGAGCGGCGGTCTCTCTGAAGGAAGAGAGAATGCCGGATATCACCAAAAGAGTTGATTCCCATGATGGATGGATCTACGAAGCGTATGTTCCTCTGGCGGATGATTGGATGATAGACAACTGGGACGACAACAAAATTACGCTGTCAAATGAACAAGCGAAGGAATTCGAAGAGAAAGCCATGGAAGCTGGATTGACCATCGCAGTGGGGCGACGAAGATGGATCAATCCGTAGCGGCTGTGAAGCGGTTAGCTCCATCAGACTGAAACCGTTGCCAGCGGTCACGAGTATAGCGCACGGCGAGAGATCAATTCGAAAGCAAATCCGAAGCAAATGCGTCGCAAGGATACCCACTCATACCCTGGCGACTTTTGTACCCACGCTCCAAGGAGCGATTCTGGGTGTGGTGCCTCAAAAGTGCCTTATTTCGAGAAACACCGACGCGGGCCGTATTGATTCCACACGAGTTACTTCCACTCCAATGAAGGTCTGCAAAACCTTTATTCGTGAGTTCGATTCTCACCCGCGCCTCCAAGAAATAACGGCATAATAGATCCTGTTGAGGTTAGCACCGGCTTCCTTCACTCCAGGTTCTCTTATTAGCCCAGGTTGAGCTTCTTTCTCCGCCACATACCCAAAGCAACCAGACCCGAGCCAATCAGAACTGCGGCCGTTGGCTCGGGGATTGACACGATGGAGACGCCCGGCAGGGTGGTTGCGTTGATGAGAACGTAACTGTCCGGCCCGGCGCTTTGACGGGGAAAGCTGATCGTCGAATCCAGGGCGATCGTATCTTGAAAATGCCCTGCAATGGCCGCATTGAATGCCGCCGCATCGGCGCTGTCGAGCATAAAGAGATAATCGGTATTCCCGTTTCCGGGATTGGTCACAAGATTGGAAAAGGTGCCGGAAGCCGTAAACACCAATGTCGCGCCGCTGTATAGCTTGAGTGTCAAATCGTTGATTGTGACAACGTTGTTAGTGCCACTCTGAGGCTGGACGCCATCGAACAGAATAGCGATTTGATTGGCGTTTGTAATTCCCAATGAAGTCAACGATTGGGCGGATTGTTTGGGGAACCGTATCGGGTTCTGCTCGTTTCCACCGACGACTCCATCCAATGGCGCACACGCGCCGCTCCCGGCCATCAAGCCACCACTCCCATCGGGCGCGATGCATCCGCTTTCGGAATTCTGACTAGGCCCATGCGATTGGATGGTCAGGGCGCGCGTAAGTGCGCCGAATCCGCTGCCACCGATCACTTCGGGCCCGACAAGTATGAGATCCGCCATCGCGATACGTGATGTAAGTGTTACGAGTGCAACCGCACCAACAAGAATGATCCGCTTCATCCTCATAATTCTTCCTCCCTCGTCCCACCTCAGTATGGCGCGCGCTGTAGCTCAAATTGAACTGGGTAGTATTCCAGTTGAACGAGTCCTGGTGTGGGTTGTATCACGATTTGTAACGCATAGTTTTGTATCACCACTTGTAACGCACGGCGCATCCGCCATGCCGCACCGGTCTGCAAGAACTTTATTCGTGAGGAGTGGAGACTCGGTAACCCACCTCTGCACTAGCTTGGAAATGGCCACACCTGCTCGATGGTCTTACTAAGCATCCAGCGTCGGTCATCTGCGTTGAGAAACTTCATCGCGTCCCGAACTACGCTCAGCGCTTTGGCATAAGTCGAATAACCTTCGACGATCGGCCAGTCGGTGGCCCACATGAGGCGCTGGGGGCCGTAGGACTGATGAAGACGTTTCACATATTCCTGCGCGTCCAGCCAAGGGTAAGGCTGCTTTGAAATTGACCAAGTGTGCGAAATCTTGACGAACACTTTCGGATAGCGGCGCAGTGCAATTAGTTTCTCGAGCTCGCGAGGTTGATCGATCGGGCAGTCGGCCATATGGTCGATCACGACTGTTAACTCCGGCAGTTTTTCAAGCAAGGCGGCCACGTCGGGCATTCGCGTGATTGGAGCCAGCACGGTCATCGGAACTTTCAGATCGGAGCAGCGCTTCCAAAGCGGCGGCATAAGCTGGCCGCGAATCCAATCGCCCGACGCGTTGCCCGCTGGACTCAGACGAACGCCTCGAAATCCCTGCTCGACGAGGCGCGACAGGTGATCCGGCGCATCGGGATTCAATGGATCTACACGGCAAACACCCTGGAAGGTTCCCGGATAACGCTTCAGGACATCGCTCAGGTAGCTGTTGTCGTACTTGTAATGGATCACCTGAATGATGACGGTTTTGGAAACCCCATTGGCTTTCATGAGGTCGAGCAGCATTTCCGGAGTGGCGTCACGGTCTGGCACATGAGCGCCTTCGGCAAACGGATACTTTGGATCGTGCTTCCAAACGTGCACATGCGGGTCGATGATCCGGTAAGCGCTCTGCTGAAATGGTGCGGAGGCGGCGCTTTGCAGTAAAGCCCGGCGGGAAAGCTCAAACATAAACTCGCTCTAATTTGTCTACTACGTATTTACCGCAGCGCTCGTAGCTGGCGCGCGGGCCCTGCCGGGCAATATCCAGATCCACGACTAACCATCCTTTAAACGCGATCGATTTCAACACGCGGTGGCAGCCCGGAAAGTCGATCTCGCCGTCGCCCAGATCGAAAATACTGTTGCGGTCGAACGAATCCGGTTTGGCGGTTTGAAGCCGCTTGGCGTCCTTGTAATCAGCCATCATCAGCCGATGCTTGTGTTTCTCGAGCGTTGCAGCAACGTCGCAGCCCGCGAGATAAAGATGAGCCGTGTCCGGCGAGAAGTAGAACAGCTTGGGATCGGTCAAGGCCATGCAGCGATCGATCTCGTCAGGGTTCTGCACCATTTCGCCCATATGGTTGTGCAGACCCGCATAGAATCCCATTTCGCGAGCTGCAGCGCCGATCTCGTTGAAGCCCAGACACATTGCCTTGAACGCTGCCTCGCCGGTTAAATTGACGCGGTTCGGAGGAAAGACCACCAAGTGATTCGCTTCGAACTCTTTGAGGAAGTTCATGGCTGTCTTGGCGGCTGCGACCACTTCGCTGCGGCGCGCTGGATCGTACGTCGGACCGTTGAAGGAAATTGTGATGATCTGACATCCCCGCTTCGAGGCTTCCTTCAGCATCTGCGCCGCGGTGATATCGTACGTCTTGAGAATCTGCGGAAACTGGGTCAGGCGAATGCCGACAAACCCCGTATCTTTCATTACATCGAGTATGTCGCTGAAAGGAACGCGCGGGAAAAAGTTCCAAAGATTTGAGCCCAGTGCCCATTTCACATTCTGATTCTTCGGCAGACGAACGGCTGCTCGAGCGAGCATTCCAGTCATGCAGGCAAGCGCTTGGCGGCGAGTCATAGAACCCATTCGATTATCATACGCATTCTGTCCGCTCCCTATCAGTTCCAGAACTGTTGTTTTCACCATCCAGCCGGTGAATCAAACGAAACCGCGTTGCGTGACGCCGTTCGCACCCTTCCTGCTGCGCGCGCTTTCAGTACCGGACTCTATGAGTTTCTCTACGGTCCAGGAGCTGCGGAGGCAAAATTCGACCGTTGGTGTGAAGTGGTCGATTCCTTGGAAGAGCCAGAAATCCGAAGATAGTGACAACCGGCCAGGTGAGCACGCGCGATTGTTTCCGTGGCAAGTGATCTGTCTCTCGCAGGTCGCAGACTGTCGGAGACCTGCGCCACTCCTGAGGTCGGCGGCGGGCGGGGGTGATGAAACTCAACCACGAAACTGAACTGGAACATGGAGGCTGTTGTCATGACATTGTCTGGCCGATCAATGCTATGATCTAAAGAGATCAAACAAGCAGCAAGGGAGAGAACTGTGGCGCATACGGAAACCCGGAACGAAAAGCTCGACCTCCGGCTGACGCCTTCGGCGAAACGGATGCTGCAAACCGCTGCCCTGGCCGCGCACCGCTCGGTGAGCGAGTTTGTCCTCGAAAGCGCCCTTGCGCGTGTGCCTGCCCGATCGCCAGCGCTTCGGGTTGAGCGCCGCTCAGTGGGAAGCCTTTCAAGCCGCCCTGTCCGCACCTCCGCGTCCGTCGCGGCGCTTGGCTAAGCTTTTGAGGGAGCCGAGCGTGTTTGAACGCGGCAGCGTCGAGTGACCCCGCTCCAGCTGCAACGCAGCCACAACGTCGATGAATTCGATTGCGGCCGGGAAGCTCTCAACCGGTTTCTCGCACGTTATGCGTTCCAGAACCAGCAAGCAGGTGCTTCGCAGACCTACAGCGCTTTGGCGGGTGACGCCGTAGTCGGCTACTATACTCTGGTCGTTGGCCAGGTCGAGTATGCCGCGGCTCCCGAGCGTCTGGCCAAGGGCCTCGCCCGTCACCCCGTTCCCATCATGCTCCTTGCCCGTCTCGCCGTTGCGACATCCCGGCAGGGCAAAGGTCTCGGGGCCGGGTTGCTCAAAGACGCGCTGCAGCGAACGTTGCAGGCTGCGGACATCGCCGGCATTCGAGCGTTCACGGTGCACGCCAAGGACGATGAAGCGCGGGCGTTTTATGAACATTTCGGCTTCAGTCCGCTCCCGAGCGATCCCTACCATCTCTTCCGCCTGCTCAAGGACATCCGCGCCGATCGGAAATCCTGACGTTTCGAAGTAGATAGCGCCGGTTATTTCCTCATTACTCTATACTTATGGTCCCCGAATTACTCGCCTGCCCATCAATAGTGATCGTAAGAGGATAAGTTCCAGTTACGGTTCCAGACGGAATTACTATGTTGGCTTGCGCGAGTCCCACAAATCCTGGACTCAGGCCCGCAAAGAGCACCTGGGCGGGCGCCGAGCCGATCGTGGCAGCGACGGTCGCGGTGGATTGTAAGAGCGGAGACGCGGGGGTGGCAAATCCGTCGGTTATCGTCCCGCTTACCGGTCCCGAACCGGTGAAATACGCAATGACCACACTGCCTGCCGCCGCCGGGTTGCCGGGTTGATTGAGAGTATAATCCTGGTTTTGAACGACTGCGGCGCCGGAAGGCTCGACGAACAGTCCGGGAGCTGCCGAGAGCACCGGCACCGTGACGGTGCTGCTCAAAACGCCGTTCCTGCTGAGAACAACATTCGCCGTTCCCGTGGCCGTTTCCCACGGCACTTGGAAGTTCACTTGACTTGGACTCACATAGAGTACCGGCGCGAGCTGCCCGGTAACGCTGACCTCGACTCCGCTGAGACTGCTCGGAAGGGGAAGCCCGGCACTGGCATTCACGGCCAGAAAGTTGCTGCCGAAGATGGTGGCGAGAGCCCCCGGCGAAATGCCCGGTGCAAAACTCGCTGCGTTGACCACGCCGTTGGACGAGATGACGGGACTTGGCGGCGCGAGCATCCGAATGACATTGTTGCCCGTGTCCGCAACATACAATGTCCCCGACGCGTCCACCGTTATTCCGCGTGGAGACGAGAATGTTGCCAATGACGCCGGTCCACCATCTCCCGCATAACCCTGCTGGCCGCTGCCCGCGATGGTAGTGATGGTTCCATTTGACCCAACCTTGCGAATCCTCTGGTTGAGCGTGTCCGCGATGTACACATTCCCCGCTCCATCCACTGCGACGCCGGTTGGGTAGGACAATTGCGCTTTGGATGCGGGACCGCCATCTCCGCTGAACCCTGCCGTGCCGTTCCCAGCAACAACCGTCGCGATGCCCGCTGATGTGACCTTCACGATACGGTTATTGTTGATATCTGCAATATAGAGATTGTTAGCCGAGTCCACGGCCACGTCGATGGGATCGTTCAGGTGCACGGAGACGAACACAGCCGAAATTGTTCCGCCAGACACCTCTCGAATGACGTTATTGTTGCTGTCGGCGATGTACAAATTGCCCGCGGAATCAACTGCCACGCCGAGAGGATAGTTCAATTGCGCGGCTGTCGCAGCTCCGCCGTTACCCGCATAGCCGGCGCCGCATGGAGTGGTTTCCGTTTGGGTGCACACATTGCCCGCAACGGTACTGATGGTTCCACCGGGCGCAACCATCCGGATCACGTCATTGCTGGCGTCTGCAATATAAACGTTTCCAGAGCGGTCTACCGTTGCCCGCGTCGGACTATACATTTCCGCACTTGTCGCCGCGCTGCCGTCGCCAGAGTAACCGGTTGTTCCATTGCCTGCCAGTGTAGAGATGTTTCCACCGGCGACCACTCGAATCCGCTCGTTGTTTACATCTGCGACGTAAAGATTGTGGGAGGCATCCAGTGCCAAGCCGATCGGTCCGTTCAACGTGGCCGAGGTCGCTGATCCGCCGTCGCCTGAAAAACCTGCAGTGCCATTCCCAGCTACCGTGCTGATCGTATACTGCTGCGCCCATGCACCGGTCGTGACCGCGGCACTGAGCGAAAGTGCCGCCAGGATTCTGATTCGAGAATTGGAAAGGCCCAGAGCGTCCACCGAGCAGCGCTTTTTCATAATCCCCTTTGGACGCTCGGATTTCAGCTCAAGTTCCACGCAGGCGTTGCCTTCGTGCCAACTTCACACAGTTTTACAAAGGTCTGATGCGGAAGACTCATCGCAGCGCGTGCAACCGGACTGGTGCGATAAACTGGAACCCAGTTATGTATTTACATCGAAATCGCCTGGTTCTCTCCTTCGTCGTCGCCGTGGCGCTGGTCGCACCTGCATTTGCAAATCGTGGCGTGACCGCGGAAGACTATTTTGCTTTTCATTTTCCGAGCGACGCACACATTTCGCCGGATGGAAAACAAGTGGCCTACGTCGTTACGGTGATCGATCAGCAGCGCAATCGCCGTGTTTCATCCATCTGGCTGGTGGATACGGACAGGCGCTCGGCTCCGCGCCGGCTCACGGCGGAGGGTGTCAATTCGAACGCGCCGCGCTGGAGTCCGGATGGGTCGGAGCTGGCTTTTCTGTCGACGCGCAACGCCGGTACTGCTGAAAGTGGGGGAGCAGGAGCGGGGGCTGAAGCCCCGCGTCCGCAAATTTGTATCTTGCACATGGACGGTGGCGAAGCCCAGGTGGTGAGCCACCTGAAGAACGGCGTGAATGCGTTTCAGTGGTCGCCGGATGGGAAGCGCTTCGTGGCGGTCAGCCGCCTCGGTCCTAGCGATGAGGTAGCGCCCAGTGCGCGCAAGAGCGATGTCCGGCACTACAAGCACATCTCTTACAAGTTCAACGACACCGGTTGGTTCGACGACAAGCGCAGTCATCTCTGGGTGATCGAGGCCGCAGGTGGCAAGGATAAGCAGATCACCTCCGGTGACGATTGGAACGATACCGACCCGCAGTGGTCGCCCGACGGCTCGCGCATTGCTTTTGTGTCCGACCGATCCGGCCGCGAGTACGATGACAGCCACAACAAAGATGTCTGGGTGATTTCGGCCGAGGGCGGCGCTCTCACCAAGATTTCCGACCACGCGTTCGACGACGATCTGCCGCGCTGGTCGCCCGATGGCAAGCAGATCCTGTTCGCCGGCCGGACCGCGCGCCGCCAGTTTCCGAAGCTGTACGTGGCGGCAGCCACTGGTGGATCGCCATCGAAACTGATCGTGGATGATCTGGATCTCATCCCCGGCAATCTGCATTGGGCCGGTGCGAATGAGGTGCGCTTTGAGACCGGCGTGAAAGGCGCCGAGCATGTCTTTCGGATCGATCTTTCGGCTCGCAAGACCGTTCCTGTTACGTCGGGCGAGCGGAGCGTGCGCGGATTCGACATAAACGAAAAGGCCGGCGTGATGACGTACATCGCCAATGATTTCGAGCACATGGATGATGTCTATGCCTCCGCGCTCGATGGCAGCGGCGAACATCAGTTAACGCACGTCAACGCCAAGCTATGGTCAGAACTTGAGGTCGCGAAAGTCGAACGGATCCCCTACAAGAGCACCGACGGCTGGGCGATCGACGGTTTTCTGGTGAAGCCGGTCGGTTGGCAGCCGGGCAAGAAATACCCGATGGTTCTTAGCATCCACGGCGGGCCGGCGGGACAATACGGGGTCGACTGGTATCACGAATTTCAGGTGTACGCCGGAAAAGGATGGGCGGTGTTCTTCTGCAATCCGCGCGGCTCAACCGGCTACGGGCAGAAGTTCGAGCGCGGCATCGTGAACAACTGGGGCGGCATGGATTACCAGGACGTCATGGCCGGCGTCGACACGGCGCTCAAACAGAATCCGTGGATCGATCGCGATCGCTTGGGCGTCACCGGCGGCAGCTACGGCGGATTCATGACCAACTGGATTCTTGGGCACACGAATCGTTTCAAGGCTGCGGTTACGCTGCGCAGCGTTTCCAACTTCATCAGCGACGATGGAACGCGCGACGGCGCCTACGGCCACGAGGACGACTTCGACGGATTCCTGTTCGAGGATTTCGACCAATATTGGAACGCTTCGCCGCTCAAGTACGCCAAAAACGTCAAGACGCCGACGCTGGTTCTGCATTCCGATAATGACTATCGCGTTCCGATCGAGCAGGGTGAGCAGTGGTTCCGCGCGCTCCGGCATTACGGTGTAAATGCGGAGTTCGTTATTTTTCCGCGCGAGAATCACAACCTGACTCGCACCGGCGAGCCAAAGCATTTAGTGGAAAGCCTGAATTGGCAGGTTTATTGGTTCGATCGGTTCTTGAACGGAAATGAGAATGCCAAACCGCCCGATGCCTTGTAGCGCACGCACTCTTGCGTGCCGCGTTCACACTCGTGTGAACGCCTGGAGCCAAATGAAACAGACCATATTAATACTCGCCGCCTTCGCCAGTCTTGCGTTCGGGCAGCAGCCCCAGGATCCCGACTACGCTCGACTGGTCAAAGAATGGACCACTCGGCCCGAATTCATGACTCCGCTGGTGGATCACCTGCCAAAGGTCGCCGGTGTGCCGAGTCCCAAAGATGTTCTCGGCTACTATGTCGGGGCGCCGAAGAAGCTGACGCACGTCGCAGATCTGGATCGTTATTATCGAGCGCTCGCCGCCGCTTCGAAGCGCGTCAAGATCTTCCCGGCCGGCCAAACCGACGAAGGACGTGAGCAGGTGGTGGTCGCGATCGCCGACGAAGATACGATCCGCAATCTCGACACATATAAAGGATACCTGGCCAAGCTCGCCGACCCGCGCGGTCTGTCGGACGATCAAGCCAAGCAGATCATCGCGCAGGCCAAGCCCATCTACATGTTCACCGGCGGACTCCATAGCGCCGAAACCGGGCCGCCGGAAATGTTAATGGAACTGGCCTACCGGCTAGCAGTGGAGGACTCGCCGCTCTTCGATCAGATCCGGCGCAACGTGATCGTCATGCTGACGCCCGCCGCGGAGCCCGACGGCCGCGATCGTTATGTCGATTGGTATTACCGGCACAAGATCAGCGAAGAAACCGAAGAGGACCGCGTCGCCGGGCCGCCTTATTGGGGCAAATACATTTTTCACGACAACAACCGCGACATCAATTATTCGCAGTTAACGATGCGCAACTGGCTCAAGTTTTATCTGGAATGGCATCCGCCGATCATGCATGACCTGCATGAATCCGAGCCGTTCATGTACACCTTCAGCGGGCAGGCGCCGCAGAATCCGACGCTCGACCCGATTCTCTACGCCGAGCTGCCGTGGTTCTCGAACTTCGAGATGACCAAGATGATCGGCTACGGTATGCCTGGAGTTTGGACGCACGCGTTTGTCGACATGTGGTCGCCCGGATATCTCGACTTCATGTCGTCGAATCACAACGGCATGATCCGTATGTACGAGACCTTCGGCAACGGCGGCGCCAACACTATGAAGCGCAACATCGACCTGCCGGAAGGTGGCGGCGGCCCTCCGGGAGGTGGCGGAAGCATGACCGCGCGTGAGTGGTACCGGCCGCTGCCGCCATATAAAGAGGTTATGTGGTCGATGCGCAACAATACCAATTACATGGAGACTGGTGTGCTGTCGGCGCTCGAACTGACATCCGGATTCGCGAAAACCGTGCTCCAAAACTTCTACGACAAGAGCCGCAACTCGGTCGAATCGGGAAAGAATGACGCGCCCTTCGGCTACGTGCTTCCCGCCGGCCAGCGCGACATGACGCGCGTGGCGTTCATCGTCAATGTTCTCCGCTTGCAGGGCATCGAAATCGGGCGCGCAACCGCGGAAGTGAAGCTCAAGGAAGGAACTTTCCCGGCGGGCTCATTCATCGTCAAACGCAACCAGCCCTACGGACGTCTGGCGAAGATACTGCTCGAGAAGCAAACTTTTCCGGATGCGAATCTGCGTACCTACGACGACACCGGCTGGACCATGGGTCTGATGAGCCACGCGCAGGTCGAGGAGATCTCTGACAAAGCTGTGTTGGATGTGCCGGTGCAAGCTGTCGACGCGCTCTCGATCCCTGGCGTCGTGAAGGGCGATGGCCCGGTCATCGCCGTCCTCGACACCGGAGCAAATTCGCTGGTCACGCTCCGTTACCGCATGAAGAACGTAAAGTTCGAGGCGATCGAGCAGCCATTGAAGACCCGCGATGTCGAACTTCCACCCGGTTCGTTCTTGATTCCGTCGAGCGCTCAAGCTAAGAGCGAGATCGAAAAACTTGGCTTGCAGGCGGTCGCGCTTCCGGGCGAGCCTAGCATTTCAAAACACGTGGTCGATCTGCCGCGCCTGGCAGTCTATAGTTCCTGGGGCAACACTCAGGATGTCGGCTGGGTGCGCTATGCCTTCGATCATTTTGAGGTCGGCTATGACCTCATTTACAAAGAGCGCGTGCGCAAGGGCAATCTGCGCGATTCTTACGACGTCATCGTGATTCCGAATCAAGGGCGCAACAGCGCGAAGTCGATCGTTTTCGATGTCGAGTCGAAAGGCAAGCCGCTCGCTTACACCAAGAGTCCCGAGTTTCCCAGTCTCGGCATATATGGCGAATCGGACGACATCACCGGCGGCATGGGGCTGCCGGGCGTAGTGGAGTTCGACAAGTTCGTCAAAGACGGCGGCGTGTTGATCACTCTTGGTGGCGCGAGTTATTTCCCTGCGGAATACGGAATTACGCAAGCCGTCGACGCCGCGCGTCCAACGCCGCAGTTTTACGCTCCGGGTCCGATTGTCGAGGCGGAGATTCTGAAGCCGATGCATCCCATCTTCTACGGCTACACGCAGAAAATTGTCCCGGTCCGGTATGCCAATGGTCCGCTGCTGCGCCTTCCGCAGGAAGACAGAAAGAAGTGGGTGCTGGCGCAATTTCCAGGGACCGACAAATCCGTGCTGAGCGGACTCATGAAGGGCGTCGCTGAAACACGCGGGAGACCGGCGATCGTCGACGTGCCCGTCGGTCAAGGACGGGTGCTGCTGTTCGCGACGAATCCCTGCTATCGCTGGCAGAATCTCGGCGAATTCAACATGCTGGCGAATTCGATTCTACACTTTAATGATTTTCCAAAGCCAACGGCGAGCTTTGCGGCCACCGCGGAATAACGCGTGCCGACCAACGCGGAGGCGATGGCCAGTAGTCTGGCCGCGCGCGGAGTTCAATATGTCTTCGGATTGCCGGGCGGCGAAATCGTCGCGTTCATCGATGCCTGCCGTCGCGCTGGCATTCGGTTTCTGCTGACTGGTCACGAAGCGAGCGCCGCCTGGATGGCGCAAGTGGTCGGTCAGATCACCGGCGTTCCGGGTGTCTGCGCTTCGACGCTGGGTCCCGGCGCGACCAACCTGGTCACTGGCGTCGCAAATGCGTGGCTCGACCGGGCGCCCATGCTGGCGGTGACCGCGCAGATTCCTGGCGCCGCGATGGACACGATGACCCATCAGCGTGTGCCGCTCGATCGTTTATTCGCACCACTCACGAAAGGATCATTCGCGGTTGGCTCGGACGATACCGTCGCGCTGATCGAACGGAGCATGGATCTGGCCGCGGCCCCGCGACCTGGTCCGGTTCACATTTCGCTGGCCAGCGACCTCGCTATACAGGAATACCATGAGCAGCCGAGGCAAGCAGCTATCGAGCTCTCCATCGCCGCGCCCAACCTGCATCCGATCATAAGCCGGCTCGAAGCGGCCGCACGACCACTCGTCCTCATCGGTCTGGGAGCTACGCCCGCGGCTGCTCCGGCGATCCGCGCGTTTATCGACAAACTGCAGGCGCCCTTTTTGGTAACGCCCAAAGCCAAAGGCATCGCCAGCGAGGATCATCCTCTCTTCGCCGGCGTCGCTTCGGGAATGGCGATCGACCGCGATATTGTCGAAACCATCAAGAGCGCCGTTCTCATCATCGGCATCGGTTTCGACCCAGTGGAGTGCGACAAAACCTGGTTCGCGGATGTCGACGTGGTCTCACTCGATTCGGCTTCGATGGCGGAGGGCCGCTACCGGCCGCTCGAAGCGATTGGCGATCTCGGTGCGCTGGTTGCTTCGTTGAATCCTACGCCGAAGCCCTGGCGCGCGAGTCTTCCCAAACGTGAGGCTCGCTCCGGGCTCTCGCCATTGCGCCTTATCGAAGAAGTCCGGTCGATTTTCCCACGCGACGGAATCGCAACCTGCGACGTCGGCTCTCACAAATTAGTCATGGGCCAGTTCTGGCGCTCGTACGAACCGGGAACATTCTTCATGTCAAACGGACTTTCCGGCATGGGCTTCGGAGTTCCGGCCGCCATTGCGGCTCAATTGTGTCATCCGCAAAAGCACGTGATCGCGGTTGTCGGCGACGGTGGCATGCTCATGATGTTGCACGACCTGGTACTGATCCGAGAACTTAGCCTTCCGATTCTGGTTGTCGTGCTATCCGACCGCAGCCTGAGCCTGATCCGCGTGAGTGAGGAACGCCGCGGCTTTCCGGCCTACGGCGTCGATTTCATTCCGCCCGATTTCGCGGCTATCGCGCAAGCTTTTGGAATCGCCGGCCGTCGCGTCAGCAGCATCGCTGAAGCGAAGTCCTGCGCCGAACAAGCGCTAACAGATCGCACGCCATTCGTGCTCGACGTTCCAATCGACTATGACGAATACTACGATTTGGTTTGAGCGACGACCGCTCCTGACGGTCACGGCTCAGATTCCGAGTCGCGCGCGTTAGCAAGCGCACGGCTCAGTTGCTACCCGCCGTCGGCACCACGTCCGGCCTTCCGTCACGCTTGCGCCACTTCTCAAACCAGGCCTGCAAATAAAGCTGCTGCAGCAACCGATGCGACGGCCGCCGCCAGCCGTGAAACTCCTCCGGCATGCGCACCATGAGCGTCTCCTTGTGCAGCATCTTCAGCGCGCGATAAAACTCTTCGCTCTGCACGATGGGCGTGCGCAGGTCGGATTCTCCCGTCATCACCATAGTAGGTGTCGTGACGTTGGCGACATAATGCAGCGGCGACCGAACGGCGTACTCTTGCGCATCTTCCCAAGGGTATTTATGAAACTGCAGATACCAGCTAGGGCCATCGGTGATGCCGACAAACGAGCCCCAGTCGATCACCGGCCGCATCGACACCGCTGCCCGGAAGCGATTCGTGTGACCAACGATCCAGGCGGTGAGCACGCCGCCCCCGGAGCCTCCGGATACGAACAGATTGTCTTCGTCGATGAACCCTTTGGCGATGGCCGCATCCACGCCCGCCATCAGGTCGTCGTAATCTTTGCCGGGATACGAGTACTGAATTCCATTCACGAACTCCTGGCCGTAGCCGGTGGATCCGCGCGGATTCAGGTACAGCACCGCGTAACCGTTGGCCGCGAAATTCTGCCAGTCCCAATTGAACGCCACCGTGTAAAGCGACCACGGCCCGCCATGGATGTAAAGCAGCAGCGGATATTTCTTGCCCGCCTCAAAATTCACCGGCTTCATCAGCCATGCCTGAATTTTCAAGCCATCGGAAGAGGGAAACCACATCTCTTCGACATCAGCGAGCTTGACCCCGTTCAGCACTTCGGCGTTCACGTCCACCAGTTTCTTAACCTCAGCGGGATTCTGGAGCGCGAACGTCACCAGCGTACCCGGCTCCTTGAAGCTCGATCGCACTGCGGCCACCCGCCCGTTGTCCGAAACCGAAACTCCGTTCAACACCTGCGCGCCGGAGGTGACCTTGCGCGGCTTGCCACCGGCGACACTCATCGCGGCGAAGTAGAGATTGGTGGTTCCGGCTTCGGAAACGGTGAAGTAGACCCCGGAATTGTCGTGCGCCCATTGGACTTCGGAGGGCGAGTTGGCGAGGTTGTCCGCCCAAACCCGCTGGCTGCCGCCGCTTGAATCCATCAGATATAGACTCGCCAGGTGATTGGTGTAGCCTTTCTCGTCGTTGCCGGTGTAAGCGATCCATTTGCCGTCCGGCGAGACACGCGGCTCCCGGTCCGGCCCTTTTCGATCGGTGAGCGCCTTCACGGCCCCGCTTTCGACATCGATCGCGTAAATCTCGCTGTCCTGGTGCAGATACTCGGCGTCTGGTTTGCGGATACCGGAAACGTAGATGGTTTTGCCATCGCTCGACCATTCCGGGCCGCTGTGGTTATAGTTGCCCTGCGTAATCTGGCGCGCGGCGCCACCGATGGTCGAGTCGACCACGAATACCTGGTTGAACTCCTTGACGGTTTGGCCGAAGCCATCGCGCCCCCAGCTCAAGCGGTCGACGATCACGGCCGGCTTGGCAAGTTGAGCGCCTTTAGGAACCTTGGGCATCTTCACGGGCAGCAGGTTGGTCTCATCCGGGATGGCCATGTTGAAGGCGATCCACTTGCCGTCCGGCGACCAACGCAGATTCGCCGGCGCATGCTCGAGATGAGTCAACTGCGAGACCTCGTGCGACTCGATCCACATCACGTGGATTTGCCGGGTGCCCGATCGATCGGACATGAACGCGATGCGTTTGCCATCGGGCGACCAGGCCGCCATGGAATCCCGCCAAGTCCCCTGCGTGAGCTCGCGCGGACGCCGGCCGTTGATGTCCACTAGCCACAGGTTGGACTGCTCCTGGTCTTTCATCACGTCGGCCCGACTGCGAGTAAACACGATCTGAGAGCCGTCGGGCGAAATGGAAGGATTGGAGACGCTCTCCATCTGGAAGTACGTCTCTTTATCGAGGTATTTCGGCTGCTTGTCCGCGGCAAAAGCAGCAGCGGAAAAAAGCGTCAGGACAACGATCCACCGGCGCTCGCGATAACGTTTCATGTGTGGCCTCCCAACAGTTGAAGCATACACCAGCAGCGTTCCGCACGGGAAGGCGCGGTGTTCAGTAGCATTGCCTCAAATTTTGGGTTGGGGATATGGTTCGGTCCGGACCGAACGATCGCGGCCTGATTCTTCGAGTGGGTTCTTGCGGCTGTTCCGGCAGGCCGCATTGAATGCACTGACGGCCCCGAGGTAACGCTTGGTGGCCTTATTCATCTTGCGAGCCTGAGTCTCAAAGATCCGTAAGCCTTTTGGTGAACAACCGCGATGGGACAACGTCGGAACGGCTTTACTGAGTTCCTCTCGCCTTTGGCGCACAAGTGCGCTTGCGGCGTCCAGCTCATGGAGGGCTGCGGTTAGATCGTCTGCACGAGGTTCCTCGTACATAGCTCACTCCCCTCTACCAGGAAGGAAGAGCACGCCCTGCGCATACGGAATTGCGACGAGGCTCTTAGTTGTTGGTGCCCCAGTATGGCACGTGTCCACGGGGTTAGCAAGAGTTTTATACAAATAATCATTGGCGTGTTCACCCAACAGACTCAATACGATACACTGGAATTGCCCCACTGACGAATCATCTATCTATGCGAATATTGAGCGGCCTTTTGTTTCTTGTTTTCATCGCAGGGGCCTCTCCGGCCATAGTGGGCAGGGCCAGTGCACTCTATCAACGCACGGATTACGAGAATTCACTTCGTGTTCTGGCGGAAGATCCTGCACCCGATGCAGGCAATTATCTTCTGAGCGGCAAGAACTACTTCATGCTTGGCGACTATAAAAAGGCCATCGAGTTCCTGGAAAAGGCCCTTGCAAGTTCTCCAAATAGTTCCGAATACGAACTTTGGCTCGGCCGCGCTTGGGGACGGCGCGCCGAAACCAGCGGCTGGCTGCTGGCCGGCGTCCATGCCTCCAGGGCCCGCCAGTGTTTCGAAAGAGCGGTGGCGTTGGATCCGCACAACCGCGAAGCCCGGAACGATTTATTCGATTTCTATCTCAATGCCCCAGGTTTTCTTGGCGGTGGATTGGAAAAAGCCGCGGCCAGCGCCAATACTATCGCTGCGGAGCGGCCCGCCGAATACGAGTTTGAAGAAGCTCAACTTGCCGACCGAAGGAAAGATTACGCCGCGGCCGAAGCCCGTCTGCGCCGCGCCATGGAACTGGCGCCCACGGAAGCCGGCCGGATCGTGGATCTGGCCCGCTACGTTGCTAAACGCGGGCGTCTTCAGGAAGCCGATCTGCTATTCGAGCAAGCCAGAAAATTGGCGCCCAGCCAGCCTCGGGTGGCGTTTGCCGAAGCCAGAGTGAATATAGAAAACCGTCGCAACCTGGAGCAGGCACGCAGACTCCTCGAGGAATATCTGCGCGCCAGCCTGACTCCGGACGACCCTCCCCGTCAGGAAGCTGAGAAACTTCTGCGGCGCGCAGGCGGATGACGAATCCAGATGCGCGGATCAGCGGGGTGCTGGAAGGCCAACCGCACTCCGCCGGTCCGGCACTCAAAACCTACCTCGTTCTGCTGTTTTTCCTCGCGCTCAAGGCCGCCGGAAATTCCTGGATGGCATGGGGAATGAAACAGGTTCCCGAGAGGATGTCGATGAATCCCGCGCTCTATCTGCGCGCTATGCTGAACCCGTTTGTCGCGATGGGAATCGCGGCCCTGATCCTGGCCCTGTTGACGCGAATGGCGCTGCTCAGTCTGGCGGACTTGAGTTTTGTGCTTCCTGTTACCGCCGTCGGGTACGTAATCGCGGTGTTCCTTGGGAAAGTATTCCTGCATGAAACGGTCACGCGCCAGCGTTGGCTCGGAACGCTGCTGATCTTTGCAGGCGCCATATTGGTTGGATCCACTTCGCGCAACACCACAAGCACTCCGCCCGCGGAGGATCCGAGATGAAGTGGATCCTGGTGATCGTCATGGTGTTAGCGACGGTGCTGAGCGATCTGCTGCAGAGCCATGAAATGAAGCGCGCCGGTGAGCAATCCGTAAGCGCGCGCGGGTTAGCGCGATTGCTACATACCATCGCCCAGCGGCGATTGCTGATCCTCGGCGTGGCCTGCAACGCAGTATCGTTCTTCGCATTTATGGCCCTGGTGCAAACCGAGCCGCTCAGTTTCGCCGTGCCTGCCTCTTCGGCCAGTTTCGTCCTGGAAACGGTACTGGCCAAGTTTGTTTTACACGAGCGGATCGGTGCGCGTAGAGCTGCGGGCGCCTTGGCCGTGCTGGCAGGCGTCGTGCTGGTTGGTGGGTAGGATTCAACCATCAACGAAAAGCGTCCCATACTATTTCGCTTTTGATAGCGCGCGATTGATACGCTCCACAGTCTCCGCCGGATCTACGACCTCTACGATAAATTCGTCATAGCGGTCCTCAATCCCAGCGAAAAGGTCCTGAGGATTTCTGAGTTTGATGCTTATCGCGTGGTCCGGATTGTGAACGTCCCAGAATGTTCGATTAACCCCGGCATTGAAAGTTCCAGCCCTGATTACGCCCGGGATACTGGTTCCGGGATTGCGCGCGCCTTCCGGTCCAGCTCGCGCTCGTGCGGCATCGGTACGAACGGTTTCTATCGATGCCAGAGGAATCTGGATAGAATCTTTGAACGCCCAGAGCTTGTGCAATCCATGCACACGCAGCTCCAATATTCCATCAGAAATTTGTGCGTCTACCAATTTGCCCCTTCTGACTCAATCGCCCGCCCGGACCATTTTCGCCAACGAACCTCCGATTAAGATTCTATCGTTACGCGTCAACGCGAAATAATTTTCCGTTCTCCTAACCGCCTTTTCATCGAGTACACTGGACTGAATTGCTATATGCCGATTTCCGTTGGCAACAGCCTCGGTTGTTACAAGATCTTGGCCCCTATTGGTGCCGGGGGTATGGGCGAGGTGTATCGCGGCAGAGACTTAAAGCTCGACCGCGAGGTTGCCATCAAAGTCCTGCCGGCGACAGTGGCGCACGATCCCGAACGGCTGGCCCGTTTTGAGCGTGAAGCGAAGATACTTGCCTCACTGAATCATCCGAACATCGCGCAAATTTACGGCGTCGAGGAGGCCGATGGTGTCCGCGCACTGGTGATGGAACTGGTGCCCGGCACAACTCTCAAAGGCCCTCTGTCAATCGAGACCACACTCCTCTACGCCAAGCAAATCGCCGAGGCTCTGGAAGCAGCTCACGAAAAAGGGATCATCCATCGTGATTTGAAGCCTGCGAACGTGATCGTCACGCCCGACGGCGTGGTGAAAGTTCTCGATTTTGGCCTAGCGGCCGTTGCGACTCGCGAGGGAGCCAGCGATCCCGCCAACTCGCCCACCATGACCGTGACGCAAGCCGGCGTGATCCTGGGAACAGCCGCGTATATGAGCCCGGAGCAGGCGGCCGGGAAAATGGTGGAGAAGCGCTCCGATATCTGGAGCTTCGGCGTAGTGCTGTATGAAATGCTCACAGGCGAGAGACTGTTTGCGGGCGAAACCGTCTCGCACACGCTGGCAGACGTCTTACGGGCTCCTATCGACTTTGACAAACTCCCGAAAGAAACTCCGCAGGCGGTTCGCGCATTAGTCAAACGTTGCCTCGACCGCAATGTGAAAACCCGCCTGCGCGATATTGGCGAAGCCCGGGTAGCAATTCAGAATTTGGGCAAGGAACCCGGCGCGGCAGCAATTGCAGCGGCGCCCGCGTCGCGGATCGGTTGGCTCGCGTGGGGAGTCGCGAGTTTATTTCTGCTGACGGCTCTAGTTGTATCCTTCGTCCATTTTCGTGAAACACCGCCCGCCGAACCAGTGCTTGATCTTTCCGTCTCATTGCCACGAAACACGGTGACCGGTTTTGTGAAACTTTCGCCGGACGGACACAGCATGGTCCTATGGCTCCTCAATGGAGGGAAGCGGCAACTTTGGCTTCGCTCGCTCGATGAGACTCAGCTTCAGGTCTTGCCTGGTACAGACGCAGCCCGAGCTCCATTCTGGTCGCCCGACGGCAAATCCATCGGGTTCTTCGCCGACGGGAAACTTAAGACCCTGCCTATATCGGGCGGGCCGCCCCAGGTGCTGTGCGACGGAACGGGCATCGGAGGCGGTGGAACCTGGAACCGTGAAGGGGTGATCCTCTTCAGCACCAGCGGCGTGGCCGATCCACTCCAGCGTGTGAACGCGTTCGGCGGCCCGTGCACTGTTCTTACTCAACCGGAAGGGGGCAGCGGTCACGTACACCCCGAGTTTCTTCCTGATGGCAGGCATTTCGTTTTCGTAGTTCGTGGAGGCATCGAATCCAGGCGCGGTCTCTCCGTTGCCTCACTTGATGATCCAACTCCGCACCGGCTCCTCGGTGATGTTTCGAGCGCCATATTCGCTCCTTCCACGACGGGCAAGAAACACGGCTATCTCTTGTTCCTGAGGGGGAACGACTTAATGGCTCAACCGTACCGTGCGGAAACGCAGCAACTTGCCGGCGACCCCATACGTGTAGCCACGAACGCGTCTTTCAGTCTGAATGCCCCTCAGGTAGCGGCGTCTGTCTCTGCTAATGGCATTTTGGCCTACAGAAGCAACGCCAGCGGCACCAGACGCCAGCTCACTTGGCTAGACCGATCCGGAAAAGAACTCAGCACAGTCGGCAGCGTCCAGGACCTACGCGACGTCGGGCTTTCTCCTGACGGAAAAACCGTGGCTACCGGGCGGTCCCAGCAGGGAATATGGTTGTACGACGTTCAGCGCGGCGGCGAAGCACGGTTCACCTCGCAAACTCTTCCTGGTACCGCACCGGTTTGGTCCCCAAACGGAGACCTGATCGCATTTGCGTTCGGCAATGGCCTGTACACAAAAGATGCGAGCGGCGGCCTAAAAGAAGAAGTCCTATACGAAAACAGAAATCCCAAGACAGCCTCTGACTGGTCCCGTGACGGGCGCTATCTGATCTACACGGAGGTCGATCCCAAAGACCAAGCCGATATCTGGTTCCTGCCGGATCCACTCAATAAATCCAGCGACAAGAAGCCAGTTAAGTTCCAAGGAACCCAAGCTATTGAAAGCCAGGGTCAACTTTCGCCCGACGGTCACTGGCTCGCCTATTTGTCCAATGAGTCCGGTCTAGATGAGGTCTACGTCCGGCCCTTTCCCACTGGCCGTGGACGCTGGAAGGTGTCGGCCGGCCACGGGCTTAGCCGCGAGCCACGCTGGCGCCGCGATGGCAAGGAACTGTTCTTTGTGGAGTCCGGAGTCCCTCAGCGGCTGATGAGCGTTCCGGTTCAGTCCTCCTCAGACCGTGGTTTCCAGGCCGGGGTGCCCCAAGCCATGTTTGAGTTTCGTGGCAATAGCTCTGTGCCGTCCGCGAACCTATTCGTTTACAGTCCAAGCGCGGACGGCCAACGCTTCCTGGTGAACCTTGACGCCAGCGACGAGGAACCCGCGCTGAATGTAATCGTGAACTGGGAGAAGGCCGCGCTCGGGGGTAAGTGAGGCTATCCTGTCCGGATGCCGAACCTGACTTACTCGCCGGCCCGAGCCGGGGCCACTGGAACCAAGCGCCCATCCCGAATGTAATAATCGGCGCCGCGCCAGCGGATGCTGTTGCGGCCGAAACTGGTCAGCCAGATGGCGAACGCCACCGCGTCCCAAGCCGGAATCAGCAGCATATCCTTCCACAAGCCCGGCTGGCGCAAGCCGTGGATCCCGATGATCCAGGTCATGGCGATCCGTAACGCGAGATAGCCGCCCAAGTAGCCCAAGGCGACCGGCGCCGAGGGATGAATGGCCACCGCCGCCAGCGACCATGGCAATCCCTGAGTCAGCAGCAATCCCAGATGTCCCCACGGGCGCATGTGCCGCATGACTACGATCCACCGCAGCCGCTTGTGGAGCAGATCGCGGAGCGACGCATAATCACAAACGGTCTCGATGGCGTACCTGAGCAGCACGACTTCGTAGCCTTGTTCGGCGATGAGGCGGCCCACCAGCAAGTCGTCTGCCGGCCGGTTCTCAAGCTCCGGGTAACCGCCAAATCCATTGAGGCGCGCGCGCGTGGTGGCGATGGTCGGACCCAGCGCGAACTTTATTCCATCCAGTTGCCAGGCCACTAAAACACCGGCGTAGAAATCGGACACCATTCCGACGGTCTGCAGGTGATCGGTCAGGCTACCGAGCTCGGTTGGCACGTAGAAACACGTCACGGCGCCTACCTTCGGATCGCGCAGCGGAGCTGTGAGTCTCCGGAGATAGTCGGGACGCACCCGCACATCGCTGTCGCTAATGACCACTACTTCGTGCGCCGCGTCACTCACCAGACGGGCGAGCTTGGCGACCTTGTCGTTAGTCGCGACACGTCCCGAACCGTACAGGACACGGATATGACAGTCAGGAAAATCGGCCATGAGTTTCGTTAAAACCGATAGCACCGCTTCGTCATCGGGATCGACACAGAAAACGATTTCGAACTCCGGATAATCCAAGCGGCAGAAGCTGGCCAGGTTTTCGGCGGCGTCGGGATCGAGACCTCGGATCGGTTTCAGGATGCTGACTGGCGGAGTGAACGAGCCGTCGGGCTCGGGGACTGGTTTTTGGAAATAGCGCCAGGAGCTATATATCGCGATGAAGTAGTAAATGAACGGAATGGCCGCGATCGCAAGGAACAGCTCGCTCACGGTCGTCATATTTACAGGCTACTCGACCCCCGTTTGGTTCGTCAGAAGTGCATGGTTCGTCAGAAGCAGCTTACCTCCGTTTTGGGCAACGATGATGAGCAGCCCGGGTTCGACCAAATTCTTCAGGCGCGCGGCCGCTTCCCGGGTAATTACCAGATAGTACCGGTCCGGCTGAAGCCACAACATTTTCCATTGTGCGTCGTCGATAAACACATTCGGGGCGCCGGGTGCGTAGGAACCGTACACCAGGTTGTTAAAACGCCCGTTCAGCAGGAGCGCGGAGCGGTTTGTATAAAAGAATATCGATGAGAACGTGTAATAGTGATGATCCACGATGAGCTTCCCCGGTGGTGCACGGCGCAAAGTCTCCGCCAGCGGCCGCGAGGAGAGATAAGGATCAAAAGCCGCCATCGCGATACGCGCGGCTTGAAAAAACAGGATGGCCATCAAAGCCACGGCCAGAAAGGCACGCTGGCCCTTGGCTCGAAAAGTGCCGGCGGCTCCTAAAAGAAACGCAATTGCGGCCACCAGAAGCGGAAGTCTGAGGTAGGCGAAGGATGCGATGGTGAGGTCCTCCATATGACCGAGCGAGAGCTTGTAGGCGGCCGGATTAGAGCTAAGCGCCGAGGAAATGTCGCCAGGCGCGGGCAGATTCCACGCTAAAAAATACAGCGTCAGCACTGCTGCGGCCGCAACGATGAATATCCCGCACAGCGCGCGTGTGCCGTATCGGATCCAGCCGCCGCCCGCAGCCATCGCAGATCCCAAAAGCAGCGCGAGAGCCGGATAACAGGGCATCGAGTAATACTCCTGCGTGGTGGAAAAAGTGAAAAACATCAGGATAAAGCCGGTCCAGCACAGCGCCAGCAAGCGAGTCTTGCCAGCGCGGTCGAGCGGCTTGAAACTGAGTTTCGCCACGGCGGGAAAGCATACGCTCCAGGGAAAAAGCCAAAGCAGGTGGAACAGCCAGAAGTACAGGCGCGGGACCGTGTCATAATCGCGCGGGTAGCGCATGTTCAGGAAACGGAGCAGTTGCTCATTGATGAAGTAGAACCACAGGAAGCCGTGGTATTCGCCGGGGGCGCTGCGCATGGTCAGATCGAAATAGGGACGATTTCGTAGCGTGGCAATGATGTGCCAAGGCGCGGCAATCAGCAGCACGACCAGCAGGCCACTCAAGGGATGCAGGGACTTCCAAATTTTGCGATGAAATATCTGCCTGGTGACTGCAAGATAAATTAGCGCCGCGGCGATAGGGAACACCACCCCGACCAGGCTCTTAAGCAGCAGACTGGTCCCTAGACTGGCAGCCAGCACGAATGCCCACCAGCGGGGATGCGGCTCCATTTCGTCGATGGCGCGCAGGAACGCCCACATGGACAGCGCGATGCTCGCGGTCAGCATGACGTCCGGGATCAAAATGCGCGTGAAAAGAAAAAGGCCGAAGCAGGTGGATATGCAGAGACCAGCGTAGAATCCGGCTCGCCGACCGAATGCCCAGATCCCAAACGCGGTGGTGAGCCACGCCAGCGCAATAGCTGCCAAGACCATGGGAACGCGGGCGGCCCAGTCCGTCGCTCCGAAGATTTTAAACGACCCGGCGATCAACCAGTAAATCAGCGGCGCTTTTTCAAGATAGGGAATTCCATCCAGCCGGGCGGTCACATAGTCGCCGGACGCCAGCATATTGCGCGCGATCTGCGCCTGCACCGCGTCTACGTCGTCCATCAGCGATGGAGGCGAGATCATGCAGCCTGCGTAGACCGCTGCAGCCACCAGCAGAACTATGAGGTAAAAGTGAAAAGGCTTTCCATCGTCTGGCGTGCCTGTCCCGCCGGTACCCTGGTCTGGATTCCCCATTTTTTCATCCAAAAGAACAGTACCATTAATCCCCACAGATGATAGCCCAAGTTGGCGCGCCGTTCGAGATGTGCTCGCACGTGTGCTTCGATGCGTGGGATCTGAAAGAACTCGCCATGTTCAGCGGAGGCGAAGGCCACGGCTTCTTCCAACAACGGCCGAAGTGGTCCCCGAAACCAGTCGTGCGTGGGAATATCAAATCCGATTTTTTTCCGATTCAGAATCGCCGGAGAAAGTTTGCCGCGCATCAGGTTCTTCAAGATCAGCTTTTGGCGGGAGCCCTGGATTTTCAGGTTAACCGGCAAGGAGCTTGCAAATTCTACGATCCGATGATCGAGGAACGGCGGCCGCACTTCCACGGCATGAGCCATGCTGGTGTGATCCACTTTCGTCAGGATATTATCCGGGAGAAAGTATTTCTGATCGAACCCGAGATAGGCTTGCAAATTGTCCCCCGCTTCAACCAATTCTTTCAAGACGCAATCGAGCGCCGGCGGCAGCGTGGGCTGAACCAGCGAGCGTCTTTGCTGGTCGTCGAAGGCTCCGCCCCAATACACATGGGCGCGCGCCGGGGACATCACGCAGCCTTCCAGAAACCTTTTCAGTTTGTATTCGAAACCGATCTTATCGTTCGACACCGGCCACTGTTGGGCTGCCGCCAGCAGTGTCCGAAGCACCGGAGGCGTCAATCTACGAGCATCTCGTGCCAGCATACTGGCGCGCTGCATCAGGTATCCGCCGAATAATTCGTCGGCCCCTTCTCCACTGAGCGCCACGGTGGCGCTGGCCTTGGTGAGCCGGGAGAGAAACCACACCGGCAGGGCGCCCGAATCCGCATTCGGCTCGTCACAGTAATAAGCAAGTTCGTGAATCGCCGCAGGCAGATCCTGTTCGGGGTTCAGATCCAGCTCGATGTGTTCGGTCCCGTAAGCCGCTGCTACCTGTTGCGCGTAGCGCGTCTCGTCGAAACTGCGGCCGTGAAAGGTAATGGAAAACGTCTTTAGCCGCGAGCTCGACGCCTCGGCCGCGTAATGCACCAGACTGGACGAGTCCAAGCCGCCGCTGAGCCAGACACCCAGCGGCACGTCGGACACTAGATGCTCTCGAACGGATTCCTTCAACAGACGATCCAGCTCCGCCTCCGCTGTCTCGGACGTCCAGCGTTCTTCCTTGCCCCTGGGCAGGCTCCTGCCCTTCGGCAGGCTCCAATAACGTTCGGTCTGGATCGCGCCGCTTCGCCACTCCAACCATTGGCCTGGAAGCAATTTCTCGATGCCCTCCACCAAGGTCCAAGGCGCGGGCACATAGTTGAGCGACAGATAACAATCCAGGCCATCCGGGCTCAACCAACGCTCGATCTCGGGGTGAACCAGGATCGCCTTCAGTTCCGAGCCGAAGTACACGTCATCGCCTCGGCGCGCGATGTACAACGGTTTGATCCCCATACGATCGCGAGCCAGCACGAGACGGCGGTCGGATTCATTCCAGAGCGCCACAGCGAACATCCCGCGCAGCCTGGAGAAGCAGTCTGTGTCCCACTCGAGGAATGCATTCAGAACCGTTTCTGTGTCACTGCGGGAACGGAAGCAATATCCCCGCTGTTCCAGCTCACGGCGCAATTCCAGGTGATTGTAGATCTCGCCGTTAAAGACGATTACGGTGTCCCCATCCTCGGACACGATGGGTTGATCTCCACCCTCAATGTCGATGATTTTGAGACGAGCCGCGCCTAGAGAGACAGCCTCTGACTCAAAAACGCCTTGCTGGTTCGGACCGCGATGGAGGATGGCCGCAACTGCGCTCTGGATTCGGCCGGCTGGCGCGGCCCGATATCCGTGCGTAAAGCCCGCTATGCCACACAATTCAGGAGTTTCCTCCCAATCAGTATGCCACTTCTGACGCCGCCCGGGCCGCGCTTATCTTCGACGGCCGGGCATGCTCGTTCCGAGGACTCCGCCACTGGACTTGGGGCAGGAACAGTGAAGTATCGATGCGATCCTGGTACCGGATTGCGATATTCATGAGCGAATCGAGCAGCGAGTCGGATAGAAAGTGCGGCTGCAAGCCCAGGTCGATCAGCTTCGAGTGCTTGGCATTATAATAGTGCTCTTCCGATTCGACGCGCGGCGCCGGAAGGTGCTCGATATTAACGCGCATCCCTAGCTTCCAGGCTGCTGTCCGGACCATTTCCGCCAACTCGAGAACGGAAAACTGTTCAGTAAACTGGTTGAAAACCCGGCATTCTCCCGGTTTAGCCGGATTCAGGCAGGCAATCTCAACGCAGCGAACGGTATCGCGGATGTCCAAGAATCCACGAGTTTGCCCCCCTTTTCCATACACGGTCAGGGGATGTCCCGCCGCAGCCTGCACGCAAAACCGGTTCAGCACAGTGCCAAACACATCATCATAATCGAAGCGGTTGATCAGCGCTTCGTCCAAGACAACCTCGTCAGTGACGGTTCCGTACACTACGCCCTGATTGAGATCGGTGGCCCGCAGCTTCCAGATCTTACAGGCAAACATGAGGTTATGGCTGTCGTGCACCTTGGAGAGGTGATAGAACGAACCCGGCTGTTTGGGAAAGGGAAGCACGTCCGACCGCCCATTGTGCTCGATCCGGATATAGCCTTCTTCGATATCGATATTCGGTGTTCCGTACTCGCCCATTGTGCCGAGCTTGACCAAGTGGCAATCGGGCCGCAGCTCCTGCAGCGCAAACAGGAGATTCAGCGTTCCGACGACATTGTTGACCTGGGTAAACACCGCATGTTTGCGGTCGATCATCGAATATGGAGCCGACCGCTGTTCGGCGAAGTGAACCACCGCGTCCGGCTCGAAGTTCTCGATTACACCAGACAGAAACTCATAGTCGTTCACATCACCGGTAAACAGTTCGATGGTCCTTCCGGTGAGTTCCTGCCAGACGCGCAGCCGGTCAGAGAGGGGCTGGATGGGCGTCAGGCTTTGCGCCCCTAATTCGAAGTCCCATTGGCGCCGGACAAAATTATCAACCACGGCCACGGCGTGCCCTTTCCCGGACAAATACAGCGCTGTGGCCCAGCCACAGTAACCATCACCGCCTAAAACGCAGATTTTCATTAGGTTAGGTTTACCTTGGTCCTTCCCTTTAGATTTAACACACCAGTACGTTGAGACGTGATGTCTGCTTTATATGTAACCCGCGTTGCGAGAAATAGATGCGCCTGATAGGCAAAAGGTATTCCCAAAGGTATTCCAACGCTTCAGCCTGGACAGATATTCCAACTCTTTCGGCCTGGAAGCTACCCGCCCGCGCGCCGGGGCTGGCTGTTTTTCAGCCTTTTTGCCCCGTGTCTCCGGTGCGGCGAGTCAAGGAGTAGTCTAAAATCAAAAAAGCAACACATGTCGGGGCGTAGCGCAGCCTGGTAGCGCACCTGCCTTGGGCGCAGGGGGTCGGGCGTTCAAATCGCCCCGCCCCGACCAAATCTCTCGTTGATTTGAAACGAGTTGATCGATCTCCCATCCATCGCGTTCGCTTGTCCTTTCCCTCAACTGTGCCATAACTGTGTCAAAACCCCTCTCAGTTTGGCTGCGCTGTGCCAAAACTCAGACCTCCTTCATTGGCTTGGCGGTTCAGTTTGGTAAGCGCCTCTCGCTTCATCTGCAGTTTCATTTGCGAATATTTTTTGAAGACCTTCGCATCGCCTTGCCGGAGTAACTGCGTGACCCACTCGTCCGCAACACCACCAGCGCTGAGCCGAGTGGCGTACGTCGAGCGGAGATCATAGATGCGGAAGTATCGGACACCTGCCCTTCGCAACGTAGCGTGCCAAACGGTCTTGAACGTCTTCTGGTAGCCGTCGGCGTTTTCATCGCTTGGGAACAGATATTGGCTCGGCCCTGAGATAGCGAATTGATTGCGGAATGCTTCGACCGCAATCTCCGTCAAGGGAACCTCGGCGACGCCATTGGGCGTCTTCGAGTCCGGAATCCATACAGTCCGGTTCTCCAGATCAACCTGCTCCTTCTTCATCAGAGTGAGCTCCTTGTAAATCCGAAGTCCAGTTTCGGTGACGATCCGGATGACGTTGCGCAGGTAGCCGGGCGCGCTGAACTCGATCTTCTGTTGTTCAGACCAAGCCATGTAGTGCGGCCGGAAGAGACCATCGACTCTCGCCGGAAACTCGACACCTGCACATGGATTCGCGAATAGGAATTTCTTGCGCACCGCCACATTCAACATGCGACGCAGCACTCGCAATTCCTGGTGTACCGTCGTTGCCTTCAGTACACCCTTTTCGACGAAACCGTCCCTCGCTTTTACCCGCACTCGCTGTTTGAGTCGCCCACGAAGGTACATCTCGATATCGTCTGCGGTCTGTTCTGCGAGTTTGGTGTTTTCGAACATGCTTCTCAGGTGCTTCAGCGCGCGCTGGTTCACCTCATGGGTTTTCAGCGCACGGAACGGGGGCTTGGAAAAGTTCTCCAGATAAAAATCCGCCCATTCCCCAAAAGTGAGATCCTGCCCACGACGCAGCGCTGGCAGTGTGTTGTTGTCTCGGGCCTGCAAACGTTCTCTGAGGTACTTCTGCGCATCACCCCAGTCTTCGGCAAGAGTCGATTCACGCCGGCGAATACCTTCCTTGTCGCGGTATCGCATCCACCAGACCTTCGACCCATCGCGTTTGTACAAGCCCCCATCGTGCTTCACTGGTCTTGCCAATTCTCCACCTCCTGTTTGAACTGCGCGCGGAAGGGCTCCAACTCCGATTTCAAGAAACGGATGTTGCGGCCCATCACGCGGAGATGGGGAATCTGCTTTCGCTCAACCCAAAGATACACCGTTTGTGGGCTGACGCCAAGGAAGACCGCAGCTTCGCGCACACGGATAGGCAGTTCGTTAACGACGGTGGCGAGTGGCGCTTTGATTGTCGCATTCATGAAATCCTCGTGGGCACCGCGAGTGGTGCTCAACTATTAAGGGAATGGCGAAGGCAATTGGGGACGCGAGCGCCACGGTGGGGTTTTTGGAAAGGACGCGAGCACCCATCTCGCAGACCGCTACCGCCGCGCCCTCAAGAGCGCGGGAAAAGGCAGCGACAGCACGCGCCGGTTCTCTCCCCTACGATGTTGCAGATTGTTGCAAACTGTTGCACACACCCGCCAGCGAACAAAACCTGTTGCAGACAGTTCACAAATTGTTACATTCTGTTGCACCCAGCTGGAATTGGTTCACTTCACCCTGGCCGCCCGGAGGTCGGCACAACGATATTTTCAACAAGTTACGACTGTTTTCGACAGATTTCGACACAATCGACAATTTTCGACTGTTTTCGACACTCGGCAGCCCGCATAGCGCTCCAAAACGCGGTTCAGAGGCCCAAAACATCGGTAGTGGAACATAAGGTTGTCTGACGAGTTGTTGTTTTTGGGTTTGTACCTCGCCGATTCCACACCATTTGCTCCGTCAGCCAATTCCGGAGAGGGGTCCGCCACTCGTCTGACGTAGTCATCCTTAGGCTGCAATGCGTCCCGAAGTCCTTCCGCCGTTCCCTTTACAGGTAGAGGGACCCATGCCGAGACGAACGATCCGACTGAGCACGGACACAGACGAACGAATTCAATCAGCGGCGAAGCTGCGAGGCTATTCCAGTCCCAGCGCCTTTCTTAGAGCGGCGATAAAGAAGGAATTAGGCGAGCGCGAGGAAGGCCTTGTGGGCGCCGAGGAGCGACTGGTCGCTAGCATCGAGCAGGTCCGGCTGGAGGTGTTCCGACTGCGGCGAACGCAGCAGGCGTCGTTCGCCTTCGTGGACAGCTTGGCGAAGGTCCTACTCACCTGTGTGCCCGAGCCGGGTGGGCAGGCAATGGATGCAGCCGTCGCGCGAGCGCGGAGTCGCCACGCCCGGTTGCTCAAGGATGCCGGGAAAGCGATGGCTGGAGACTCACAGGCGGCAGTGCAGGACTTGGTGAACCGTGTCGAAGAATAGGGACAAGGAGCGGCAGTTCCGGCTTCGACCACCGAAGCCGCCAGCAAGGAGCGAACGCGCGGCTTGGACGTCAGCGTACAAGATCATGATGCATTATGCCCGCATGAGCGGCGTGCGGAAGCGCCGGTCGGTCGGGTTCGGCGCGGGCCCGAAGCGCACTCGGCCTTATAACCAGCGGTGTGCGGTGCGGGTAATGTACGCGAAGAATACGACTGCGGGACAGTGGCGAGCCCATGGCCGCTACGTCGCCCGCGAAAGCGCCACTCGCGAGGTTGATCCCAAGGATATTGGGTTCGACAGTCGCGGAGAATCCATCGACATCGCGGAACGGCTCGAAAGCTGGCAAAAGGCGCTCGATGAGCGCCTCTGGAAGTTGATCGTGTCTCCTGAGTTCGGCGACCGGGCCGACCTGAAACGGCTGACCCGCGATCTGGTGTCGCGGATGGAACGGGACCTAGGCACGCCGCTCGAATGGGCGGCGGCGGCCCACTACAACACCGAGCACCCGCATGTTCATGTGGCTCTGCGAGGTATCGACGCGGAAGGACGGCCGCTTCGTCTCAGCCGGGATTACGTCAAACAGGGCATCCGCGAAATCACGGAGGATCTCTGTACGCGCCAGCTTGGACATCGCACGGAGTTGGATGCGACCGCGGCCCAGCGTCGCGAGGTGCACCAGCAACGCTACACATCGCTCGATCGCATCATCAAGCGCGACGCCGAAGCGGCCGAGGAGGCAGACCCCCGATTCTTCACCATAGCGAACAACTCCAACCGCGGCGGGCACGGTCGCGTGCCGCTGGTACAACAGCACACTGCGGAACGACTGAAGGTCCTCGAATCGATGGGGTTGGCCGAGACCACCGGTCCAAGCACTTGGCGGGTACGGCAAGACTTCGAGAACATTCTCCGAGCGATGCAGCGAAGCGCCGATCGTCAGAAAATGCTGGCGGCACACGGAGTCCTGATGTCCGATGAGCGGCTCCCGCTGGCCGTGCTCGACTTTCGCCGTCTCACTTCATTGGAAGGCAGGATCTTGGTACACGGGGAGGAAGACAGCGGACGACAGGCCGGCCGCAGCTACCTCATGCTCGAAGGGACGGACGGACAGGTTCACTACGTCTACTACACGCCGGAAATGGAAGAGGCGCGAAGTCGCGGCAATCTGCGAACCAATTCGTTTATTCGACTTCGAAAGCTATTTTCGGAGGGTCACCCCTTGCTGGAAATCGACGAGTTAGGGGATTCAGAATCGATCTTGCGCAACAAGCGGTACCTGCGAGAAACCGTGCAACGCCTCATCCGGTGCGGGATCGTTCCGCAAGAGGACGGCTGGAATGGATGGCTCGGTCGCTATCAGAAGGCGCTTAGCGACGCCGCGTCCACTCTCGAAATCCAACGCGCAGAACGCGACAAGAACCGGGACCGTGGCCGCTAGCCACCGGCGCTTTTACACACCGAAGGGCTTCCAGAGAAAGCAGGTTAAGGTCCATCAGCGGTTGAACTCGGGTTCCATGCGAGGCTAGCACTTCCGATCCCTTTCGTGGAAATTAATCACTGAGACTCCTGATCAGTAGCACCTTCTCAAATCCCCAGTAAAGCTTGATCTCCGCCGCACTTGTGTGCGGCTTGTGTGCCCGTTTCCGGACAGGAGATGTTTCATGGGGCGGGAAACTGGGCGCACCTGCCTACTCGGCATGTGGCTCACTCCATGACTTTCATGATCGCGCTACACACTAGAACGACTTCCCGGTACTGAGCCAGGAGCCTTGGAGAACACTGAGACTTTTGATTAGTACCATCACCTTTAAAGCCAGGTAAGCCTTCGTTTTCCGCCAATACGTGTGTGCGGATTGTGTGCCCGCCTTCGATCCGGAAGTATCCAATGGCTCGAAAAAGCAGTCCGGGACACCTCATCTTATGTATGAAAACGTCCTTTATCATTCATAAGCAAGGCCACTGGCTACCTTTCCATAAAAACAGCATTGTGCCGGATCGCTCCCTCACGTAGAGTAGAGGTAGGTTTTCCGTATGCCTTACCAACCCGCTTGGTTCCATCGACTTGACGAAATTCTGGAAACGCTGCGCGGGATGGAATCCAGTCACCTCGACCGCTTGGCCGTGCAAAAACTCTTTGGCGTGCGCGAGCGGCGTCGCCTGGCAGCTCATGGCGGGATTGCCCGGTCTTCGGGCCGGAAACGCGTTTGCGGCTTCGCGGCAAGCCCTCATTACCCGTCTGGAAGAGACGGCGGCCGGAGGCCTCTTTCAATGGGAGGTAAACCGGCGTTCCCGCGTGGTCGAAGAACTCGACCGCACGCGCCGCCAGCTCCCGGCGCGGCGGGTCCGCATCCCGGCCGCGCCCGACGTGCAGGATCGCCGGGTGCGGGACCTGTCCTGGGATATCGCGCTAAAGCCCGGAGAGCTGCGGATTGAATTCTTTGGGGCGGAGGACCTGGCGGCTAAGCTCTTTGAGTTGTCCCAGGCGATGGCGAACGATTGGAGCGCCTTTGCGCGGACCGTGGAGGATGAGGCGCAGACGGCGACATCGTGACCGCTATGCTCTGTTACTCCCTTCCCCGAGGCGTAGCATTTCGGGTCCGAGTGTCGGGCGGATCGGACTCCCTCGGCTCCACGCGCCGGGCCAGTGTGAGGCATGATACGTGCTGACTTTGTGGTCCGGCTACTCCTCCTCGGCTGAAGGCGACCGGAAGCGGAGCAACGCAGGACTGGTCAAAGGTCAACAATGATTAATTACAGGCATGGGGAGGCTGGCGGGGAGGCGCTTCGGCTCACTTGAGGTCGGGGGAAACAGCCCCGCGCGCGCGGGCGATAATGGCGGCGACGTTGGATTAAAGACATCAATAATTGCACTTGGGAGAAGACCAAACGCGTCGATTAAGAACCAGTCAATAGCAGTGACGCTGTCGCCGAATATGTGCCACTCAAAAAAACGCCATGCAAACCCGCCTCTTACGCCAAGAACCTTCGAATAGCCAAACTCTCCCGGAACGCGCCCTCTATTGTCGAGGATGTAAGCCGTCTCCGATCCTGCATTCAGGATTGCGGTCAGTACCGGCACAAGAAGAGAGACGGCAAGCAACACGACAAACAGTGTGCGTGCTGCTTGCCCTCGTGATCCTCGTGATAGCTGTTTCATATTAATTAGTTTCGTGTGCCAGTTTATTTATTCGTGGACACCAAAGGCGTCTTGCCATCGGACGGGCTGCTTCGCCAAGGTGTCTGCTGCCACATTATCCTTTGCTAGCTTGTCTGCTGCCATCTTGGCTGCCGCCTCGTCTACCGTGAGCTTGTCTGCCGCCACCTTACGGTTTGCCGCCAGCTTGGCTGCCGCTTCCGGGTCCGGTACGGTTCTGATCTGAAAGGGGCCTCCGGAAAAACCATTGTTACCAACCAGGCCCGCAAATGTGTCTCCGGCGTGGATTGGCGCGGTGAGGTACATTTCTTGCTTTGTAGGAACGACCTCCTTCGCCAGTTTGTCCACCGCCTGCTGGTCAGCCACCAGTTCCGCCGCCAGCTTGTCCACTGCCTGCTGGTCAGCGGACACCCTGCCATCGGCCATTTTACGGGCTGCCGCCAGCTTATCTGCCGCCACCTTATCCACTGTTAGCTTACCGGCTGTGCCGATCAGAACTGCGATAATAATGAGCAGCGAAAGGCGTAGAGTTCGTGTCGTCTTCATATAGTCTGGTCTTCCTTGTGTTGTTCCTGTCCAGCGGAGGAAGAGCTGCGCAAAACCGCCGCCGATATCTTGCAGTGAGTTTCCGTTTCACCCGGTCGGTGTTCATTGAGCACCAGCACTCTTGAGGAGTTGCACAACTTCCGGATGGCCTTCCTTCGACGCCAACGCCAACTTCAGCGCGGTCATGCCGTTGTTTGCGACGGCATTGACATCGGCCCCCTTGGCGAGGAGCGCCTGCACCACTTCAAGGTGGCCCTTGCCAGAGGCCCACATCAGCGCGGTCCCGCCATTGCTCGCCTTGGCGTTGACATCGGCCCCCTTGGCGAGCAGCGCCTGCACCACCCCAAGGTGGCCGTTCAGGGAGGAATTCATCAGCGCGGTCCAGCGGTCGTTATCCTTGGCATTGACATCGGCCCCCTTGGCGAGCAGCGCCTGCACCGCTTCAAGGTGTCCGTTCTGGGAGGCCCACATCAGCGCGGGCATGCCGTTGCTCCCCTTGGCATTGACATCGGCCCCCTTGGCGAGCAACTCCTGCGCCACTTCAAGGTGTCCGTTCTGGGAGGCCCACATCAGCGCGGTCGCGCCATTGCTCGCCTTGGCATTGACATCGGCCCCCTTGGCGAGTAGCGCCCGGACCGCAGCCGCATCCCCGCGTTTCGCGGCGTCGAGCAAGTCCTCCGGCGGGCTAGCGAGTAAAGTACAGGCATTCACGATGAGGATGAGCGCAACCGTGGTGAGAGCACCTTTTGTGGAGAGGGCTGGCTTCATGCGTCGCAGCATAACACAGCGCGAGCGGTTAAAGTGCCTACGCCCTGCCGTCTCATCGCCCAGATCGCCCAGCACGCCGCTTTCCCGTGCCGCCGCAACGGGTGTATTATGGGCTGTTTCCGAGACAAAAAGGACTTCCGGTTACGCGTCACATGAAAAAGCTACTCGCCACGGCTGTTGGGACCCTTTCACTGGCTGTTGTTTTCGCTATAGCCCAAGACAACCCCAGTACGGTTGAGGTCACGGATGTTCGTGGATCAAAGCATGTTGTCGTCGGCTTCGACAATGGTTGGGAGAGCGGCAGAAGTGTCTTCGCTGGCCTGCCATTCATAGATGTAAACGGTCCCTTGTTCAGTTCCAAGGCGATGCAAACGCTCGTAACCGTCGAACTTCACACCCCCGAGGACCAAGCAAAAATTCGCAAGGTCGCTGCCGCCCGCGGCATACGAGGAACGGACTTTGAACTCCTTCACACCGTGCTCCTGATACCACAGCCATCGCTGGATGTCATCACTTTTACACAACAGAAGGTCGGCGAAAAGGTCGAGACGCGATCGGTAATCCGTCTGGCTGGTGGAAAGCCCTTTGAGGGTGGAGGCGGGTTTGGGTACCCCCACGGAAAGGAAAGTCTCGGTTCGCTCGGGACCGCCAATTTTGAGGCGGATTTTTCAAATATCAAGGCGATACGATCACTCGCACCTGTACCATTCGTTGGAGATTTTGCGATGTTGGGCACGGCTGAAGTGCCATTCAGGGCGAAGGTCACCGACACAGCGGGCGAGGTAATCGTTCTGAAGGGATTGTATTGCGATACGGGCCAATATGTAGCGGGCGAGAATCGACGCGGAGGTGCCAGCATAGGCACCAGAGTCGGTTTCACACCGAACCTTGCCGTTGTCATTAGTGGCGTAACTAAGCTGTCAATTCCACCTTCAAAACTCCGGACGATCATTCTCGGCCAGACTAACTTCCACGATTACGGCTTTGACGCCAAAGCAACGCTGCGTACTGGCGAAAAAATGGATCTCACCGTCGTCCCCGCCGGAGGGTCTGGTATCTACGTTCCTAGCGGCATACTGGGAGCCTCGGCGAAGGGTTTCGTGTGGATTCCGTGGTACGCCGTCGCGTCCATAGAATTCGACGATCAATAGCAGCGTTTGTTGGCCGTGTACGCCTGAGTGCCCGGAAGAGGGAGTTACTTTCCAAGAAGACCATCTATGAAGACTACCCACCGCCTGGCGCTGCTCGTCATCGGCATGAGCATCCTCGCCTCCTCGTGCGCCAATGTGAAGCCTGGAATTTGTCAGGCCGCGCATGATGGTGACTTGGAAAAGGTAAAGGCGCTGCTCAAGAGTAATCCCAATCTCGTTTTCGACACAGACATCTATGACACTACGCCTTTACACTATGCGGCGACCAAGGACGTAGCGGAAGTGCTGCTGGCCAACGGAGCACTTGTCAATGCGAGGAACAAATACGGCGACACGCCTCTGCACTTTGCCGCGACGAATGGATTAAAGGACGTGCCAGAAGTGCTGCTGGCCAACGGGGCCGAGGTCAATGCCGTGGACCGGCCTATAGGGGTGGGCGCAAAGGGCGAGACGCCTTTAGCACAAGCGGAGTCAGGGGGCCACAATGACGTTGTGGAAGTTCTGCGCCAGCACGGCGGCCGACGATAAAGCGGGTTTTGAGGCAGCTATGAAGTGTTTCGGAGAGGTATGAGCGATCAAGGAGGAACCAAACCAACTGGCAACGCCGCGGCGCAGGCCGACCTTGGAATAATTGCTTCGAACGGTGGGGAAACGGTCTGTGCCAAGTGCGAAAAGACCATTATCGCTGGAAAGGCCGTCGTCGAACTCGACGGCTGGCCGCGTTTGTGTCCACGATGTGAAAGGTGGTTTCATTCGCAATGCCAAAAGTTTAGCCGGTGGAACGGTTTCCACTGCCCTTCGTGCAGGAAGTTGCTTCCAGACACGGAGTATGTTGGCCCAGACCTTGCTGCATTCGAGCATGTTGGCGCTCTGGAGGTAGCACTCTTGGTTGTGGCTGGGTTAGCTTCTGTGGTGGGGCTGGTATTGGCCCTCGTCTCCGACCAAGCTCTCCCGGTCGAGCTGCTTGCTGGCCTGTTGGCGTCCCTGCTGGCTCTCCCGTGGCTGGGAATCGCCGCAATAGGTGCCTACAATGAATTAATTCCAACGCTTTCAGATGTCCTGCCCGGCTCTGCCTTCAGAACACGCCCAAAAGAGCTGGAAGTACCGAGACTCAAACTAAGAGTCGTTGAAGGCCGAGGGTTCCGCGCGCAGCCGTTGCTGCGGCGCTTGTACCGCATATATTGCTTTTATGCGAAACACGGAGCTATTGCGATTTGCGGCATCATTGTGTTTGTAGCATTTGGCCTCATAATAGAGTTCTCGCCGAGATGAAACGACAACGGTTTCGTTGCAGCGTATTCGAGAGTGCCGCCGCGAATTGTTCCATGGGGATTGGCCGCCTTCGTCCGCAACCAGAGGGCGCGGCGGATGACATCGGGAGGTCGTAATGTACAGAACAAATCGTGTTGACTTTGCAATCCGGCTGCTGCTTGGCGTCGCCTGCTTGTTGGTAACTGCCGGGTGCGGGCCGAACAAACAACTTCTCAATGGCAAGTGGAGCCGCGGCTTTGAAACCAAGTTAGGGAGCGCCCCCGGCGAGCCGCTGATAAGCATGTCTAAACGGGATATGACCTTATACCCGGACGGCAGTTGCACACTAGAAGACGGCAATTTCTCCACAACTGGCACTTGGGTATTCAACGGCAGTACCCTGACTCTCACCCTCCGCCCGAACCCGCCGCAGATATTCAAAATCATCAAGATCGACGAGGCCCACTTGACATTGAAGGAGACCCGAAGCGAAAGCGTCGAGGAATGGGCCAGAATCAACAATGGCTTTTGATGTACCTAAGCCACTTCCCTTTTGGTTTTAGAGTGTGATAACGCCCCGGCGTTTCAGCCCGCCCCGTTTTTCACGCCGACCCCCAAGGCCGCCCGGCGCGTTCCGGAATTAGCCATAATTCTTAACTTTAATGCTTCGCCCTTTCTTACCGCATATCGAACACTTTTCGGAAGACCCGTCGGTAAACGAACTGAAAGACATATCGTGCCCTTCATTGCGGATCTCGCCGCACAGCGAACACTTGCAGCCATTCCAATTGTGTTGGCATGTCGGTGCCTTGGACGGCGATGAACTTGGCTGCGGTGTCACCGGCGTAACGGATGTCTTAGAACCGCCGCCGAACAGTTTTTTCCCAGAAGCTCATATAGTGTTTACCTTTCCCTGCTGTCGCTCTTTACCCGAAAAGGCGGGCAGGAAGACTTTTCTCTGTTGCGTTTCCGTAGTTGGCCAGTTGAGCAAGATTTTCGTTGTCTGACATTGATTTACATTGATTCTCCCTAACCTCCCTTATTAATAACCGCCGTGCTGGCGCACGAGATTAGCTATTGCCGTGTGTCCCTGGGAAGCGGCGTACCTCAAAGGCGTCGCTCCTTCAAAGGATGTAGCATTAACATTCGCCTTCTTCTCTAGCAGCAACTTAGCGCAGTTTATGCGCCCCAGGTAGGCAGCTAAGAGCAACGGTGTTGCGCTGTCTGTGTCCTTAGCTTCAATGTCCGCTCCCTTGGCGAGTAGCAACTCCGCAACGTCGCTATGGTCGCCTAACGTGGCGAAGTGCAGAGGAGTCGAACGCTTATTAGACTTCGCGTTGACTTCTGCTCCTTTGGCCAACAGCAGTTTCGCAACAGACTTGTGACCCGCGTGCGCCGCATAGTGCAGGGGCGATGCACCGTTACTGTCCCCAGCCTTTATATCCGCCCCGTTTGCCAGCAACAGTTCCACCAATTCTATGTAACCTTTGGCAGCTGCCAGGTGCAGCGGCATCGCGTCGAAGGAATTAGACCTAGCATTGACATCAGCCTTACCGGCGATCAGCAATGCCACCACATCCTTTTGACCGTTTTCGACAGCCGCATGCAAGGACATATTTCCTTTGCTGTCCTTGGCATTGATTTCTGCCCCATGAGAGAGCAAGGCTTGTGCTACTTCAAGATGGCCTCCTGAAATGGCCACCATCAATGCGGTCGCGCTGTCGGAAGTCCTCTTAGCATTGACATCTGCCCCCTTGCCGAGTAGCGCCAACACCACCTCTCGGCGGCCTTTCGACGAGGACAGAATCAGCGCAGTTGCGCCGCTAGTCGTCCTCTTGGCATTGATGTCGGCTTTGTTATCGAGCAGTGTTTTCGCCACCTCACAGTGACCTTCCCAAGAGGCTAGGTGGAGCGCGGTCGTGCCGTCGTCAGTCCTCTTAGCATTGACGTCTGCCCCCTTGTCGAGCAACGCCTTAACTACCTCAAGATGGCCTTTCTGTGAGGACTGGTGGAGCGCGGTCGTGCCATCGTTCATCCTCTTGGCATTGGCGTCTGCCCCCCTGGCGATAAGCACCTTGACCACCTCGTAGCGATCCTCCTGAGAGGCCAGAATCAGCGCGGTATCGCCGCTTTTCGTTTTGGCATTGGGGTCCGCTCCCTTGGCGAGTAGCAACTCCACGACCCCTTCGTGGCCATTCTGAGAGGCTAGAATCAACGCAGTCATGCCTCCGCTCCTGGCATTTACGTTCGCACCTTTATCGAGGACCTTTCGTGCCGTCTCTTTGTCACCGTTTTGGGCTGCCAAGACTAGATCGCCATCATATGCACCCCGCGGCCGCAGCTCCACGTCTTGCGATTCAAGACCACAAGCGGGACACGTGAACGACTTGGCAGCCGCACGCTGGTCGGAGGCTAAGAGCGGATCATTCGGAAAGAACTCTTTGCAGAAAGGGCACAATATTCCTATGCTCTGTGCGGGCTCCGGCGAAGTCGCCGGTCCCGATCCCGCCGCGACTGCGCGTTCGGGAGGGGGCGGCGCCGAGCGGCCAACCGCCGTGGGTGCAGTAGATGAGTGCTCTTTAAGTGCGAGTTCCAACGGCATCCCCAAGTCCTGGTAGAACTCCAGGTATCGGCGAGTAGATGAGTGCTCTTTAAGTGCGAGTTCCAACGGCACCGCCTCCGCGGTCTGCAATTGCGATTCACTGGCAATCGACAAACCCCGGAAGAGTTTGGCGAGAGATAGGCCTGCGCGTACCGCATCCGGGGCAAGAAACTCGCTTCCCTGCATCGGTTTCAGGGCAGCTTCTTGTGCGTCACGCTTCCTGTTGTCCATGCCCAATGCAACTGCCAACTCTCTTGCCGTTTGCTCAATTACAGACGACGCCTTCCTGGGATCGTCTACGGCTCTCGCGCTGATGCCGGCATGGTCGCTCACAGCAGCCAGCGCGGCCAACATTGCCTTCGCGTGAGGGGCTAAGAGGATTGCGCGCAATTGGTCCGCAGCAGCGGTCCGCTCAGCGAATAACTCCACGTAAACGTATCGGCCTGCCCCTCGGTATCTTACAACCCAGCCCCCGGAATGCCCGGCGGGCTGAAGGGGATTCGCCTGGGACGATCCTTCTGGTTTCCCGGAGTCCGATGGCTTTGCGCCTCGCCTCCTCGCCGGCGCGAACCGGGTTCGAAACAGATGTTTCAACTGATCCAAGATGCCGAATCGAAGTGACATTGGGTAAGCGGATATCCCCTGCTGGTCCTTTTGCGTCGCCGCTTGCCAATCGGGGTCGCCGAAACCGTCCCGAGTGTCTGGCCGCGTCGACCACACGCGCACGTGAACATCGAGTTTGGGGCATGGGGTAACCAAGACAACTTCAAGAGCAATGCGCTCATGTGGCGGCCACTGTTCACGCACGCACTCCACCAGCAGAGAGGTTGCTGTCTTCTTGCCGAATGACCCATCATCGCGGAATCCCCAAATCTCATCTCCTGGTTCATACCGCGATGGCGGATTGCATGCCATGCTCGACATTTCGAATTCCGTCGCCGAGCACTGCTCCCGCGACTTGATGCTGGGGACGTTAATTGTAACGCCGCTCCATCCTAAGGGCAGGCTGCTGCTGTTATCGCCCCCGACACGGATCTGAAACCGAAATTTATTACCAACTTTCGACACGTTCCCCTTCATCGAGCGTACGGTGACACGCAGAACAGGCGGACGCTCGCTTTGACCTGAAGGCTTCGGTGGGCTCGGCGCACTAACCAATGAGATTGGCGTTGCGTCGGCAGTCTTGTTCGCATGCTCTGTGATCTGAGTTGCAATCGCCATCGATTGGCGAGCCGTTATCGCCACGGGGTTTTTGATTTTTCCGTCGATTCCGATTGCCGTAGGAATCTCATGCTCAATGGCCTGATAGACTTCGTTAAACAAGTCTCTGCTGTATGTGTTATCAGATGAGATGGTCAGCACCCCTCCGTTTTTGAATTTACCGCCAACATCAGTCCAGAACGATTCTGGTACGGGCAGCCCCTTCACCATTGAAAAATCGTTTCGCGCAAGCGTCTTCAGGATTCTAGCTTTGTCGCTATCTGATCCATGAACCATGTACCCCCTGCCTGACAAGGCGTAAATTGCCTTCGCTTTTTCGTCACGGAACATCCATAGGTTAACGACAGCTGAAGGGGACGCGTGGCGTCGAGGGTCGTCCAAACGTGCGACTTGGTTCCCTTTGTCATCGACATTAACATTTGTAATCACGGAGAGCAGGTTCTTCCTGTTGACACGCGGCATTGTTGTTTCCAAGCCATCTATCCCGAGTCGTCGCGCAGGAAGGCTCTTTTCCACGACATCCAGCGCTTCAGGGAAGTATTCCATTTGCTGCATGCCCGAGATGTCGGGCCTAACGAGCGCTAGACCCTTTCGGACTCGCTCTCCCGTCTGCATGGTGTCACCACTCTCAGCCGTAAACCACCCGCCCTCCTCTTTAGTCTTGAGGTAGTACCGATCCGGCAGGGGAAACCGGCGAGCAAAGTGAAAATCGCTCACAGCCAGTTCTTTTAGCAGCTTCGTCATCTCATCATCGCTGCCGCTCATCACGTATGGCCGCACGCCCAACTCGTAGATGACGTGCATTGGTCCGATTGACTGGACAAATACCCACAGATTCATGACGACTTCCGGTTCCATAGCTTGAGGGTCCTTTCGTTCACTCTCTCAAGCGAGCGTCCGCATCACAGGTCACGCCCGCCGCCGGACTACCGCTAACGATACTCAGTGGTCATGGGTCGACGTTCCTTACCGCATTTCGAACATTTGTTGTTGCGCCAGTCGTGCCAATCGTTTCTTAAAAGACCTTCCTGGTTGCGGGTCTCGCCGCACAGCGAACACTTGCAGCCATTCCAATTGTGTTGGCATGTGACTGCTTTGGACGGCGACGAACTTGGCTGCGGTGTAACCGGCGCAACGGGTGTCGGCTTAGAACCGCCACCGAATAGTTTGTTCCAGAAGCTCATATAGTGTTCTCCTTGTGTTTTTGCTGCGGGCGCGTTCTTCGGCACGAAGACGCAGGTAATCGGTGTGACGGTCTCCAGACCATTGCATGGGATGGTTTCCTGAGAAGGAGTCTACACCCATAGCAAGAAGCACGGAGTGGGATCACCGTGCGTTCTGACCCGCATCGTGCAACCCGTCCGCTGTCCTCGCAGCGCGGATGATCGGCCCAGATCACTGCCCAGCGATGTATCCCCCTTCTCTTTGTTTTTAAGGTTCGAGAAGCTTGCCGCTACGCACGGTGTAGGTAGCGCCATCTGGCATTCCGAAGATGTCAAGCCCGCTTGTGTCGAGCCCTGCGGCGGTGAAAAAAACTTTGGCATATGTCTTTCCTTCGGGGCCAACCATCCCCGGGAAAAAATCCACATCAACTTTCATTGTCTGCACTGGCCATCCTGGGTTTCCGACAACGACCTCGTGCCCATCTTTATAAGTGAATTGCCATCTGACAGCCGAGAGTGATCCACAGTCTCTCACTCGAAGAACAGCCCCATGATCAGCAACCAGTCTTTTCGATAGTTCGCGAAAGTAACCGTCGCTAGGATACGGCCACTCCTTCGGCTGCCCGGATTTGTCACCGGACCACTCGACGGGAAACTTGTTTCCGCCGAAGTCGCACTTCCGACATCTCCACGTCAGGTCTTGCCCTTTCTTTAGTGCTTCAAGGGCCTCTGCGATTGCAGCTACAGTCTGCCTTTTGAGATCCGTCTGTGCCTTCGCGGGGAAGGTGTAAAGTTCGCCCGCCAAATATTCCCTCGATACACCGTCAGCCTGTATGACCATCCAACCGCTGTTGCCGAGATCGGCGAGTGCTTGTAGTGGTGACATCAGAAATGAACTTTGTGTGAGAAAGTGGCTCATTCCGCATTTGGAACATACGATTGCGGGAACGGCATTGCCGGGCTTTGTCGGGGTTTCGGGAGAGCCAGCCGGGTGTGTACCCGCCTTCTCTGCTGCAACTGCGGAGCCGTCGGCGCAGGCCTTGCAGACAATGGCACGCGAACCAAGGCCAGCCTCTGGCGGAGGCAGCATCGCTTCGCGGGTCCGTTTTCCGCAGGCTCCGCACTTTGTGCCGAACAGAGACCAACTCAATTCACGTATTCTGCCGAACCTAAGCGTGAGGGGGTATGCTGATATCCCCTGCTGGTCCTTTTGCGTCGTCGCCTTCCAATCGGGGTCGCCGAAGCCGTCGCGAGTGTTGGGGTGACTTGACCACACCCTCACATGCAGTTCGAGCCTGCTGCATGAAGCGATCAGGTCCACTTCGAGGGCGATAGGCTCATGTGGCGGCCACTGTTCACGTACGGATTCCAATAACAAGCACGTCGCCGCTTTCCTGCCAAATGACCCATCATCAAGGAAGCCCCAAATTTCATCTCCGGGGCCGTATCGCGAGGGAGCGTTACAACCAAGACTCGACATATGAATCTCGGTCGCCTGGTATTTGTCGCGAGAATCGATCGTAGGGACGTTGATCGTAACCCCGCTCCATCCCAACGGACGGCTACTATTGTTATCGCCCTCTACCCGGACATGAAATCGATATTTGCCGCCAACCTTGCACACGTCCCCCTTCTTCGAGATCACGGAAACACGCAAGGCGGCCCGGTCAGACTGTCGCGTGCTCGTCACTGATTCTTTGCCTTCCTTGGTCTAACGAAAAAATACGCGATCATGCTACCGAATCCGACAATACCCAAAAGCGATGGATTAGTAATGTCGAGCGCGCTTGCGGAGACTCCGTCCACTGCCAGTTCCAACACCTTGACAATAATCCAGAGCCAGGCCAACACAAGCAGCACTTTTGCCGCCCGTTTGCGCCCCGATGAAACGCCCGGCGTCGTCACCGAAGACGCCTCGCCCGGCGAGCGCTGATCATCGGTCTTTTTCTCTTCCGACATGCTGATGTTCTATTCTATGCTTCCGTCAGAAGAAATGGGCAGCATGAAATACGGCTAAGCCTATCCGCCGCACTCGCATCGCGCAGCCCGACCGCTGTCCTCAACAGCGCGGATGATCGGCCCAGATCACTGCGCAGCGATGTTTCCTCCCTTCTCTGTGTTGTCAGTTTCCCGCCAGCTTTAGCCGTCCGCGCTGGAAGAGAATCAAGCCCGCGACAAAGGAGCAGCAGGGCCGCGCCCGGCTCAGGGCTTCAAAAGCCCCGCCCCGTTCGCAACCCGGCCGCCCAGCCGCCAGGCGGGACTTTTCCGGCTATCGCGGCCCGGCAATCGGCTCGGCGTACCGACAACCACGAAAGAAACGGAAACAGAGGAACTGCACATGACCACAGAAGAACCGATCCCCTTCATCGATTACTGGGATGCAGTTGACGCCGCGATGCTCAAATTCTTCGGCATAGACGCCGGCATCGAAGCTGACCGCATTGCCCACGCCCAGGAAGATGGCGACACGCCTGAAGACTTCGCGCTCTGGTTCGGCGAAAAATACGGCCTCACGGTCAAGACCGAATGGGGAGATAATTGAAGTCGAGGAGCAGAAAGATGCAGTGGCCAAAAAATCTGGTATCACCGGTTCTTGCCATTGTGACAGCTTGCGCCTCTCCTGCTGCGGTTATGGGCGTTGATGATCCGCCCGCGCTGAAACCTGCCGTGACTGACACTGCGCCCACCAATCCCGCCAGCAAGCCCGCCTATGGTTACCCAAAACCCTGACGGCACAATTACAGTTCGAAAAGAGCCTTCCAAAGGGGCCACCAAAGACGGCAAGGTCAAAAAGGGATTGGTCATACCTGCTCAGGTCGTTACGCCTACAATTCCGACCCCTGAAAAGCCGCAATAGTCAGTTCACAGCGACCGTGGATGGAGGAAGCGACCCATCGAAATATTCGATCAGCGCCGCCTGCTTTAGGAGGCCCACTCCCAGCCGGTGCGAGCACTCCGCCGGGAGGGCAAAGGTCAGCCAGCCGTGAACCGGATGGTGCAACTGGAGGATACTCCCGTTTTTGGCGGCCGCCCTCGCGCCGTCTTCCCAGATCCACTCCCGGAAACGATCCTTCAACTGCTGCTGCTTTTCGCGCGCCGCCACGGTCTCCTGCTGGTTGATGACCCACGATCCGTCCTCCTGCTCGTCATAAGCGGTCGGCACCCGGCCATTGAGCGCCTGCTCGACCAGATCGGAGGCGCGGAAGCGCGCCGACCCGTGCGTCGTGGTGTTGGCGACGTTGTACTTCTCGCCGCCATCGATCTCGACCATCCATGTCGCGATGGGAGCCCGCGTACGCGACGCGCACGTTGCGCGGTGCGGGTATCGAGCAGCGTGGCAACAAAGTCCCGGATGTCCGTCGCCGGAATCCAGGACGACCCCAGCCGGGCTTCGATTTCGCCCGGCTCCAGATCGACAGGCTGTACGGCCTTCAGCGCCTTGATATTCCGCTCGTAAGCCGGATCGAGGCCTGCCGCCGATGTTTGCCACCGCCAGCTTGCGGCGCACATCGCCGCTCAGGTAACGGTCGGCGGTTTCCCAGACGCCGCCCTCCGGATTGCAATGGACCAGGCTCCCCAGCTCGCGCTGCAGCGACCGCGCAGGACGGCCCGTGACCTGTTCCATACGCGGCCAGCGCACCTCTCCGGTCTCATTCAGGGAAACGGCGAGCGCTTCCGCCGCCGTCTCGACATGCGCGACCGGGCGGTAGCGCTCCAGGGTCCGCCGTTCAAAGATGGCCGTTTTACGGGCACGCTTCGTCTCGGGATCGTAGTTTTCAAGGGAGAGTAATAAGGGCTGATCGGGATCGCCGGCAAAAGCCTTGACGTTTTCGCGCGACGACAGAGGCCCATACCGGCTGACAAAGGAATCGTAGATATCGTTCAGCAGCCGCCGCGCCTCGCCAATGCGTTCCTCCGGCGCAATCGTCGAGCTGCGCGCGGATACGCCACGCGCACCGAGCCCCGCACCTTCGCCGTCTCGAATACCGGACCCCGGCGGATCGCCAGCAATCCGTCCCGGACCGCGTAACCCCCATCCTTCACATCCGTGCCGTCTGCTTCAACCAGGTCGGCGCTCTCGGGCGGCGGACGGGCCTGCTCTCCCGGCCCCGCATTGCGTGCCGTGCAGATGCCGTCCGGCAGCGATGCCACGGCTTGTGCCAAGCGAACCGGCGACAGCTCGCCCGCCAGCGTCGGCTCGCGTTCCCGGTACATCGTGCCTTCGAGGCGCATTTCGCCGAGCATCATCTCGGGATGCCGCGCAAAATACTCGTTTACGGAAACAGCCCCGTCCGGCGTGTCGATGGGCGCCAGTTCCCGCCACGCTTCGCCCTCGCGCGAAGAGGCGCTTCCGGGCGCGCGCTTTTGCAGAAACAGAATGTCCGTGGTCACTTCCGTACCCGCGTTGGCCTTGAACGCGGTGTTGGGCAGCCGGATCGTCGAATCCTGCTTGTCCATCGTGTAGCGGCTGGTGATGAGGGCCATCACGCCGCCCGCCCGCAGCTTGTCGAGCGATTTGGCGAGGAAGTAATCGTGGATCGTCCGCGTCACCGGAGAATTACGGTAAGCAGGATCGTGCACGGGATAGTTTCCGAAAGGGATGTTCCCGACCACCGCGTCGAAGAAATTGTCGGGAAGCGCGGTATCCTCGAACCCCTTCGCGAGTATGCTGGCGTCCGGGTAGAGCTGCTTTGCGATCCGCGCGGTGATGCTGTCCAGCTCCACGCCTGTCCGCCGGCAGCCGGGCAGCAGCGGTTCCGGCATCAGACCGAAGAAATGCCCGACGCCCATGGACGGCTCAAGGATCTGCGCGCCGAGTGTAAGCCCGAAGCGCTCCATCGCTTGCCATAGCGCCTGAACGACCACCGGCGAAGTGAAATGGGCATTCGGGGTCGAACCTCGCGCCGAGTCATATTCCTCAGGGGACAGGTTCTGCCGCACATCGCTGGCAATCTCTTGCCAGTCGCTGTGGGGATAGGGATGGAAGACATTCGACAGAGCACCCCATCCCTATACCGGGCGAGCACGGCCTTTTCAGCTTGCGTCGCCTCCCGGCTTTCGTCTTCAACCAGCCTGAGTGTGCGGATCGCGGCGATGTTATCGCGGGCCTTTTCCTTCAGCCCGCCCTGCCCGATCCGGTGCGCCTCGGTTATCCGGAAGTCCCGCGACGGAGACGCGGGCGCGGGTTCCGGCTCGATGTCCCGGACCTCGATGTCCCCGATGGGAAATGGGCTGTCGGCGGGAGGTCCCCGGTCTCTTTCTCGCTCCGGGGCAGCATCCACTCCTCTGCCGCCAGCTCCCACGCCGCCTGATAGTTCATCTTGCGCACCGACACCAGCTCGTACAGCAGGTCGCCCGTCGTCTCCTGCGCCTCGAACACCGTCTGGTCCAGGAGATTCAGCTTCTCCAGATCCCGCACCATCTGCGGGCAATGCTCCCGCCAGTGCTTCAGGATCGCCTCTCCGAGCGCTGTCCTTTCCTTCATCGGCAACCTCCGCTGCTTCTTCCGCCGTCGTTTCTACAAGACCATCCGTGAACAGGGCAAGCTGGTTGAAATGCACCCGTATCGACACACGGCTGACTCTGCTCCCGCGAAATACCCGCACAGCCATCTCCCACCCGCTCTGCTCTGACGCTCGCCGCCACCGTGCTCCCGGCGGCCTCAATTTCGATACGATCCCCCGTTTTCGCGTCCTACTGCGTTCTGGGGCTGCTCCAACCACGATAGCCACGAACCTCTGAACATTCCATTAACGCCCGGCACCCGGCCCTGAAAGGACCTGCCCTCAAGGCAGGGGCGCGATGCGCCGCGCCGTCAATTCCATTCACCCGGCATTGCCGAAGATGATCCGAGGCCAAAGCCGACAAGCCGGAGACGTGTCGCCTAAGATTTGGCTGCCCGAGTACCGGGCCGTCGAGAAGGACGTTAAGAAATGAAAAAGCGCAACAAGCATATCGGCTCGTCACTGGAGGACTTCCTGAAAGAGGAAGGCGTCCTCGAAGAGATCCGCGCGGTCGTGCTGAAAGAGACGCTGGCATGGCAAGTTCAGCAAGCGATGGAGAAGGACAAAATCAGCAAGGTAGAGATGGCGCGGCGCATGAACACAAGCCGCGCGGGGGCTATCGGAGGGAGTGTGGCGGCGTGCAAGATCCGTTGAATTATTCTCCAAATATCAGGCAGGACTACTCCTGGATTAGGGGATCGTTTCCCTTCTTCCAAACTTCAGCGGCACGGCTGCGGAAGACTTCGCCCTTGATCATTTCAAAGTTGGCGGCGCCCGCGAACACAGTAAACCACGGTTTGGTTTCGCTGTCTGGTCCGACTGAGAGGATCGCCATTCCGTCGATACAAACAGCGGGAATGGAGTCGCCAGCCTTGACCGACCGACCTGTCTCAACTGTATATAATTCATCGTGAATAGGAGCGCCCGCTTTGATATCAATCTTGGGTTTGCAAACCACGGGATAGATGGCGTCAAAGGTACCGCTGTGCAAATCCAAAATGAGCCCCAAAATCGGGCGCATGACTTTCTGTGTGCCAACAAACAAGGGTGCCGTGTCTCTGCTCCATATCTCCTGGTTAGAGACGTCCGCAACGATTACGTCGCCTTGCTTCAGCGGATGAACCGGTGTGCAAACAACGGAGCGTTCTTGACCTCGCTAAGAAACAACGCTGACGCTAAGACATCGATGTCAACCGCGACTTCGCTCTTGGCTTCTAGAAAGTCCTTCTTCACCGTGATCGTACCCTGCTCGAAGACCGCTCCCTTCGACATCCTTATCGCTTGAGCGTATGCGACAGGGTATCCCACCGTCCAGCCGATCACGACAGCCAGTACGATCCGTCTCATGTGCGTGTCCTCCACCATTTCTTCACCGGGATTTCCATTTTGGCTTCCGCGCATTGGCATTATACCCCGTTTGCCTCGTTGGGAGCCGGACACAAAAAGCTTCCAAATTCACTCCACTCGGTGACGCTGCAAACCCTGTCGCGCGCGGCACACGCTGTCGGGCCGTGATCTGCGCATCGAGCTGGTTTTAAAAATTAACTTCGCCTGGAGCGGGGGCTATCGGAGGGAGTGTGGCGGCGTGCAAGATCCGTTGAATTATTCTCCAAATATCAGGCAGGACTACTCCTGGATTAGGGGGTCATTTCCCTTCTTCCAAACTTCAGCGGCACGGCTACGAGAGCCCCAAGTGTCCGGGAACGCAGTAAACCAGGGTTTGGTTTCGCTGTCTTGTCCAACTGAGAGGATCACATGTCCGTCGATACAAACAGCGGGAATGGAGTCGCCAGCCTTGACCGACCGACCTGCCTCAACTGTATATCCACCAATGTGAATAGGAACGCCCGCTTTGATATCGATCTTGGATTTACAAACCGCGGGATAGATGGTGTTAAAGGTAAAGCCGGTCAAGTCCGCCTCCGCTATGAGCCCCAAAATCGGGCGCACGACTTTCTGTGTGCCAACAAACAAGGGCGCCGTGTCTCTGCTCCATATCTCCTGGTTAGAGATGTCCGCAACGATTACGTCACCTTCCTTCAGCGGATGAACCGGTGTGCAAACAACGGCGTCGTTGTGGACCTCGTTAAGGCCCCACGCTGGCGCTAAGACATCGATGTTAACCGCAACTTCGCTCTTGGCTTCTAGAGCGTCCTTCTTGACCGTGATCGTACCCTGCTCGAAGGCCGCTCCCTTCGACATCCTTATCGCTTGAGCGTATGCGACAGGGTATCCCACCGTCCAGCCGATCACGACAGCCAGTACGATCCGTCTCATGTGCGTGTCCTCCACCATTTCTTCACCGGGGACTTCCATTTTGGCTTCCGCGCATTGGCATTATACCCCGTTTGCCTCGTTGGGAGCCGGGCACAAAAAGCTTCCAAATTCACTCCACTCGGTTGCCCTTGCCCTCCGCTCGAATCCCCGCCATGCGGCCAAGGTCCTGCCGGGTGTTCCTGTCTGTCCGTGTGCGGTCTCTCGATACCGAACGCGATCATGGCCCGCCGCCGTGACCCGTCAAGGGCTGGCCCGCTCCATTCGGCCCCCAAAAGGGCCTCCCGTGTGGCCCTCTGCCGCCCTTCGGGTGACGGCTCACTCATCCCGTCGTGCCTTCGATGACCGCGTTATCGAGAAACCGCAGAAAGGACCAGACCAATGTCGAACACTGAAAGGCAGGACGTTTACACCCGCATCACCGGGAAGATCATCACCTCTCTCGAACAGGCGTGAGGCCGTGGATAAAGCCATGGAACGCCGAGAACGCGGCGGGACGAATCACCGGCCGCTGCGCCACAACGGCATGCCCTATTCCGGCATCAACATCCTCATGCTCTGGGCTTCGTCGGTCGAGCAGGGTTTCGGTTCGCCAAGCTGGATGACCTTCAAGCAGGCGCTTGAGCTGAAGGCTCACGTCCGCAAGGGCGAAAAAGGTTCACTGGTTGTGTACGCCAATTCGGTCACCAAGACCGAGCAGAACGATGCCGGGGAGGATGTCGCGCGCGAGGTCCATTTTCTCAAAGGCACACGGTGTTCAACTGCGATCAAATCAAAGGCCTGCCCGAGCAGTATTACGTGAAGCCGGAGCCGAAGTTCACCGCTGTCGAGCGCATCGAGCACGCCGAGGCATTCTTCGCCGCCACCCGCGCAGATATCCGCTACCGGGGCGGCCGGGCCTACTACGCCCAGGAAGCCGACTACATCCAGATCCTCCGATAGAGACCTTCCGCGACGCTGAAAGCTTCTATGCCACGCTCGCACACGAGGCGGTTCACTCAACGAAGCATCCGTCCCGCCTTGATCGTGATTTCGGGCGTAAGAGCTGGGGTGACGAAGGCTATGCGCAGGAAGAACTGGTCGCCGAGTTGGGGTCCGCCTTCCTGTGTGCCAATCTCGAACTCACCCCGGAAGTCCGCGACGACCACGCCGCCTACATCGCCTCATGGCTGGAGGTCCTCAAGAACGACAGCCGCGCGATCTTCACCGCCGCCGCCCATGCACAGCGCGCCGTCGATTACCTGCACAAGCTCCAGCCGGAGCGCATCGAGGCCGTCGCATAGGCGGCCTTGACAGCTTCAACCCGTGCAAGCAGACTCACCCGCATGCCTGCCGAACGCCAAGCCATTCACGAGCTGCGCCTGCAAATCGCCTCACTGCTCGAAAACAGCAATGCGACGCCGGGCTGCAAGGCCATCGCGTCCCTGATGGCCGCCGCGTACACCTGCCGCAGCGCCGATATGCCGCCCGAGGTCGCCGCAGCCATGCTCGCCGACTATTACCGCCGCGATCCGCTAAAGTAATTATTCCATTGCAAGTAAAAATGGGGCGTATCGAGGTCGCGCAGCGCATGGCCCCAGGCACTCGAACGCGAAAACGACCGGACTTTACGACCGGCGCAACGATGACATCAGCGTCGGGGAAGTTGAGCGGATCGGGATTTGATATGCTACGAAAAAGGCGCGACACAATCCGGTTGCTCTATGCATTACCGACTGCTAATAGCCGTTATGGCAGTGCCACTCTGTTCGTGCGGCAACAAGAGCGGCTCCGGCATCGCCAGCACATCTACGAGCGCTCCGCAGGAGGCACCCACAGGCGGCTCCGGCACCGCCAGCACATCTACGGGCGCTCCGCAGGAAGCACCCACAAAAGGCTGGTCGCAGCGCAAGGCGTTGCTTCGCGAGCAGGAAGAGCTCGCGCGACTGCGCCAGGAGGCCGGAGCTACGATACGAATGACCGCCGGAATGAATGAGTGGTTATCGAACGGAAATATAGGGTTACTGGTAAGATAGATTTTCTGAGGACCGTGCTCGTACACTTGAGAGGACTACTGATCCTGTCCACTCCTACGCCTACTATAGTGTGCACTTTATCATCAATAATTTCAGTCGCGCTCCGGTGGCGCTACATCATATATCCGCAGAGTTCAAGACGGCAGATTCTGCATACGCGACCTGGGTTGACCCGCAGGGGAGGCCGATCCCAGAAACGCCGTACCGGTTTGAGCTTCGCGCCTCTGACCCACAGATGATGCTCCTTACGATTGGGCCGTTGGGCGAGTTTCAGGAGAACGTGTCGGGGCATTTCTATTTTGGTGAGAACAAGCCCACATGTACCTTCACGCTCTATGGCGGTGCCCAAACGATTTTTGCCGGACCTTTTGAGGTAGGTCTTGCAGAGAGACTGCCGGAACCGCTGCAGCGACCGTTTTAACGACAAGGCCAAACAATCCAGTCATCACGAAAAACGCAGCAGGAACGCTCTGGCATCGCGATCATCGGGATCGATCTCGCCCCGATTCACCACACCTGGTCACAACGCCTCTCCGTCAAATATGGATTTGACATCATATTACTCTACACCCATAATATATAGATGAAGTGGGACGTTGAGTTCCATGAGGATTTCGCTCCCGAGTTTGACGCTCTGCCCGAAGACGTGCAGGACGAAATCCGTGCCCTTGCCGGGGCGCTCGAAGAAATAGGCCCCCTGCTCGGCAGGCCCCGCGCCGATACTCTCAACGGTTCCCGCCACGCGAATATGAAGGAACTGAGGTTCGATGCTTCTGACGGTGTCTGGCGCGTCGCCTTCGCTTTCGATCCCAGACGCAAGGCTGTTCTTCTGGTTGCCGGGGACAAATCAGGCGGCAGCGAAAAACGGTTTTACCGCCAGCTTATAGAGAAGGCCGACAGGAGATTCGACGATCATCTCTCACGCATCAAGAAGGAAAGGACGTAGCCATGGCTATCACACTGAAAGACAAAATGAAGGGCCTAAGCCCCGCGCGGCGGAAAAAAATAGAGGCGCGCACGGCAGAGCTGGTCAAGGAGCAAATGACCTTGCAGGAACTGCGGCGCGCCCGCAAGCTAACGCAAGTCAGCGTGGCCAAGGAACTGGGCATCACCCAAGACAGCGTTTCGCGCCTCGAACAGCGCAGCGACCTTCTGCTTTCCACCTTGCGGAAAACGGTCGAGGCGATGGGCGGCAATCTCTCCCTTGTCGCGGAGTTTCCCGACCGGGAGCCAGTCGTCCTCTCCGGCATCGCCGAAATCGAGCTGCCGCCGCAGCGCCCGACCCGCCGCAGGCATATCAACGCATAGCATACGCCTGTAAAGGAGAATGCGTGCCGCTATAGGGAAGTAGCTCAATTGCTGCGCCAGCACGGTGGCCGCGAAACCATCAAAGCCCGAGTCTCCCGACTGTTCCGAAGCTGATATCAGTTTCAATAGTGTCCAATAGGCATTCCCACCTACTCAGCTTGTGCGCGGTTGGAACAGGCATCGGACTCCTTGTTCGCGAATCGCACTCGCTCTCCGAGCATCCCGGCTCGGTTCACACTTTCAGTTGTGCGGGGGCGTAAACTGGGTCGAGAACTTGTATTTGTCCGTTGGACGGTAGTCTGGGCCGGTCTCGTCGATCATCGAGTACACCTCGCCGGTGTCGGCACGTACCGGAACGGGCCATATCCCGACACTGTACGGAATGGCCCAGTACGGGGCCGGAGGCAGACCAGGACTGAGTGGTAGCGCCGGATCGTAAACCAAGCGAACCACACCCTGCCCCCCTTGGCCTTCCATGTCGGGCGAGGAACCTTTTGCCCCCCGGCGTAAGGCCAGTCGGATCGCCTCGGCTATATCAACGCGAATGTCACGAATCGGCGTCAGGCGGTCGTGATATGAGTCCGCTTCTCGCCTCGTAAAGCGTACCTCAAGGCTTGCCAACGCTCCGGGCACAACCGCACGCTGGTACTCGGTGAGATCATCGATATCCGGAACAAACACAGTCATCCGACTGATCGCCATGGCTCCGTCGCTGTCAATAACGTCCGGGAAGGGCCTATCCTCCGCCGCACCTCCCAACTCCTCGCGCTCCCGCCCGATCTCATCGAAGATCTTCAGCTTGCGCGTAGGCTTGGGCTGTCGGGTGAGGCTAGCGTACGCGATCCATCCAGGCTTGAGAGTGGACAGTACCTCGCGGCGTTCCGATTCGGCCATGGTCGGTGCGGGGGGTACCCGGGAGTCGCTGATCCTCGCAAGGATCAGTGCATGCGTTTCTTGGTGACGAAACACGAACGCCCATTGTCCGAAACGATGGAAGATAGTGGCTGGCTTTTCGAGACAGATATAGTACGAACCGACCACATCTACCAATTCATAGTCCGTAAGTTCCTTCTGGAGGGTCGACCGAACGAGGCTAAGCGCCTTGGTGCTTTCTAAGTCAGGCGCAACTAAGTTCGCGCGAGCGGCTGTCGGTGTGTCAGATGCGCTTCCCTGTGCGGATGCGGCAGGCTCGGGCATGGTGGGCGCGACGTTGGCAGCCGGAGGTGAGCTGTGTTTCTGCGTGGAGGTGTCCTGCGCCCCGGCGGTAGGCGAAGTCTGTGTGGAGGTGCAGCCAGTCAGCGTCCAGAGGCACATCAGGAGCGCCGCTGCGACCAGAGCCTTTTTTTCGCGACGCAGGGTGTTCTTCATGCTCGTTGTCTCCTGTATATTATTATGTTGGAGTCGACTACCACAACGTCCAGTGAGGACAGCGCCGGTGCAGCTTCAACCCAAGCTGCTAAGACGTTAAGTAAAGACCGCGCACCTGAAGCGGCGCTATCAACTCCTTTTTAACCGGCTGTATTCTAGACTCACGTATGATCCCGAAGGGTAACCAGCGGGGCGGCGGGCGTCAGCTCGCCACCCATCTGCTCAACCAGTTCGACAACGATCATGTCGAAGTGGTGGATCTGCGCGGTGCTGTGGCGCAAGACCTCCACGGGGCCTTTCACGAGTGGTACGCGCAGTCGAAGGCGACCAAGTGCCGCAAGTATCTCTATTCCCTGTCGGTCAACCCGGACCTGGCCAAATACGGCCTCACCCGCGAACAGTACCTCGATTTCATCGCACGCACCGAGCACAGCCTCAATCTGGTAGGGCAGCCCCGCGCCGTTGTCTTTCACGTCAAGAATGGCCGGGAGCACTGCCATACGATCTGGTCCCGCATCGATCCCGACGCGGGCAAGGCCGTGCAGATTGCCCACGACCGGCTGAAGCTGCGAGCCGTGGCGCAGGAATTCGCAGCGAGCATGGCCTTACCCTGCCGCCCGGAATGCAGAAGAACGGTCGCAAGGACCGTTTCAACGACAAGGCCAAGCAATCCAATCATCACGAAAAACAGCAGCAGGAACGCTCCGGCACCTCGAAGGAAGAACGGATGCAGGCCATCGCGGCAGCCCGGCACGAGCACAAAGACCCGCATGCTTTCGTCAAGGCCCTTGAGGAAAAGCGTTATCATCTCGCCCGTGGCGATTCCGACCGCTATGTCATCCTCGACCAAGCCGGGGAAGTTCACAGCCTTTACCGCCAGGTCGAAGGCATGCGGGCGAAGGAGATCAAAGCCTTTCTGGGCGAAGCCTATCCCCTCGAGGAACTGCGCGACGTTGAAACCGCCCGCGCCGCCGCGCGGCCATCCGACAAAAAGGAATAGGCGGTAGGGAAAGAAGAAGCCAACGAACCGCAGGCCCGCCCAGCAAAGGCCGGAAGACGATGCGGCTGTCAGGCGGGAACAAGGAGCCACGGAACGGCGCGAGGAACTGGCCCGTCATGGGCGTGAACGTAAGGAGATGGAACGGCGGGTACGCGAGCCTCGCCGCGGTGGAAATCCATGAGTCGGATCAAGCGCCCGCCCCGGCTCAAACGACGCTGCTCAGGAATGTTGCCGAACATGTTTACTGTCCACCGGCCCTCCTGCTCATTGGGCTGTGCCAAAACTGTGCCCGAACTCCATCTGTTGAAGCCGCCGGGGTTGCTGTTTGAGCGAAAGCAGATTCCCCAGTTTGTTGTAAATGTTAGGATTCAGCGAAAAACGATGGAGCCCTTGCAAGCCACGAGGCTCCCTTGGGCGCAGGGGATCGGGCGTTCAAATCGCCCGCCCCGACCAATTGCTTCAAGCATTTAGGTGCTCCTTATTAGCTGCAGCTAAATCTACTGTCGATGAGTTTGTAGCTTCGTCGGGCTCTCGATAGGTCACAGGGAGATCAGCAAAAGGTCAGCCGCGCACAACAGTAGCCCGGGCTGCCGCTCACGAGATTTAACTTGGCCCCGTTTAACATGCCGCCAGAGCCAAGGGAGACCCACCTTATGTCGCAAGGATAGTAATACAAGTGACCGCCGTTTTTCATCCGACTTGAAACGGAGATCCGGCAACAGTAAGGAAGCGGACATAGCAGCCTGTGCTTAAAGACGTCGGTTTTGAGTCGCGAAGACTTTTCTAATGACGACGGCGCGGTCCAGTCGATCCCAATGGGTCTTGGGGCGGCACAGATTGGCGGCTAGGGCAGATCGGGGTGCGCGGGGTCTCTTCTCTGATCTTCGCCTTCTTGCTGCTCCCATGCAGCTATACTTCTCAATATCGGAAGCAGGAGATATTCAAAATGTCCCCGATCACCAGGCGATCCGCCGCACTCAGCCTGTTGCTCACGCCTCTCGTCGCTCACGCACAGCCCGCCCCTGTCAGCGACCGTGAATGGAAGAGCTTCTTGGATTGGACCAACGCACTGCCACCCGACTCCGTTCCTCCCTCCGGTGGCGCGGTGCTCAACGCATACAAGGCGAAACTCATCGGCGACGGGCTGGCCACCGCGGATGCCGACCAAGTCATCGAGCGGTTGCGAAAACGCGCGAACAGCGGGCCAGAATTCCAGGTCCTCGTCTATAACAAAATGTATGGAAGTCACAACTCGATTTATACCACCGCTCCCAACCCGTTTCTCGTCGACGTTGTCCAGGAGCTTCGCCCCGGCCGGGCTCTCGACGTCGGCATGGGCGAGGGCCGCAATTCTATCTTCCTTGCCCAGCGTGGCTGGGACGTCACAGGCATTGACCTCGCCGAAGTCGGCGTCGCAAAAGCTAGAATCCGCGCCGCTGACCTCGGACTCAAGATCAACGCGCTCATCCTCGATGGGGACAAGTTCGATTATGGAACCGGGCAGTGGGATCTGGTCTGCCTGTTGTACTTCAGCGGCGCCATGTTCATGCACGACTTCGAAAAACGGATCGGCAATAGCGTCAAACCAGGTGGGTACGTCATCGGCGAGGGCCCGTACGGCGATCCGAAGAGCCTCGGCGAAGGTTGGGACGTTTGGCAAGCAATGAGTTTCACGATTCTCCGATTGGAATACCGAGTCGGCAAAGCGGACTGGGGCCAGCCTAGTTTCTCGCGTTTTCTAATTCGAAGGACCGCGGAATAATCAGCGCCAGCGGCTGTCCATTGCGTAGACTAGCGATCATCCAAACCGCCCCACGGACGGCGATGAAGATTTCCAGAAAATCAAAGAGTTTGAGGCGAAGTTTTGGAACGACCCAGAGGTATACCTGTGGCTCATCGAATCAGGATTGAAGTCTGATTTCGAACAGAGTATTCTTGGACGAATCCGAAAGGCGGAGCCGATGGTCGGCAAAACCATCTCGCACTATCAGATCGTCAAGAAGCTTGGCGAAGGCGGCATGGGTGTTGTGTACCAGGCCCGTGATACGCGTCTCGACCGGTTTGTCGCCATTAAGGTGCTGTCCGCTCGGACAGCCACGGATCTGGAGCGCAAACTTCGTTTCGTCCAGGAAGCCAAGTCAGCCTCCGCTTTGAACCATCCCAATATAATCACTGTCTATGACATCGACACCAGTGGTGAACTTGCCTTCATTGCAATGGAGTATATCGATGGCAAGACTCTTGACGGGTTAATTAATCATGTAGGACTCCACCTGGGTGAAGCGCTTCGCTACGCAGTGCAGATTGCTGACGCGCTAGCGTCCGCGCACAGCGTGGGTATCATTCATCGTGACATCAAGCCTGCGAACATCATGGTCACGGAAAAAGGCCTGGTCAAGGTGCTCGACTTCGGACTGGCCAAAATGGGCATGGATGGTTTGAGCGACAGCGACTCTGAGCCTACTGCCACCTTTAGGGAGGTGCCACAGACCGATGAGGGCACCATACTGGGCACCATCGCGTATATGTCCCCCGAGCAGGCACAAGGCAAGAAGATCGATGTTCGGTCGGATATTTTCTCGTTCGGCGCCGTCCTGTATGAGATGGTTACCGGCGAGCGGGCATTTCGAGGCGAGACCAAGTTATCCACGCTCGCGTCAATCATAAACCAAGAGCCGAAACCAGCCAGCCAGATCATAGAAGGACTACCGCGCGAGGTGGAGCGGATCATTGCTCTTTGTCTACGAAAGGATCCGCCCCGCCGCTATCAGCATATGGAAGACCTCAAGGTTGGCCTGGAGGCGTTAAAGGAGGAATCGGATTCCGGGAGGTTAGTAAGCACGGTTTTGCCGGTTCCAGATCCCATACGCCGAGCATTGGATCGTAAAGTAACAATCGTTGGTCTGATGGTGATCGTTGTTCTACTGATAAGCGCCGGATGGTTTTATTGGAGCCGCGCCTCGAAGTCGATGGGCCCAAATCGCGGAGGACGCCTCACCCTGGTCTCTGCGGATAATCTGGCCTCCGATCCAACCCTCTCGCCCGACGGAAAGATGATTGCCTTCGTCGCTGAGGATCAAAATCAAAAGGATCTTTTCGTCGGCCGCTTAGCGGGCGGAGGCCGAGTTCGTTTAACGAATGATGCAGCGGGTAAAGAGGACCCCCACTTTTCTCCCGACGGCGAACACATTCTCTTTACACGTGTTGCCTCGGACACCGGGACTCCCGAGCTTTGGATGGTCCCGACACTGGGTGGCCAATCCGTACGCCTGGTGCGCGACGCGACCGACGGCGTTTGGTCACCAGACGGGGCTCGGGTGGGTTTTGTGTCGAGGCGCCCTGGGGAGGGAGATGCTCTGGCCACGGTCGCTGCTGACGGCACCGATTTGCGTATCGTCCTGCGGAGTAACGCAACATACCCGTTCTTTCGCTACCCTACGTGGTCGCCGGACGGCGCGAAACTGGTGGTGGTGTGGGGCACCGGGGGAGTTTCGGGCGAACTCTGGCTCGTACCTCTGACTGGAGGCCCCCCGCGCCGTCTGGTAAAGGACACGGCCGGCGTTTTCAGTAACCAGCCGGTGTTCACCCCAGATGGCCGCGGCATCATCCATCAGTCGAATCGCGACGGCGCCACGAATCTCTGGATTCTCTTCTTGGATGGCAATCGCCTCGTGCGACTCACAAACGGACCGGGGCCGGACGAATCTCCCAGCGTGTCGCGTGATGGCGCCATTGCGTTTGTAAACGCGCGCCTCCGTGCAACACTGATTGTCCATGATCTCGTCACCGGCGAATCGCGCGAGCTATTGACACATTCATCCTATCTCTGGGCGCCGGTCTTCTCTCCTGATGGCAGTGAAGTCGCATTCGCGCGCGCCGAAATGGACGGCTCCTGGCACATCTGGATCGTGCCGGTGCAGGGAGGCGCAGCACGACGCTTGACGTCCGGTATGACACCGGAAATCTATCCGCGGTTTACCCCGGATGGCGCTTCGCTGATTTATCACACTTGGAGTCCTGGCCCGGATCGCATCTGGAGAGTCCCGCGATCAGGCGGCGCTGCCATGCCGCTGACGCCGCTTCGTGACAATGATGACAGCTACGCGGATATTTCCCCAGATGGGCGCTGGCTGGCTTTCGCACGGACGGAAAGTGACGACACACGCATATATATCGCTCCCGTCGATGGCGGGGAGGCCAAGCGCTTAACCGGCTCTAGTTCGACTCTACCGCGCTGGTCTCCAGACGGGCGTTGGATTGCATTCAGCGCCAACCGGGGCTTTACGGCCGGCATCTTCATAATTGGCGTGGATGGCACCGGCGTGCGTCGGCTCTCAACGACGGGAAGCTGGCCCGTTTGGTTCCCTGATGGCAAGCGCCTGGGCTATTTGAATCTAGGACCGGATGGAACGCAGCAGATTCTTACGGTTCCCTTTGAAGGTGGCCCGCCGCGACCCCTGCCCGTGCGATTCAAAGGGGCGAATAATCCCTTCGACATCTCGCGGGATGGCAATCTATTGACGACGTCGAACGGCACGAATATCTCATCTCAGATCTGGCTGTTGGCGCCAGAGAAGTAAGGGACATCGGTTCATTCCACCGCGCATCCATGGGTCTCGTCTCCAAAACATGGGGTCTCGTCTCCAAAACATGCCCGGGCCGAACTTTCATCCTCGTTGTGCAGGTAACGCACGCCTCCAAGGCAGCATTTTTTTCATTCCGGTGGCATTTTTCTCCGCCAGCGGACCCGTACTGCTCACCTACAGTCAGTCAACTATCAGGATTGCAAAATGAGCCAGGAGTGCAAAATGAGCGACGCTAAACCCGACCTTTCGCGTCTGTCCGAGCTAGCTGCCGGATTGGCGCTGCACCAACATCAATGCCTTATATACAACACCCAAGAAGAGCAGTTTGCGGCCGCCCTGCCCTTCTTGAGAGCAGGTCTTGAGCGGCAGGAAAGATGTCTCTACGTCGCGGACGAAAACAGTGCCGCTGCTGTCCTGGACGCCCTGCGTGAAGCTGGGACGGACGTCGATCGACACCTTCGGACCGGTGCAATGATAGTGACCGGCAAACAGGAGACCTATCTTAAGGCCGGACGCTTTGATCCGGATTCGATGATCAGTTTCCTGTCCGAAATAAGGCGTGAAGCAGGCAATTGCAAGTTTTCTGGACTGAGAATTCTTGGGGAAATGACCTGGGCCCTGGAGCAAGATACAGCACCTGATAGTCTGATCGAGTACGAAGCCAAGCTCAACTACTTTGTCCGCGACCACGCCGTCAGAGTCCTCTGCCAATACCACCGCGATCGCTTTTCGCCGGAGCTCATACTGAGCGTCGTTCGTACTCATCCTGTTGTAGTTTATGGCAGCATGATCTGCAAAAATCCTTACTACGTCCCTCCCGACGAATTTCTGAAGCCCAATCAAGCTTCGCGGGAGGTCGAACGCCTCTTAAACAACCTTCGGACATGGGAGCATTCGGTCGCTCAGTTGCACGCGCTGGCAGCCCGGCTGCAGACGGTGCAGGAGACCGAGCGGAAGCACCTCGCCCGTGAGCTTCATGACGAGATCGGTCAGTTGCTGACGGGTCTGCGGTTATTGCTGAGAGCGAATGGAGAACTGCCGGCCGACGAACTCATGACCCGATTTGAGCAGGCGCGGGCCATGGTCGATGACCTTCTCGCCTCAGTACGGAGGCTCTCATTTGATTTGCGCCCCGCCGACCTGGACCAGCTTGGACTGCTTCCGGCGCTTCTCGCGCTTTTCGAGCGATATACGGCCCAGACCGGCGTTCTGGTGAACTTCAAGCATCAGGGTGTGGAAGGACGCTTTGCGTCCGACGTAGAGACAGCTGCGTACCGGGTTGTCCCAGGAGGCTTTAACCAATGCCGCCCGCCATGCCAGTGTCCCCTGGATAAATGTGCGCGTCTGGACTGGCGCGGATATGCTAAATCTTCAGATTGAAGACCGGGGTTGCGGCTTCGATCCGGAAGTTGTCCTGAAAACACCGCAGTCCAGCGGCCTCATCGGAATGCAGGAGCGCATCATGCTCCTGGGGGGCCGCATGACCATCGAATCGTCACCGGGGTCCGGGACGACGATCACGGCCGAACTTCCGCTCGATCAGACTACTGCGCTCTGACCCTATACTAGAGAAAAGTATGGCCCTTTCCATTATCTTGGCTGATGATCATCCGTTAGTTCACCGGGGGATGCACACCGTTTTGGAGCGCGAGCCCGATTTTTCGATCGTTGGAATGGCGGCGGATGGCCTGGAAACTGTCCGCCTGACGGAACGATTGAAACCCGACATCCTGGTTCTCGACCTGATGATGCCGGGATTGAGTGGCCTGGAAGCGCTGCGGATTCTTCGCGAACGCTCGCCACGGACCCGGATCGTGATCCTGTCCATGTACAGCAGTAGCGCCTTCATTGCCCGAGCGCTCCAGAACGGTGCAATCGGATACGTCCTCAAAGGCTGCCCCGAGGAGCATCTGGTCAGCGCCGTGCGGGAGGCGGCCGCGGGCAGACGTTTCCTCAGTCCGCCGGTGACGGAGATCGCCATCAATGCCTACATTGAGCAATCCAAGATGGGTACGTTCGATCCGCATGAAACTCTCACGCCGCGGCAGCGTGAGGTGCTGCAACTGGCGGCAGAGGGAAAGACGAATGCGGAGATTGCCGCGCGGCTCAACATCAGCCAACGGACGGTGGAGAATCACCGTGCCACTCTGATGAAGAGACTCGGTTTGCAGAACCAGACAGACCTGATCCGCCACGCTTTACGCCGTGGGCTGATTCCGCCGGATGAGGCGGCCTGATCTGTCCGGCTCCTAAACCGGTCTTGGTCACGTGAAGTTTTTGCCAGTTCTTTGAGTACTTCCACGGATTGCAATACCAGTGCAGGCTCGATAGGATTTTAGTACGGATTAGTGGAATGTCTGCTGAAATCCGGAGAGGTGGCTTACTCTGGCAACGGGAGAAAACGCATTTTAGACACCTTGGACGTGTCTGATTTTGTGGACCTTGCCATCTCAACTATTCCCTCCACTTTCGGAAAGCTGACCTTCCTGGCTGGTTTGAGGGACGAGAGTACTGGCCGCTATACGGACCCGCTAGCGGCGTTGCTGTACGGAAATCAGCTGGACGCTGTTCTCGAGCAGCGGCACAGGGAGTTCTTTCTCGTCTGGCTGGGCCTCAACTTACCTACACAAACGACACAGGTAGCGCAGTACCTGGCAGTTGATGACGAAGATAAGAACACGTTGGTCGAGCAGTGGATTGAAGAAAGGCTGTATGAAAAACTGGTCCCTCCTGCCGCCAAAGAAGTAGAGCGAAAACTTTTTGTGAGCGATCTGATGACTATTCTGCTGCTTCTTCAAAGGAAGCCTAACTCTAGTGGGGAGAGTCACCGGTGATTGACAGCAAGAAAGCCAAACGGTCTTTGGAGGTCAATCGAAAGAACAAATCGCGTAAGGCGCGTCAGAGTTTTTTCAGAAATGACATGATCGTCGAATTGCGCAAAGAACTGCGTCTGATCGATAAGGCCGTGGCGGCACTCACAAAACTGTCCCGGCTCCGCCAACAAGGCTGAGGCGCGAATCTGGCGGCTTAGCGCAGGGAGTTTAATTGGTTGCGTCGTCCCCCTCGATTGCACGGTGAGGTTCGCAAAGGATCCAACGAACTCCCTGCGTATAGAGAATCATAACGCTCTGCCTCGACGGTTGTCGGGGCTTTGAACTGGGCTGCACTCTTCGTCAACCAGGTGGGCACTGAGAGCGCCGGGCGAGACCTGGAAGAAATACCAGTATTCGCCAAGTATTCTCGTTCATACGTGTGAACCCCGCGGCCACTCCGAACGTGGCCCTAGAAACCTTCCTAGGCAGTTGGAGTCCCATAGTCGGATTAAGTGGTTTTTACCAGCAAGTTGGGATCGTCTGTAGCTGTTGTCAAGAACAAAAGGTGGACCAATGAAATTTGTGCTTGCGGGCTTTCGTCAAAACGAGAACATCCGCCATTATTCGTTCCAAGGGATCGGTGATGACCGGAGAACTCGAACAGAATTTAGCGTGGGCGTGGATTTGACCTTGCTCCACAAGCACGGCATCCCGCTTCAGGAAGCTCCCCTGCTATGCTCCCGTTTGCTAACTTCGCGAGGCGCTGATGAGCAGCTTCGCAGCGTCATGTTTTCCGAACGCAGCTTGATGTTTTCAGACGATGACATGCTCGCTTACGCCGCGCAACGCGCCAGAGAACGGGCGGAAACTGAGAACGACCGAAAACCGAAGCCCCCATCGCTTACCGGCAACCCACGTCCGGCTTCTCCGATGCCGATCGAGCCGCGCAATCGACCATCCGGCATCGGCCTCGGGAGCCGCGTGGGTTCATCACTGGTCTAAGCGGGCCATCACGTAACTCACTTGTTAACACTTGGCATGTTACGGCGTCTACCGTTCGGATATGCCAACAAAAATCTTGCCGGGGCGCCCCTACCCGCTGGGCGCAACCTGGGACGGCGCCGGCACGAATTTCTCAATTTACTCGCAGCAGGCCGAATGGGTAGATCTGTGTCTTTTCGATCAGCCCACCGCGCCGGAGACAGCTCGCATCCGGCTGCCGGAACGCACCACTTATGTGTGGCACGGCTACATCCACGGGCTCCAGCCGGGACAATTGTACGGCTACCGCGTCCATGGCCCGTTTCAGCCCAATGACGGCTTGCGATTTAATTCGAACAAGATTCTGATCGATCCTTACGCCAAGGCTCTTGCCGGCCAGGTGGATTGGAAATCATCCATCTTTCCGTACCAGGCTGGCAACGGCGACGCCGACCTTTCGTTTGATGAAAACGATGACGCGGCTGGCATGCAGAAATGCGTGGTCGTCAACCCGTACTTCGATTGGGAGCAAGACCGGCCACTCTCTGTCCCTCTAAGCGATTCCATAATCTACGAGCTCCACGTCAAGGGATTTACGAAGTGCCATCCCGATTTACCCGAATCCCTGCGAGGCACTTACGCCGGTTTGGCGGCGAAACCGTCCATTCAGTATTTGAAGCGGCTCGGTGTTACTGCCGTAGAGCTCATGCCGGTGCATGCTTTCCTCACCGACAAGCACCTGGCTGAGAAGGGCCTCACGAACTATTGGGGCTACAACACTACGAACTTTTTCAGTCCTGACGCCCGCTACTCTGGATCCGGCGATCGTGGCGGCCAGGTGGCCGAGTTCAAAACCATGGTCAAGGCCTTCCACTCCGAAGGCATCGAGGTGATTCTCGATGTCGTCTACAACCACACTGCCGAAGGCAATCACATGGGCCCGTTGCTAAGCTTCCGCGGCGTCGACAACCCCACGTACTATCGGCTGGTCAGCGATCAGCCGCGCTACTACATGGATTACACCGGCACCGGCAACAGCTTGAACGCTCGCCATCCGCAGGTCTTAAAGCTCATCATGGACAGCCTGCGATACTGGATCGAAGAAATGCACGTGGATGGCTTCCGCTTCGACTTGGCCGCGACCTTGGCGCGCGAGCTGCACGATGTCGATCGCCTCTCCGCGTTCTTCGACATCATTCATCAGGACCCGGTCATCTCGCAGGTGAAGCTGATCGCGGAGCCCTGGGACGTCGGCGACGGCGGCTATCAGGTTGGCAATTTCCCCGCCGGCTGGGCCGAGTGGAACGGCCGTTTTCGCGACACCGTTCGCCGCTATTGGAAGAGCGACGAAGGCCAGCTTTCCGACTTTGCCTATCGGCTCACCGGATCGAGCGACTTGTACGACCGCGATGGCCGGCGCCCCTCGGCCAGCATCAATTTCGTTACCGCCCATGATGGCTTCACCCTGCACGACCTGGTCAGCTACAACAGTAAGCATAACGAAGCGAATCAGGAAGACAATCGCGACGGCACGAATGACAATTACTCGTGGAATATGGGCACCGAAGGTCCCACCGATGACCCGGAACTCATCGAACGGCGCGAGCGCCAGAAGCGCAATTTTCTGGCGACACTGCTGTTCTCGCAAGGCGTGCCGATGATTCTTGGTGGCGACGAGATCAGCCGCACCCAAAACGGCAACAACAACGCCTATTGCCAGGACAATGAGACCACCTGGGTAAACTGGAATCTGGACGACCGCAAGATCGCGCTGCTTGATTTCACACAGAAACTGATCCAGATACGCTGCGAACACCCCAACTTGCACCGCCGCAAGTTCTATCAGGGACGCCCCATTCGCGGTACCGAAGAGAAGGACATCGTGTGGGTGCGGCCTGATGGACAGGAGATGTCCGACGAGGAATGGGGACTCGGCTGGGTCCGGTGCCTGGGTCTAATGCTCAACGGCGAGACACTAGGCGACGTGGATGACGCCGGCGAACCGGTCAAGGACGACACGTTTCTGATCATGCTGAATTGTCATCACGAGCCGATCCAGTTTTACATGCCCAAGCCGGTGATCGCGGACAAATGGGAGATCATCATCGACACCAACGATCCCGCGCTGGAACCGAAGACGCGCTATTCCGAGCCTGGTTCGCCGGTTGAGCTGGTGCCACTTTCGCTCGCCGTTGCCCGAGACGCCAAGCCTGCCAGCGTCACCCGTTTGCTGACCCCGGAACGCCAGTGAGGCCGACGCCCCAAAAGAGACGCTGTCCCGTAGGAGCCGAGGTAACGGACTCCGGAGTTCACTTCCGGGTTTGGGCGCCGATCCGAAAAACGGTGGGCGTTGTTATCGACGGCGGCCAGCCTGTTCGTCTTGAAGCGGAAGGCTCGGGCTACTTCTCCGGCTTGGTGGCGAGCGCCCGTGCCGGCTCCCTCTATCGATACAGGCTCGACGGTGGCGAAGCCTTTCCCGATCCGGCATCCCGTTTCCAGCCCGAAGGCCCCCACGGCCCATCAGAAATTATCGACCCCGCGGCATTCAAATGGACCGACCAAAAATGGCGCGGCGTAACGCTGGTCGGCCAAGTGATTTATGAAATGCATATCGGCACGTTTACCAAGGAAGGTACCTGGCGCAGCGCTCGGGAGCATTTGCCGCAACTCGCCGAAACGGGCGTGACCGTTCTGGAAGTGATGCCCGTAGCCGAATTCACGGGCCGTTTCGGTTGGGGTTACGATGGCGTCCAGTTGTTCGCGCCCACGCATCTCTACGGCGCCCCCGACGACTTTCGCCGGTTTGTGGATAGCGCCCATTCCCTCGGACTCGGCGTTATCCTGGATGTCGTTTACAACCACCTCGGCCCGGATGGCAACTACATCCCCGAATTTGCGCCGCAATATTTTTCTGGCGACATTTGCACCGACTGGGGTCCGGCCATTAACTTCGATGGCGAAGACTCCGGCCCGGTGCGCGAGTTTTGCATCGCGAACGCCTGTTATTGGATCGACGAATTCCATCTCGACGGTCTTCGCCTCGACGCAACGCAGGACATCCACGACTCCTCGGAAGACCACATCCTGCGGGCCCTGGCCCGGGAAGCCCGCCAATGCGCCGCTCCGCGTGACGTCATCTTCGTCGCTGAAAACGAGCCGCAGCAGGTGCAACTCGTGAAGCCTCCGGATCAAGGAGGCTACGGACTGGACGGCCTGTGGAACGATGATTTCCATCACAGCGCCATGGTCGCGCTGACCGGGCACAACGAAGCCTATTACACCGATTACCTGGGGACTCCTCAAGAATTCATTTCCGCGGTAAAGTATGGCTACCTCTACCAGGGCCAGCGCTACAAATGGCAGGAGAAGCGCCGCGGCTCGGCGGGACTCGACATGCGCCCGGCATCGCTGATCACCTTCATTCAAAATCACGATCAAATCGCTAACTCCGCATACGGCGCCCGCTGCCACATGCTGTCTGCGCCCGGTAAGCTCCGCGCCATGACTGCCCTGCTGCTACTCGCTCCCGGTACTCCGATGCTGTTTCAAGGACAGGAATTCGCGGCATCCAGTCCGTTCCTCTACTTCGCCGATCAGAACCCGGCGCTATCCGACCTGGTACGCAAAGGCCGCATCGAGTTCCTCGCGCAGTTTCGTAGTCTCGCCACTCCCGAAATGCCCGAGCGTTTCTCCGACCCCGCCGCCCTGGCCACATTCGAGCGCTGCAAGCTGGATCACTCCGAGCGCGAGGCTCATCGCGAGGCCTATGAGCTGCATCGCGACCTGCTGAAGCTGCGCCGCGAAGATCCTGTGTTGCACGCGCAGAAGCGCCGCGGCGTCGACGGCGCCGTCCTCGCTCCCGAAGCGTTCCTGCTCCGTTTCTTCGGCGAAAAGGGAGACGACCGTCTACTGCTCGTGAACTTGGGCCGGGACCTGCATCTCGATCCTGCGCCGGAGCCGCTGCTCGCCCCACCTGCTGATTCTGAATGGACCACGTCGTGGTCGAGCGAACACCCCCGCTACGGCGGCACAGGTACGCCACCGCTCGATACAGAAGACAACTGGAGGATCCCAGGCTACGCCGCCGTGTTGCTAAAGCCGGAGCCCAAGCATGCGCGGAGCCGAACCATGCCGGAGCTTGAACCATGAATGACCTCGTCATCCGATTGCCTTGGCCGGGCAAGCAGGACGCCGCAGCCGGGCTGAATTACGAATGGCTGGTCACCAACGGACTGGGCGGATATGCCTCCGGAACTCTATCGGGCGTCATCACGCGGCGCTATCACGGCTATCTGGTGGCCGCGCTTCCCGCGCCCTTTGGCCGCATCCTGATGCTTAACGATCTGGTGGAGCGCATCGAGCGGCCCGATGGCAGCTTCGTTCAGCTCGCCGGCGAAGAACGCGCGGATGGTCCGGCGAAGCTCGATGTCATGGATTATTTAGCTGAGTTCCGGCTCGAAGCCGGCACTCCGGTCTGGCGGTACGAAGTCGGCGCAATCTTGCTGGAGAAGCGGCTCGTGATGCCGCATGGCCAAAACACAAGCTTCCTCAACTACTCGCTGCTTTCGGGCGATGAGAGCGTGCGCTTGGTGCTACGGCCTTCCTTTCACTTTCGGCCTCACGAAGCGCCGGTAAGCGCGGAACTGGATTCTTCCTACACATTAACCGTCGGTAATGATCGCTACGAAATTTCCGCCGGCAACGATCTTCCGCCGCTCCGGCTTATTCTGCAAGGACAGAATGCGGCGCTTACCGTGGACCGCATTCGCATCGAGCAGGTGGCTTACCGCATAGAGGGGAACCGCGGTTATCCCGCGCGCGGCGATTTGTGGAGCCCTGGCTTTTTTCACGTGGATCTTCGCAAGGACTCCGCCGCGACACTGATCGCCTCTTCCGAGTATTGGGAGAACATGCGCGCGCTTAGCCCAACCGCCGCCGTGGAGTCTGAGGCGGAGCGGAAGCGCAGGCTGTTGACGGTAGCCGCTGACAAGCTGGGCAAAAATCTCCATGACCTGGTCAACAACAATCCTATTGCCGCCGAATTGATCTGGGCCGCGGATCAGTTCGTGATCACACCGGCCGGCAGAATCCACGACGCTACGCGCGCGCGGGCCGTTGGGGACGAGGTCCGTACCGTTATCGCGGGATACCACTGGTTCACCGACTGGGGCCGCGACACCATGATCTCGCTCGAGGGCCTGACTCTGTCCACCGGCCGTTACGCCGAAGCGGGCTGGATTCTCCGCACTTTCGCGCACTACATCCGCGACGGCCTCATCCCTAACCTCTTCCCCGAAGGCCAGACCGCCGGCCTCTACCACACCGCCGACGCCACGCTGTGGTTCTTTCACGCGATTGACCGCTACACCACGGTCAGCAAAGACCGGTCCGTGCTCCGCATGGCACTGCCCAAACTGATCGATATCTTTGAATGGCACGTGCGGGGGACCGGCTTCGGCATCGGCGTCGACCCTAAGGATGGTCTGCTCAAACAGGGCGCCGACGGCTTCGCGCTCACCTGGATGGACGCGAAGATGGACAACTGGGTGGTCACGCCGCGGCGGGGGAAAGCTGTCGAAATCAATGCCCTTTGGTACAACGCTCTGAAGCTGCTCGAGGGCTGGCTGTCCGAAGAGAACGAACCGGAGCAGGCCGCCCGTGTGGGGTCGTACGCCCAGAAAGCTCGCGAATCCTTCAACGTGCGATTTTGGTCAGAGCCGTTGCAACATCTCCTTGACGTTATCGATGGCCCCGACGGCGATGATCCTGCTTGCCGCCCCAACCAGTTATTCTCCATTTCGTTGAAGCATCCGGTTCTCGATGAATCGCGCTGGGCGCCTGTGGTGGAAGTGGCGCGCGCGAAACTCCTCACACCCGTTGGGCTACGGTCGCTATCGCCTGATCACAAAGACTACAAGCCCAAGTACGACGGCGACCTTCGGGTCCGCGACGGCGCTTATCACCAAGGCACCGTTTGGGCGTGGCTCATCGGGCCGTTTATCGATGCGTGGCTCAAGGTCCATCCCGGCGATTTCGAAGCCGCGGGCAAATTCCTTGATGGCTTCGAGCGGCATTTAACTGATGCCTGCATCGGATCGATCAGCGAGATTTTCGACGCCGAGCCGCCTTTCACCCCGCGCGGCTGCATCGCACAAGCCTGGAGCGTCGCCGAAGTCCTGCGCTGCTGGATCAAGTGCCGCTTGCGCTGACCGAGATCGTGACTAGAAGGTGAACCGTCCCGAAATCTGCAACTGGCGCGCTCCGTACAACCCTGTGTTCGTCACTGTTGGCGCAAAAAAGGTCGGGTTCGGAACCAGGCAACCATTGGAATGCCCGGAACAAGCACCGGAACCGGCCGCGGTGTAGTTGAATTCGGTGGCGTTCACGCCAAAAATGTTGGTGTGGTTGAAAAGATTGAAAGCTTCGCCAATGAACGAAAGCTTCATCTTCTCGCGAATAGTGAAATTCCTGCCTATGCGGAAATCGACGTCCCAGAAACCCGGTCCGGTATAGGCATTCCGAACCTGGCCGGGGAAGCGTGATGAGGACAGCGCCGTTCCGGAATTGTTCACCGTTCCGCCCGTAAGGCCGCCCGCTGGACCGCCGGATGGGAAACCATTGATGCCGGGCGTAACCGGCTGGCCGCTGGCAGCCGTCACGATGCTCGAAAAAATCCATCCATCCAGAACCACCTTCGCAGCTCGATTCGAGAGCTTGCTGAAATAGGTCGGGATCCAAACCACATTACCCACAAAGCGATTCCGCTGGTCGAGATCCGAAAGAGCATACTCGAGCTTACGATTCCGAGGATCGATGGGCGAATCAGTTCCATTAAAAGTCCCGAACTGCCCTGGCACTTGACCACCGTCCACAGCCTTCGAGAGTGTGTAATTTAAAGCGAACTCTACGCTGCTGCTCATGCGCTTGCGGAGCGTGACCACCAGGCTGTTGTACCACGAGTTCACGTCGCTGAAACCTGTCAGCACCGGACCGGTAGGATCGATTCGACCCGTGTAGAACGGCTCGGTGATCGTGCTTTGAGTCGCGCCGCTCGAACTGGTTATGTCGTAGGTCCTGGTGGTGGTGGGGGCCGCCAGGTTGGTGTCGACGAAAATTGGCAGATGCAAGGTTCGGCCGACTACATAGGAGCCGGAAATCGCCATGTTCAACGGCAGTTGGTGCTCGATCGTCACTTCACCCTCATGAGCCAGCGGATTCACCCAGTCGGGTACTTGGCCGCGAGTCGTCTGCGTCAAAGAAGGGGGCGTGAACGGAGTCACCACTGGCGTGAGCGCTCCGGGGAACGGGGCCTGCGGCGTCCCGCCCGGTGGTGTAAAGATCAGGTTGGGAAACTTCAGAGCCGGACAAGTCGTGGGATTACAGTTGAAAGTCTGCTGGAACACGCCGTTTTCCACGCGAGTGGCGTAAAAGGTGCTATTGGTGGTCTTCGCATAGAAAATGCCATATCCAACGCGCAGCACCGTATTCTTCGCAAGCTGCCAAGCCATGCCTAACCGGGGAGCGAAGTTGTTCTTGTCGATATTGATCGTCGAAGTGTACAGGGTCGTCAACGGCGTGGTCGTATTAGGCTTGGGCGGTTGCGGGATGAGCTGCAGATCGTACCGCACACCCAGATTAAACGTCAGATTCGGGCGAGCCTTCCAGGTGTCCTCGACGAAACCCGCGAAATCGTTATCGTAGAAGTCGTCCTTGCCAACACCGGTGACCGGATCCGTTACTTGAACAAACGTGTTGAAGTGCCGGCCGGTCAATCCGTCGCCCAGATTGATGCCCTGGACATCGGCTACCCAGTTGCTGAACGCTGCACTGCCGGAATATGTATAGACTCCGCCGCCCTGGAACAAATTAATCAGCAGTTCGTGGATAGCGTTGACGTCCACCCCGGCTTTGAAAGTGTGCCGTCCCACTGTTTTCGAGAGCGTGTCGGTAAATTCCAGCCGATGCTCATTCGGGAAGGCCGGGCGCGGCAGAGCGTTAGGCAGCCCGTAGGCCATTACGTTTGCGACAGTGACGCTGGGAGCCGTCCCGTTGGCGCCGATAATTTCCAGATCCTGCGACCACTGAAAACGGAAATTGTTTACCATCGTCGGTGAAATCGTCGAATCCCAGGTTGCAACGAAAATCCGCTCGTGGGTTACCGCTGTGCCGTTGGCGGTCAGCGAATTGTTGGATGCGGTGGTGGCCGTATTGTAAGAGTTCGGCGAATGGAAGTCGTCCAGATTGAAGGAAGCGCTGAGATGATTGGAGCTGTTCAATTGGTAGTCCAGCTTCCCGAACCCGACATCCTGATTGGCAAAACGCGGAAACGCGCCCAATTGCGAACTGAAGAAATGATTCGCCGCCGCGCATTGGGCTGCCGGCACCGCAGGACAAGGCAGCGGGAAGGTCGCAAAACTGGTGTAGCTGATGGGATTAACTTTTCGGGAACCATCATAGGTGAAGAAGTAGAATAGTTTGTCCTTGATGATCGGACCTCCCACGCTGCCTCCGAACTGTTGCTGTTGATGTATCGGCTGCGTGTAGTTGCCGAACGACTTCTGCAGCGGATCGAGAGCGTTCAGCGAGGGGTAACGCAAATAGTAGAACAGGTCCCCGTGAATCGCGTTGGTGCCCGACCTGGTCACCGCATTCACGATTCCTCCCGCGGCTTGGCCTAGCTGCGCGCTGTAATCGCTCGACGTGACCTGAAACTCCTGGATCGAGTCCATGCTGTACACGTAAGGTACTGTTGTCCGTCCCTTGGTTTCGGAAAAGAACGCCTGGCTGTTGTTTGTCCCATCCACCGAGCTCTGATTGTAGAGGCCCGAAATGCCGCGATAAGAAATCAGTCCGTTGCCGCCGTCATTGGTGGTGTTCGGCGTAAGAAACGCGAAGCCCTCCCAACGCCGGCCAGCGATGGGTAGATTCTCCTGCTGTACTTGGGTGACCGTTTGCGACATCTCGGTCTTATCTGGATCCACCAGGGAAGCTTGCCCCGTGACCGTCACCGTCTCCGATGTTGTCTGGATCGACAATGGAAGGTCGACCGTGAGGGTTTGTCCCACCTGCAGCGTGAGATCCTTGCGGATGATCTTCGAGAATCCCGGTTTGCTGGCGGTGATTTCGTAATGGCCGGGCTGCAGGAACGGCGCCGTATAGAGCCCTGCTCCGTTGGTCGTGAGCGTGCGTTCAATGCCAGTGTCGACATTCAAGATCGTCACCGTCGCATTCGGAATGACGGCTCCGTTGGGATCGGTCAGAGTACCAGAGATCGTACCCGATCCACTGGTCTGAGCCCATGCCGCACTCGAGGCAATTGATAGCAGTAACACTACAACAAACGCTATGTTTTTCATAAATTAAACCGGCGACACACCGTGCACAGCTACGAGGCTTATTTCAGTAGCATAGTCGAAACCCGCCACAGGCGCAAATCATTTTTAGGGTTGCGATGCGATTTTGTGGCGGAGAGAGATATTATGGAAAAACAGACACATGCGGAAGCATCAAGTTTTGAACGCCGGACTGGCGATCGCGTTGCTCCTCAACGTTGCCTGGGCGCAGAGCCCGAATCCTCGATATGGAAAATGGAAATTGAAATCGAATGCCCCTGCCCCGGCCAGCAACATCATGACCTATGAGCCGTCAGGCGAGCACGGCATGAAGATCACCATCGACGCGGTGAACAAGGACGGCGTGAAATCGCAATGGTTCTACACTACCAAGTTCGATGGGAAAGACGAGCCGATTACCGGCAATCCCGGCGCGGACACCGGGTCTGTCAAAGTTATCAATGCCGCGATCAACGAGATTGTATATAAGAAGGATGGCAAGGTAGCGCAGATTCTTACCAATGTGCTTTCCCCGGATGGCAACACCATCGGGATCATCTACATGCGAATGGATGAAGCAGGCAAAACCACCGGCGTAACCTTTGCAACCTACGAGCGCATGAACTAACGACGCATTATTTCAACCGAACCGGAATCTCCACGTAACTCGCATATCTCGCCGATCGGTAAATCTTCTGTGTGGCTGCTCGGTAGTCAGACGCCTTAGCCGCGAAAATGTTCTCCACGAACGTCTGCGGATTTCGATCGATCAACGGGAACCACGTGCTTTGCACTTGTACCATGACGCGATGACCAGACTGGAACTGGTGATCCGTCGCATGAATATCAATTGCGTACTCGTAAGGTTGGTTGGGCCGAACCGCCTCCGGCTTTTCGAAGCTGTTGCGGAAGCGCGAGCGAAACACTTCACTGTCGATCATTAACTGGTACCCGGGAAGTTTTGCGTCATTTTCCGGATAGACATCGATAAGCTTGACGATCCAGTCGCTATCCGATCCCGAAGTTGAAGCGAATAAGTGCGCTACCACGTCGCCGGCAACCGTCAGAGGGTCTTTCAACGGCTCGGTCGACCAGCTCAGCACGTCCGGCCGCAAATGCACGAAGCGCTGATCCTCCACCAGCCACTGCGTCCAGCCGGAATTCGATGAATAGGTCGGCGGAATCGGACGATGCCGGTACGGCACTGGATGCGCCGGATCGGAAACGTAGCTGTCGGCGGCATTATCGGTGTTATCATGCGGCGCTTCAAACGACAGCGCGCCCGCACCAGAAGTGTAAAGCTTTCGGACCTGAATCCTATCCTTCGGCGGCCAACTCGCATAATGCTGCCAGGAATTACTGCCCGTCTCGAACGCCGTAGCCTCCGGCTCAGTTAGCGACCCCTTGTCTTTCAGCCAGTAAGCGAACCACGGCATCTCGATTTTTTCGCGGAAATACTGCGATTGATCGCCGCCGAAGTCAATCGGTCCCAGCGTCTTTCCTTCACCGCCCCACCCGCCATGCCGCCACGGACCAACCACGAGATAGTTCTTGTGATCGGAATCGTTCTTTTCGAGTGTTTGATAAATTTTCATCGGGCCGTAGTAATCCTCTTGATCCCACCAGCCGGCCACGTTTAGGTTCGGCACGTTGGTCTTGGTGAGAATGAGCTGCACGGCCTGCGATTGCCAGAACGAATCGTAGTTCGGATGGTTTACGAAATTACTCCAGGTGGGCTTTTCGCCATGGAAGTATAGCTGGTCGATTTGGGAAAGCGGCCCGAGCGAGAGATACCAATCGAAGGTGTCGTACTTATCAAAATCAAAGTGGGATTGCACCTTGCCTGTCTCCATGCGCGCCACGTACTCGAATCCATAGCTCAGGCGAAACGCCCCGTTGTGATGAAAATCGTCGCCCAGGAACATGTCCGCGGGCGAAGCCTGTTCACTGGCAGCTTTCAGGGCCGGATGGGGCTCAATCAACGCCATCACGGTGAGCCATCCGCCGTAGGAGATCCCGAGTAGCCCGGCGCGGGAATTATTCCCCGGGACATTTTTCAGCAGCCACTCTATGCTGTCGTACGTGTCGCTGCCTTCGTCGATCGAATCCGGCTTCGAGCGGTCGCGCACCGGACGCTGCATCACGAACTGGCCTTCTGAACCGTACCGTCCGCGAATGTCCTGCAACACGAAAATGAAGCCCTCGTCGGCTAGTTCCTTGTAGCGCGTAGCCAGCGTACGCTCACCCCGGCCGTTGTCGAATCCATAAGGCGAACGCTCGATCAGAAACGGGAGTTTTGCCGTCGTCCGGGCCGGCGCGAAAACGAGCGTGTGCAGCTTTACGCCATCTCGCATCGGGATCATGACCTCGGTTTTATTCCATGCCGCTGATTGCGCCGGCGGCCGGTGACAACCGGTCAATGCCAGACAACACACGAAGAACATGCGGTTCATCAATTAATTAGACCTGACGACTAAACCTGACGACAACTACTTGCGCGGGGCCTTCAGATCGATGCCGCCCTGGTGCAAGGTCAGCTCAGTGACCGCACCCTTATCGTTCTTGACGAATTCGATCTGAGCGTCAACGATCTTCAGGAAGAACCTGGTCTCGGACTCTGCAAATAACTCCGATTTGGCCTGTCCGGAAGGCTGCATCATCAGCCGTCCACCCTCAACTGTTATCGCCAGCAATAGCGGGCCTGCCTGGTAGTCGCCTGCGTAAGCCGCCAGCATCTCCGGATTGAGAGTGATCTCTTTTCTCTCGACCACCGTATCGCTGGTCCGCCGAGCTTTCGTATCGCGGCCGCCCTGGTGCAGGATCGCGTCTGTCACCTTTCCGTCCGCGTCTTGCACGAATTCCAGCTGCGCGTCCACGACTTTCAGAAAGAACTTCCCTTCGGCTTCGGCGAACAAGGGCAGCTTGCGTTGACCGGAAAGCTGGCCGCTGAGCTGTTCGCCATCGAGTGTGATCATCATGTTCACGCGCGGCACCATTTCATAGGTGCCCACGTAGCGGGCCAGCGTCTCTTTGGGAAGCTTGATCTCCTGGCGCTCGGAGATCAGGTGCACCGCCTGACCATGAGCCACGGCCGCCAACTTCGGAAGCATTTCATCCGGGGCGCTGCCATTCAAATTGGCCAACACGGCGACCGTGATTTTGGATTCCGGATAGTACGCCAGCGACGAGTTGAAACCCTGGATGCCTCCGTTGTGCCATATGTTCTTCATGCCGTTGGTGGTCTGGATGATCAGCCCGAATCCATAATTGTCCTTAAACGGCGTGGTCATCTTTGTCAGTGACGCGGGCGTAAGCAGCTTTCCTCCGAACAGCCCCTGCTCCCACTTCAAAAGATCCAGCGTGGTGGAATAGAGCGCGCCCGCGCCGTGCGGAATACTCATATGGACGTAACCCGCATTTACTGGTCCCGCCGGAGAGTTGGAGTAGCCGGATGCCCGCCGCTCAATGATGGCAGTGTTCGAATCGTATCCAGAGTCCTTCATGCCGAGAGGCGTGAAGATATTGTCCTGAAGGAATTTCTCGTAGCTTTGGCCGCTGAGCTTCTCGATCAGATAGCCTAACAGCACATAGTCCGAATTGCTGTAGCTGAACTTGGCGCCCGGTTCGAACTCGAGCGGTTTCTCCTTGAACAGCGCAACAATTTTTTCCACTTGCATCGGGAGAACCGACTTCTCCGCGTACTCGGGAAAGCTGGTGAAGTTGGGGATCCCAGCGGTGTGCGTGAGCACGTTGAACAGCGTGACCTTGTCCCAGGCAGCCGGCGCATCGGGCATATACTTCTTCACCAGGTCATCCGTTTTCAACTTGCCGCGCTCTTCCAGCAAAAGGATGGCGGCGGCAGTGAACTGCTTGGTGATCGATCCAATGCGGAATTTGGTCGTGGGCGTATTGGGGATGTTCCACTCCAGGTTGGCGGAGCCGTAGGCCTTGCTGAACAGGATTTCGTCGCCGCGCGCCACCAGCACGCTACCCATGAACTGCTTGGCGCTCACATAGGACTGCGCCACCTGGTCCAGGCGCGCCGTGTCCGGATTAGCGCTGTTCTGTCCGATGCAGCCGGCCGCAGCGAAACAAATTACCGCTAAGCCTCTTACCGGGAAACAGGCGACTCTCATGATGAACTCTCAGGTCTTTGTAACACCTTTTTCCTACTATTGCCACCGGATGGCCAATGCTGTAACATCGAATGGTCTGCCTATGACTGTCCGCTAACTGTGGCACAGACATTCGTGTCTGTGTTCTCGCATTCGATTTAATCCCCAAAAAGTGAAGTTGAGGTGTCTCGAAATGTCTCGAGAGGACAGAAAACTACGCAAACATTTGGAAGAACGTGGCAAGCGCGAACGGCGCCTGGCCAAGAAATATTTGTCGAAGCACGGTGACGAGGCGTCGTCAAACCAGACCGGGCCGCTTGCTACCGGGCTCGCCGTCGAAACCGGTCCCGGATTCTGCGACGTCCTGTGCGGCAATCAGCGCGTCCGCTGCCGCTCGGCCGGTGATGCCGCGATTGGAGACCGCGTGCTGTTCTCCTCCGATCGCCACCGCGTCGAGGAGATTCTCCCGCGCCGCACTGTGCTCTCCCGCACCGACCCTGGAAATCCGAACCTGGAGCGGGTCATCGCGGCCAATATCGATGTCGTGGTGAACGTAGTCTCCCTCAAGTCGCCACCGCTGCGCCCGGGCCTGATCGATCGTTACCTCATCGCAACCGGAAAATCGGGCGCGGAGCCGCTTCTGTGCGTTAATAAAATCGATCTTCTGGCGAGAGCCGATGAACTGGACCCTGTGCGTCCCTACCAGGACGCGGGCGTTCCGGTGATCCTTTGTTCAGCCACCACCGGCGAGGGCATCGCGCAACTGTTGGAAACACTCGCTGGAAAGCTGTGCGTATTCGCCGGGCACAGCGGCGTCGGCAAATCGTCGCTATTGAACGCGCTCGATCCGCGGCTCGATCTTGTAACTGGCGCCGTCAGCGAAGGGAACGACAAGGGCCGGCATACCACCACATCTTCCGCGCTTTACCATCTCCCCGCCGGCGCTATCGTGATCGATACCCCGGGCATTCGCGAGTTTGGGCTGTGGGATGTGACTCCCGGCGACTTGCGGCTTTACTATCAGGAGTTTGCCGCGCGCGCTTGCGCATTTTCAGACTGTTCCCATAGCCACGAGCCCGGGTGCGGCGTGAAAGCCGCCGTCGAATCCGGCCAGATCGGCATGGCCCGGTACCAGGGTTACCTTCGTATATTGGCCTCTTTAGCCTAAAGTCCCAGGTTTCCGGGCGCGGGCGTTCCGGCCGGCATACGGTATACTGATAGCAGACAGGTCTCCAGGCCCACACTATGTCCAGCCGCATTAAATTATTTGTCGCTTCAACGTCCACCTGCCTCGTATTTGTGCTCCTTTTCGGAGCCATGCGCGGCAAGAGCGCTTCTCCGGAAGACACCTACCGCCACCTCGCCGTCTACACCGAGGTTCTGTCGCGCATCAAGAGCGATTATGTCGAAGAGCCCGACATGAAGAGCGTGACGCTCGGCGCGGTCAACGGCATGCTCGAAGCCATCGATCCCTATGCCAGCTACATGAACGCCGATCAGTACAAGCAGTGGCTGAAATCCAAGGATCAGCATAAAGCCGGCGTCGGAGTAGTGCTCTCGAAGAAATTCGGCTACGTGGGAATTGTCGACTCGATCCCAGGTTCGCCCGCCGCCAAGGCCGGGCTGAGCACCACGGATGTTCTCGAGACCATCAATGGCGTCGCTACACGCGATATGCCGCTGGCTTACGCGCAGCTACTGCTGGAAGGGGATTCGGGCACTACCGTTGAAGTCGGCGTGCTGCGATTCCGCAAGCCCGAGCCGCAGAAACTTACGCTGACTCGCGCTGTGATCCAATATCCCGCCGTAACCGCCAAGATGATGCCCGATCAGATCGGCGTCATCCAGGCCGAGAGTCTGGAAGACACCCATGTGAAGGACATCGCCGCGAAGGTCGAAGATCTGCAGAAACAGGGCGCGAAGAGGCTGGTGCTTGACCTGCGACATTGCGCGACCGGTGGCCCGGAGCAGGGAACCAAGCTGGCGAATTTATTTCTCGACAAAGGGCTGATCACGTACTTCGAAGGCCAAAAAGTGCAGCGGCAAGACGTCTCCGCCGATGCGAAAGAAGACATCAGCCGCCTGCCTCTGGTGGTGATCGTGAATCGAGGCACGGCCGGAGGCGCGGAAGTCGCCGCTGCCGCATTGCTCGATGACAAGCGCGCCGACGTAGTGGGCGAACGCACCTACGGCGATGCTGCCGTCCGCAAGACGATTACCATGGACGATGGCTCGGCCGTCATTCTCTCAGTCGCGAAATACTACTCGCCGGCCGGCAAGGCCATTCAGGATACCGGAGTCACACCCTCGGTTCCCGTTCAGGAAATCGAACCGGTGGCTCTCGATGATGACGGAAATCCCTTGGCCACCGAACCGCAACAGCTGCCCAACGAAGATCTTCTTCTGAAGAAGGCGATCGAAGTGGTCACCAAGGGTAAGGGCGCCGACGTAGCAGCGGCTCCCGAGGCAGGCCAGGTCAAGACGCCTGACAGCCGGACCGACCACCCGCCCATCATTACGCCGCTCAAGCAACAGCAACAGTAGGTCCATTGGCGTATGCCTATCTACGAATACAAGTGCGATAACTGTGGCGACGTATTCGAAGTGAGGCAGAAGTTCGCGGATGAGCCTGTGACGGTCCACGAGAAGTGCGGCGGCCCGGTGCACCGGCTGATGTCCACGCCTTCATTTAATTTCAAGGGCAGCGGCTGGTACGTGACCGATTACGGCAAAGGCAACAACGGATCGAAGAAGAGCGATAAAGAAAAAGGCGACAAAGAGAGCAAGGAAAGCAAAGAAGGCAAGGAAAGCAAGCCTTCCACCGATACAAAATCGGAAACCAAGTCGTCCACCGAATCGAAGCCGGCCACGAGCGACAAGCCTAAGAGCGAATAAGTTTCTCTCCCAACGCGACCGGCCACAGCCTGCGCGACCATCTGTGTTCGAACAGAAGCTCGCTGGCGTGGTTCCCCAACGTGATCAACGGTATCGTGAGCAACAGGGGCGAGAACGCGGTGGTCCAGGGTTTCTCTCCGATCATCGCCAGCCCGATTTCTAGGATCGCCCGCGTTAGCCTCCAATAGCCGCCCGAAGCGCCCTGAACGTGCGCCTGCCCGCGTCGCACTCCCTCCAGAAAAGTTCGCGCGTCGTTCGACCCAGGCACTTCGGTGTAAGTCAGTCCCAGCGACGCCAGCGTGTGGCTGTCACTGCCGGCAATCTCGCTCTTTCGCCACTCGCGCGCCAGCCGCGCGGCTGCGGCGTTGTTGCCGGCCGGAATCTGGCCGTTCAGCGTCTCGATCCCCGGAAATAAATCCGCAAAAAGCTCGAAGTCCGGCTCCGAGCGAGGCCCCGTGAGGCCCGAAAAAACGTGGTTAATGCTGAAGAAGATGCTTTGTTCACACAGATACGCCGCTAGAGCTTGCACGTCGTTGCGGCGCCTCTGCAGTTCGATGTGATCGCGGTTTTCGATTCCGAATGCACCGACGTGAATCTCCATGCCGCTGGGAGTGATGCACGTGACTTCCTCGCTCAGAAAGAAATCCGGGCGCCCGCGCAGCGATTCGACGGCCTCAATGGAATCATGATCGGTCACCGTCACCAGATCCATGCCGCGCCGCTTGAGCGTCTCATACACGGCCTCCGGATCGTTATAGCTTTCGCGGCAGACGCGCTTCAACAGCGGCAGATTGCACATTCCGGAATGCCGCGTATGGACGTGCAGATCGCATCGCATGCCCCTTTGTAACCGCGATTAGGTTACACTTCGATGACTTATGGAAAAAACATTAGTGACAAAAAATGTTCATATAGACCCTTGAGGCCGGTGGTACCATCGAAACAGCTTGCGCGCGAGCTATCAGCCAAAGTCCTCCGAGCCATGACCGTCAGTACCTACGTAGTAGGATTCTTGTTGTTTCTGGCAGAATATTTTTCGTCGCATGCCTTTTGTCCAATGTTTATGGGCCTTAGGAGGGCGTTGTTGAGAGCCTCCAACTTTAGCGAGTCCAGCCGAGCCGCGACGGTCACGGAGCGGTTGCTCGGTATTCGCAAAGCCTGTTTGGTTCCGGCTATGCCGGGTTAGGGAGTGGTCAGCAAGCGTTTTTCAGCAACCTCCAGTGGTACCATCGAAACAGAGTTCATCGCGCCCGTAGCTCAGCTGGATAGAGCGATTGGCTTCGAACCAATAGGCCGGGGGTTCGAGTCCCTCCGGGCGCGCCAAATCTTTCAATCACTTAGCCTGCTTTAGCGGTTTCACTTAAACTCCCGGAAACTCACTTGGCATCATCCGCGTTGCGAATTGCCATCGACACAACCTTGCTGTTGGCTTGCCGCTTGGTTGCGATCATGGCTTTACCGTAGACGTTCATTGTGGTGGTGATGTCAGCGTGGCGCATCAACTCTTGCTGCACTGTCATCGGAGCGCCGGTGTCATCCAGCCAAGCACGATATGTATGCCTGAAGGTATGCCATCCAATTCCTTCACCTAGCCCAAGCCGCAGCGCCGCTTTTTGAGCGTCTGCATCATCTTGCGGCCTTAACCCTCGGCTTTGCTTCAATAGGCCAATCGAGGGGGTTTAGCGACAGCTTTGGCCCTCCTGCAAGTTGCCAAGCGTCCTTCGTTTCTTGCGGCCATTCGCTGAAATGAAGATTCACGTTCGCGAATGCGACCCAAATATGAGTGAAATCTTCTATGATGGAAACGTTATGAAAGAGCAGGCCGCCACAGCACCGGATCGGGTTGCTGTACTTGCGATTGTTTGAATACATCGCGAAGTATGGCGGGGTGGAAGGGAGCGCGTTTCGAGGAAAACCAGTAGACACGAGCGCGTCGCCCACGTTTTGTGGCAGTTTAGCGAAGCGATACTCTATAGCCGCTAGCCGCCCGTCCAGAAATGTGCAATCCGCTTTGTGATAGGTAACATCAAGGATTACGCCCTCTCTCCATGTCGTCATGCTGACGCCCGCCTTCACCCGTACAGGTTTTCCAAGAGCTTGACTCACTGAATTCTGCGGAGCGAATGCCAGTCGTGGCAAGTCTATGACCGTCATGATTGTTTCGGCTGGTTCGGTCACAGCTTTTGGGATTGCAGCTTTCGTGCTTTCGTTATCAATCGCGGGCTTGTTTGGTGGTACTCGCCTGTAAGCTACAAAGACAACAGTTAGCACGACTCCGACGATGACAAAAATGAACAAAAGCTTGGGCCAAAAAAGGGACTCCTGTTGAGGGAGAACATGTTTTGGCATCGGGGCGGAAATCGAAGCAATCTTAGCTCCGCAACGAGAGCAGAAAACGGCTTGGTTATGTACAGGCTGACCGCAAGATGAGCAAAACACCGTTCAATTCTATTGGACGGTAACAGCATATGCAACTCCCAATAGACTCCCATTACCCGCTACGAACCGGTCCAGGACTTCCTTGAGTTGCCACTCGTGCCCTGGTTTGATTTAGTTAGCCACAACCCGTAAAACTTCGAACCAATAGGCCGGGGGTTCGAGTCCCTTCGGGCGCGCCACTATGGAACCGTCCGGGCGGTAGGTAAAAGCGGCGATATGCAACCGGCAGGTTGCCATTTGCCAACTGCGCCCCTGTGCCGGGCCCGAACGCCGGGTCGCCCGTTTCCCCGACCTTGGCGGCCCAGGCCCAACGGCAGCCGGTATCTGCGCGGAGTTTGGGGCAACGTTTGGCCGGGCGCGGCCCCTTATGCGGGGGTGGCCTTCTTCCGGGCTCTGCGAAAGACGGCAACCTCGGCAGCATCCAACTCGTCGGCGACCCTTAGCGCATCTGGTCCGGTTACTGTTTCGACTTTGTCCTTCATCTGAATAACCAAGTGGTCCTGCGAACTTGTGTCTTGAGGGGCGCCCTTCGGCCCCATGCCAGAGTTCGCACCTGCCTCAGTGAGAAGCCCGCGAGTAATATCCTTGGAGTTGATGCTAGTCCCGTTAGGCAATGTGATTTGTGACATACAGAGTTCGATGCTATCAGAAACCCTCAGCCACGGGCGTAGCCCTCGCGCGGCCCGCCCGCTAGTTGGCTGTCCCTGAGCTATCGCTACCACGCCGGAATCCGTTTGCGGACATCGGAGTATTTCCAGCGAAAGGGTTTGGCTGTTTTCTGATAGAGCCGGATATAGCGCAGGATCTTGCGTTTCAGGTCGGCGACGGAGGTGAAGATGCCGCGATCGATCACGTCGCGCTGAAGCTTGCTGAACCAGCTCTCGACTTGATTGAGCCAAGACGAGTAGGTTGGCGTGAAGTGCAAATTCACATTGGGGTGCTGCTGCAGGAAGCCCTTCACCAAATCCGTTTTGTGAGTGGCAAAGTTGTCCAGAATGACGTGCACTTCCCGCTCTATCGGCTGGGTCGTGACAACCTCTTCTAGGAACGCGACAAACTCCTGACTGGTATGTCGCGTGGCGGTCTGGCCCATGACCTCGCCGGTCTGCGGATTCAGAGCTGCGTACAGCGAGAGTGTCCTGTGCCGGTGATACTCGAAACCGTGCTTCTCGGCTCGCCCTGGCGATAGCGGCAAGCGGCGGTCGAGCCGATTGAGCGCTTGAATAGTGCTTTTCTCATCGACACAGAAAACCGCTGCATTTTGCGGTGGATTCAGATACAGGCCGATAATCGCGGCCGCCTTCTGCTCAAACTGTGGATCGTTGGAGGCCATGTAGCGGTCGAGCCGGTGCGGCTTCAGATCGGCTTCCTTCCAGATGCGCGCGATTAGGTTCTTGTTCACCCTCATCACCACTCCCATCTTGCGCAGCGACCAATGTGTGGAACCATCCGGAGGTGCCTGCCGGGTTCGCTCCAACACTCGAGCCCGTAATTGCGGCGTCAGTTTCTGCGGTGGCTGGCCGGGATGGATCGTCGCCAGCCCCAGCACATCGTCTTCTTGATACCGCTGCTTCCAACGCGAGATCGTGGACGGCGGCACCCCGAGCTTCTCTTCGATGTCGCGGTAGCTACCACCCTCGTCCAGTAACAGCACGATCCGCATCCGCTGCTCCACACTGGCCGGAAGGTTCCGCTTCCTCAGAAACGCGTGTAGCTCACCACGCTGGATAGGGGTTGAGTGCAGGCCCTCTGTATTCGACATGCATATATGACGAATCTCCGGCGCTATCGGCTACTCAAGGACAGCCCACTAGTATTCCGTCTTTGTATACGAACCCCGCCGCGATGGTCATATCACGTCTCTCAGAACTTATCCAAGAATAGCGCTTGTGCTTGAGAGGTTAAAGGAGCCCACGCTCCCAACCTCTTATAAGTTCCGATTCCCTACTTCGGGCCAGGCCGAAACAATCGGTTGTTAGAAAAGTTGCCCTGTAACTGATTGAAGAACAAAGATCTTCTGTGTAGCTTCTCACCTGCGCCTTGAATTGTGTGGCAATTTGCCGTACAATGTTGTTAGGAGAGCCCAATGAGCACGCCAGCAATGCCAAAACCCGAGCGACTGGAGGCCCGTGTCACTCGCGAACAAAAGCAGCTCATCGAACGTGCCGCTGAACTTGAAGGCCGCAGCATCACCGACTTCGTAGTGGCTTCGGCACAATCGGCTGCGAGGCAAGTAATTCAGGACCACGAAATCTTGAAGCTTACGGCTAGAGACCGCGAGGTGTTTGTTCAAGCACTACTGAATCCGCCCAAGCCTACTGACAAACTCCGTCAAGCTGTCCGCCGTTATAAAGAAGCATTCCGCTAAGACGAATTGTGGAAGAAGAACAGGCTCAACGCGTATTTGAGCCACTCGATAAAAAACGCCACTCCCGAGAGCATTTTTCTTGTGAAGTGGAGTCGCTTCAACAGTACTTCAGAACACAGGCGGCTCAAGATCTCAAAAAGAAAGCTGCTGCCGTGTTCGTATTGGCCAAAGGTCAGACTGTACTTGGGTATTACACTCTTTCGAACTACACAATTGAGCCTGACGAGCTGCCTCATGAGATTGAGCGCCAATTTCCGAACTATCCGAAACTGCCCGCAACTCTAATCGGGCGTCTCGCTCGTGATCAAAACTACCGAGGTCAAGGCATTGGCGAAACGTTACTGGTTGATGCTCTGCGGCGCTGCTTAGAAGGTACCTCAACATTCGGAGCGATCGCCGTTGTCGTGGAGGCAGAGAACGAGAAAGCTCGAAACTTCTACCTGGAATTCGGATTTATTCAGTTTCCGGATCATCCGGATAAGCTTTTTATACTGATGCGCACGGTCGAAGAGACGGTCTCCGGCTAATTGCGGCGCTCTAACACGGGCCGTTTCATCTTCGACGAACGCCGGAGACTGATCCGTATTTCCAGGAACTAGACGCTCTGTTCGAACGACCGGAATCCGAGCCTGCACCCAAGAAGTCTTACGGGTTTTGAAATCCAGTGAACGAGCGCATCTCGGCTCCTCGTGTGCCCGCCATCTGCTTACGCCGCCTGTATTCCGAGATGTAAGCCGCCCGTAGCTCGCTGATCCCTGGGTCCCGTTCCCTAGGCCGTCGCATAGAGCGATTGGCTTGGCCGGGAGTTCGACTCCCTCCGCGCGCGCCAGCCTACCCTTTACGCAAGAACGGGCCCACCGCTGTCTCTGGGCGCAGTCCATTTCCGGACTATACGACAGACGGCCGTTTTATAGTCCTGGAGCTCCATCGGCTTGCGAACGAACTCTCGTGCGCCCAGCGACATCGCCCGACCCTCGTCCGTTTCGTTCAGAGACTCGGTGAACACGACCACGGGCGTCTTCTTCAGGCAGAACGCCAGCACGGAGTAGCCCGAGAGTTTTGGCAGGTTCAAGTCGAGAATGATAAGATCCGGTTCGAAATCTCTCTCTCCCAGTATTTGAAGCGCCTGCTCACCATCCCGCGCGATGTGCAGGCGGACCGAGATCAGAGATTCTGCAAGGGCTTGGCGTATGAGAAGCGCATCTCCAGCATTATCTTCGACAAGAAGTACTTCAGAGCGCTTCATGTAAACCAAGGGTAGGGACCCCTAGTAAAAATACTAGCATAGACGGCCTCGACCAGACCAAGCTTATGAGATGTAACCGTTAGCTGGGCGCCAGTTCACCCATTTAAACCCCATTCGTTATCGAACTCGGTGAGCCGGACCCGGCACCTCTCACAGACCAGCAGATGTTCTTCCACCTCGCCGAGCCGAGGTTCCTCCAGCAGTCCTTTGCTGTACTCCGCCAGCCGTTCGTCCGGTACATGGTCGGTGACGATTCGCATCGACGCGCGAGGAGTGGACATAGAAAACACTGACTACGCCCTCGCCCGTAGTATAGCTGTCTCAGGGCACGCCTACGCGCTCAGTGACCATTCACCCACAACGATTCTCCCCTCGCACTCAACAACATCCGCCCCACCGCCTGATCCAGACTCCGCGCCGCGTGTTAGAAATGAACTGCAAGGCATTAGTGTGTTTGCGCGGGCTCTTTGACAACCGACTAGCGTTCGACACTCCTGGCCCACCCTCGAAATCAGCGTCACCAGTGTCACCCATGGCGCAGGTCTCCGACTGGCGGGGACCTGCCACGACTGCTGTGTCGGTATACTCAGTGGCAGGCCGGGGACCTGCCCCCCACGAAGGAGAACCTATGAGGCTACGTTGCACTATCGCGTTCATCGCCGCTTCCATTCTGGGAGCCGCGCAGCCTTCCCCGATCCATGTGCTCGTTTCGAATGGAGTAAGAGCGGTGGTCGAGGATCTGCAGCCGCAATGCGAGAAGGCTATCGGGCATCCGCTGTCGATCGAGTACAGCGCCGCTGCCTTGCTCAAACAGAAGGTCGACGCCGGCGAGCCGTTCGATGTCGCGCTTCTAACCACGGAAGTGACCGATGAGCTGATCAAGGAAGGGAAGGTCGCGGCCGACTCTCGCGCCGATCTGGGACGTGTCGGTGTGGGCGTAGGCATCCGCGCCGGTGCGCCGAAGCCCGACATCAGTACACCCGACGCGCTGAAACGAACGCTGCTGAACGCGAAATCCATCACCTACGCCAAGGACGGCGCGGCCCGGGTTCTCATCGAACAAATATACGACCGGCTCGGAATCGCCAACGAAATCAAACCCAAGATCATGCTTCAATCCGTTCCGGGACGCCCGCAAACCGCGGTCGCCGACGGCCAGGCGGAAATGGTGATGACGCTGGTCAGCGAGATCCTGCCGGTAAAGGGGATCGAGCTGGTCGGCCCGGTCCCGAAGGAGTTACAAAGCTACGTCAGCTTTCGCGGCGGCGTTAGCGCGAATACCAAGAATACGGAAACGAGCCGGGCAGTCGTCAAGTTTTTCACCAGTTCGAAAGCTGCTCCGGCCTACAAAGCCAGGGGCCTGGAACAGGCGCATTAATCAAGGGAGGCGTATTAATCCAGGGGAGGCATATTAATATCGTATGGAACACGTTCGACCCGCAGGATTAGTTACTCGCCGTTCGGCTCTGATGTTGGTGGCCGCGGCTCCACAGTTACTCGGACAAACGGGAGAAAGAACAATGGGACGACCGGTCGTGCACTTTGAAATCGGATGCAAAGACCGTGCCAAGACGGCACAGTTCTTTTCGAGCTTATTCGGCTGGCAAATGCAGCCCGCCGGGCCCGCCACGAACATCGACACCGGGAGCCCGAATGGGATAGCCGGGCACCTCACTTCGCTCGGTCACGAACCGGAGCACTACACCATGTTCTATGTCGACGTGGACGATGTGCAGGCGTATCTCGAGAAGGCCAAGGAGTTAGGCGGGAAGACACTCGTCGGTCCCATCACCATCCCGGCCGGAACCTTTGCCTGGTTTTCCGACATCGATGGCAACACCATCGGGTTGTTGAAGCGGGCGTAACCGGAATTTGGTGGCGCGGGCCATCAGGCTGCGATAACCTTTTTCGACAACCTCCCAACAGTTATCCTGTAATAAGAATCATGGACTCGCGCGCCGTAGCGCTTCCCCTGCAGGAGCGGGTGGAGGCACAGGGTCATTTAATCGACTCCCACATCATGGAGCAGATCTTCGATACCGTCGTGGAGTTTCACGGCCGCTTCGAAGTGGAGCAGTTTAGCATTGGGCGCACCAATAGCGAGGCGTCCTACCTGCGCTTGAAGATCGAAGCCGACGACCCGGATTCCATGCAGAAGATGCTCTCGCAGCTGCTCGGTCTCGGCTGCTCGATGGTCGACTCCGGCGACGCCGAGCTCCGGAAGGTCGAACGCGACCGCTGCGCTCCCGAAGATTTTTACTCCACCACGAATTATCGAACCTATGTCCGCCGCAATAACCAATGGGTGGAAGTTCAGAACCAGCGCATGGACGCCATGATTGTAGTCGATGGCGACCAAGCCTGGTGCCGGCGCATGCGCGATCTTCAAGCCGGCGACCAGGTGGTTACCGGAATGCGCGGCATCCGCGTTGTTCCCGAATCGAAGGAACGCGATCGACTCTCGTTCGCCTTCATGAGTAACGGCATCTCCTCCGAACGCCAGGTGGAAACGGCCGTGAAGCAAACCGCCGCTCTGATCGAACACGCGCGGGCGTCCGTACAGAAGGTTGTCGCCGTGGCCGGTCCGGTAGTCGTCCACACCGGTGGCGCCCTCGCGTTGTCTAAACTGATCCGCGAAGGCTACGTGAACGCGCTGCTGAGCGGAAACGCATTGGGCGTTCATGATATCGAGGCCGCGCTGCTGGGAACCTCCCTGGGCATCCGGCAGAGCGACGGCCGCCAGGAAGAGCACGGGCATCGCAATCACATGCGCGCCATCAACGCCATCTATCATTGCGGTAGCATCCGGGGAGCGGTTGAGAGCGGCCGGCTGCGAAGCGGCATCATGTACGAGTGCGTGCGAGGAAACGTGCCGTTCGTGCTGGCCGGCAGCCTGCGCGATGATGGTCCGCTGCCCGACACGATTACCGACATGAACCTCGCCCAGGATGCTTACGCGGAGCAGTTAAAGGGCGCTGGTCTGGTGCTGTGCCTCGGCTCCATGCTGCACTCCATCGCCGTCGGCAACATGCTACCGAGCTGGGTGAAGATCGTGTGCGTCGACATCAATCCGGCGGTCGCCACCAAGGTGAGCGATCGCGGAACCGGCCAGGCGGTCGGCGTCGTTACCGATGTCGGTTTGTTCCTGGACCTGCTGGCTCGCACCTTAATCCCAGCAGAAAAATGAAACGCCTCTACACCGACCAACATGCCGCCGCCGGCGTCGACGCCAAGCTGCCAGCGATCGAGACTTGGCCCAATCAGTATCCCGGCTACGAAATCGAAATCGTCATGCCCGAGTTCACTTCCGTCTGCCCCAGAACCGGCCTGCCCGACCACGGCGAGATTACGCTGCGCTACGTACCCGACAAGCTGTGCCTGGAACTGAAGTCGCTGAAGATGTACACGCTGGCTTACCGCAACCTCGGCATCTTTCAGGAGAACGTTGTCAATCGGATTCTGCGGGACGTGGTGAACGCCTGCCGCCCCATAGAGGCCACGGTCACTGGGGAATTCACACCGCGTGGCGGCGTTTACACCACCATCACGGCAAGCTGGAGCAAGAAAACCAGCCGGAGCAGGAATGGATCCAAAAGGTGAAGAGCTGGCCGCGGTTCTCGCGGAAATTCGGCAGCGAGTGCGCGCCCGAAATCCTAATGGCACGGTTTCGGGCGACATCCCACTCCCTGATCTGACGCCTCTCCTGCACGCCCGCGACGCCGCCGAGGGCAAGGTGGCCAGCATCGGTTCCGTGAATCCCCGTGCGCCCGGCCTGGTCAACTCAACTATCCAGCGCGTGAAGCGGCTGGTGGCGCGCGCCCTCGATTGGCATATCCGGGAACAAGTGGAATTCAATCGCGCGATAGTCGCCTGCGTGCAGTCGACCATTGAGGCGCTGAACGACAACAACCACGCTATGTTCGCGCTCGCCGCGCGAATCGACGCGCTTCGCGAGGAGTCCAGCCAGGCCTTCCATGAGCTTCGCAATGAAGCGCAGCAACTGGTAGACGTGCGGACACACTGGTCCCAATGGCGTGTCGATTGGGAAAAGAAGCTTGCCGCTAACGAAATTCATTTCCTGAAGAGCATCGCCGAAATGCAGTCCGCGTTTCAGCATCGCGTCACGCTGATGGACGCCAACTACCGCGAAAAAGTGAAGGAGCACCACGCCAACTTTGAAGTGGCCATGGTGCGCCAGTCCGAAGAAATCCACAAACGATTTTGGGCCGACCTGGACCGCATTCGTACCGAGTATGAATCGGTCATTCACGCCGAGCTGCGGTTGGCGCGCCAAAAGGCTTCGCTCGTCAGAGCCACAGACCAAGCCGCCAGTACCGCGCCGCCGCCGGAATTCGCGAACATCGACTGGCTGAAGTTCGCCGAAAAGTTCCGTGGCTCCGAAGAGGCCGTCCGGCAACGCCAGCAGATGTATGCGGACCGCTTCCGCGCGCACGCGCCCGTCCTGGACATCGGATGCGGACGCGGTGAGATGCTGGAAGTTCTTCGCGGAGCGAGCATCACGGCCCGCGGCATCGACCTGAATGACGACTCCATCGCGCTCTGCCGAAGCAAAGGCCTGGAAGCGGAAAAAGCCGACATGTTCGCCTATCTGAGCACGCTCGCGGACTCCTCGCTGGGTGGCGTCGTTTGCTGCCAAGTGGTGGAACATCTGCCGGCTGAGCGCTTGCCCGAGATGATTCGCCTGCTGCATGACAAGCTGCGGCCCGGCGCGCTGCTGGCCATCGAGACTCCGAATCCGGAATGCCTGGCGATCTTCGCCACGCATTTCTACATCGATCCCACGCACCGCCATCCGATTCCTCCGCCGCTCATGAGCTTTTATCTCGAAGAGGCCGGCTTTGGACGAATCGAAGTGGAGCGGCTGTACCCGGCCGTCGAAGCGATGCCGTCGCTCGCGGAGTTGCCGGAAGCCTTTCGCAAAGATTTCTTCGGAAGCCTGGACTACGCTATCTTAGCCACCTGTCTCGGCTAACCGAACAGCTCTTTATACATCCGCTTCTGCTGCCCCGCTATCACGTCCCAATCAAACCGGCGTTCGACAGTCATCCGAGCCTGTCGCTCGATGGTCTCCCGTTTGGCCGGATTATCGAGCAATTCGTGAATGGCCGCCGCCATCTCCGCCCCGGTGCTCGCCACGATCACGTCTTTGCCCGGTTGGAGATCGAGTCCATTAATTCCCGCCGGCGTGCTGACAATGGCTTTTCCCATCGCCATCGCTTCCATGATTTTGATGTTGGTTCCCGCGGAAGCAAGCAGCGGCGCCACCACAATCGCCGCGCGCCGGTAAGCGGGGCGCACGTCGGCGACAAAACCCTCCACCTCCACGCCGCGCTGGCCAAGATCGAGCCGAACGCGATCCTGATAACGAGCCAGATAATACTCAGGCCTCGCGCCGGCAATGACGTGCAGCGTGATGCCAAGCGGCTGAAGCTGCGGCCAGACTTCCCGGAGAAAGAAATCGACCGCCAGCACGTTGGGCAGGTGAGCGAACGATCCTATAAAAAGAAGGCGCCGGTCGCCGGCGGTTCCGGATGGCTGGAACCTCTCCAAGTCAACGCCGTTTGGAAGAGCAATGGCGCGCGCTGTTGACACGCCTTCCCGCAGCGCCAGTCCGCGGTCTTTCTCCGACATCGTTACCACGCGATCGACAATGCTCCAAGCGGCGATTTCGAACGGTATCCAGCGCTCGAGTTGATGCTGCAGCTCCCAGTCGTCACCCTGCGCGAGAAGCTGCTGGTAAAGATCCAGCGTGACATCATGCTCTACGAGAATCGTCTTCGCCGGTGCGCAATCCGCCGCGTATTGCGCCATCTGTGTGAACTCGAGCTGCACGACGCCGGGTTTCCACTTGCGAACCGTCTGGCGCAGCGCGGCATGGAAAGCCGGTGAATCGAACTCTTCGACGACATCTGGACGATCGGTGGAGGGCAGCAGGTGGCTCCCCGAACGCTTCACTAAGACGACTTCGCTGCAGATCTCCAATAGCTCGGCCGGGACTTCGCGAGCATCGCCAGAGAACGACACCAGCACCTGATCGAAGTCCTGTGCGGCCCGGCGCATCAGGTTATACATTCGCACCGCCCCACCGTGCGCCAAGGGGAAAGGCAGGTACGGCGTCGCCACCACTATCACTGGCCGATCACGAGGCGCGCAGCCCGGCGCCACGGTCACTGTCCCGCTGCCGATCGCAAGAATGTGGTCATCACTAAGCACGGCCGCCTCGCGTCGCTTCCACCAGAATGGCGCGCGCCAAGCCTCGGACAAGGTTGCCATCGCGGCAGGATTCGGCGAGTGCGAAACGCTCGCCAGATTCAATCGCCGTACCGCCTCGAGCCACAAGCGTCGAAACACTCGGGGATCGTCGATCGCGCGCGCGAGAAATCGAAGATAATTTCGCTCTAGAATTTGATCCAGGAATTCGCGCGAATAATAGCGGGAAGTTGTCGCCCGATGCTTATGAAGCACCCGCGCTCCTTCGACGAAGACCGACGGCCAGCCTTTCTGCCAGGCGCGAAATCCGAGATCGAGATCCTCGACATAAGCCGGCTCGTACACTTCATCCAGCCCTCCCAGCTCCTGCAGCTTGCCGGCGTCAAACAGCGAGCATCCGCCGCTTCCATAGAGCACGTAGCTCAGATCCTCGCCTGGAAAAGGAAGTTCACAGCGCACGGGGAAGTCCGCGGGTTTGCGATCCGCGGCGAACGGCATCACCGCCTTGCCAGTCTCCTCGCGCCGCGCCCCGTCCGGAAAAAAGATCTGCGCCGTGGCACAAAACAAATCGGGCACTCGGGCGAAGGCCGCCAGCAGCGCTTCGAAAAAACCTTCCCCAATCACCATGTCGTTATTGAGGAGACAGATGTGCGAGTAGCTCGATTTCCGAATGCCGGCGTTGACAGCACGCGCAAACGACAACGGCGTTGGGCTCTTCACCTGCACCACGGTGTGATACCAGCTCCACAAGAAATTGTCGGTCTCATCATCGGAACCGTTGTCGACAACGATGATTTCCCCATTCATCCGCTCGATTTGCCCCACTACTTTTGGCAACAGGTCCGTAAGCAGTTCCCGGCCGTTGCGCGACGGGATCACCACCGACACGCCACGCGGCCGCGCTGGGGGTGACTGCGTCGACGGCGCTCGGGCGGGAACGATGGCTTTGAGCGCTGCGGTCGCGAGGCCGGCTGTCTTGGCCAACAGGAAGCGCGCAGGCCGCACCAAAGCTCTTGGATGACGCAGCCGCCACAACCACGTATACGTGGCGCCGCCAGGTGAAAATTCCCACACGAAGAAATTGCGCGTTCTCCACGCCAGGTGTCTGGCGACTGTGCCCAGTGTCCGAGGCCGCAGCATGAAGTGACCGAAAGCCTCGTTGAACGCCAGGAAGTTCCAGGGTGAGAGCGCAAAAGCGATCAATCGCATCCGCCAATACGGCATGCGCGGCTGCAAAATCACCGCACAGAGGCGAATGCGCTTGTCGCGAAAATGCCAACGAAAAAGCCCCAGGTTCTCCCAGAAGCCCCGGGACAGTGGATAAGGAATCCAGCGCGCGCCTCCGATTGGAAATTCGGAAACCACCACCAGCGGAAGCTCGGGAAATAGCTTCTGCATGTGCTCGATGGCGGTCGGGATTAAGTCTTCGGACCCGGAAGCGAAGAGGACTTTGATCGTCTCCGGCAAGGCCTGGCTCAAATCAGTAACTGCCGGCGAGCCTCGAGCGCGTTGTTCTTGCGATCGTCCCACCACGCCAGCGCCTGGACGCAGAATGCGGTGGATACAGGATTCACGAACGGCATCGCTTCGCCGCACTTCCTTCCGAATAAAAATCCGCCCGCGACGCGAGCGTCCGGGGAGGAGATTTGAAATGTAGCCGACTGGGCGGCCTCCTGCGCCGCGGCAGCGTGATCGAGCGAGATCACTCCAAAAGCTTCGCCTAACAGCCGCGCCCGCAGCAGTTGCGCGTAAACATCGGACCGGGCAAACAGCGGTGCGATCTCGCGCAGATAAGCACCAATTCGATCGATTCCCTCGCGGAAGGCGTGTGCGCAATCGGAACGGTGGAGCATCGGCGACAATCCTTCCAGGAAATAGGCATAGGCATGCAGACGGTCCATCACCTTCTCCCGGTTCGTTTCACCTGGTAAAAAATCGTATTCACTGGCCAGCGCGGCCGTCACAGCCGATTCATAGGCGCGGAAAAACTCCATCTCGCCGGTAGCTTCGAAAAGCTCTTGCCAAGCCATCGCGGATTTCAGCTGGTAACATCCCGGAGATGCCGACCAGCGGGTCTCGTAGGGCAGGGGCTGTTTGCCTGGCAGAGCAAGGATCGGATGGATCGCGCCGGCTTGTTGGAAATCTTGCATCATCGCTCGGCCGGCGGCGATCGCGGTGTCCCGGAATTCAGGCTCCCTCGATGCGCGCCAGGCAGCCAGCAGTCCACGAACGATTATGCCGCAGTCGAAAAAATATGCCAGGGCTCGTGACCGGTCGCCGTTCACGGAATGTTCGAAGGGAAACGTCTCCAACTTTGCGTTCCAGGCAGTGCGCGTCAGAAATCTCGCGGCATGAAGTGCCGCAGCCTGGTATTCGGCTTTTCCCGTGCGCTCGTGGAAAAAAAGCAATGCGCTAACAGCATAACCGGTAATCTCGGTGGAGACCGGCGCGTTTTGCCCGAGATCGGAGCGGTAATACCGGGCCACGCCGCCATTGGACTCCTGAATCCCTGAGCAGAGAAACCAGCGGCCAGCCGCTTCCAGCAAGTTGTTCGTGTTTGCCAAACGAATCCCCGAGGACGCCAAGCGAAGAAATTTATTGTAGCATCTGCTTCACACTGTGGCGTTTTTTCTACAAGCCGCAAGCGTCGAACCTCAGAAAAGTACAAACTCGAAACCAGAAGCTGTTGAGGATCGTCCTCAGGTTGATATACTAGACCCATACCCGCACAATTCAGTGTCATGAAGCATCTCAGCATTTTTCTGTTGTCGTCGATGGTGACCTTCGCCGCGGATTTTATAACGGGGCAGGGCGCCCGAATCACGATCGGCCAGCGAACCTTCACATCGCAGGATACGGGTAACCCTTCGGCTACTCAGTTGGGCGCCGTGGGCGGCGTGGCGTACGCCAACAATACGCTGTTCGTGGTCGACTCGAATCACGTCCAGGCAACCCCAGTCCTTAATCGGGTGATGATTTATCAGAACATTTCCCAATACATTCTGAACCCGACCACTGCCATACCTCAACAAGGGCAACGCTGTGCCGTTTGCATCGGGGGCGACAACGTCGGGGGCAACAACGGTGCGGCGAGTCTCGTACTTGGCCAACCCGATTTCGTGACCACGGCGATCAACCTCACGCAAAATGGTTTGCGAACGCCTACCGGCATCGCCACCAACGGACAGATCCTCGCGGTCGCGGACACCGACAATAACCGGGTGCTCATCTGGAACTCCATTCCGACGGTGATTGGTCAACCCGCTGATCTGGTGCTGGGCCAGCCCAATTTTACAACCAACAATGTCGGTCTCGACAATAAGTCCTTCCGAGGACCGCAAGGCGTCTGGATTCAGGGAAACCAGTTCTTCGTCGCTGATACTCAGAATCATCGTGTCATGATTTGGAATAGCATCCCGACTAAGAACGATCAACCCGCCGACCTTGTACTCGGCGAGCCGAACTTCAACACCGCCCCTGCCTCCACGGTGAGCGACACCACCCCGACAGCCAGCAATATGTTCTCGCCGGTATCGGTGACGTCCGACGGCCAGCGCCTTTTCGTAACAGACCTCGGTCACAACCGGGTGTTGATCTGGAACTCCATTCCCACTCAGACACAGCAGGCCGCCGATGTAGAAATCGGACAACCGAACATGACCTCTGAGGTGCCCAATAACGCGTTCAGCGGGATGACGGCGACTTCGTCCACTGACACCACCAACAAAGAGACGCCGGTCATGTGCAACACCGTCACGGGCTTCGATGCCGCCAATAATCCCATCTATCCCGCGCGTTGCGGCTCTACGCTGGACTTTCCAAGATTTGCGCTCTCGGATGGCCAGCATTTGTTCGTTGCGGACGGGGGTAACGACCGGATCCTGGTTTATAACAGCATCCCGACGCAGAACGGCCAGCGTGCCGACGAAATTATCGGCCAACCCGATGAATTCTCCGATCAAGTTACGGACAGCACCAATACGTTCCAACTGGACGCCAATGTCCTTTCTTCCAGCCCGGCCACCGTTCGAAGCCCGCTGGCACTGGCCTGGGACGGCGCGAATCTGTATGTCACTGATCCTTATGATCGGCGAGTGTTGGCATTCACGGTCGGCACACCCGACATTCCGATCAACGGCATCACCAACGCTTTTAGCTTGACCACTTACGCGGTAGGCGCAGTAAATTTCGGTGGGACCATCACCGCGAAAGACACGGTTACGATCACGATCAACGGGACCGCCTATACTTACACGGTGGTTAGCGGCGACAGTCTGCTCTCGGTTATTCAGAACTTCGCCAACATAATCAATGGCATTACCGGCGGCACGCCCGACCCAAATGTGGTGGCGCAACCCAATCCTGGTTTCGACGAACTGGTTCTGACGGCCAAGGCTGGAGGCGCGAGCGGCAATTCGGTCACGGTCGCGGTTACAACTTCTATCGGCGCCGCCATCACAGCCATTGCGTCGGGCGCGAACTTGAGCGGAGGCGCCAATGCGGCCGAGATCGCTCCAGGAACATTGATCACGATTAACGGCGCGAATCTGGCCGATGCGGCTGCTGCGGCGACGCCCGATGCGAATGGAAACTACCCCAGTATCTTGGGTGGCGTGGAGTTGTACATCGATGGAATGCGAGCTCCGCTGCTGTATGTTTCGCCAACTCATATCAACGCCCAAATGCCTTTCGAAGTAAACGATTCCAACGGGGTCAGCGCCTACATCCGGACGACGCACAACGATGGCAGCGTGACAGCGACCACGGCCATTGCAATCCCGATCGTCCCGGAAAACCCCGGCATACTCGCGAAGGCAGGAGCTGATCCACGGCCGGCCATGGCCTTCCATGCCAGCAGCAATGCCATTGCTCTGGTCTCGGTCGACGGATCGATCGTAGCCGGCAACACAGTCACGGTGACGATCGAAGATCGCAATTACACCTATACAATTCAAGATGGCGACACTCTGGCGACCGTCCGCGACGCCTTGATTGCGACCATCGATTCCAACCCGGACGAGAAGTTGATTGCTACAGCAGCGGGACAATTCACACGCATCGTCTTAACCGCGAAGGTAGCCGGTCCGGATGGAAACGGAATCGCCATCACGGCCAGCGCCAGCAGCGGCGCATCGGTTGTCATGACGGCGCTGAACCCATCCACTTGCTGCGCCAGCGTGGCTGGTGCTCCGGTGACCGCCGACAATCCCGCGATTCCCGGCGAAGTGATTTCTTTATATGCCACCGGCCTGGGCCTCACTCAGGCGCCCAACGGCTCATTCCCCGATAACACGGGGCAGGCCTATAATGGACCTCCCAATGTGGCGTTTGCGCCGGTGGACAACGTTCAGGCCGGCGGCAGCACCGCCAACGTAATAAGCTCTGGCCTGAAGCCTGGCCTGTTGGGTATCTATGAAGTCCAAATCCAGCTCGCCTCATCGCTGACTACCAATCCTTTCACACAGGTGTACATCGCGCAGAACGTTTTCACCAGTAATATCGTCACCATTCCGGTGGTGAATTCGATTCCGTAGCAGCAGAGCGGCTCACTTCAATAATTTGTCGATCTCCGGGTATAGGCCGGGGCCTTCAAATACGGCTTTGTCCTGGTCGCTGTAGGAAAAATCGTTACGGATCATGCCGGCCTTATCGATGATAAACAGGTGCGGCACGTCGATTTTGCTCGTGCCCGGGCGGGCATTCAGATAGGAAATGGTCATCTGGCCCATGTCGCAGATGATCGGCACCGTGATCTTGTTCAAGGACCGGTATTTGGCTACGGTCTCTTGATTATCCGGCGGCAGGATGACCGATAAGATCTGCACGTTGTTCCCGTACTTCTCTTTCACTTTCTCGAGCGTGGTGGAAAGCAGCAGGCAATGCGGGCAAGTAGTGGACATAATGTCGATCAGCACTACCTTGCCGCGGTAATCCTGCAGATCGTAGAAGTGCTGATAATCCGGGTCCGGGAGCGCGAAGCCGGGCGCGCGGCGATTGGAGAGGTCGCCGGACGCAAGCAGGCTGGCCGCAACCAGAAACGCAAGGCAGGAAGCAGATCGGATCATGAAATTAACTTACCAGCTTTCGCAAAGATTCAGCATAGGGCGCTCGCGAGACACCACGCTCGGTCACGATGGCGGTCACATAGCGGTGAGGGGTAACATCGAAGGCCGGGTTCTCGACGGCGGTGCCTTCGGGCGCTACTGGAACTCCGTGAACGTGCGTGACCTCGGCGGCGGCGCGCAGCTCGATGGGGATCTGATCACCCGAGGCGAGGGTTAGGTCCAGAGTAGAAATCGGGGCGGCAACATAGAAAGGAACGCCGTTTTCTTTGGCCAGCACGGCCAGCGAGTAAGTGCCGATCTTATTGGCGACGTCCCCGTTGGAAGCGATGCGATCCGCTCCGACCACCACGCAGCCGATGCGGCCAGAATGCAGGAAGTGCCCGGCCATGTTATCGGTGATCAGCGTCGCGGGGATGTGGTCGTGCTGCAGCTCCCAGACGGTCAGGCGCGCACCTTGCAAGAACGGGCGTGTCTCGCCGGCGAAGACGTCGATCTTTTTGCCGGAAGCCACGGCTGCGCGGATGACTCCGAGCGCCGTTCCGTATCCGGCAGTTGCGAGCGCACCGGCATTACAGTGCGTCAGGACCGTCTTGCCATCGGGGATGAGCGACGCGCCGTTTCGTCCGATGCATTCGTTGATGGCAATATCTTCGAGGCGAATCTGTTGAGCTTCGGCGATCAACCCGCTCCGGATTTCGTCTATCGAACATCCGTGCGATGCCAAAAACCGGCGGCGCATTCGATCGATGGCCCAGAACAGATTCACCGCCGTGGGGCGGGTATGCCCGAGAGTGTCGCAGATGTTATCGAACTCGGCGGCACTTTCGGCGCGCTGCATCCCCAGCGCGATTCCCATGGCAGCCGCCACGCCTATTGCGGGCGCTCCGCGAATCACCATGGACCGGATCGCCTCGGCGACCTGTTGGTAGTCGGTGCAAGTGACGTAGCTTTCCTCGCGCGGCAGGCGGGTCTGATCGATCATGACCACGCCGGAATCGGTCCACTGGATGGTTTCGATCATAGGGTCCGGGACTGCGCCACAAAGGCGGCGAATTGCGTGAGGTTGTAAGTGGAATGCATGTAAGTGGCGGCGGCGGTGGAACCGGTCTGGTAGCGCACCCAACCAAACACGGAGCCGGCTACGGCCACGAGCAGAACATGACGCCACGACCAGGAGTATTCGGGCGCGTGCAAGCAACCGAACAACAGACCCGTCAGGATGATCCCGGCTGCGGCGCCGAGTGAGCGAACGAAGAGCGGCAGGAGAAAGCCTCGAAAGGCCAGCTCTTCGCACAAGGGGCCGATAACGACCACGAATACCGAGAACAGAAGCAGGGTGGGACGGTTGTCGAGCATTTGCTGGAACGGAAGAGAAATCTCGGGAGTTCGCAACAGGTAGCCGAGGTAGCCGATGGCGACTGCGAGGAAAGGGCCGGCGACGAAGCAAATCGCAGTGGTCGAGAACGGAAGCAACTTCCATCCGAGCGATCGCCAGAAGGGCTGCCGATAGCGCAAATGAAGCAGCGCGTATAACGAGCTGAACACCATCGCATACCAGACGAGCTGAGCGAGCAATCCTTGAAACGGCTTGCCGTACGGGATGACATTGGAGAGCGACCGCACCAGCAAAATCGTGATGAGAAGCGATGGAAAGCAGAGCGAGATGAAGAGGCCGAGGTCCTGGTAATCCCAAAACGGTTCTGACAGGCGGGTGGTAGGAGGTGGGAACGGCTGTGGATCGGTGGGAGTCATGGGTGTGACTCGATGAGGGCGGCGGCGAGCAAGGGGATCATGATCTCGTGATGGCCGGTGATGGAATAGCCGTGCCCGCCGGAGCGGGCGTGGGGGCGCTCAACGACATTGAGTTTCGGGCGGTAGTGCTGAAGGAAATCGAAATTAGCAGTAGTGAAATTCGCGAGAGGATTTCCAAGATTGCGGACCACGGAAACGGCCTTCAAGAAAACTTCCGGGAGCAGGACGGCGGAACCGACATTGAGATAAACGCCGCCATCGTTCATCTCTCGTACTAACGCGCAGAGGAGGCGAAAGTCGTGGTGAGTCGCCCGTCCGATGGCGTCGCCCGAAGCACTGGGATGAGTGTGCGGAGTATCGGTACCGATGGCGACGTGGACAGTGACCGGAGTCGAATGGCGGTAGGCCTCGCATAGAAGGCTCGAGGCACGGTATTGTGGATCGGCGATTTTGTCGAGATGTAGGCCCAAAGCTTCGCCGAATCCGGTGTCGCCTTTCAGCGCGCAATTCATTTCGCGACCAGTCTCTTCGGCGGCGCCGAAGCTGCCATCGGGGAGAACGGCTTCGACATCTTCGCTGGTTTGGCCGGCGATGGCGATTTCGAAGTCGTGAATGGCGGCGGCGCCGTTCAGCGCGAAGGCGGTCGCGTAGCCGCGGGTCATGAGATCGATGAGAATTGGCGCGAGACCGCACTTGATGACGTGACCGCCGAGGCCCCACAGGATCATCTTCTTGCGTTCCCGCGCAGTAACGAGCGCGTTGATTACGGAGCGTAGGGAATCGGCCGCGAGGATGTGGGGGAGCGAGTCGAGAAAGGTTGCGACGCCGGCGATGGAAGGCTTACTGACCACTCCCTGACGGTCATGGCTCGGAATATAGGGCTTGGCAAAGTGCTCAGTGCGAACCTTGCCGCCGCGCGCTTGGATGGGAACAGTCTTGAGGCTTTGGAAGCTCAGCGGCTCATGAGCGTACTTGCTCATGCGACCTTTCCATTTTTCAGCACCTTCCCTAGTGCCTGCGCGGTGTGGCTCTTCTTGAACCGCAGGATCTGCTCGGGTGTGCCGAGAGCGACAACGTTGCCGCCTTTCTCGCCGCCTTCCGGGCCCATGTCGATAATCCAGTCGGCCGATTTCACGACATCCAACTGATGCTCGATCACAATGACAGTATTGCCCAGATCGACCAGGCGCTGTAGCACGTCGAGCAGGCGTTTGATGTCTTCGAAGTGGAGGCCGGTGGTGGGTTCGTCGAGAATGTAGAGCGTGCGGCCGGTTTGCCGTTTGCTCAGTTCGCGGGCCAGCTTGATGCGCTGGGCTTCACCGCCCGATAAAGTGGTCGACGACTGACCGAGGTGAATGTAGCCGAGGCCGACGTCGTGGAGTGTCTTCAGCTTGGCCTGAATTAGCGGAATGTTCTCGAGCACCGGGATAGCGTCTTCGACTGTAGCCTCCAGCAGATCAGCAATCGAATAGCCCTTGTATTTCACCTGCAGCGTCTCGCTGTTGTAGCGGCGGCCGTGGCAGACATCACAAGTGACATAAACGTCGGGCAGGAAGTTCATCTCGATGCGCTTCAGCCCGTCGCCCTGGCAGGCCTCGCAGCGTCCGCCTTTCACGTTGAAGCTGAAACGGCCAGGTTTGTAGCCGCGCTCGCGCGATTCGGGCAGCATGGAGTAAAGATCGCGGATGGGGGTGAAAACGCCGGTGTAAGTGGCGGGATTGGAGCGGGGAGTGCGGCCGATCGGGGACTGATCGATCTCGACGACTTTGTCGATGTTCTCGAGGCCCTGGATGGAATCGTGCTGGCCGGGAGCATCGTGAGAACCATATAATTCTTTGGCGAGCGAGCGATACAGGATATCGTTCACAAGCGTGGATTTTCCGCTGCCGGAAACACCGGTGATAACGATGAAGCAGCCCAGGGGGAACTCGACAGTCAGGTCTTTGAGATTGTGCTCACGAGCGCCGCTTACGATCAATTTCTTGCCATTGCCGTGCCGGCGTCCGGCGGGGGCTTCGATCCTGACCGCGCCGGAAAGGTACTGGCCAGTGAGTGAAGCCGGATTTCTCTCGATCTCGCGCGGAGTTCCGGCTGCGACCAAACGGCCGCCGAGCCTGCCGGCGCCAGGCCCCAAATCGATGACGTAGTCGGCTCGCTCGATTGTTTCGGCATCATGCTCGACCACCAATACGGTGTTGCCGAGGTCGCGCAGGCGGGACAGTGTATCAAGCAGCCGATCGTTGTCGCGCGGATGCAGTCCGATAGAGGGCTCGTCGAGGACATACAACACGCCGCGCAGCTTGGAGCCGATCTGCGTGGCCAAGCGAATTCGCTGAGCTTCACCGCCTGATAGCGTGGCGGCGGAACGGGACAGGCTCAAATAATTGAGTCCGACGGCAGTGAGAAACTCGAGGCGATTGCGGATCTCTTCGATGACGCGACCAGCGATCTGTTGCTCACGTTCATTGAGGATCCAGGTCTTGACGGTGGCGACAGCGCGATCGATGGACATTTCGGTGAGCTCGGCGAGACCGGTGCCTTTCACGGAAACGGCCAGGCTGCTGGGGCGCAAGCGCCGCCCGTGACAAGCGGGACAGATCGACGGCGACATATAGTCCATCATCCATTCGCGATAACCGGCGCTGGCGTCTTGGTAGGCCTCATCCAGAATCTTGACGATGCCGGGGAAACCGTTGCCGCCTTCAAGGAGCAGCGTCTGGGTTCGCTTGGGCAGCTCTTCGAACGGCTTGTTGATTTTGATGCGCAACCGCTCGACCGCTTCCGAGAGCGCGTGATTCATGTAAGACGAACTCGCGCCTGGCCCGAGGCCGCCATCGAGCAAAGGCTTGGACGGATCGACGATGATTTTGACGGGGTCGAAACTCCAGGTATTGCCGAGGCCATTGCAGGTTTCGCACGCGCCGAAGGGGCTGTTGAACGAGAAGGAACGGGGCTCGAGCTGGGGAACGCTAGTGCCGCAATTCGGACAGGCAAGTTTTTGGGAGTAGAGTTTTTCGTCGCCATTGACTACGGCGACGATCACCAGTCCATCGGCCAGTTTGCCGGCGGTTTCAAGCGACGCTTCGATGCGCTTCTCCGAGCCGGGCTTGAGCGGAAGGCGATCGACGACGATTTCGATATTGTGATTCTTGCGGCGGTCGAGGGGAATTTCTTCGTCAAGCGAACGCAAGACGCCGTCGATGCGCGCGCGGACAAAGCCCTGGCGCGAAAGTTTTTCGAGATCCTTTTTGTATTCGCCCTTGCGGCCGCGGACGATGGGGGCGAGGATCATGATGCGCTCGCCTTGGGGAAGCGCCAAAATCTGCTGCAGGATCTGCTCGGTGCTCTGGCGTGAAATCTCGATGCCGCAGTTGGGGCAGTGCGGAACTCCGATGGCGGAGTAAAGTACGCGCAAATAGTCGTAGATCTCGGTGATCGTGCCGACGGTGGAGCGCGGACTGCGGTTGGTGGTTTTTTGCTCGATGGAGATGGCGGGGCTGAGGCCATCGATGGAGTCGACTTCGGGGCGCTCCATTTGATCGAGGAATTGGCGCGCGTAGGGCGATAGCGTCTCGACGTAGCGGCGCTGGCCTTCGGCGTAGATGGTATCGAAGGCGAGCGAGGACTTGCCGGATCCGCTCAGTCCCGTGATGACGGTGAAGGTATTGCGAGGGATCTCGACGTCGATATTTTTCAGATTGTGCTGGCGTGCCCCGTGCACGGTGATGCTTTTGAGCATTGGGGTGGGAACCTCTATTCTAGCAACCGAGTCAACCGCGAGGACTGGTCTGCTGGAAGCATTCTCCAACTTCATGCCGGCGCGCGTAGCTCAAGACCGTCAAGACATTTCTCGGCGAACTTCGTCACTCTTAGAATGCCGGACGGAACGGATCCCCCAGATTCGGTGATATCAACGATATCTCACGTCACGGCTGGCAATGACAGAGATCCGCCATGTTTTTGGATTAAGAAATCACGCTGCCGCGCAACCTGAGGGTCGTCAGGGTGCTCGGAAGCCCATTGCTGAAACCATCGATCTCGCTCATGAAACTCCCCGAGCATGTCTAAGCAGATCACAATCGAGCAGAGCAGAGACGCGTTAATAGGCCGCTCACCCAGCTGCAATGTTTCAGGAGTCTTGATACCGTGCTTCACGTCGTCCACTACCTCAACCCACATGCGCTCAGCTTTCTCCCGGTGAAGGCCACGATGAAAATCAAAGCCAGCTTGTCGCTTGGCGTAAACCTTGCATTCGAGCATCTCGTAGAATTCGGGAATGACCTTAAGAGCTTTGTCTGCGACTGAGATAGCTTTCGACCACTCCTGTTCCGCAACCTCCATCCGTACCCATTGAATGAACATGTCTCTTCTTTTGCCCTTCAGCTTCAGCGCGGCTTCGAACTGGTTTCGCGCGTCCGCTAGACGCCCCATTCTTTTGTACGCGTATCCCAAGAAACTGCGTAGATCAGGTGATTGAGGATACTTCTCGATCGCTTTAGCCAGAATTGTCTCAGCCTCCGGATTACGGCCGGCGTTCAATCGTAGCTGCGCTTGGCGAATGAGTGCACCGATTACGCCAGGGCCGGCGTCGGGAAGTTGACCGCGAAGCGCCTTGCTTGACCGCTCAATTCGTGCGTAAAAGTCGCTTTTCCCTTCGACGACTCTTACTAACTTCTTGGTATTAAGGTTGATCTCGAACCGCTGCTCGCCTTCGACTGCCTTAGGCTTCGGAAAAAGAAAGAGTGTCTGCAATGCGGACAACGCGGATAGAAGCCGGTCCTCAGAGAACTCCAGGACACTTTCGAGCTCCGCGAACGAGACTGGACTATCTGGAATTGCAGCAGCCACAAGGACTTTTTTCGCATCGCTCGAAAGCTTCTCCATCTCGCGCTGCAGCGCGTACTTCCGAGCTTCGTCACCGCGCTTTTCAACCCACGCTGCAATCGCTTTCTTAATGTCAACGATTCGAGCGAGACGCAGCAAGTCGTCCATGTATAGTGGCGACCCGTCAGTCGCTTTACTGATTTCAGCGACGATGGCAGGAGTCAGAATTGTCGGATCCAGATCGTATAACTCCACTCGGGAACGTACAAACAGTTCGGCCTCGTTCAATTCGAAGCCTTTGACTACGAAACTACGAACGCCGGGGATGTCGCGTCTTGAAGTCAAAAGTACAGCGGACTGGGTGTGAGGGATTTCGTGGGTGAAAAGGCTCACAACATCAGAATCCTCCAAGAGCGTATCAATATCGTCGGCGATGATGAACGCTGGATATGAATTCAAGTAATCGATAAGGAGTTCCTGTTTTTCCGAGAGCGACCTCTTAAGGTCGTCTTCGAGTGCTCCATACTCTCGAAGCAGGCGGTTTACGGCATCTTCAAGACAGGTAAAGTCAGGCGAATCGATGGCCACGACCTTCCCTTCTTCGAACCTGCGCCGCTTTGCGCTCAGCCACACAATCAGCTGGAAGCGACCCGGAGCCTGACTTAGGAGCTGTGCGTACCGATAAGCAACAGCGGATTTTCCTTTTCCGCCGTCCCCGGCAAGCAGGCCCCGTCTGTTGTCGTGGTCGCCGAAACAAGCCTGAAGCTGCTCGAGAAGTCCCGTCCTGCCAACGAACTCGAGGTAAATCGCATCTTGTGTCGGCAAGTCCCTGAGGACCGAGGGAGCAACGGGTTGCCCCCCTTCAAGCTCTTCAGCCAATTTCGCCAGTTCGTTGGCCTGCTCGTCGAATCCCAGGGCGATTAGGATCTGTTTGGCGTCAACAAGGAGGGCAAAGGCCTCGTCGTAGGGGACTTCTTCTTCGACCGGATGAGACAACGGATCACGACTATCCTTGATTGCTTTGAAATTCCCAAGGAGCTTACTCTTCACTGGTCTTGGTCGAGTGGCAGAGTAGCCTCCAGCTACGGAAAATAGCTTATCAAAAAATTTTTCGAAGATGTCGTAGAAATGATTAATTCCAAGGAGGTCGTATTGGTCCTTAATCATCGTGGTGGTTCCGCCGATTTCACGGGACCTGGAGGCATCAGTCGCGGCCCTTTCCCACGCATCACCAAATAACCGCTTCAAATGCTGGAGATGATCATTGGGATAAACCCGCGACAAGTGTTCACGCAGGAATCCGACTATAGCGTTTCGAAAAACACGTTGGATTCCTTGGTAGCAGATGGCGTTATTATCAATCATAGAACTTATTCCCCAATCTCTCAAACGAACTCAGCAGTTCACATTCCTTGACGTACGGACATGATCCTTCCAAGCAACTCGCAAAGACGAAACGCCTAGCGAATTGACAAAAATGTGCGTGCCATCGGGTTAAATCCATTCTCCTCCAAAGCCGAATGTCGCGGGAGATGACCTGAATGTTGGATTCAGAGGGAGTAGAGCACGCGCAAGTAGTCGTAGATCTCGGTGATGGTTCCGACCGTGGAACGCGGGCTGCGGTTGGTGGTTTTTTGCTCGATGGAGATGGCGGGGCTTAGGCCATCGATGGAGTCGACTTCGGGACGCTCCATTTGATCGAGGAACTGGCGCGCGTAGGGCGATAGCGTCTCGACGTAGCGGCGCTGGCCTTCGGGATAGATGGTATCGAAGGCGAGCGAGGACTTGCCGGATCCGCTCAGTCCCGTGATGACGGTGAAGGTATTGCGAGGGATCTCGACGTCGATATTTTTCAGATTGTGCTGGCGTGCCCCGTGCACGGTGATGCTTTTGAGCATTGGGGTGGGAGAACTTCAATTCTACCAAGCCCTGGTTGCGTGGAGACGAGGTTCAAGTGATGGATTGGCACTAGGACGCGGCGGCCAGATGGTATTCGGCTTCGGAATAGGCCTCATCTCGGCGGTCGCGACGCTGGATAAAGGCCTGGATTTCAGCGGTTGAAAAAACGAACCCATCTTGGGCGGGATCGTAGGGGATGTCGCGTTCCTGGTGCATTTCAAGAATCTCGGCTGCGTCGTTCATCTGACGCCGTTCGTGTTCGCGGCGCTCGGCTTGGATCTCCCAGAGCTGCTTGAGCGTGCGGTCGAACAGGCGGGCGAGGCGCTGCTCATAAATGCTGATGTTGGCGAGGGCCTGGCTTTGGTGGTGGAAGGCTTGGGCGAGAGCAAGGGCTCCTACGGCTCGGGGTTCATTGGTGCGGACGGAATCGAGCTGATCCTCGGCGGCGAGGGTGAGGAAGGTGGCCTCGGTGGCCGGAACGCGGTTGAGCCGCCAAGTCGTGTCGCCGAGCGATTGGACCAACTGATCTTCGAGCGCGCCTTTGGGCTGAAACTGGTCGACGAAGCGCTTGAGATGACTCTGATAGGCGGTTAGGTCTTCGGTGGGCAGGACGACGACGTGGCCGGTGAGGCCGTGGCGCAACGCGTTGAGGGAAGAGCGCTGCTTGCCGGCCTCGGTTCGGGGTCCGGTGGATTTTTGGGCATTGCCGGCGTTAACGGCGGCGCGGTCGGGATTTCCGTTCGATGCAGAGGTCATAAGTTTTTGCTCCTGAGATGTAGATACCATGCGGGTGGATGGAATGGAGCAGGTTGGGAGTGGGAAGTTATTGAAGGTAGGGGAAAGAGAGGGGAGGGAACTTTGGTGAATGGAGCCGAGGCGAACGGTGTCGGCATGAGTGCCAACACGGCACGCTGAAGCGTGCGCCACGAACTGACGCTAAAGTCGGGGGCCAAGAAAGCCGATTCAGCCGTAAAGGCTATGATCAGCATCACGCGAATCTTCCGGCTGGGGATACGGTTCGCAGTGTGGGTTACGCCACATGTCAAGGAGTGGCATCGCAAACGCAACCTTAATGTATCGGAAGCGGAGCGGCACCTAGGCTCGCGGAACTGGATCGAGGCCGAGAAACATCTAGCCGCGGCATTGACGGAACGCCGGTATTCTTCGAAGAAACGCATCGGTTTAGTGCTCGATCTCGAACGGGCGCAACGCAAGCAAGGCAAATTGGACCAGGCGGAGCAGACGGCGCGGGCGGCGATCGATATGGCGGTGGCGTCGGGCGATCATGCGCTGCACGCCAAGGCCATGGAGGGTCTGGTGGATGTCCAGATCAGTCAAGAGAAGTATTCCGAAGCCGAGCAGACTATCCGCGAGATCGCGACCCTGGAAGCCGGGCAATCGCAACCCGATCGGGCGCGGTTGGCGACGTGCGCACGGAAGCTGGGAACGGCGCTGTCGAAGAGCGGTCGAAAAGAGGAAGCATTTGAGGCCTTTCAACAGGCGGCCAGTCTGGCCGAGCAGGCCTTCGGCGCCAATCATGTGGAGACCGCCCAATCGCTCTCTCAATTAGGAATGCTCTCGCGCCAGCACGGCAATCATGCGGAGGCACAGCGCTGTCTTCGGCGCGCGCTGGAGATCCACCGGGAGACCTCTGGTCCAGAATCGAACGCGGCCACGGAGGCGCTCTATAACCTGGCAACGTCGCTAGAGCAGTCGGGGGATCTGGCGTGCGCGGTGAGCGAGTATGAACGAGTGCTGGCGCTGAAAGATCGCCAAGTTGGCGGAAATCGCGAAGAAGCCACCGACGTCCAGGTGCATCTGGCGGCGTTGTACGTGAAAGCCGGACGCATTGCTCCGGCGCGCGAGCTACTGATGCAAGCGATCGGAACGTTGGAGCGAAAGGGCGGGCCGCAACTGGCGCGGGCACTCGAGACTTTCGCCGATGTGGAAGAGCGGATGGGTCATACCGAAGAAGCCAAGCAGTGGCGGGAGCGGGCGGCGGAGATTGGGGCGGGGATTGGTTAGGTGTTCACACGAGTGTGAACGCGGCACGCAAGAGTGCGTGCGCCACGGGATGTGCGTGCGCCACAGCGAACTAGAAGGCGACTTTGGGAGCGTTGCGGGCACCGGCCTCGGTTTTGAAGTAGGCGTCGTTGCGCTGGAAGCCGAACATGGAAGCCGCGATATTGTTGGGGAACAGCTCGATGTCGGTGTTATATTTTTGCACCGTCTCGTTGTACTTGCGGCGCTCCACCGCGATCCGGTTTTCGGTGCCGGCCAGCTCATCCTGCAACCGCAGGAAATTCTCGTTGGATTTGAGCTGCGGATAGTTCTCCACCACCACCAGCAACCGGCTGAGCGCGCCGTCCAATTGGGAATTGGCCTGGATCTTTTCTGATGGAGTGCGGGCGCCGCCCAGGGCTGCACGAGCGTCGGTCACTTCCTTGATGACGGCTTGCTCCTGTTTGGCGAAACCTTTCACCGTCCACTTGGTTCTACGCCTCCTCCGTGACATGCAGGCCTATTTGCTGCCACTTGGCTATGACGTACTCTACAAACCCGGCACGAGGGCCGGATCCACAAATGCGCGCAAGCTCCTGGCCAGCCTTCGACAATACGACATGTCCCAAGGATAAATCGTTATTCTCTAATCGAGAAAACTCTACCTTGAACCGCCTATCGTAATAAAGCGTTAGTGTGGTTTTTGGAAGATTCTGTACTCCATAGCCGCTCACATTGTCAAACGAAACCAAACCGATGTCATCGAGGTGAGTAAGGTTGCTGAAAGTAATGCCGACGTCAGTGTAAATCCGGTCATGGACATCATAGACGAGCGGGAAAGCGACATCTATAGTCCAGGCGAAGGTTGACAGTGTTGTAAACAGTTCTGCGTCGGTCTTGTCGAGTGAAGACAAAAGGTTTACCGTCCGCTTTGAGTAGCTACCGGGTTTGTTCGCTTCGCCGGCTAGAACTTTCGACCACAGATCTTGCATCTGCTCGTCTGATATCAAGCGGCACCCATGGAAAAAATTCGTGATCCAGTCATCCTCAACATTCTGTGGGCTCGCCCCTTCCTCCACGCCGGGTAATGCCTTTTGTGTTATCGATTCAATGTTTTGCTGCTTCTTCGCTTCCTCCACAACGAATCGCTGTATCGCACGACGCTGGAGCTCTGTAATCTCGATCTGAGATAGGGCCCGAATCTTCTCGGCTTCACCTTCGGCTTGCGCAATCCGACGGAGTTGATACGGACGGAATATACCGCCGATTGCCTCAGATATCTTCTCGATCAAGACAGTAGCCGGTTTGGATAGCTCCCCGAGATTGATAAGTCCGCCGCCTTCACTCATCGGACCTGTAGGCATTTTTTAGTACTCATTCTCACATAAAAACATTCCAGACAGCGTCGGAGGCAAGTTGGGAGGATGCCGAAGACCATGATCCGGGACCGCTTAGACGATTTTGAAATGCGTTCACACGAGTGTGAACGCGGCACGCAAGAGTGCGTGCGCCACGGGATGTGCGTGCGCCACAGCGAACTAGAAGGCGACTTTGGGAGCGTTGCGGGCACCGGCCTCGGTTTTGAAGTAGGCGTCGT